>Ga0335078_10005498_pt1 | contig 18723 bp, 22 predicted proteins | sample Lox_Sample_32_FD_206711 | JGI IMG/M metagenome (GOLD analysis project Ga0335078, IMG submission 206711) | Soil microbial communities from Loxahatchee National Wildlife Refuge, Florida, United States - Lox_Sample_3.2 | ecosystem: Environmental > Terrestrial > Soil > Wetlands | place: USA... | reverse complement strand
AGCTAATGAAGGTGAATCTCAAGTAATCTACGCACAATTCAACTCGGTCTTATTCTTTATTTGTTATTGTGTGCAACATTTCGGACGAGAGATCTGTCTCCAGGATCCTAATGGACCTGGTTTCATTCGAACATGGATCCGCGAATTTTCCAAACCAAAGTGGTTGGATATGTTATCAGATGAAGATTCGAATGCAATCGGGTTGTGGATATCAGCATTGTTTGACGGGGACGGCATCAGCGGTATAAGTGACGATCTAGTGAGGTTCGCCTTTTGGATGCATCTCTGATGGTAGAGTCAGTCCACCGTACAAATGGCTTCGGATTAGCACAACTTTATTCCAGCAGTGTGTCAACGCCTATCGACAAGGCGTATTACAACTGAAAACTCTCCAGGATGGCTTCGAACGTTTCTCTTCATATAAAGCTGTCTGACGTAGATTTCATGCATCCATTCTTGGAGCCGTGTCTCCTGGGCGCGATTCATTATCTCACAACACAAATGAAAACAAGCACACCAGAAACAATCACGCCTTACGTCGAAATCCTCTCTTCTCTCTTATCCATCCTCTCCCCCTCCACCGAAGAAGAAGATCCCTTCCTCACCGACACCTTTGAACCAAAACAATCCCGCGTCCTCCAAATCCTCTCACCCACAATCATAAACACAATCTCCTTCCTTACTCTCGACCAAGCAACACCCGTTAAGCACCTCATTGATCCAATCCTTGAATCCCTCCGACCTTACTCAAACTACTTCCGTCCCTCTCCTCCCAAGACTCGTAAAGCGCTCTTACTAGCTATGCGGACAACTCAGACTCGTCTGGCACAGTGGTCGTTGGCTTGGAATGAAGGATTCGCGGTCCCTACTGGGGTCGATTTACGCGTTGTTGGCGCGGCAGTAAAGCATTGTGGGGCGAGTGTAGTGATTCGGAATATTGTGGCTGAGGCGCTGAATGCGGATGTAGCTTATGCTTTTCATACGGGTAGATCGCCTTAAAGATGGAAGCTGATGTAGTTGCGGTGGCCGGGATGTTTCTCACTATTCCTTTTGATGTTGGTTTTGGAATGGAAAATTTAGCGGAGAGGTATTTATTTATGACTCCAGGGGAAGAGAAAGAGATGGGAATGGGAAGGTCACTTGATAGTTTGACGGATGTGGTGAAACGGCTAATTGGATGGACGGACACGAAAGCTCGCGGTATGAAAGCAGAGCAAGATGCGATGGTTGTTGATTCATGATCTATGATATTATGTTACATTATGCTGCAGAAGTTCCTTGAGTGGAGAGGCTCGATCGGTTGGACTTATCATGAAATAATCGGAATACCTTTGGTTGATCAGACGCTCTTTTAATCGTGGGATTGCTGTTTCCACTTGATGACACGCGGCATAAACGTCGATTGACGTTATTAGGCCACGGTTGACTGTGCACGATATTGCTGAGCCCTGTTGGTCAGCTCTCATCAGGAGGGATTGACATCTTCATCGAGCATTGATTTCTCGGCGAACTCAGGAGTCTGTCCAAACTTCCACTCCCAACTCTTCCTGTTAGCATTGCCAATTACGCAAGATACCATCAATTGATCCCTATTACGCTGGACCTCATGTAATGTCTTAATATCGTCCTCAGAGAGCTCCACAAACTCATGCTTTCCATGCATACCCTCAAACTCCTGCTTCACAGCCTCCACAAAATTATGGAATTTCTCATCACTCGTTTCTCCAGGAAACGTAAGATTACCAACATGACTGGCACGAACGCTATCCACCCCTTTATCACGGATAATAAGCCTATCGTTAACTCTGAGTGCCTTCCGCAACTCGTCAAGCTCAGAGTTTAATAACATGGTCCCGTGGTGATATGCGAGATCCTTTGCCACCTTGTACGCGGACCCTGATATTTTGCATCCGACCTCGCCATTGACAAAGGTGATATCACCCCTCTCGGTGACACGGCATCCCGTCACGCCGTGACGTTCGACGGCGCGCACTACCATTTCGGCATACGTTCGACGATTAAATTCGTGTCGTGGCATCTTGACTGAGAAATTGACATTTCCAAGGTCATGATAAACGGTTCCTCCGCCGGAATATCGTCTCAGGAAATTTATATACGAGAGATCGACTTGTGAGAACGGATTTTGGTTTCTACCTATGACTACCGTGGGCCGGTTCCGGTAGAATAGAAGAACATGAGACTGCGGTCGAGTGGTGAAGAGGTAGGTTTCGAATGCGAGGTTGATATATGGGTTTGTGGAATGAGATAGGACTGTTGCCTTTGGTCCTCGTGGGAGAAAGGACATTGCATTGAAATTGAGTGTTTCGGGTCTTTTGATTAGGCTGGCATTGTAGATGCTTCAATTCTCCGGCAGCTGCATGCGTTCCGAAGAACCACTTTTTGGCTCGTGAAAATGATTGATCGGTGACGGGATGTAAATATTTACATAAAGATTCTTTGTAAATTGACTTGTGTAATCAAATCGGGTCGGAGAACAGAAATGATTAGCCACACCGACGGAAGTTGCCTTGGCAACTGACCAGTTACCAAGGCAAGCCCAATTCTGCGCTCGCTTTACTATTCTAAATTTTCTCTAACAGGGATTCCTTAAGGACGATTGTAGTCCGTCATGTCAGAGCAACCAGTTTAAATAGTCGTGAGCTTTCAATTATCTTTGAGTTCCGCCCGTGTGGCAGCGCTAGTAGCATGCTGGTAGCGGTGTGGATCCACTCGAAGTGTTGCGGCTACGACCTGGAGGTTCAACTTGAAGGGCGTCAATTCACCCTTCGCAATGCCATGTAGTTACAATTAAGTCAAGATTTTCTGACATCGGATTTTTGTTACAGTACTTGGATTGAAATTAACTCTTTTTTTCATCTTTTTCTCTACCTCAGGAGGCTCCCTGGGTTGGAGAGTCACGTTGCGACAGAAACTTCTGAACTTTAATTATCTGACTCCCGCATCGGTATAACACTATACACTGCGCAGCCTTTGCGCAGTCATTCCTTTATCGTAGTAAGGATCCGTACACAGAGTTCTAAGAAACAATAACTTCCCCCCTCGCCTCCGATCTATCCTCCGACGCACTGGTCCGCTTCTGGCCCTAATACGGTTGAAATGTAAACAGTGTTTCAAAGAGGATAGAGATCCAAGCTCCTTATCTTGACTGATCGAGAAATTGCTGATACTGCCTCCACGCAGTGTTGAATTCAATACGGCGCCAGTTTTAAGAATACCCAATTGCCATCAGTGTCGTTTCTATCCAACGCGTTACCCACAAGTGGGCGCAGCCTGAACTGTTGAACGACCTTCTCGGTGAGACCGAGCACTTTTCACTAGTCTCCGACTTTGAACACATCTCGGGAGTCAGAAGAACCCATAAACCGACGAGCTAACCAGGAAGCAAAATAGTATGGAAGCTGGCATGGTGGTTGAAGGCACCGTAGATGATGCGCCGCCGGCGCCAACACGCAGGTAGTAAGCAATTTGAAGCGTCCGTTGATTGATCAGTGGGAAAACGAAACCCAAATGTCCCCTGTGTCGTCAAATCCACAAACAGGTGAATTTACCTTAATCGGATAGAGATTAACAGATAGTGCGATTACGATCATCCCGATCACGTATGCGACCTTTGCAGACGTCGTGGTTGTACAACCTTACGAGAATGCGGATTGAAGAGTGACACAAGAGGAAAGTTGGACGAAAATCATGACCCCGACCTAATTCAAGACTTGCAAACTTCCGTTTCCGGTGAACATCCATTCCTGTTACGGGATCCCCTCTTGAAGCAGATTTGCGATCGCACCGGTAAAACCAAGGATCAAGTCATGCGTTTGCTCATCAATGAATGGGTCGAAGATCAAGAATCGTACTTAAAAGGTTGTGATTGGATCCAGGGAGCCTATGGGAGGATTTTGAGGCCACAGGTTGATGCAAGCCAGCAAAGCAGCCTCGAAATAACACGGCAAGTCGGATCCGAGTGGCCGCCTCAGTATGGGGCGGGAGACATTAGGACTCCAGCTTGGAGCCTTGCCGAACAACTTCTTGAGGGGCTTCAAATCGACTTTTCAAATCTTCCCAATTCCGCGCGGCCAGTCGTCGGACCACCTTCATCCTCCCCATCGGATATTGAAATGCGAGATTCGGACCCTGCGAACACTGTTGAAAGTGCCGAGGCGTCAACTTCGAGTAACGTTCCGGGTATTCAGAATCTGGATCCTAGATTGTTGCTGCCTTCCGTGGTCAGTTCCAGTCCGAGTTTGTCAAGACCTCCAAGTCAGTCTCTCTCTGTGAGATCCCTTATCATTCTCTTTGACTCCGCTAATTAAAGCAATCCGCCAGGTCACCCTCGCCCAGTCGATCTGCTTTCCCACCACCTGAACGAGTCATGGTTCCTCCACAGAGTCCATCACACTTTTGCGATGTAAGTCAATTGTGACGTTTTCTGACAGCTTCTTTGAAGATTTTCTCTGAGACTCCGGTCTACTATCAAGCGGCAGATGGACGGTTCATCGAGCTTGGTAATAATACAGAAGATCGGGAAAGCCCTGCTTGGCGGCATTGAGTTCCACGTGCTTCGTTGCGTTCTGCACGAAGTGGGAAAACCTTCCTTCTTTTGGTTTTAGTTCTTTTTGTTTTGCTTTCAAGTTCAACTAGACTTAGGCATTGCACAGAGGAGACTGGGTTATTTACGTTCTGAAGCCCGCTGTGAAAGAAGCAAGAAATAATCGGGAGGAATTTTGACTATTGGTGTCTAGAGACTTGTTCTTTCCTCATCCTGTGTTACTTGGTAGGTGTATTCTCTGTTTCAAGAGTCTTTTGAGCGGTTGCTTTTGTGTGCTTTGCTTTTTGAGAAAGTTTAGGATTGCGGGAGAACCGGGATGGGATTTCACTGGATTGGTACAGCACGGTGGGATATGGCAGGGAGAATAAAATGAACTTGGGTTAGTGTTATGGAAATGTCGTTATGTGCCGGAAGATAATGTTAATATATCATCTTTGTTTTGTTCTACCGTTTGACCGTCGTTACGGTTTTGAAGAATTCCCTTTCGGTGACAAAGTATCGCGGGGCCTCCTGACGATGATATTGGGTATCTTGGAAGTGCAGGCTGTTTCCCCTTCTGGTAATTTCACGGAGACATCGCCTTCTCCTTCCCCCCTGGGGACACATTCCAGTGTCTTTGTGGAAAGCGGGGTTCTTGCCAAATAGGATATATATACTGATATATGTGCAGAGAAGAACGCAATGCGGATTTGATAATCTGTAGAGCAACGCTTTAGATGAGGCCTTAACCCCACATGGCTTTTCCGGTAAGTTGAGTCAGACGGGAAACCCACCCGTCTTCGGAACTGCCTTTGGCGGCGGCGCTAAACGAGAAAGCGCCGCGGGCACGCTAAAGACTTTCCTCCTTGGACCAGCATCCGGAACCAACAGCGATAAACTGGGTCTTTTAAAGCGTCGTTTTAATATATCTGAAGTTTTCTTACTTGAAAGATGCCAATGATCCTAGCGCTATTTTCAATTCAAAGTGCAAGATTATCAGGTGCTAGGATGTGGGTACAGCGATCATCTTTTAGTCAATTTCAAAAAGGTTTAACTTCAGAGCTTATATTGACTGCAAGAATCTTCAACGAGTGGATGCGCCGTCAATCACACTCAGCTCATCTTTTGATCAAAGTGAAGCTTTAGCTCTCTTCAAAGACATGGTAGGTGACTTTTGTATTTGTTAGGATCTGGTCCGAGAACGGCAGTCGTAAGCGCGATTGGTATATTGAAGCGGCGGGAGTTATTTAAATAAGCCCAGTCAGTCAAATAAATGGTCTTCGGACCATTTTTCTCAGATCGTTTTGTGATCATTTTGAGGCCACCAGTTACGAGGTTTTATTTAAGGTCTAAAGATCATTTATTTATGGTCTCAAGTCTATTGACTATATCCTCTATAATGATCATCGAGATACCTCATTCTAATACCTTCCAATCCTTCAGTATGATCCTTGTCAACAGCCAAGTCCTTCCCAAACATGCTCTATAAAGCAATTAGCAACTGAGAAAAACATATAACGTGTACCTTTGAAGCCCAATCTAGGAATTGTTGACGATGTTTATAGTAATTGTATTATTTTGCTCAGAGAACCTAAGTAAGACTTTAGCTGAGATAATGACATTCTCACCTGAAAGAAGCTTTGACATTTGAGAATATAAAGCCCAAGAATAGAGACTATGTTAGTGTCTGAGGTGTGGAGAGTGCTTGCATACTTGATAAAAAGTATGTGTGTGCGTGATCTATCAAGTCAACATAAGGTGGTAGACACTGCCATTTTTGTAAGTGCGCACCTCTCAAAAGTTTTGTTTTCATCATTTGAAATACTACTGATAACGTTTAATTTAGTCGGCAATTAATCTAATTTCGTAATAATGATTGTGGTGGTGGGATGAGATGGTTAAAAAGCCATCTCATCGTGGTTTCATGGCGAGAAGGTCATTATTTGACTGACAGGGAAGCCCTCTGACTCAAGAACTTCAGGTAGCTTAGCTGCTCAGATACGATGGCCCTCTGCTGGCACATGGTATTGTTTGCCCTGTGAGTCATTTCGACTCCGGTTCAAGCTCTTCGCAAGAGCGATGACTTCCCTCCGACATACCCTCCAGTGAGGGAATGAGGAGACGCCGTTTGTTTTATTCCAAGTGCGGACGAGTAAGACCCGCTAGCTCCAAGATACAGAACATGGTCGGAAGGCGCCGCGAGAATGGTTCGAAGAAAGCAACTCTTATGAAGCAGATCCTATGATATGAGAGAGTCAAATGAACATTATGCACTTATATTACCTTTTCCATCCGAACGCTAACCCAGGTTACTCTTTCTTTCTCATTCCATAGCCATGCTACTAACCCCTAGCCTTCTTCATCCACGTTAAATGTCCGCCAAAAACCGAATTACCCCCAAAAGGACTAACTTGCACAACAGTATTTGTTCGCTCAGAAGGAGTGCCACGAAACTTCTTTTGCTTGTGACGTATCGCGGAAAAGGATTGTAAATATTTACGTAAAATAAAAACTTAAATATTTATGTAAACTGTGTAAATTCAAGTAAAGTTGTAAGGTTATCGTGCAAGGATGTTTGCTGCGCCGCAAATGCGTATGGCGCTTAGGTCATTATTATTTTCAAAATCCACCAGATCCACAGAAACATTTACCCTGTCATAGTTCCGCTGGTCCAAGAGGGAAGTCAGAGGCGTGCCGGCACTCTCGTTTTGGGTAGCGCTCCCGTAAATACCATTTTAGGATCGGGTCGGAGATGTTCAATAACCTATCGGGAGGCCGTGCGGCTTAACGGCTGGGCTGATGCGTTGCTCAAGAGATTATAATACTGCGCATTACGTCCCTCTCCACAACTTACCGAATATAAAGTCCTTTTCAAGACCCTCCTTCCAAAAGAAACTGGAAAGTACGTGACTCCGCCAGAGGGCGCAGGACGAAAATGAAGCTGCCTCACCCAGTTATCCAGATGAGGAAACGGCCGGCCTTATAATCGCCTCAAGATAGCACGTCGCACGCCCCAGCGACAGCCCATCAAAGAATAGGGAACTCTTCAAAACAGATACGATGGTCGAACAGATCCAGACACATGCATGATGTGATAATATTAGCTTCCGGTACATAGCTATACTTCCATGATGGTAATCCAAGGTACTCTTTCTTCTTGATGCCATATCCCGCCATGCCATACGAATCCATTAGATATCCCAGAACCCCCTCCCGCAACCCTGAAATCCCTCAAAACCAAAACACGAAAAACAACTATTCAAAAGACTCTTAAGGAAGACAAACTCCACAAAAGCTTCCGCCTTTTTTTTTTTTTTTTTTTTTCAACAGCCAACCTTCAAAATTACAAATCATTCAGTCTATTCTGTACAGCGCCAAGGTCTAGTTGAACTCGGAAGCAAAGAAAAAAAGAACCAAAGCAATCAATAGAAATCCTTCCTCGCTGACGAACACGTGAAAGATATAACAAAGGCAGTGGGACTCATTGAGCCCAACCATATGGCGGAGTCCAATTCTCCATGTTATGACCAGGATAGACGGACCCTCCACCCCCTGTCGGATAAACTGGAGTCCGGGGCATCTTCAAAGAAACAGTCAGCAAACATCATTACTGAGATCCTACCTCTCCTCCATGTAGTAAGTGAGGTGGAACCTGCGTAGAACCCCCGAGCCCAGGCGGCGGGAAAGCGGATCGAATAGGCACGGGCGACCTGGCTGATTGCTAGAGTTAGTAGAGTTCGGGAGAATGGGGATCTCACAGAAAGAGACTGACTCAGAGGTCTTGACAAACGCGGACTCGGACCACTAACCATGGGAGTCGTCAACGACCCAGGCTCCAGATTATGAATGCTGCGAGCGCTCGTTAATGCGTCTGCAGTTCCAATATTTTTCTGGTAATCTTGCATCTGAATATCCGGGGACTCGTATGTTTGCGGAGGTGCCGATGGTGGCAAGGAACGTGTTTCGACGATCGGTGTTGAGTCCCCAAAACTCGGGATGCCGGCACGCTCAAGCCGTTCAATATCTTTCCAAAGTGGAGTTCCGATGTCTTCAGCTCCATAAGGCCAGTCCGGACTAAACTGCTGTTGTGGTGGCATATGGAGGCTGGTCTGCTGGATCGCGTGAGGCAGTGAATTTGAAATCTTGGAAAACGCTGTCTTAAGCCAATCACAAACTTTCGAGTATTTTTCTCGATCCCTGACAAATTCCTGGAAAATCAAATGCATGATTTCATCCTCAGATTCGAGTCCGGTGCGATGGCAAATCTGGGGCAAGAGCGGCTGATCCCGTACTAATAGGAATGGACCGCGTACCGAGACGGGAGTTTCCAAGTGTAGGACTTGTGCATGCCTTTTGTCTAAGATCCCATTTGTGTCAATCTTTAATCCGCAATCTTCGAAGTTCGTACAACCGCGACTTTTACATAGGTTGCATATCTCATCAGGATGGGCGTAATCACACTATCTGTCAATTCTTTCCGACCGAGACTAATTACAGGTCTGTGACTTGTGCGACACATGCGACATTTAGGTTTCGTTGGCCCTCCAACTTTCCTAGCATTGATCAATGGTCTCTTCAGAATCATTAGTACCTGGGGGGACTTGGCAAATCGTTTGGGGTGACCTCCACTACTGCGGCGGCCACCATGTTTACTTCTTGTTTCCTGGCATTTAGCTTATCGGTTTTCTGGGTCCGGTGAACACTTAGAATACCTGGGCTCGCCGACAAGGTCGTATAATTCAGGTTACACCCACTTGGCGGCAATGCGCTGGATATCCCCCACTTGGGTCCTAGCAACGGAATTCAACTTAAAACTGAGTGAAGGCGGTATCGGGTTCGAATATCTATTCTCTTTGAAACACTATTCAACCTCAACGGTATTAGTCTGAGGGAAAGATTGGAGTCGACGAGTGAAGTGGGGAATGTTCTCGATGAGATATAGCCCGCGCGCGAGCGTTGCGACCATATAGAGTGACTGCGCAAAGCGTTGCGCACTGGTAACGAACGAGAAGTCAGCTTATATCATACCAATTTGGTTAAAGTTCAGCTTAGGTTGCCGCCAGGATTCCGAGGCTCAGGAAAACACAGGCGACAGAGAAAAGTTTAAAAATGAGCTAATGCAACTTCAAGTGCCTTTTTTTTTTTTTTTTTTTTTTTTTTTTTTACAAAAAGCAATCTAAGAATACTAAGTCTTGAAAAGAAATGGCATTGACGGGGCCCCCGGATTTCCGGGCCGTACCACTATTAGCGGCCCCTTGAAGATTGGATCCCTCTGCCAATAGTTGAAAGCCCACGGCTAGCATTCGAATTGAATGCTCAAACATAACATACCACGCAACAGTAAGAAATAGCTTCCCTCCCTTCAGAAAAAAATTGGAACAAGAGAGTACGCTTTGCCTTGCAACTTTGTTCCGTTGCTAAGGCAACATCGGAGGATAACGAAACTATGCAAATAGGAAATTTGAAAAGATCGGCACGTAAATAAATGTTCACACAGGCTTTATGTGGTATGTAATTTTCACGTATATTTGGTGTAAATATGTGAGCAAAAACGATAGACCCCCCCCTACCACACATCCTAGCACGGATAACCTTACATTACGATGGCGCTGGGATCATTGGCATCTTTCTCAGTAAGAACACTTCAAATATACTAAAACGACACTTTAAACTACCCAGTATACCGCTGTTGTGTTCTAGACGCTGGTCTAAGAGGGAAGTCGGTGGCGAGCCGGCCCTTTTTGGCTTAGCGCAGCCGCCAAAAGCTATATTCGAGGACGGCCCGACGGCATATCCCCCTACTCAAGGACCAGCTTTCCCAAAACACACCAGAAGACGTCCTCGTGAGGGAAGGAGAAAGCGATATATACTTTAATGTCCAGATGAGGAAACCCACCTAAACCTCCAATGTGCCGAATATCGTCGCAACCCCCCGCTATACCCCGCCAAAGAAAGGCCGCTTGTTCGAAGCAGATCCGATGATGAATAGAGTCAAATGTATGATATATATTACTCAAGTACATGACCAGTTTCCTTCCATAACACTAACCCAGGCCCTTTCTTTCTCACGCCATAGCAATACAATGTTTATAAAATCCAACCATCCTTAACCCATCTTTAACGCCTTCCCAAAACCGAAATACAAGAAAAAGAAAATTAAAGCAGACGCAACAATTTCCGTTCCGAGCAATATATCAACATAAAAAAAAAAGGAGATGAGACGAGGGGAACAATCAAACTATTATCGTCATTCCTCCGATACTCTGAGAAAATCAAAGATGTTCAAACGAGCAATCACCAACAACTCCAATATCTCCCAGCAATACCTCACGTAATACCAAACGGCGCAACCAAGAGTAACTCAGTAACACAAAGGTCGTATATCTAACTAAGGTTCCTACAGGACATTTGACGCGAGGCTGCATAAATGCAAATTTGAAGAGTATAATAACTCTGGGGCCAACGCTCAATCTCATATCCACTGACCGCCGTTAGGATTCTGGACAAAAAGCTCGGTTGTATTGACTCCTGGATAGAGATACCATGGCTATGTGGTCAGCGCATATTACTAATACAGATAATACCAATTGTGGAAGACTCGTCGAAGTCTCCGCTACGGTTTCGAGTTGAGGAAAAGTCGAAGGTTGGGTTGTAGTATACGGATTTGCGGATGGCTTAATATCAGCGCCAAAGGGGCAGGATCTTACATATTGTTCAAGAGACTGATGGTGTGCCGGTGGACCAGAAAGAGTCCCCATGGGTGTTTCTTCCCATGCTTCCGTGTCCATGATCTCACTTCGGGGGGGTTCTGGATCCGGAGTACCATGGTAAACTGGCATAGAGTGGAATACCGCTTCCGGGGGTGCTATATCGTTTTGCAGTTGAGATCGCACCGAGTCGCCGGTATGTGTGGAGTTGGTTTGGCTCCGCATATTCTGCTTTAGCAGTTCTTTGAAACGTTCGCTCTCGAAAACATCAGGCTCGTCCCAGTTACCAGGCTGTGTTTGAGGTGGCACTGGACTCTTATATAAATCTGCTGGATCGACATTGGGCATATTGTGGAGCAGAGCTTCTTTTGCGAAGGCACTCGTAATGCGCTCCGCATGTTCGTTCTTTACGAATTGATAAAGAATCCCGCGAACAATCTCGTATGGGGGAAGGCCATAATGGTCAGCGAGCAGCGGAAGGAGATCTTCAAGTTGCTTTGATATTTTCCGCAGAAGATCTTCCGATAGGCGAGGAAGGGCAGAGTCTGTATGATTCGGGTGCGGCTCTCCTGCGGTATTTCGCTTTGGGCCGCAATTTGCGAACCTGTGATCCCGACAACGCTCGCAAGCACCGTCTGGATGACTGTCATGATATTTACACTACTCATCAGCGCTTTTCAGCAACACGATTCTTGTGAAGTACCGTTTTGTGCGCCTTCCGACAATTCTCGCATTTGTACTTCGGAGGTCCTCCTCGCGTTAACTTTCTACATTTTAGTCTCTTCAGAGAAAAAAAGTCTTACTCAACAAGAGAACCTAGCATTTTATAATTGCCTCCTTCAGTTAGCATCGCCCATGGAGCATTGGTCTTTACTGCGCTTCGGAAGATTAATGTTGAAGCTCGAAGCGGACGAGGGGGATAAGGAATTGATTCAGACAATTGAAACGCCTGCTCTTCTGGATATAATTAATGTCACACGGAAGTGAAAAACTTTTCTTATATTGCGTCGCGAGACTAGGTGTGTCACTTTTCGCGACAAACAAAATACAGCTGAGCTCAGGCACCAAGTACCCACTGCACTGCGCGATGTCGGAGGCGTTCCTTTGCAAACGAAATTGGACAAGTTGAATTTTAAGGAAAACCTGGAAGTTGAGATGGAGGAAAGCGCCACTTTATACAATGAAATATTGTGTCGCAAGGCTTTCCGCTAAACTTTTGGTTGTGTGTGTCTAGGATCTAAAGGGTTGCGCCGCGAGTCGAGTGGCAACCTTGATGCGGGGACCTGGAGATTTCTGCAAATTTAGAAACTTTGGAAATCAATTCCGCGCTTTGGTCGCGAAACTATAACTCGATTGATTTATCTATGGAACTATATCTGTAAAGTGCATTTTCAGTGTGACTTGTAACATTTGTGCCACTTGAACTAGTTGTACACTGACAGAAAATAATAATTCCGAATTGAGCAGGACCCAGACATAACTGGACATTATATCTGACATTGAACAAATATCCTTGGTTACTGGATTGCGAAGGCTCGGCTCAGCCGGAATTACAAGAACGTGTTCTTTAGGATTGTGCATTACAGACATAATCAAGAGCGGATCAATTTCATGTGGCACCGCAAAGACATGATTATTCATCGCGCTCCTCCGCAATAGTCCCTGGCCGGCATTGTCTACAGTAAACTGTAGATCAGAAAAGGCAATTTCGAATCGAGTAAACACTCGCAATCAGTGCCAGATATGATTGTATAGTACGTGCTGACAAGTGACAACTTGGATTTGAACAGGGGAGTTTACATTTATCTTTTTGATTGAGCAATCAGATCATTGAATCCAAGGCAATAAAGTTTTTGGTGTGGGACCCGGATTCGGCGCATCCCGTGCGTCCACCGCCAATTAACTTAACTCTCTACGATCAACAATTTTTCGTTGGACCACTTCCGCAAATTTTGTTCGCTGATCGACAACGGTTTCCCGTCGCGATTTTCAGGGCTTATGTTCTCTCCTTAACGGCGGTATGAGAAAATCATAAAACAACAAATGATCCGCAGAATGGGGGGGGAGATAAGTTGCCCCTTATCAAAAGACGTTTTATCTTATGCTTCAGTGGGTTCCCAAGACCGAAAAGTGCTTAATCCCGTGACAAATTAGCTAATTTTAGAACAGTGGGCCGAAACTAGCTGATTGTGGCTTAAAGGCTTGGCATACTGGACTACCCGAGATTATCGGAAAAAGCATCCCCTCCTTCCCTGCACAATGTGTCAATATTCAGTCCTCTTCAAGTTGGACCTGGCCCAGGAGATAATGGAAGCTGTCCCCATGCAATGAACCTGCGATGTCTCACTCAGCTGACTTCGAGAGGAGGAGTCAAAACCAATCCCGCCGTTCCAAGGCATCTCATGGCAAGGGATTCTGGTATCTCAAGTGGGAGAATTGACCTTAAGTTTTGAAGCGGATGCGATGAAGGCTCATCAGCATAATTTAGTATCCTTCTTACTTTCATTTCCCTATAAACGGTGGCCAAACCGACTGCAGTTCCATCTCACTTCCATGCAACGATTCCAAAAGCAAAGTACAAAAAAAATACGTAACAAAAACCAGAGAAAAGGGAAACGATCAGATATAGTCTAAATGGCAGTGTTTAAACCCAGGTCAACAAAGTGCAAAAACCCCCAACTTTGAATCGGAGTACTTAAAGCTTTCTATTTGAGAAGGCTCTCAGGCCGATGGTCGACTCCACAAATATCCACTGAGGGAGTCGCTATAATTTTCGTGCCACTGGGCGGGTGGCGCTAGCACATTCGCGTCTAGTAGTGGACTCGAGTTGTCGCGACCCTTCGCAGTTAATAGATATTGTTGGGAAACATGGTTACCATTTGTAAGGGAGTAGTTGCAGGGTCTCTATGGAGTTGGACTCTAGCGGATCCAAGATATCCCGGGCTTTGCAAATATGGAACAGCCGCAGACGAGTTCGCAAACTGCTGGTCAGTGTTATGGGCCAAGATGTGGTACATTTTGATTTACAGCAGACTGATGAACGGTAGGCGGAGAACAAGGATTGTCGCGAAACATTTCGGCCACAGGGCAGTAGATGGATTGCTGCCAGCTTTGATATTCTGGAGGAAGGGGGACAGTAACTTGAGGAGGGATCCTGTGATCGATTTGAAGAGGCTGTGGCTCGCGAGGCTCGAAGTGTGGTGCCAGCGATGCCGTGGAAGCGTTTGAAATGGGGTCTCGGGTATTGGCAGGTTCTCCCAAAGGCGCACACTGAGGCTGAATATGTGGTCTTGAGCTGAGATCGAGGCAACCCCAGTTGGCTTCAAGATCCCAGATGTATTTTCCGTCGACGGTTTGTGGCGGGACGAGTAGTCCATCGTGGCCCGTGTAATACCCGGATCCTTGATTTCCTTCGAGTTGTTCCTCAGGCAACAGCTCATGTTGAGACCAATGTGCCGGATCGAGTGGTGGGTTATTACTCGAGAGAGCTCTTTGGGCCGATTCGCAGGCATATTGTTCATCCTCCTTTGTCTTGACAAATTGCTTAAGGATTGTGTCAACCACCTTTTCTTCAGTACATTTCATGTGGTGACTGAGCAACACCAGGAGGTCAGAAGGTTGGCTTCGGGGTATTTGCGCGACTATATCAACTCCATTATAGTCCGGGTGAGGTTCGCCTGTGGTGGTTTCTTTGCGTCCACAAGTTCCTGACTTTCGGTTCTGACAACGATCGCAATCATCGATAGGACGAACATATGTGCACTATACATCAGTATTTTTGCAAGGATATGAATCTTATGTACCGGCTTGTGGTTCTTGCGACACTCTTCACACTTCCATTTGGAGGGTCCCCCTCGCTGCGTTTTCCTACACTTTAGTATGACGATCGAGAGGCGTGGATACGAATTAACATGAACTTGCTCGGCACCCGACATTCGATAATACCCTATCTACGGTCAGCGTTATGCATGGAATCCAAGTCTTTACTTTTTGTCTGGTCTGATGAATGTATTTGAACGGTCAATGCTCAGTCTGACTTGGACGAAGTTGACAATGAAGTATTTACGACGAAGAACTGCACCACGTTATTGTTATTGAGATGAGCGGCTGGTTATGCGGCCCGATAGCGTGTGCAAGGAGGCCTTGATGGCTCTCCTCTTACTGAATTCTCGCGCGGAGGCCTATCTTCAAAGGGAAAGCGGCCGCTGAGGAGAACCTTGAAAGCGCGAAAACTCGTGGATATCAAGGCTGGAGAAGCGCAAGATGAATACACTGTCAATACGCAGCGCAACGATTTCGACATCTCAGCGGTGGTTTGAGATCCATGACGAATAGTTGAACCCGGCATACTACGTTTCTAGTAATCCCATCGAACCTTATTGATGGCAGTCAAACCTTCGACCCTTGTTCAGTTCTATCGCGGGTACTGCGCCTATGGGTAGAAATAAATTGTTCCGGCAGGGCAAATTACTCTATTCGGTCATCCGTCAACAACGCAAAAGATACTTCAAGGGTAGTTCGCAATTCACCATTGCCAGCCCTCAAGGGCGGCTCCACATTTGTCCCGGAATTTAGGAGGTAGTACTTACTAGTATACGGTGTATAGTGTAATTGAAGTGGATGTTTCCGAATTAAAACCTGGTATGCAACTCGGGGCTGGTTGTCACTCAGTCTTTATTAGTCCCTGAACTGCGTGACTCCTATTGTTGATTTCGAATCATATGTGAAGTTAATGCCCGAAGGCAGCTAACTGTAATTTGTTCTAAGTTTCATGCAGGCCGCGGATGCATACCCCGCGCTTTAAAAGAGCGGAAGCTTAAATGCTAGGGTCTCAGGTACACATTGGTATGTAATTGCAAGTCGCGCAAGCTGCGATTGGAGCTTGCGATTTTGTATACGTATGCACAAGCCACTGAACAGTTCATTAGATTTGAATAACTTCTACTTGAGTTTACTGAACCTTACTCCTCTTACTGACTTAATTTAGTCCGTTGCGGTCCTCATCCCCGGAATTATTTTACCCGGGATCTTGTAGGGTCAAAGAGTAAATAGCCTTTTTTTTTTTTTCCAAACCTACTTGCAAAAATTGGGGTTCAGGATTGTCTCAGCCTTCGCGGAGTCACACAAATGGAAAGAAAAGAGAAGAAGATTGAAGAAGATAAAGAACCCAGATACATGAAACTTCATATTCATATTCCTGAGATACTATATAGATAACTTGCCATGAACTATTACTTAACATTCCCAACCGGCGAATGAATGCCCCCAATGACCCGACTTTTTAAAGATAACGCCATGCAAAGTCTGAATCGTTTCTCCTGTAAAACCAATTCCAAGCGCATTTCTAACATCCAACCTCAAACATACCAACGCCCTTTGCACCAGTCGTAAAACTGAAGAGAACATGTCTACTTGGTCAATGCACGTGGCTAAAACATATACCATTTGTGGAAGACTCGTCGAAGTTTCCGTTACGAGTTCGATATGAGGAAAAGTAGAAGGTTGGTGTGCAGCGTGCGAGTATGCGGATGGCTAAAGGTCAGCATCAAGGACCGGAATCTTACATATTGTTCAAAAGATTGATGGTGTGCCAGCGGGCCAGAAAGAGCCGCAATGGGGCTCATAGCCTCATGTACCATGCAGGGCAGGGATAGTCCATATTGGCTCGAAATTGATGTGAAAGGAACCGAGGGATCCGTACATCGATTCTCGCCGGGTAGACCCATTTCGCTACCTGAGATGCCAACTTGACGTCTTGGAGTTCCCGCAATTTGAGACTGCAGCATTTCAGAGAAACCCGTATACGGTTCGGATGCCGATCCCGAGAAACTGGCATTGGAATTGGTACTAAGCTGACCCAAAGGGTATTCTATCTGAAGCTGCTGCCCTGAATTGTCTACTAAGGAACCGATCGGGTACGGGTCGGCTTGCGGATCCTGGCCGCCGTGACATTCGCCAGTTTGTGGAAGCCACAATAGCAATTTTTGAGAGGACTTCAAATCCTGGCCCTACGAATATTGATTTTCTTCAACACTTGCACAGGCGGCTCGGGTTGAGGATCCAGCAACGCTGGATCTATCGATGGTACAGTGTGGTGGAGAGCTCTTCGGACCGATTCGTTGGCATATTTTGCTTGAACATCTGACTGTACATACTGCTCATGGATGATGTCAACCACCATTTCTTTAGAACAATTGCAGTGGGAGGTGAGCCACTCCATGATTTTTCGAGCTTCGATTGGAGGTACGAACGAATCAGCCCTGGCAGCATGGTTCGGATGAAGTTGGCCAGAGGTGGTTTTCTTGTCTCCGCAATTCAACTTCGGTTTCCAAGAGCGATCGCAAGTGTCGGCCGGATGATCATTATCATATTTACACTATTCATCAGCATTCTAGGATGGTCATTGTCTGTACCGGTTTGCGCTGCTTACGACATTCTGAACACTTGCATTTTCAGGGCCCTCCCCGTGAAGCTTTCCTGTACTTCAGAAATTTCAAAGAACCTGCTTACGATCCCGTTACCGTTTCATCAGGAGAGGCAGCCATATTTCACAAAAGATGTCCTATAGGCTGCCCGCTGTTAGCCATATTACTGGAGTTGGGGTTGTTACTATTATTAAGAGTCCCTGATAGACTCTATGAGACTCGTTTAAACTGCGCACAATTCGAACTTTGATAAAGAATTTGTGGAGGTGGGCTTCAATACCCGCGATTGAAGAACCCCGGTAAAGCGATGGACAGACAGTTTGTATGACGTACTTTAGTCAGGATCCTTAACCTTACAGTAAGTTTCGTTGACGCTGACGCTGGCAGGAAATACTGTGTGAACAAGCTTGGTTCCAACGGCTCTATCGATGCAGAACAGCTCGAATACAAGTGTCACTCCTTGTGAGGAACTTCGAGCTAAGGCCTCTGAGGATCTCAAGAGTTCCAAGCCGTGTTGCCCGGAGAGGAGCATGTCATGTCGATATAGCTCGTAAACCACTTGTAGCGAAACGATTTCGATAAGCGTGCCGGCGTTTCGAAAGGTTAATGCTAAAGAACAATATACTGTAATCTCGCCGAACCTTAACTATGATCTGATCGTCGAAGTCCGGTCAGTGTCAGAAAGGCCAATAGCGAGAACCGCTGTTCAGAACTAGAGAGAACCAGCGATAGTTAGTCGTGTGTTAAAGGTATCAAAACTGAAGCAACTCCGACGATACAGATTACTTTGATCGGTTATGCGATAACATGGAAAATAAATAACCTCAAGTCAAGGGCTGCTCGCAATTCATTGTTACCCCTGCAATAGCCCTGTGACGGTACTGATATAGTTTTTGAACTTGAATCTGGAAGGCTAAAATGTATGTCCTGAGATTGAAGGGGTTCGAACTATGGAAGAAATGGACATGGGGTGGTAATCGAGGCCCTACTAGTCCCAGGAATTTGCGTGATTGTCCGGATCAAAATCCTAGCGTGTGGCAGTCCGAGT
>Ga0335078_10005497_pt1 | contig 18726 bp, 24 predicted proteins | sample Lox_Sample_32_FD_206711 | JGI IMG/M metagenome (GOLD analysis project Ga0335078, IMG submission 206711) | Soil microbial communities from Loxahatchee National Wildlife Refuge, Florida, United States - Lox_Sample_3.2 | ecosystem: Environmental > Terrestrial > Soil > Wetlands | place: USA... | reverse complement strand
CCCGGTGACCGGATCGCGGCGGGCCAGTCCGTCGAGGAAGTGCTCGTGCAGCGCGGCCAGCGGGCTGGTGCCGGGCGGGCGGCTGAGCACGGTGCGGGCGGCCTCCTCGGCGTGGTCGGCGAAGGCGTCGATGACCAGGTCTTCCTTGCTCGGGAAGTATTTGAACAATGTGCGCTTGGACACCTCGGCCGCGGCGGCGATCTCATCGACGCTGACGGCATGGAAGCCGGAGGCGAGGAACAGGCGCGTCGCCGCGTCCTGGATCACCTCGCGGGTCCGCTGCCGCTGCCGCTGCCGCAGGCCGGGATGGTCTGCCACGCAACCCAGGGTATACCGAGTTGAAAAGTAAACTCAGTATACCTACGCTGGGGCTATGCCTGGCTACCTGAAGGGAACGGTCCGCTCCGCGGATGGGACGACGATCGGTTACCGGCAGTACGGCAGCGGCCCGGGGCTGATTCTCGCGCACGGCGGGATGAAGGCGGGACAGCACCTGTCGGCGCTCGCCGCCGGCCTCAGCGGCCGGTTCCGGGTGCATGTGCCGGACCGGCGCGGGCGGGGGCTGAGCGGGCCGCACGGCACCGCCTACGGGATGCAGCGCGAGGTCGAGGACCTGCAGGCGCTCATCGCCGCTACGGGCGCCCAGTGCATCTTCGGGCACAGCTCAGGTGCCCTGGTCAGCCTCCGGGCCGCCCTGTCCGTCCCCGCGCTGGACCGCGTCGCCGTCTACGAGCCGCCGCTGCCGGTCGGCGGCTCGGTGCCGACGGACTGGCTGCCGCGCTTCGACCGGGAGATCGCCGCCGGCAGGCGCGCCGCCGCCGCGGTCACGGCCCTGAAAGGATGCCGCATTGAGCCGACGTTCGCGCAGCTCCCGCGCTGGCTGCTCACCGGCGCCGGGGCCGTAGGCCTGCGCGCCCAGAACACACATGACGACGAGGTGCCAATCGCCGACCTGATCCCCACCATGCACTTCGACGTCCAGATCGTGCAGGAGATGGCCGACACCGCGCCGCAATACGCAGCGCTGCAGGTGCCCGTCCTGCTCCTGGGAGGTACCAAGATCCCGGGCTACCTCAGCGTCGCGCTCCGCGAACTCGCGGCCGTGCTCCCGCACGCGCAGCGCGTGACCCTGCACGGCCTCGATCATTCAGGCCCCGAAGACGACGGCAGCCCGCTGATGGTGGCCACGGTCCTGAGCGACTTCTTCACCACACCATGAGATGAGGGCAAGGCGGCAAAAAGGGAAGCGCCGGGGGCCGATGTTCGCCTTGCCAGCACCATTTGTGCCCGCCGCCACGTCACCACCGACCTAGTGCCGCGGCGCACCATCCGCCGCAACCGGCTGCCCTCGTCATCGTCGATCTCACGCACCCGCACCGGGCCAGCCATACCCGGCGGTGCGCCCCGATCACCCGCCAGCCCGGAAACCTGACGGCGCGCAGCAGACAGGGCGAACGCAGACACCACGGCACTAGCTGCCGATTCCGATCCCTTGCCCGATGGTCCCGGGCTGGTCGAGGACCCGGAGCATGAGCTGGGCCACATCGGCGCGGGGGAGGGAACCAGCCGCCCCGGATGTTCTGCCCCCTTCACCGTCCGGTACTTGTCGGTCAATGGCTTGTCAGTCAGCTTGGGCGGCCGTACCGCGGTCCTTGCCGAACGCGGCCTTGGCGAACGGGCCGACCAGGTTCCGCATAAAGAACCCGTCGCCCGGGTCGTGCCTAGGCGGGTCCGGGCGGCCGGGCGAAGGCATGGTGCCGACCGGTGCGGCGCTGACAACGACGATCCGCCGGACGCCCGCTGTCTGCATCGCCGCGACGATGTCCCGCGTGCCCGGCGATAAGCCAGCCCCAGTCATCGGCGAGATCCGGTTCCGCGCGGACTTGTTCAGCTCGATCTGCTCCGGTGGAGCGGCAGACGGTCTAACCGTCGTCCGCACCATCCGGTATCAAAATCATTTTTCCGCCCGCGCGCCCGCTCTCGCCGAGTTCATGCGCGTACGCGGCCTGCTCGAGAGGCAATGTTCTGGCGATCCGCTGCCGCAACTTGCTGGCCGAGGCGAGCGCGGCTATCGCGTCCATGCTGGTCCGGTCTGGCCCGACGAGGATGCCAGTGACACGAACGCGCCCGGCGGCTGCGGCGCGCAACGGCTCGATGTCAGCGGCGCTCGGCACACTGATCAGCAGGCCGCCGTCGCGCAGCACGGGCAACGAGGCCACGCCTACCGCGCCGCCGACTAGGTTGAGGACCACGTCCACGCCGGTGAGCTCATCGGCGACGTTCGCCCGAGTGTAGCCGATCGGCTGATCAACCCCTAGCTCGACGAGAAACGCCTGGTCGCCGGGTGCGGCGGTGGCGATCACGTAGGCGCCCGCGTTCTTGGCGTCTGCACGGCCAGGTTGCCGGCCCCGCCTGCTGCCGCCTGGGTCAGTACCCGGTCCCCAGGCTTGACAGCGGCGGTGTCGATCAGGCTCTGCCACGCGATCAGGCCCGCTAGCGGCAGTCCCGCCGCCCTGGCGTCATCGAGTGAGTCCGGTGCCGCGGCCAGCTGGCGGGAGGGGCAGGTGAGGCACTCGGCATAGGCGCCGGCCTGGCGGGGAAACCACGGCATCCCGAAGACGCGGTCCCCCACAGCAAACCTGGTCACACCCTCCCCGAGCGCTTCCACCCGACCCGGCAGCACGGCGCCGCCGGGGATGGGACCAGATCCGAGGAGCCATCGGCACCGGCCCGCGTCTGGTCAGCGCCGACAGCGCCACTCAGGGCACCCAGCGCCGGCCTTGCATAGCCCTCGCCCGGCCCGGGCGCATCATCTTCATTAGCGCGAATCCAGTACCCCGGCACGGTTCTCCGAATACCCTCCCATGGTTTATTCAATACCACTGGAGGGTTTTACCCGTCCGGCGCTATATGCCGACTACAGCGCATCCTAGCTGCAGGTTTTTCGCGATAGGAGATAGCGGAAACCTTTCTTGCCGATATCTCTTGAACCACAGAAAAGCGGGTCATAGTATTTCCTGGCATTGCCAGGTGGCCATGAAAGGTGCCCTCCGGCGGTCCGGGTCACTCGATACCGGGGTCCGGGAGCGGTGCCAGCCCGGGCACGGGCGCCCGGGCCGGGCAAAACTGAGGAGAGCCGGATGAGCGAGATCGCCGCCGCGGGCGTCCGTCCCGCGAGGCGGAGCAGGCTGGGCGCCGGGGCCGAGATGTCCCGGGGAGCGCCCGACGCCAGGCGGCTGCTGCAGCTGGCGCTGGCCGGGATATGGCTGCTCGACGCCCTGCTGCAGTACCAGTCCTTCATGTTCTCCAAGGCGTTCAGCCAGATGCTGGCGGGAACGGCTTCCGGCAACCCGGGCGTTGTCGCCAGCCCGGTCACCTGGGACGCCAAGCTCATCGCGCATCACGGCGTGCTGCTGAACTCGATCTTCGCCACGATCCAGCTGCTGCTGGCGATCGGGATCGCGTGGCGGCCGGCGGTGCGGCCGGCGCTGGCCGCCTCGATCGCCTGGGCGCTCGGCGTGTGGTGGTTCGGCGAGGGGCTCGGGATGGTGCTGACCGGCAGCGCGAGCCCGGTCAACGGCGCCCCCGGCGCGGTGATCGTCTACGCGCTGCTCGCGGTGCTGCTGTGGCCGGCCGACCGCCCCGGGAGGCCGGCGCCGTTCACCGCGGCGCGCGCCGTGGGGGCTCCGGTCGCGCGGGCGCTGTGGCTGGTGCTGTGGCTCAGCCTGGCCTACTTCGCCCTGCTGCCGGGGAACCGGGCGCCGCAGGCGCTGAACGGCATGATCGCGGGCATGGAAAGCGGCGAGCCCGGCTGGCTGGCCGCCCTGGACCGGGGTGCCGCCTCGCTCGTCGCCCATCAGGGCCTGGCCGCCTCGATCGTGCTGGCCATCGCCCTGGTGATCATCGCCGTCGGCGTTTACCTGCCGCCGCCGGCCGCCAAGGCCACTCTGGTCCTGGCCATCGTGGTGGCCGCGGTGATCTGGGTGTCCGGCGAGGCGTTCGGGACCATCCTCACCGGCGGGGGCACCGATCCCAACTCCGGGCCGCTGCTCATCCTGCTGGCGCTCACCTACTGGCCGGTCCGGACCGCGGTCACGGCCCCGGCACGCACCGCCCCGGCCGCCGTCGGCGAAGGGACGAACGCATCATGATCCCCTCCTGGATCCTGGACATCTTCGCCGCGATCATGCTCGTGGTCGCGGCGGTGAGCGCGGCCCGGCTGGGCGCGGCGCGGCCGTGGCAGCACGGGGCGCAGCGAGCGGCCCTGGCCGACATCGACGTCTCGCACCTGCTGATGGCCATCGCGATGGCGGGCATGCTGACCGCCAGCCTGCAGACCCTGCCGAACGGTGCGTGGGAGGTCATCTTCGCCGTGATGACGGCCTGGTTCGGCTACCGGGTGATCCGGGACGCCCAGGTCAGCGGCGTCCGCGCGCTGGCGGGCGGGCACTGCGCGCCGCATCTCATCCACGCCGCGGCCATGGTGTACATGTTCATGGCCGTCACGGCGCCCGCGGCGCACGGATCGGGCGGCATGGGCGGCATGGCCGGCGGCATGAGCGGCATGGGGACCCTGCAGCTGCCGTTCCTGGCGTTCCTCTTCGCGCTGCTGCTGATCGGCTACAGCATCTGGGACCTGGACCAGCTGTCTGGTCCCGGCGCCGGCGGGCATTACAGCTTCGCGGCCGCCCGCATGGCAGCGCCGGTCCTGGCCGTGGCCCCGGCCGCGGCAGGGCCGGGCGCTGCCGCAGTGTCCGCGTCGGCCGGCGTCTCGGCCGGCTCCGCCGTGGCGACCGAGCCCCAGCCCGCCGACGCCAGCGCCCCGGCGAGCGGCGCCGGCCGGGGCGTCCTCGCCCCGTGGGTGGCTACCAGCTGCCGGATCGCGATGGGCATCACCATGGCGTTCATGCTGATGATCATGATCTAGCGGCCGCAGCCAGCCGTTCTACGTGTACCTGCCCTACACGCAGGTGCACATCCCGCCGATCCCCGACCCTGAATACGCGGGGAAGACCAGGCGCGGGAACTGGGCGGACCTGCTGGTCCAGATGAATGATTTCACCGGCCAGATCCTCGACACGGTCGACGAGCTCGGGCTGGCCGGCGGCACGATCGTGGTGTGGGCTTCCGACAACGGCGGCGACGCCAACTACCGCATGCCCGCCGCCGACCGCGATCCGCTCGGCGGTCGGTGGAAGGGATTCTCCGGGCCTTGGCGGGGCGGGTACTTCACCTCGCTGGAGGGTTCCAACCGGGCGCCGTGCATCATCCGCTGGCCAGGGAAGGTCCCGGCCGGGAAGGTCAGCAACGAGCTGGTGCACCTGGTCGACACGTTCACCACCCTGCTGCTGGCGGCCGGCGCGGAGGTCCCGGGTGACCGGATGATCGACGGGATGGGCATGCGCGGCTTCCTGCTCGGCGACGCTGCCGAGTCCGGGCCGCGACACGGTGCTGTGCAGCCAGGGCAACCGGCTGCAGGCCGTGAAGTGGCGGCAGTGGAAGGCCCACCTGTTCCAGCAGGACGAGTTCAAGTCGACCTGGATGCCCTACAACATGCCGCCGCACCTGCACAACACCAAGCAGAGCGGCCGAGCGCGTCCGGGCCAGCCGGGGTAACCACAGCGACCGGTCATGTCCCCTTGCTGCCGGGCGCCGCGTAAGCCCGTGCAGGCTCGGTCATGGCGTGCGCGTGCACCTGCCGCGCGGCGGGTACAGCGTCGAACACAGCCTCCTCGATGAGCCGGCTGATCTGGTCGGCGCGGCTGAGCGGCAGCCCCGGGTCGAGGCGGGCTTCGACCTCGACGCTGAGCGTGCCGCCCATCCAGCGGCCCCGGACGGTGGCTGCACGTACTCCCCCGACTCCGGCTGCGGCCTGCTCTGCCGCTGCGAGCTGGCCTGGATCGACACCGTCCATCAGGTGCCCGGCGATCTCGCGGGTGATCTCGTAGCCGACGTGGCAGATGAACAAGGTGATCGCAAAGCCGGCTACCGGGTCACCCCACGGGTAGCCCGCCGCGACCAGGGTCAGGCCGACTAGCGCTCCCAGGGAGGACACGCGTCCAGCCACGAATGCCGGGCCTCGACGATCAGGGTCAGGGAGTTGATGCGCCGGCCGACGCGGCGCTTGTAGAGCGCGACCGCCTGGTTGCCGGCCATGCCGAGTGTTGCGCCGGCCATGCCGAGCCAGATGTCGGTTGTCTGCCCGTGCGTCCAGCATAACGAGACCGGCGCCGGCCAGCGGGCAGCCCGATGAGCTTCCGGCGGGTGTGCATCGTGAACGCCATCGTCACCTGGGCCATGGCGAAGGGACATCTGCCCGTACAGCGAGCCCGGCCCGCCGGCTGACGCCGAACAGGCCGGGCTTTTGAGTTCCGCACCGGATCGCCCGATGTGCGACCGCACCCCGGGACATCCGGGGATGGGCTCGGCTTGGGCAGGGACCCAGCGCCGTGCGAGGAGGGTGCGGACTGGGTGGCCGGCGAGCGCGTAGCGGATGATCCGGCCATCGCGCTGCGTGCTGACGATCTGGGCGGCGCGCAGGTATCGGAGGGCCTGCGAGACGGTCGTGTCATGCAGGCCGGTCACCGTCCGAGACGCTGATCGGCCCGGCGGCGCTGATGCAGGTCAGCAGGGTGAGCCGGGTGGGGTCGGCGAGCACGGCATGGTGCTGTGCCTGGGTGCGGATCGATTCCGGGTCGCCGAGGGCGGCGATGGCGCGGCAGACCCGCTCGGAGTCGATGACCCGGTGGCCGGCCCGCTCGGCGGGCAAGGCACATCCCCGCAGTCTGCCAGAAGACCAGGTCAATAGCTGATCATCCAATCAGCCTTGACGCCGGGCCAGCGGCTCGGTAATTTCCGGATTGCCCTGTCCGCGTGCCAGGGCGGCAGGCAGCACAGCGAAGCCCGGTGAGATTCCGGCACTGTCCCGCAACGGTGAAGCCCCCGGCAGGGGGATGAGTCCGGTCGCCTGAGCTGCCTGGCAACGACACGGTCCTCGGACGAAGGGCAGCTCGTGATCTTGTCAGGTTTCCGCACGGCTCGCATGGACGTATCGGCTCGCGAGTGGGGCCGGCTTGCCGCGATGTTCGGGTTCATCCTCGCGGTCAACGCCCTGGGCTGGGGCATTTACGTCCTGTACGTGATGCCCCACCACTTCGACTACCGGGGCGAGGGCGGCAGCAAAGGGCTCGGCGCCGGGCTCGGGGTGGCCATTACCGCGTGGTTCCTGGGGTTCCGGCACGCCTTCGACGCCGATCACATCTCGTGCATCGACAACACCACCCGCAAGCTGATGGCCGACGGCAAACGCCCGCTGGGGACGGGTTTCTTCTTCTCCTTCGGTCACTCCACGATCGTGGTGGCGGTCGGCGTCGGGATCACGTTCGCGGCCCGGGCCGTCTTCGGCGCGATGGTGGACCCGAACTCGGCCTACGAGACGGCCGGCGGGGCGATCGGGACCCTGCTGTCCGCAAGCTTCCTGTACCTGATCGCGGTGCTGAACCTGATCGTGCTGGCCGGCATCTTCAAGGTCTTCCGCCAGATGCGCAACGGCACCTACGACGAGGCCGAACTTGAGGCCCAGCTGCAGGCCCGCGGCCTGATGTACCGGTTCTTCGGCCGGTTCATGCGCTCCATCAACCACACCTGGCAGCTGTACTTCGTCGGCCTGGTCTTCGGCATCGGCTTCGACACCGCCACCGAAGTGGTGCTGCTCGCCGCGACGGCCTACGCCGCCATCCAGGGACTGCCCTACTACGCCGTGCTCGCGCTGCCGTTCCTGTTCTCCGGCGGCATGATGCTGTTCGACACCCTCGACGGCGCCTTCATGAACTTCGCCTACGGCTGGGCGTTCGCCCGGCCGGTCCGCAAGGTCTACTACAACCTGGTCATCACCGGGCTGTCCATCGGCGCGGCGTTCATCATCGGCACCATCGAGATCCTCGGCATCCTGACCACCGAAGCGCACCTGCACGGCGGCTTCTGGTCCCTCATGGCCAACTTCAACATCAACATCGCTGGGTTCTGCATCGCCGGGCTCTTCATCGCCGTCTGGGCGGCAGCGCTGGCCTACTGGCGCTGGGGCAATGTCGAGGCCCGATGGACCTCTAATGTCACCGTCGCGCCAGTCCAGGGCTCCGGGCCAGCCAGCCAGCAGTGACAACCGGAGGCGGCTGGCCACCGTCAGCGGCACGACGACCGGCATGACCCGGGCCGCGGCCGGGCAGCTGCAGCCCGACCTGTGGGGAGCCACCGGCACGCAGACCGGGCGGTGGGCGACGCTGCGCGAGCGGGTGGCGGCGGCGGGGCTGCGCAACTCACTGCTGGTCGCGATCGCGCCGACGGCCACCATCGCCTCGATCGCCGGCTGCTATGAGTGCATCGAGCCGCAGGTCTCCAACCTGTTCAAGCGCGAAACGATGTCCGGGGAGTTCCTCCAGGTCAACGCGGCGCTGGTCCGGGAGCTGAAGGCCCGCGGGAGATGGGACGCCGGCGTGCGAGATGCGATCAAGCGCGCGGACGGGTCGGTGCAGGGCATCACCGCACTGCCCGCCGACATCCGCGAGCTGTTCCGCACCGCCTGGGAGCTGCCGCAGCGCGCTCTCATCGACATCGCCGCGGCGCGCGCGCCGTTCATCGACCAGAGCCAGTCACTGAACCTGTTCCTGGCCGCGCCGACGATCGGCAAGCTGTCCTCGATGTACCTGCACGCCTGGAAAGCCGGGCTGAAAACGACGTACTACCTGCGCTCCCGGCCCGCCACCCGGATCCAGCAGGCCACGGTGGCCCAGCCGCCGACCGGTGCCGCCGTCGCGCGGGAGGCTAGCCCCGACGAGGCGGCCATCGCCTGCTCCCTGGAGAACCCCGAGACCTGCTTGCACGTGCGACGAGCCGGGTAATCTTGATCGCGCCCTTCATTAAATTTCGTATATTTGAGGCCGCCCTAGCGGCCATTCCCCGCGCAGTCACCGACGTCACGTGCATCACCCGCTGGTCGGCGGAGGAAGTCGCCGCTGGAGTCTCCGACCCGGAAATCGTGGACGCCGCAGAGGCCGATGGGCGGCCCACGGTGCTGCTTTGCCACAACCTGCATGCAAAGCTCTACATCAGCGACGTCCAGTGCCTAGTGGGTTCTGCCAACCTAACTGGCAAGGCAACCGGCAAGCTTCAGCCAGCGAATATCGAGTTGCTGGTGGAGGCCGACGCGGGCCACTGCGAGATCACCGCCCTCCTTCTGCGGCTCCTCGCAGAGTCGACGCCGGCGACACCAGAGATCGCTGCGGCAGTCCGAGCCCGAGCCAATCTCCTTGTGGCCAACGGCCTATCACCGACCCCGATCGAGGCCGAGGGCGATGAGGCGCTGCGCTGGTACCCCACCACCCGCGCCCCGGAGCGCCTCTATCGGGTCTATCTGGGTGATCCCCGCGGCTGCCCACACGCCATCCTCGAAGGGGCACTCGCTGATCTTGCCCACCTCGACCTTCCGCCGGGGCTTGACAAGCAGCAGTTCGACGCAGCTGTTCGTGGGTGCATCTACTCCTTTCCGGAGATCGCGGCGCTCCTGGACGCTGGCCGGATCAGCAGCGTCGAACTTGAGGCGGCACTGCTAGCTAACCGCGTCAGCAGCGCAATCGATGCCGCTGAACGAGCGCTCACGCTTACTCGATGGCTGACTTTCTTCGACGCGGACCTGCATACCGTCCCGGCCGGCCCATACGACATCGTCCGCGGCAGACAACTCGAGTAGGGCTGGCGACGTGCGTCACGGACGACGTAAAAACGATCAGGCAGGGGCTTGGCGGCACCTAAACGACGTCTTCTTGACCGCGATCAGCGGCGGCTACCGCGCGCTCCTGCTCGCCCGCGGCGAGCAGCCGCACATGGTCCCGTCGCGGGTTCTCGCCTCGGTCCGGGCCCCGGGTGAGAAGAGCATCTACGACAACCGGGTATCGGCGATGCTGCCCTACCTTCTCGTCCACATCGCCGACCCGGTGCGGCGGCTCACCGCCACACCCCGTTCCCGCTGATGTCACGGGGAATGCGGTTGGTCTATTCGCTGCCGCAACGGGAGATCGTCACGGTCACCACCAGCGTGCCCGGTCCACGCCAGCCGCTCTATGCAGGCTGCGCGAGCGCGGCTATGCCGAGCGAACGTGCCGGGACTACGGGCACGCCGTCGTTCACCTCGGCGAGTTCCTGCACGAAGAGCTGGGAAGCGGCCAGGTTCGCGCTGAGGAGGTCATCGCGGATTTCCTCGGCGATCATCTGCCGGGGTGTCGCTGTTACCGCCGCCGCCCGGTGGGCCGCCGAGAGGAACCGGTCCGCCGGCGCCTGGGGCATCTGCTGGTGATGCTGCGCGAGGAAGGCGCCATCCCCCCAGGTCGTGGCCAGCGAGCCGCCCTACCAGGAGCTGATCGAGGGCTACTGCCGGTTCCTGCGTCGTGATCGAGGGCTCGCCGAAACGACCGTGGTCAACTGTCGACGCTACCTTCGCGACTTCCTGATCAGCCGCGGCGCGGCGGTGAGCCCGGCCGAGTTGACGGCGCTGAGCGCGGACGACCTGCTCACGTTCGGCCGCCAGCGTGGAGCTGGGTTGGGACCCACAGCGTAGAACCATCTCGCCACAGCGTTGTCCGGCTTCTACCGGTGGCTGGATCTGTGCGGGCACGGCGGCGCGCAACTGGTGGGCGCGGTGCCGCTGCGGCGGCGCTACCAGCTCGCCGACGTGCCTTGCGCCTTGTCGTGGGAGCAGGTGCGCCGCCTGCTCGGCGCGGTTGACCTGGCGAGCCGAACGGCCGGCGCAACTACGCCATGCTGCTTGCTGATCGCCGGCTATGGTCTGCGGGGATGCGAGGTCAGGGCGCTGCAGCTGAACGACCTCGACTGGGCGCGCGACGAGATCGTCATCTTCGCGCCGAAGACTGGCCGCCGCCGCGCACTGCCGCTGAACCGGCCGGTGGGGGAGGCGGTGTTGGACTATCTGCCCGTCCTCGGCGGCCTCATCAACGAATACGAGCGAGCCGCATAGAAGCCCAGGTCAAGACCGGTGGCCGAGTTCCGGAACCCACAGGGTGACCCACCGGTATGCGGCGTTCGCCAGGAATGTACATATGTCAGTATGTATACATTAATGCAGTCATTCGGGTGTCCGCTAATCAGGTCGTGATAACTGCTGAAATGTACGCATATTGGAGCTGCGTAGGTCCTACTTATATGAGCAGATTGGCCCTAGTTAGACTCACGAGTAATGCTTCAGTCTAGGTATTGAAAGCTCTATATGACGCAATTTCCACGTACGAGGGGATCTCCCCCGAATCTTTGAACTCGGGTGCGAGGGGACGGGCAACGGGGGCAACATCATGCACAACGTACCGCGAATCGGTGTTCACTCCGAGGCCCTGAGCCAGCGCTGCAAGGACATGGACTGGGTCCGGACAGTGTCTCCGGCAAGTGGCTGTCCCCCTGACGCCCCCAGGGAGCGGAACCAGTGGCCTTATTCCACCCGAGATGCCTGCATACGTATCGGAGTTGTGACCCAGGTCACGCCGACTTGGTCCACGACAATAGCTGCACTCGACCTAATCCTGAGTGTCGTGGACCGATTCAAGGAGGAATCATGAACATGACCGAGGTTGATCCATGCCATCCAAGCCTGAAAGAGCGGAAGGCATGGGAGGCCGATGGCGGCTGGGAGGCCACCGACGGCTGCCTGTGTGGCGCAGACGGTGGATGCGAACACGGCAACCCGTCCTGGCTGATCGCGCCCCCCTTGATTGAGATTGACGAGACCGCACCGGCAGGAACGGCCGGGGCCGCACACGGGGTAGCAGCCTTATGCCCGCCACCACGCGCCGCGAGATCCCTCCCACCGGGCCTAGTGACATCCTCGTTATCGGCGAAGACACGACGCAGCACACTGATGACCGGGCGCGTGCGTTATGCCCGCCACATTGAAGCCACAAGGCAGCTATCTAGCCAAGCAGTGCCCGGCGCGTGCCCAGTGGGACGTGCTGCAGCCGTGCGAGCCGCGGCCGCCGTCCCCGTTCCGGCTGCGCCTGTTCCGGCGTGGCGACGAGTTCGAGGCTGGCGTCTTCGCCCAGCTCGTGGAGCTTCACCCAGATGCGGTTGCCGTTCCGGCCACAGATAAGGACAGCAGGGAGAACCGCGAGCATCAGACCATCGAGGCCATGAAGGCCGGAGCCCAGCTCATCCTGGGTGGCCGCCTCCCCGCCGACGACGCCGGGCGCCGCACGGGCGAGCCAGACATCCTGGTGCCCGCCCCAGACGGCGGCTACCAGGCTATAGACGTCAAGAACCACATGTGCCTCACCACACCCAGCGGCGCGCCGGCGCGCTGCTGCACGCTGGTAAGCCTGGGGTTTGAGGCATCAGCCCAGGACCCGGAGTTCTCGGCCCGCACGCACCCAGAGGACCAGTGCCAGCTCGCCCACTACCAGCGGATGCTCGAAGCCATGGGCATGGCGGCGGCCGGCCCCTCGCTTGGCGGGATCATCGGCACCGAGCACATCGTGGTCTGGCACAAGCTGGACGCCGCCTTGGAAGACTACGACAACGAGTTCGGGTTCCGCCTAGAGATCATCGACGCCGCTGCCCGCCACCGGCAGGACCCGGACGTCCCGCTGCTCACGGAGCCGTTCCGCAGCAGCGAATGCGCGGACTGCCCGTGGCGCGACTGGTGCAAGCCCATTCTCGAAGAGGGCTCCGGTGACATCAGCCTCGTCCCGCGCATGACACGTAAGACGCTGGCCGTCCACCGTCGCCATGGGACCGCGGACCGCGCGGCGCTGGCAGCGCTCGACTACCGCACCGCCAGCCTGATCGCGCTGGGGGTGGACCTGGAGCCACTCATGGACGCGCTGCAGTTCGAGCCGCTGGGCACCCCGCTGGCCGACATCATCGGCAAGCGGAAGTGGCGCCAGTTGGAGAATCTCAACCGGGCCGACCTGTTCACGCTGGGCGATGCCGCCACGCTGGACCCGCGCACGGCCTCGTACTCAGACACCTCCATGACCAGCCTGCCCAGCCAGATCGACCAGTGCCGGGCCAGCCTCGGGGACGAGATCTGCTACCGCCGGCGCGGTGTCACCACGGTGACGGTCCCACGTGGCGACGTCGAGGTCGACGTGGACGTCGAGAACGACGAGAACGGCGTCTACCTGTGGGGCACCACCACCACCGGCCAGGGCTACAAGGCGTTCGCCAGCTGGGAGCTGCTGGACCCGGTGGCCGAGGCTGAGCTGTTCGGGCAGTTCTGGGCCTGGTTCACCACCCTGCGGGACGGGACCCACGACGCGGGCAAGACCTTCCGCGCCTACTGCTACAACGAGAACCACGAGAACCAGCAGATGCGCCGCTGCGCTAACGCCCTCGGGATCCGGGACGAGGTGGATGAGTTCATCGCCTCGGACGAGTGGGTGGACCTGCTCAAGGTCTTCCGCGACCAGCTAATCACCGGCAACACGGTGAAGCTCAAGGTCACTGCGCCGCTGTGCGGCTTCGGCTGGGACGTCGAGGAGCCCGGTGGTGACGAGTCCATGGTCCGCCACGACGCCGCCATCGAGGGCTCACAGGAGGACCGCGAGTGGCTGCTGACCTACAACCGGGGCGACGTCGAGGCGACGGCTGCAGTCCGCGAATGGCTGGACCATACCGCGTCCACCTACCCGTCGGTCGAGACCCTCCCAGGGGCGTCGTGAGCCGTAAGGATCATGCATTCGAGGACTTCGAGGTCCCGGTGCCAGCACTGCGCGGTGTGGGGAGCGAAGGTGGCTCGGTTCGGCCCGTACCGCACCGGATTACCTGCGCCAAAGGGCACCGGCGTTCTGTGCGCCCCAACGCTGTACAGCGTGGCAGGGCATCCGCATCCCCGGGAACTCCCATACGCCAGGCGTAGCTGCGGCACGCGCCACCTGGCATCAGTGGCGCCAAGCCGCCATGGTCTGCGACGGGCCGGCGGCATGCCGGGCCTCAACGGCACCCGACCGCAGGTTCAGCCTCGGTCGCAGACTCAAACGATTCCGATGGCGTCGACGACGTGCTTGCCGGGCCGAAGCGCCTCAATGGCAGGCAACTCGCGCAGCCGCGCTATTACGCCAGGCGGATGCACCTCCAGCGCGGTATCCGACGTCACCTTCAACTTGGCCCAGAAGCCGGTGTGTCGGTCCCGGCAGCGCCGAATGCATCCGCGTGGGCGGGCGAGTCGGGTATAGGAACATGAACGCTATCTTCACCGCCCGCCGCGCGACCGTGTGCTGTTCACCAGGCATCAGGCTCCGCGGCTCGCCATTGATCATCGGCTTGAGCAAGGGCTGCGCTGCGGCCTCAAGCTCGGCCATCCACCCGCTGTTGCACGGACCGCAGACGACACGAGCGACGATGTCTACACCCTTGGCGTGATGCTCAATTACCTCCCCGGCGTCAGAGATTCGCTTGATGATGAATGGGCCTTCCCCTGGCGGCAGCGAACCGGCCCACTGCGGCAGCACATGCTCACGCGTCACAGCGGCTTGACTGCCGCAGAATATGCACGGCACCACGATCACGACCCGGGATGGCGGCGATCCGATGCCGCTGCAGTCATCGGCTTGCCCCGGACCGTCGGGCGGTCAGGGGAACATCCGGGAGAAGATTTTTTCAGGATCCAGATACGTAGGCCCTGGCCCGATGACATCGATGCGACGGTCGCCGTAGACGTCGATGACCTCTGGCCAGGCCTCCTCGATCAGCCTTAGCTGGCGGGCCCAGTCAGACACGCTGCCGGGATGATCCGGGCGCTGCTGGAAGCTCTCGAACGCGGCATCCCGGTCACCGTCGAACCACCACGGGACGACACCGGCAGCGTCGAGTTCCCAGATCTTGGCAATGCAGGCCGGGTTCGGCGGGAAACCCCAAGTGATCACCATGTCCGACTGTCCGGCGCGCGCTTTGTCGATGAAGGCGACCGCGTCGATGCGGAACAGGTCGCCCGGCAGCGGGCTCTTCTCAAGGTCCAGATGCAGGAAGCCGCGGTCGCGGCCCAGCCACTCGCCGGAGCATGTCTTACCCGCCGCCGGGATACCGCTGATGAGGACCGTCCGCATCCGCCGAAGGTAGCCGGCCACCGGTCCCACCTGACGGACTCCGGCACGTCGCCCTGCCAGGCCCAGCTCGTACGATCTTGGGCCGAAGCTCGCACGTAACGCCGGGATTTGACCTCCCGCCAGCATCGGTGCCGCAGCGCCCCGTATATGCGAGGTCCACCGCAGGTCGACGTCCGGTCGCTGAGAGGTCCACACGGACTCCGGGCATGATCCCGCCTGATGCGGATCCGTCGCGGCCTTTCTCATGGCCGTGGACCGGCCGGATCCCCCGCAGTCGCGGCACGATCTCTGACATGGCTGGCTCCGCAGCCAGGCCAAGCGATGATCACCTCAGCACTTTCGGCGTGGACGTTGATCCCAGCCAGTCCGCCGCGACATAGAGGGCCGTCAAGCAGGGCGCCGCTCGTGCCGGTGACTCTGTGGGCTACGCGTGGGCAAGCGGTTCGGCGCACCGCTTGTCCGGCCCGGACGCTGTCCGCTATATGTCCGTGCACAGCTGGAAACAGCCGGACTCCCATGGACACAGCGGGACCTCACAGGGCCCGGAGCAACAGCCCGCGAGGCCGGGTATCCCCAGCTCACGGGCCATTTCCGCTGGTAGTGGCAGGTCCAGGGTTCGAACCTGGGTAGGCGAAGCCGACGGTTTTACAGATATCCGCCAGTGACGTTCTGACCTGCGACAACACTTTGAAAACGGCGACTTCGCCGCCTATTCGCCGAGAAGGCGCACCGGTGGAGTAGACCGAAGACACCGCACCCACAGGGGCTGGATTGTCGGTGCGGTTACTGCTGGAACGCAGGCGTGGACCGGTTCCCCGCCGGAGTGCTCGAATCACGTGTCACGTGGTCTTCTCCGACGGCGCCGCCGGCTACAAGCTGAAGCAGGGTCAGCCGCTGCCGGGGTTCAAAGGGGTCGCCGCCGTGCGGCCGGTCGCCGGGGAACCGGGGTGATGATCGCAGAGGTGCGGCGGGACTCAGCCTGGTGGCAGGCACTACTCAAGCTGGTGGGCGGTTGGGTCGATCCGCCACGCTAGCCTACGTTCCCCGGCACAGTGTCCGGCCAGGCGCAGGAGGCGCGGCGTTCGGGCATACCAAGATTGAGGGCAAGAGCCTGCTGGTGCGGGGGCTGAACGCGCTGGCCGCCACGATCAGCACGCCGCTGGCTGCGCCGGTGAGTTGCCGCCACCCGGCTGGGTGGCGGCAACGCGGGCTCGGCCCGGGGGCGCTGCGTCCTTCGCCACCGCATCGGTCACTACCGCCCGTAGCAGCTGCTGCTGTCCACGCTCTCACGGACCAACATGGTGGGACACATTTCCTGCGCCCATCGATTAGTTGATTCAATCAGCCGACTCCGAATGTCTGCTTGGCCAACTTTCTAGTAAGGGCCTCCACATCTTTTTTCCTAACATGTTTGACCATACATTCGAATTGATTCATAAAGCCGTATGGGGTTCCTTGAGCCTTGCGTTGAGCCATGATGTAGGGCTCAAGCGCATCCCAGGATAGTGGCATACGAACATGAAAGGGAAGATACACTATCAGCGGATCAATTATTTTGAGCACCATCAAATAAGCCAGGTTTTGATAGTAGGTACAGACTTCCATGGCTTGATCAGCGAGATCCTCTGGCAGAATGCTGAACCCTTGAGAGCCGTCGTAAGCAGGCAGCTCTCGCTGTACTCTTTCTTCAATCTTTCTAAACTCTATCGTTCTAGTTCTATAAACCAGATCAGCGATAACGGGCAATTGATTCGCATTCCGGCTTATTTGGACTTGGCGAAGTGCGATTAAGGTAGCGAGAGTTAGCGAGACTAGGGAAGCTATAAGTGCAGCGAGATTAAGACCAGTACTCATAAAGTAGACTGTACCGGGACATGGATACTCAGTGTGAGTTCTTTATGAAGTGACCTCGACGTTGCTTAGGCTGGCTGGGACCGATTCCATGATCGCAGCGCAATCGGACGTGGGTGATCTCAACATACATACGGCGGCTCCGCCCCGCCCGGAACGCACGCGGATGGTTATCGTGGTAGGGACCGCCCTTGTTGCGACACGAGGTCGCACGTTGTGAGTGAGCACGTCAAGGAGGTTCGGCGCATGTCAAAGACGTAGCTCCAGGTTTGTGTTCGACCTGTCCCCACCGCGACGTGCGTGGCCGGTTCCTGATCGGTCGGGTACGAAGCTCGCGGGAAAGCCCAAGGGTCGCTGTCCCAACCATGGCGTCCACAGGTGAGGGGAAGGGCCGGAATGGGGCGACTACCAGGAAACTCTCGCGGATGCCCCGACAGGTCCACATCCCGGGTTGGGTTGCAGTACCGGGGTGAATAGGGACTTGCCGATGTAAGGCGGCAGGCGGCGGCCACGGACGAGGCGATGGCCAGCGAACACCGTTGTCCCCGGGGTAGAGAGAGCGCCCAACCCGGTCCGGGTCTCATGCGTGCGGAACGTGTAAACCCTGCCAGGGTCCGCGGCACATTCGCGGGTATGCGTGGTGCCTGCGGTAGGCCGACAGTAATGGGGGCGGAATTCCGTCTGGCAGGACAGGGTGTCCAAGAAGCGAACGCCGGCAGCCGAAAGGCAGCAGAAAACCGCAGACCGCACCACCGGGAACTCCTCCCGGAGGGTCGGCGGATAACTGGCCGGATACCGGGCCTAGTGCCCGGCCCTGAAAGGGGTGCTGACGTGGACAGGTGAGCCTTTGACTCGAAGCAGACGCAAAAGCCAGAACCAAGGGGCAAGTTGGACACTTCGGTGAACGGACCTACGGGCCCGGACTCGGTCTTCGACAGCACGGCCTGGGAGCAGGTGGACTGGCGAGCGCACGAGGAGCGGGTACGGCGGCTGCGGTGCAGGATTTTCAAGGCGGTCAAGGACGGGGACCTGGCCACGGCCAGGAACCTGCAACGGTTGATGTTGCGGTCCTGGTCGAACACGCTGATCAGCGTACGGCAGGTCACGCAACGCAACACGGGCCGACGGACGGCGGGGGTAGATGGGCAGGTCGCGTTGACCAGCCAGGCCCGGGCCGAGGTGGCGGTGCAGGTGCACGCCACCCGGAACTCGTGGCGGCCCCTGGCGGTCCGCCGGGTGTGGATACCGAAAGCCAGTGACAAGACCAAAATGCGCCCGCTCGGCATTCCAGTGATCATGGACAGGTGCCACCAGGCCCGAGTCCGCAATGCACTGGAACCCGAGTGGGAGGCCCGGTTCGAGCCCCGATCCTATGGGTTTCGGCCGGGTCGCGGCTGCCACGACGCGATAGGATCCTTGTTCCAAACCCTGTGCGGGAAATCCAAGCGGGTGTGGATTCTTGACGCGGACCTGGCTGGCGCGTTCGACAACATCGACCACGATCACTTGCTCAAAACCATCGGTGACTTCCCCGCAAGAAGGATGATCGCCAGTTGGCTGAAAGCAGGGATATTCGAGGCCGGGAAAGGGTTCGCACCCACCGAGGCAGGCACCCCGCAGGGTTCATTATGCGCAGCTGAACATAATGAACCTTATGAGCAGTGCCGGGTTATGCGCAGTGCTGGCCTGCTGGCCCTGGTGACAGCGATGCTGGCGCTCGAGCACTGCGCATAACCCTTCTTTGCAGCGAGGGCTCACAGGTTGGCGAGCCAGCTGA
>Ga0335078_10005496_pt1 | contig 18727 bp, 18 predicted proteins | sample Lox_Sample_32_FD_206711 | JGI IMG/M metagenome (GOLD analysis project Ga0335078, IMG submission 206711) | Soil microbial communities from Loxahatchee National Wildlife Refuge, Florida, United States - Lox_Sample_3.2 | ecosystem: Environmental > Terrestrial > Soil > Wetlands | place: USA... | reverse complement strand
TGTCCACGGTCAGCGGCGCGTCGGCGGCGAACAGCACGAAGACCATGCTGCCCTTGTCGGTCTCCATCGTCACCTGCGGCAGCGCGCCGCCCTGCAGCGCCGGCAGCCACAGGCGCGTCGTGAGGTCACGGTAGTCGGCGAGGCTGCGGCCGGTCTCCACCGGATAGACGTCGCCCCAGAACTGCTGCGCCGCGTCGGCGCCGAAGCCGTCGGCCACGGCGCGCCGCACCAGGTAGTCGGGGCTCCGCGGCACCACGGCGAGGAAGCTCTGCACGACGTTGGCCCGCGTGCCGGCGTCGCCCGCGGCGAGGTCGGCCAGCGCGCGCACCGCCGAGAGGCGCGCGTCGCTCGCGTCGTCGCGCGCGGCCGCGCGGTAGGCGGCCACGAAGTCGGGCACGAGCGCGGGATCGGCCTCGCGATCGAGCAGGTCGAGCGCCGCGGCGCGCACGAACACGTCGGGAGCCGCGAGCCGCGCGCGCGCCAGCGCCCGCAGCGCCGGGTCGCCCTTCGGCACGGCCACGCCGAACGCCCCGAGCGCCGCCGTCACGACCCGCGGGTCGGCGTCGGCCGCCAGCGCGGTGAGCACGGCGCGCGCGGAATCGCCGCCGGCCGTGCCGAGCGCGTCGGCGAGGGAGGCGCGCAGCCGCCAGTCCGCGTCGCCGCGCCAGGCGCCGCCCACGGCCAGCACCCGCGCGGGGGCCGCCTGCGCGAGCGCCTGCAGCGCCGTGGTCCGCGCGGCGAAGCTCGCCCCCGGCGCGGCGAACCGGTCCTCGAGCGCCTGGACGGCGCGCGCCCCGCCGAGCGCACCCAGCGTCGCCTCCGCCTGGATCGCGACGTTGGGGTCGGCGTCCGCGAGGCGCGACTGCGCCGCGCCCGCCATGGTCGAGTCGCGGAACGTGGCGAGCGAGCGGAGCGCGGCGATGCGCACCGGGGCCGACGAGTCGCCGAGCAGCGTGCGGAGCTCCCCCTCGAAGGCCGCGGGCGCCAGGTGCGCCGAATCGGCCACCGACGCCGTCAGCCCGCGCGCTGCGTAGACGCGCGTGAGCGAATCGGAGTCGCCGGCCGCCTCGAGGAACGCGCTGGCCGCGGCCGCGAGCCTCAGGCGCGCGGCGCTGTAGGTCGCGCCGCGGCGCCAGAAGCGCGTCGCCGAGTGGACGAACTCCACCAGCCGCGCCGCCGGCGCGCGGCGCCCCAGGCGCCACGCCTGGAGCAGCGCGACAGACGTGGCCGGGTCCGTGTTCCCGCCGGCCGGCGGATGGCGCTGCAGCAACCCGTCCAGGGCCTCCGCCGCGTCCGGCCCGCCGACCCGCGCCAGCGCGGCGACCATCTCGATCTGGTCGCGCCCGCCGGCGACGGCCGGGAACGCGTCGATGCGCCGCGCCAGCTCCGCGCCGCCGGCGCTGTCGCGCAGCTGCCCGATCGCGAAGGCGGCGTTCACGCGCACCGTCGTGTCCGGATCGTTGAGCAGCGAAAGCAGGAGCGGCACGCCCGCCGGATCGCCGATGCGCCCGATCGCGACGGCCGCCTGCTCCCGGAGCAGCGAGTCGGGGTTCTGCGCCGCGCGCTGCAGCGACCCGAGGTCGAACTCGCGGCGGTCCTCCAGGCGCAGGAGCTGCGCCAGGTCGTTGGCCTCACCGAGATCCTGCGCGGCCGCCGGCGCCGCCAGCGCCCCGGCCAGCAGCGCGCCCCACAGGCCGCGCGTCAGGCTACCGCTCATGCATCAGCTCCTCGAGGTGGGCGAGGACGTCGGCGGGCAGCCGCGCCGGTCGGCCGTTCGCGTCGAGCGAGACCAGCGCCGTCTCGGCCGTGGCGAGGATCGCGCCGTCGTCCAGCCGCTCGACGCGATAGGCGAAGGTGAGCTGCCGCGACCCCACGGCGGTGAGCCACGCCCACACCCGCAGATGATCGTCGTAGCGCGCCGACCGCGCGAAGCGCACGTGCGCGTCCGATACCGCCAGCCGGACGCCGCGATCCTCCAGATCACGGTACCGGACACCGAGGCGGCGCATATGTTCCGTGCGGGCCATCTCGCACCACGCCAGGTAGTGCGCGTGGTACGCGACCCCCATCTGATCGGTTTCGGAGTATCGGACCCGGAGCTCGACCGCCGACTCGCTCCGCTCGCTCACGTCTCGCGCCAGATGCCCAGGGCCTTGGCCCGGTCGCGCGCGGCCGGCGTCAGGAGGTACGGCCCGCCCGCCGCGAGCGTCTCCCCCCGCGCCGCCAGCACCGCGACGTCCCGTTCCACCAGCAGCGGCCGGCGCCGGCCCGACGCCTTCGCGCCGCGCGAGGCCGCCAAGATCCGCGCCGCGTCCCCCGTCTTGACCTGCGCGGCGTTGGCCTCGTCCGTGTCGAGGTGCAGCTCCGTCGCGTGCGAGGGCCCCATCCGCACGACCACGTCGTGCAACGTGACGCGGCGGCCGGCGGGGCCGCACTCGATGGCCACCGCGTCGCCGTCCGCGAGGCCGAGCTTCTTGGCGTCGGCGCTCGCCACGTGCAGGTGCCGCTGCGCCACGATCACGCCGGACTCGAGGGCGACCTTGCCCGCGGGACCTTCGAGCGTGACGCCGCCGGCCGAGCCCTCCAGCCGGCCCGAGACCGCGGTCGGCGCGGTGATACCGAGCGCGCGGCAGTCGGCGGGCGACAGTTCGAGCTGGGTCCGGCCGCGGGCCGGTCCCACGATGCGCACGCCCTCGATGCGGCCGCCGGGGCCCGCCACGGTCACCGACTCCGCCGCCGCGAACTGCCCCGGCTGGGTGATGGGGCGCTGCGGCGTGGGCGACTTCCCCGCCCCGAACAGCGCGGCGAAATCGCGGTCAGACACGTGCAGGTGGCGGTTGGACACGCCGATGGGCACCTCGCGCGGCGTCTTGGCCGTCGCCGGCCGCGCGGCGCCCGCCTGGGATCCGGAGGGCAGCGGCGACGCGCCCCGCCCCGCCGCGGCCTGCCGCTCGGCCACGACCATGGCCGGGTAGTCCGCGCGGTTCCGGGGGTGTCCCGCCGAGCGCCGCACGGGCGCTACGTCGGACAGCGCCTGCGCCGCGCCCGCCCACGGCGGGAGCGCGCCCGGCGTCGGCCGGCCCGGCGGCTCGGGCCGCACCGGCCCCGGCAGCCAGGCCCGCGCCCCGGCGGCGGCGAGCTGGTTCGCGATCTTCTCCGACAGTCCCTGCAGGTCGTCCGTTTTCATCCCTGGCCTCGCCGCGAGGAGTGGCCTGCGAGAAACTGCTCGACGATCGCCCGCACGTCGTCGGGAGTGAGGGGAGGCGCCGTGACGCGCTTCGATGCCGCGTCGGGCGCCTTTTCCGTCTTGCTGTCCACTGGCGACTGTGCGACCACCGGCAACTTGGCGTCTGGCAACTCACCTGAGAACTGTCTTATCTCTCTGGCTAATCGCTTGATGTTGATCAGGTGCATCGGGCTGATGTTGTCGCTCGTGCTGCTGCCGCCGATGGTGCCGGGCCCCAGCGTCATCGCGGGGGCCAGGCCGGTGGTGTACCCCGTGGCCCCCATCGCGGCCATCGTGTTCACCAGGATGCGGAACGCCGGCTTCTCCTCGAAGAAGCGCCGGATCACCTGCTCGTCGCGGCAGTGGATCGCGAGCGAGTGCCCGACGCCGCCGTAGTTCAGCAGCTCGATGCTGCGCTCGCAGCACCGCTCCCAGCCGTCCTCCACGTAGTAGGCCAGCACGGGCGAGAGCTTCTCGCGCGAGAAGAACTCGCCCCGCCCCACCTCGGCGCATTCGACCACCAGCGCGCGCGTGCCCGGCGGCACGCGGATGCCGGCCCGCTCGGCGATGGCCGACGCCGCCTGCCCGACGATGGCGTGGTCGATGCCGCCCGTCCGCGCGTCCTGCATCGCGCGCTGCAACCGGGCGCGGTCGTCGCCCGCGACGAAGTGCGCGCCCTGGCGCGCCAGCTCGCGGCGCGTCTCGCCGTCCACCGGCGCGTCGCAGACGACCGAGTTCTCGGCCGAGCAGAGCACGCCGTTGTCGAAGGCCTTGCCGTTGACGATGTCCTTCGCGGCCTTGGCGACGTCGGCCGTGCGCTCGACGATGGCCGGCACGTTGCCCGGCCCCACGCCGAACGCGGGCTTCCCCGAGCTGTAGGCCGCGCGCACCATGTCCGAGCCGCCGGTGGCGAGGATCACCGCGGTCTTCCGGTGGTGCATCAGCTCGTGCGTGCCCTCGAGCGTGGGGTCCGTCATCGCCAGCACGAGGTTGCGCGGCGCCCCCGCCCGCACGGCCGCCTCCGCCATCACGCGCACCGCCTCGCCGATGCACTTCACCGCCCGCGGGTGCGGCGACATCACGACCGCGTTGCGCGCCTTGACGCTGATCAGCGCCTTGTAGATCGCGGTCGAGGTCGGATTCGTCGTGGGGATCAGCGCCGCCACCACGCCCATCGGGACCGCCAGCTCCGTGACCCCGATCTCGGGCAAGTCGCGGATCACGCCCGCCGTCTTGAGGGGCAGGATGTAGCGGAGCACGTCGTCGGCCGCGAAGCGGTTCTTGAGGACCTTGTCCTCGTAGCGGCCCATGCCGGTCTCGTCCACCGCCAGGCGGGCGAGGCGCTCCGCTTCCGCCGAGGCGGCGCGGCCCATCGCCTCCACCACCCGGTCGGTATCGGCCTGGGTGGCGCGTGCGAAGGCCCGCTGGGCCTCGTCGGCCTGGCCGACGAGGTCGCGGGCCTCCTGGACGGACGCGAGATCGCGGTCCATCGGTGCCTCTCAGCGGCCCTAGGTGGCGTGCCCCAGCCGGCGGAACAGCGCCAGCAGCTCGTCGCGGTTCGCCCGCGACAGCTCGCGGCCCTTCAGCGGGAAGTCGGAGGTCTGGCGGGCGCGGTGGCGCAGCTCGACGACCTTCATGTCGGCGAGCCGCTGCGGGGCGTGCCGCGGCGCGGCCGCGCCCCCGTCCTCGTCGTCGTGCTCCAGGGCCTCGAGCTGGGGGTCGGGCCGCGGGATCACGTGGACGCTCACCAGCTCGCCCACGCGCTCGGCCGCCGCGGCTCCGGCGTCGGTCGCGGCCTTCACCGAGGCCGTGTCGCCGGCGAACAGCACGGTGACGAGCGCCGCATCCACGCGCTCCGTCCCCAGCAGCTCGACCGGCGCCGCCTTCAGGCCGGCGTCGGCGGCCTCGATGGCCCCGACCAACCCCCTGGTCTCGATCAGGCCGAGGGCCTGCTCGGTCCAGGCCACGGGGCTACTCCGCGGCGCCCTTCGGGAGAATCAGCTCGAGTTCCGCGTGCGGCCGCGGGATCACGTGCACGCTCACCAGCTCGCCGACGCGCTCGGCCGCCGCGGCGCCGGCGTCCGTCGCGGCCTTCACCGCCCCGACGTCGCCGCGCACCATCACGGTCACGTAGCCGCCGCCCACCTTTTCCTTGCCGATGAGCTTGACGTTGGCGGCCTTGACCATGGCGTCCGCCGCCTCGATCGAGCCGACGAGGCCCTTGGTCTCAATGAGCCCAAGTGCTTCCAGTGGCATGGCTCCTCCGGGATGTGGCACGGATGGGGAACGTTCCGTGCTACGATAGGTGCTCCCGGACCAAAAGTCAAATGGGGCAAACGCTTGCGCCCCTTCCGAGGGGGGCCCATCTTAGCCCTTCCGTGAGCGCGGAACGGGTCGTCGTCGTCGGGGATTCCCACCTCGGATCGGCCGATCCGGGAGACGAGCGCGCGTTCCACGACCTCCTGGCCGCCGTCCCCGCCATGGCACGCCGCCTCGTCGTCATGGGCGACCTGTTCGACTTCTGGTTCGAGTACAAGTACGTCGTGCCCCGCCGACCCTTCCCCACCCTCGCGCGCCTCGCGGCGCTGGTCCAGGCCGGCGTGGCCGTCGAAGCGTTCGGCGGCAACCACGACCGCTGGGGCGGCTCCTTTTGGCGGCGCGACTTGGGGATCCCGTTCCACCGCGAGGACGCGGAGATGGTGCTCGCCGGCCGGCCTGCCTGGGTCGCCCACGGCGACGGCCTCACCGAGACCAAGCTCGGCGGGCGCATCATCCACCGCGTCACCCGGCACCCGATCACGGTCGGCACGTTCCGGCTCCTGCACCCCGACGTGGGCTTCTGGCTGGCGGCGCGGCTCTCGGGCGGGCTGGCGGAGGCGAACCGCACCGACGAGGCGATGGACCGGGCGGCGGCGGCGCAGGAGCGCTACGCCCGCGCGCTGCTCGACCGGCGGCCGGAGCTGGGCCTGGTGCTGATGGCGCACACCCACCGCCCGCGCCTCGTGGAGCACCGGCCGGGCCGGTTCTACCTCAACGCGGGACAGTGGGTGAAGGACAGGTCGTACGCGGTGGTGGAGGCCGAGCGGATACGGCTTCTGAAGTGGCCTGAAAAACCGTGACGGGGAGGCGATCCCCTTCAGCTTCCCAGCGCCACCGTTTCGACGTCCTTGACCCGCTCCCCCAGGAACATCTTCCCGACCTTCACGAACCGCTTGACGTCGTCGCTCACCACGAAGTGCGCGCGTCCCGCCTGCGTGGCAGGCGCGTGGAGCGTCGAGCGCGCCAGCTCGCGCGCGACGGCGGCCGCCGTCTGCTCCGCGCTGTCGATGAGCGCGATCGACGGTCCGAGCAGCGCGGCCAGGAGCGGCTTGAGCAGGGGGTAGTGCGTGCAGCCGAGGACCAGCGTGTCGATGTCGCGCGCGACGAGCGGCGCCAGGTACTCCTCGGCGATGAGCCGTGTGGCCGGCCGGTCGAGCCACCCTTCCTCGACCAGCGGCACGAACAGCGGGCACGGGGCGGCGGTCACCTGCACCTCCCCGTCCGCGGCCTCGATGGCGCGCACGTAGGCGCCACTCGCGATCGTGCCGGCCGTGCCGACGACCCCGATGCGCTTGCTGCGGCTCGCGGCCACCGCCGCGCGGGCACCCGGCTCGATCACGCCCTCGACCGTCACGGGTGCCACGCGCCGCAGCTCCTCGAGCGCGTGGGCGCTCGCGGTGTTGCACGCGACCACCACGAGCTTCACGTCGCGCGAGAGCAGGAAGGCGAGGATCTCCCGGCTGTAGCGTCGCACCGTCTCCGGCGACTTGTTCCCGTACGGCACGCGCGCCGTGTCGCCGAAGTAGATCAGCGATTCGTGGGGGAGCTGCCGCATCAGCTCGCGCACCACCGTGAGCCCCCCGATGCCCGAATCGAACACGCCGATGGGCCGCCGGTTCACGGGATCGGGACCTCGAGGCCGACGCCCGTCGCGCCGTCCGGCAGGCGGCGGATCTTCAGGGACGCCGGGAAGTCGTACAGGTTGGCCGACACGTACGCCTCGGCGCCCGCGAGGAGATGGTTGAAGACGAGGAGCACGATCCAGTCCTCGCGCTCCTGCGTGTGCGACGCCACGAACTTGTCCCGCGCCCGCGCGTAGTCGAGCTGCCACACGGTCTTCCACACCATCGCCGCGCAGACGCCCTCCCAGGTCAGGAACAGGCCGCCCACCACGTTGCGCTGCAGCCGCGCCTGGCCCCAGCCGGGGAGGATGAGCGAGCGCAGGAAGGCCCCGCCCGGCGTGATCGGCGGGACCGGACGCACCGAGTCGCCCTTGATCTGCCTCGGCCGCGCCGTGTCGCGCGCCGCGGCGCCCGTGTCGGCCAATGGCGGGCCGAGCGTGTCGCGCGCGGGGATCGGTGGCGCGGGTGTCGGGTTCTGGGCCGCGAGGGGCGCCGCCATCGCCAGCAGCGCGGCCAGCACGGCCGACGCGAGCCGCCGGGCGACGGCGCTCGCGCGCCGGGAAGCGTTCACGCCCCAGCTCCGGGCGCCACCAGGACCCGCAGCCGGCGCGCCTCGAGCGTGATGTCGATCGCACGCGGCTCCGGGGTCCGCAGCTCCCCGTCGAGATGCAGCAGCAGCGGGGCCGCCGGCGACCGGATGGTGAGCGACGGCGTCTTGAACATCGCGACTTCGGCGAGGCCGGTATGGTCGCCGCGCATCACGAGCGGCACGTAGCGGAGGAACTTGAGCAGGCCGACTTTGCGGATCAGGCACACGTCGAGGAGGCCGTCCGACGGGTCGGCCGTGGGCGTCAGGTAGAACCCCCCGCCGGCGCAGACGCCGATGGAGCACTCCAGCATCATCATCGGGCCCGTCTCGCGGTGCACCGACGATTCCACTTCCAGTACCGGCGCCCGGAACGTCACGAACGTCTTGTACACCGCCACCACGTAGACGGCGAAGCCGCGCAGATGGGTGAGCCGCAGCGCATGGCGCACCACCTCCGCGTCGAACCCGATGCCGAGGGAGTTCGTGAAGTACTCCCCGATCACGCGGCCCACGTCGTAGCGGTGCGGCGTGGCCGCGGCCATGCGCGCCGCCGCCGTCTCGGGCGGCTCCTTGAAGACGCCGACGAGCTTGGCGAAGTCGTTCCCCGTGCCGATGGGAATCACGCCCAGGGCGGGGCCCGTCGCGCCGTCCGCCGCGGGCGGCGCCTGCAGCAGGCCGTTGGCCGTCTCGTGGATGGTGCCGTCGCCGCCGCCGCAGAGCACCCGGGCGACGCCGGCGATCGCCGCCTCCTTCGCGAGCGCGACGGCGTGGCCGGGGCCGGTGGTCTCCACCAGGTCGAACTGGATGCCCGCGTCGCGCAGCCCACGCTCGATGCGCGGCCGGAGCTTGCGGCCGAGTCCCCGGCCCGATTCGGGGTTGAGGATGAGCAGGGTCGTCGTCACAGTGGCCCCGAACCTATCACCGCCGTCTCCCGCCGGAAAGCGCCCCGCCGCGCGGCGCTCCGACTCCGGACCCACGGCGCGCCCTCACGCCGGGGCCCGCGCACGCTCCCTTCGTGACGCAACACACGCGCGGCCGTTCTCGCCCGTCACGCACGTGACGCACTGCTGCCGGGCCGTGTCTCTCGTGAGATCCCCACAGCGGAGGAGACCATGCACGGCATCACTTGGAAGCCCGTCGCCGTCGCCGCGCTCACCCTCGCAGCCGCGGCGCCCCTGGCGGCCCAGAACCACGACCGGAAGGCCTATCCCGACTCCGCGGAGCAGGCGATGCAACGGGTGAAGCGGATGCGGGACGGCGCCGGCCTGTGGGTCGGCAGCTGGATGGTCTCGAACCTCCAGACCGTGAGCGGCGCGAGCTCCTCGACGCTCCCGGACTTCGACGCCTACTGGCAGAAGGGCCTGGACCGGCACCTTGCGATCGAGACCAGCGTCGGCCTGTGGCACCGGCAGCTTCGCGCCGGCTCGGGCCCGAGTGCGGAGACCGACGGCAGCTTCCTCGTTCCCCTGCTCACCACGGTGAAGCTCTACCCGCTCACGGGCCCGGAACAGCGCCTCGAGCCGTTCGTGGCCGGAGGCGTGGGATTCGTGCTCGGACTCGAGAAGCAGAACACCGTCGGGGGCGGGCTGCTGGGCGGGGGCTCCGCCAACAGCGGCACGGACCTGACCGCTGGCCTCGGCCTCAAGGGCGGCTTGGGCCTCGAGTATCGCTTCAGCTCCGCGTTCGGGCTCGGATTCGGCGCCGCGTACCAGTGGTTCCTGTTCGGCCAGGACGTCGGCGGGCAGAGCGACTACAAGGGCTTCGGCGTGTTCGGCGGCTTGACCTACCGATTCCAGTACTGACGCGGGCCCGCGGCGATCACCAGCTCACCGTGATGGCCGCCGCGCCGGCCGTGTCGACGCGCAGCCTAGCGAGGGCGGCGACGCGTGCGTCCGCGGCCCCGAGCTGCTCCGGTGCGTGGGTCGTGAGCACGGCGATCACGCGCATCCCGGCCGCCTTCCCCGCGGCGACGCCCGGCGGCGAATCCTCGATCACCACGCAGTCGGCGGGCGCCAGGCCCAGGCGCCCGGCCGCGAGCAGGTAGGGTTCGGGCTCGGGCTTCCCGCGCGCCACATCGGCCGACGTCACGAACGTACGGGGGATCGGAAGGCCGGACGTGCGGAGCCGCAGCGTCGCCACCGCCGGGCTCCCGGACGTCACGACCGCGTGCTGCGCATCGGAGAGTCTCGCCAGCAGGTCCGCAGCGCCCGGGAACGGGGCGAGTCCGCCCGTCTCGGTCTCCTCCATCGCGTCGAGCGCCGCGGCCTCCGCCTTCGCGTCCAGATCGGGCCGGACCAGGCGGATCGTCTCGGAAATGCGCCGGCCGTGCGCCACCTTCAGGAACGGTGCGGGATCGAGCCCGCGCTCGGCGGCCCACGCGTGCCAGACCAACTCGACGGCGCGGCGCGAGTCCACGAGGACGCCATCCAGATCGAAGAGGACGGCGCGGCATCGAAACGAGCGAATGAGAGCGCTCCCACGCGAAGGAGGGCGCACGGGGGGCCGTGCGCGCGTGGAATCTAGCGCGTAGCGCGCGCCAGCCGGGCTGAGGAGATTGCATCCGGAATGCCCGTGAGTGTCAGACGCGTGCTCTCCGCGATCGGCCCCGAAGGGCTGGTCTTCGCTCTCGCAACGCTCCTGGCGTTGTGGAACGGCCCGGAGCAGGCCGCCGCCGAGCCCATCCGCATGGCACCCTATGCGGTGGGCCTGGGCGGCCTCCTGCTCGGCTGGCGGCTGCGCCGCAGCCGGCTGGTGTTCGCCCTGCTCGCGCTCGGCCTCGCCTTCGCGCTGGTCACCCAATGGGTGCCCGACGATCCGACGGTCTTCCAGCTGGTCGCCATTCTGCTGCCGCTCGATCTCGCGGCCATCGCGCTCCTGCCCGAGCGCGGCGTGCTCACGCCTTCCGGCCTGTGGCAGGTCGCCGTGGCGCTGCTGCCGATCACGGCGGCCGCCGTGATCGCACGAGACGCGGGCCCGGGCCCGGTGTGGCCGCCGTTGGTGCACGCGTTCGTGCCGCCCGCTCTCTCCGCGTGGACGCCCCTGGGCCAGGCGGCGCTGCTCGCGTTCCTCGTCTCCGCGCTCGCCGTGGCGGCCGGGCGGTGGTTCGGGCACGACGCCACGGGGCGCGGCTACCTGTGGGCCCTGGCCGCCGCGTTCCTGGCCCTGCACGCGAGCGACGTCGAGCTGGATCGCACGCTCTTCTTCGCCGCCGCTGGCGCCGTGCCGGTGATCGGCGTGATCGAGCTGTCCTTCGCGCTGGCGAATCACGACGGCCTCACCGGCCTGCCGGGGCGCCGCGCCTTGAAGGAAGCCCTGGACCGGGTCGGCGGGACCTACGCCGTCGCGATGGCGGACGTGGACCACTTCAAGCGGTTCAACGACACCTACGGGCACGAGGTCGGGGACGAGGTCCTGCGCGCAGTCGCCACGCGCCTCAAGGAGGCGCTGCCGGAGGCCGAGGTGTTCCGCTACGGCGGCGAGGAGTTCGCCATGCTGTTCGCCGAGCGGAGCGCCGCGCAGTGTCTGCCCATGCTCGAGGCCGCGCGTGAGGCCGTGGCCGCCGAGGGATTCACGGTGCGCCGCCGCGTGCGCCCGAGGAAGAAGCCGGCCAAGCCGAAGACCGGCCGCCGCGAGGCGCGGGAGACGATCACGGTGAGCCTGGGCGTGGCGCAGGCCGACCGGCGGCATCGGAGTGCCGAGGAGGTGATCGCCGCGGCTGATCGGGCCCTGTATCGGGCCAAGGAGAACGGCAGGAACCGCGTGGAGTCGTAGCGGCGGTGGCGGGAGCGTGTGGGAATCGAACCCACCAGGGTCTGCTCAGCAGGCCCCGAACGGTTTTGAGGACCGCCCAGACCACCAGGCCCGATCCGCCCCCGCGTCAGGGTGTCGAGGCTACGCCACCCCTCGATGCCCCGCAAGTGCCCCGCCGGATGCCGGCGGCGAGGCGACGGCAGTCGTCGGGCGCACACCGCGCTTTCTCGGAGGCCGGAGTCGGAATTCCCGCCACGCCCTGCGGCGGTGCGGCATTCGCACCCTAACGCCCCCGTGACGCTTCCCCGCTAGCATCGTCGCAAGCGAGCGGGCGCAGGCGCCACCGTGCCGGCCCCACAGCACATCCAGTCGCGGAGTGCCTCGATGATCCACCGTGTCCGATTCGCGCTTCCACTCGTGCTCGGTGCCGCCGCGCTCCTCACCGTCGGGTGCAGGGAGTCGACCGGACCCTCGTCGAGCAACAACGGTCCGCTCGGCATCGGCGTCACGATCGTTGCGGGCGGCGGCCAGCGCGACACCGCCGAAGCCCAGCTGGTCCAAGCCCTGGTTCTGCGAATCACCGACTCGATGGGAGCCCTGGCAGCGGGCCAGGTGGTGCGCTTCCAGTCCGTATTCAGCGACTCACAGCCCGGCACGCCCTCCGCCCTCGTCAGCGTGCTGACGAGCCTCTCCTACTCGACGTTCGCCACGGCGTCCACGGACGACAGCGGAGAGGCCGCCATCCTGATCCAGCTCGGGCCCGCCGCCGGCTTCGGCCGCGTGGCGGTGACGGTGCCGCGCTTCGGCTACCAGGACACGGTGACGTTCACGATCCTGCCGGGAGCTGCGATGCGGCTCGCCGGTCTCCGCGACACCTCGCTGTACGTCGGTCGCAGCGGTCCGCTGCATGCCTTCGTCTCCGACCAGTACGGCAACCGCCGCCCCGAGGCGGTCACGTACCAGAGCCTCAACACTTCCGTCGCGAGCGTCACGAGCGCGGGCGTCGCGACCGCGGTCTCCACCGGGCGGGCGACCGTCGTGGTGCGGAGCGCCACACCGAGCCTCGAGGACTCGCTGTACGTAGACGTCGTGCCGGCCGGCACGATCGCCGCGGTGGTCGGGGCGTTCCGGAACCTCGCCGGGGGCACGGTGGTCACGATGAACCTCGACGGTTCCGGCGTGACGGCGGTGCCGAACTCGGCGGCCGACAATCAGTACCTCTCGTGGACGCCCGACGGCACGACGCTGCTCGGGCATCGCAACTACCACGTGTTCGCCATGGACCTGTCCGGCAACGCCCGTTTCGTGGTCCCCACGTCGGCCGGCTTCGGTGAGGACGTCTGACCCGGTACACGGCGACCGGGGCAGGGTGGGTGTACTTCGCCGGCGTCCGAACCAACGTGGCGCTGTATCGCGTCCGGCTCGACGGCACCGGCCTCGACTCGATGCCGGTCGGGTTCGGCACGCAGCCGGACCCATCGCCCGACGGCACTCGTGTCGCGTGGTCCGACGGCACGCTCCACGTCTACAGGTATGCCACGGGTACCGACACGGCGCTCGGCATCGCGGGCTACGCCCCGCACTGGTCCCCCGACGGCACGTTGATCGCCTACGCGACGGGCGATCCGGGCACGATCTCCGTCATGAAGCCGGATGGTTCCGGGCAGCGCCTCCTGGGGAACGGCGCGTACTTCGGCTGGGCGTTCGACTGGTCACCCGACAGCCAGTGGCTCGTGGTCTACGGCACGGCCCAGGGTTCCCTCGCGCTGATCCAGGTCCAGACGGGCGTGGTGCTGCCGCTCGGCTTCGCTTCGGGGCTCGGGCAGCCCGCCTGGAAGCCCTAGCGCGCGGCGCGTCTCGCGGGAGCGCACGGGAAGGTCGCGGCCCCGTTGCATTCTCCGGCCATCGTGCGGAAATTGATGCAATACCTTTAGCGAGGCACGAGCCGCATCGTGGAGCAGCCCGTCAACCGCAACCAGCCGGAACGCCGCCGCCTCTGGGACCGGCGTTCGCCAGTGGCGCGCCGGGCGGGCACCGAACGTCGCAGCCGCGAGCAGGCGAGCGCCGTCGCCGTCGAGCGCCGCGGGGCGCCCGAGCGCCGCGCGGTCGACCGACGCGGCGGCGACCGCCGCAGCGCGGCGCGCCGGCGCGGCCCGTCGCTCCGGACGCCGGTGCCGTTCTCCGTCGAGGCGCTGGCCGAGCTCAAGGCGCGGTTCGCCGCTCCGGGGCCCGTGGCCTGCCCGACCTGCGCGGGCCGCTTCACGCTCGGGCCCGTCGTCGCGCGGGACGGAGCCGCGTGCCGGCAGGTGTTCTGCGTGGGCTGCGGACGCGCGGCCATGATTCCCGTGCCGCACGCGGCGCGAGTCCTGCTCGTCGAGGCCGACGCGCCGCTGCGCGGCCTGCTGCGCGAGATGCTCGCCGGCGCGGGCCACGAGGTGATCGAGACGGACGATGCGGCGGTGGGGCTGGCCGCCTGGCGGGAGTCGCCGGCCGACCTGGTCGTGCTCGACGTCGTGGCGACGGGCCGGATGCCGGCGGCGACGTTCGTGCGCGAATTGCGCCGCGACCGCGCGGACGCCGGCGTCATCGTGCTCGCCGGCCGCACGTCGTACTTCGGCCAGGACCCGCTCTCGGTCGTGGAAGGCCTGGAGGACGTGCAGGCGCTCCGGGTGCCGGTCTCGCGCGAGCTCCTGCTGCGGACCGTGCAGGAGCTGCGCCGCTAGCCTGCTCCCGGGCGCGCCGCGCCGGGCGGCGCCGCGGCCCTACAGCTGCGCGATGACGTCGATCTCCACCAGCACGTTCTTGGGCAGCGTCTTCACCGCCACCGTCGAGCGCGCCGGCCGGTGGTCGCCGAACGCCTCCGCGTAGACCTCGTTCATCGCCGCGAAGTCGTCCATGCTCGCGAGGAACACCGTGGTCTTGACCACGTGGCGGAAGCTCGTGCCCGCTTCCCCCAGCACGGCGGCGATGTTCTGCAGCACCTGCTCCGTCTGCTCGCGGATGCCGCCGTCCACGACCGCCATGGACCCGGGATCCAGCGCGATCTGTCCCGACGTGAACAGGAAGCCGCCCGCCACCACCGCCTGGCTGTACGGACCGATGGCCTGCGGCGCGTGCCGCGTCGCGATGCTCTTGATGTCGCTCATCCCGTTCCTCTCAGTCCGTGCATCTGTGCGTCCGTGCACCCGTGCGTCTCGCTTCAGCCCAGACGGAACAGACGTCGCGCGTTGGCCGCCGTCAACTCCGCCACTGCGGCGGGCGTCGAGCCGCGCAGCTCCGCGATGCGCGCGGCCGTCGCGGCGACGAACGCGGGCTCGTTCCGGCCGCCGCGGTGCGGCACCGGCGCGAGGTAGGGCGCGTCGGTCTCCACGAGCAGCCGCTCGTCCGGCACCTCGGCCAGCGCCCACGCCAGGTCCCAGCGCTTGAAGGTCACCATCCCGCTCCACGACACCGAGAGGCCCCGCGCCAGCGCGGCCTCGAGCACGGGCCGGCCGGCGGAGAAGCAGTGCAGCACGCCCGTCAGGCCGGCGGGAGCCTCCCGCACCAGCCGCGCCGTGTCGTCGTCGGCCTCCCGCGAGTGGATCACGACGGGCTTGCCGCTCCCGGCGGCCGCCGCCAGGTGCCAGGCGAACGCCTCGCGCTGCGCCTCGCGCGGCGAGTGGTCGTAGTGGTAGTCGAGCCCGGTCTCGCCCACCGCGACCACCTCCGGCTCGGCCAGGAGCCGCTCGAGCGCCGCGGCCGCCCGCGCGTCGAAGTCGGCGGCATGGTGCGGATGGATGCCGGCCGTGGCCGCCAGCCTCGGCGAGGCGTCGCGCGTCTCCGCGTGGGTGCGTGCCAGCTCCAGGCACCGGCCGGAGGACTCGACCGTGTCCGCGACGCACACCGCCGCCTCGACGCCCGCCGCCCGCGCGCGCGCCAGGACCTCCGTGCGATCGGCGTCGAAGGCCGGATCGGCGAGGTGGCAGTGGGAGTCTACGAGCGAGGGGGGCACGGGGGCACCGGGGCACGGGGGCGCGGCGTACCGCGCCGACCGCGCGTCCGCCGCGCCCTAACCCGCCGAGAACGCTACGCCGGGGTCGCCGGCTCGCGGTCCGGCGCGGGGGCCGGCGTCGCGCGCGCGCCGGCGGCCGCCGCCACGCGGGCCCGCACACCGCGCGCGTCCTTGCCCGGCCAGCGGTGCTCGATTGCGAGCAGCACGGGCGACGCGATGTAGATGGACGAGAAGGTCCCGGTGAAGATACCGAACGTCATCACCCACGCGAACGGCCGGATGACCTCGCCCGCGAAGATCAGCAGGCCCAGCGTCGTGGCCATCGTGGTGCCGTGCGTGAGCACGCTCCGGGGCAGCGTCTCGTTGATGCTCCGGTTCAGGATCCCCGCCAGGTCGTCGCGCTTGTACTTGTGCAGGTTCTCGCGCACCCGGTCGAAGATGATGATGGTGTCGTTGAGCGAGTAACCCACCACCGTCAGGATGGCGGCCACCACCACGAGCGACACCTCGAGGTTCATGTACTTGATGAACGCCAGGGTGGTCAGGATGTCGTGCGCCGTGGCGATCGTGGCCGCCACGCCGAAGCGGAACTCGAAGCGGAACGCCAGGTAGACCAGCGTGGCGAGGAACGAGAGCAGGATGGCGAAGAAGGCCTTCTGCCGGAGCTCGCCGCCCACCTTCGGGCCCACCGCCTGCCCCTGCTCGAACTTGAAGCTCCCGGGGCCGAAGGCCCGGGTCAGCGCCGTGTCCACCGCGGCCGACGTCCGCTCGGCCTGCGCCTGGTCCACCACCGCGGTCGCCGAGAGCCGGACGCGGATGGTGTAGTCGCGCGGCGTGCCGAACTGCTGGATCTCGGCGTTCTTGAGCCCGAACCGGTCGAGCGCGCCGCGGATCGCCTCCGCCGACGACGGCTGCACCGTCTGCACCTGCACCAGCGTGCCGCCGGTGAACTCGATGCTGTAGTTCAGCCCGCCGAGCAGGATCCAGATGAGGCCCGGGATGATGATGGCCGCGGTGAGCCCGTAGGCGTAGCGCCGCAGCCCGATGAAATCGTAGTTGGCGTGCGCGAAGAATCTGGTCATTTAGATGCTCAGGGTCTGGAGCCCGGGCCGGCGCTCCAGATAGATCATGTAGAAGGTGCGCGTCACGAACACCGCCGTGATCATGGACGCGAGGATGCCCAGGATCAGCGTGGCCGCGAAGCCCTTCACGGGCCCCGTGCCGAACTGGAACAGGAACGCGGCCGTCAGGATGGTGGACACGTTCGAGTCCAGGATCGCGTTCCACGCCATCTTGTAGCCCGCGTCGATGGCCAGGCGCACGGACTTGCCGAGCGCCAGCTCCTCGCGGATCCGCTCGAAGATCAGCACGTTGGCGTCCACCGCGATGCCCACCGACAGCACGAAGCCGGCGACGCCGGGCAGCGTGAGCGTGGCGCCGAGGAAGGCGAGCCCGCCGACTGTGAACAGGACGTACAGGACCAGCGCTCCGACGGCCAGCGTGCCCGCCAGGCGGTAGTACCCGATCATGATGACGAGCACGAGGCCGACGCCGACGATCGCGGCGACGGTGGCGTCGTGGATCGAGTCCCGGCCGAGCGAGGGGCCGACCGTGCGCTGCTCGACGATCTGCAGCGGCGCCGGCAGGGCGCCGGCCTTGAGCACCAGCGCCAGGTCCTGGGCGTCCTGCAGGCTCGAGTTGCCCAGCTCGATCTGACCGTGGGTGCTGATCTGCCCGCGGATCACCGGCGGCTCGCTCTGAACCAGGTTGTCCAGCACGATCGCCATGTAGTCGCCGATGTGCTTGCCGGTCTCGCGCTCGAAGGTGCGGCCGCCGCGCCGCGACAGCGTGAAGTTCACCACCGCCTGGTTGTTGAGCGGGTCGAGCTGCGCCCGCGCGTCGGTCAGCTCCTCGCCCGTGATGATCGGCTTGGCCTCGAGCGCGTACAGCCCCAGGTAGCCGCGCGCCGCCCGGGACATCGGCTGCGCGCCCCACCGCATCACGATGTCGCGCGGCATCAGGTGCAGCGAATCCGCGCGCTCGAGCATCGCGGAGACGATGGCGACCTTCTCCTGCGGCACGAGGTACTCGCCCGGCATCGAGCCGCCGAACAGCAGCTTGGTCAGGACGCCGGCCGTATCCGGCGCCGTGGAGGCCTTGGCGGTGTCGCGGCCCGCGCGCTTGCCCGTGTCGGCGCCGCCCAGGATCTGCTCCACCGACGGCGCGGCGCCGGGCGCGGCCGGGGCGGCGCGTCGCGCCGACTCCGCGACCGCGAGGCCGATGCTCCGCTCGTTCACGCCGGCGGCCGCGAGCGCGCGGTCGATCGCGGGCAGCGCGTGCTGGAACTCGCCCTGCTTGTCGGTCATCTCGAACTGCAGGAAGGCCGACCGCTGCACGATCGCGATGGCGCGCGCGGGGTCCTTGAGCCCCGGCAGCTCCACGATGATCCGGCTCGTGCCGAGCTTCTGCACCAGCGGCTCGGCGACGCCGAACTCGTCGATGCGCGTGCGGATCACCTTCAGCGCGCGGTCGATCGCGTCGCTGACGTTCGGCACCTTGCCCTTGCTCTGGTCGATCTCGAGGCCCAGGTGGATCCCGCCCTGGAGGTCGAGGCCCTCCTTGAGGGCGACGCGGCGCTCGGTCGTGTCGTGCATCAGGCCGTCGCTGCCGCGGGTGCGGATCTTCACGTCGCGCGGCCACAGGCTGAACACGGACACCGCGGCGAGAATCGCGATGAGGATCAGCCGGGTGCGTATGGAATCGAACATTCGAGGCTCGTGGAAAAAGGCAAACGTCAGAGGTTAACGGGCCCGCCCACCTCAGTCAACGCGCGCAGCGCGTCGGCCCGGTCGCGCTCGAGCTGCCGACGGAGCGCGTCCGCCGACGCGAACGGCATCACGTCGCGCAGCCGGCGCACGAACTCCACCGTCACGGTCTCCCCCACCAGGTCGCCGTCGAAGCCGAAGAGGTGGGCCTCCAGGGTCCGGCCCGCCTCGCCGAACGTCGGGCGCGGTCCGAGGTTCAACATCGCTCCGTACCGCGTTCCCCGCCACGCGACCCGCGCCGCGTACACGCCGTCGGGCGGCAGCAGCTTCTTCGGATGCGGCGGCGCCAGGTTCATCGTCGGGACGCCGATGCCGCGTCCCCGACCCGCGCCCCGCACCACCGTGCCCGTGACCGCGTACCAGCGCCCGAGGCACGCGCGCGCCGTCTCCAGGTCGCCGCCCGCC
>Ga0335078_10005495_pt1 | contig 18729 bp, 12 predicted proteins | sample Lox_Sample_32_FD_206711 | JGI IMG/M metagenome (GOLD analysis project Ga0335078, IMG submission 206711) | Soil microbial communities from Loxahatchee National Wildlife Refuge, Florida, United States - Lox_Sample_3.2 | ecosystem: Environmental > Terrestrial > Soil > Wetlands | place: USA... | reverse complement strand
AGCGGCGACACCGCCGGGACGGTTGGCATTGGGGTGCGCGGAGGGCCCGCGCGCATCTGCGACTGTCATTACTCCTCAACATCTAATATGGTAGCCTTTCTACTGGGTTGAGTGTCTCCGACGCACGTCGAAGAGGCAGGCATCAAGGAAGACAACATTGTTTAACAAAGTCGTTGCCGCAGTTTTCGGCACCAGTAACGAACGCGAGATCAAGCGCATTCAGCCCCTGGTCGAGGAGATCAACTCGCTCGAGCCGGCGATGAAGCCGCTTAGTGACGAACAGCTCCGCGCCAAGACGGACGAGTTCCGCCAGCGTATCCGCGAACGGATCGATCCCATCGAAGACGCCGACGAAAAAGACCAAGCGCTGAAGGAAATCCTTGACGAGGTGCTGCCGGAGGCGTTCGCCGTCGTGCGCGAAGCAGGCTGGCGGGTGCTGAACATGCGGCACTTCGACGTGCAGCTCATCGGTGGCGCCGTGCTGCACCAGGGCAAGATCGCCGAGATGAAGACCGGTGAAGGCAAAACGCTGGTCGCGACGCTGCCGGTTTATCTCAACGCGCTCTCCGGGCGCGGCGTGCACGTGGTTACGGTCAACGACTACCTGGCCAAGCGCGACTCGGAGTGGATGGGCAAGCTCTACACCTTCCTCGGCCTGAGCGTCGGCGTCATCGTGCATGACCTCGACGACGTGCAGCGGCGCGAGGCCTATGGCTCCGACGTCACCTACGGCACGAACAACGAATTCGGCTTCGACTACCTGCGCGACAACATGAAGTTTGACTTGAAAGATTGCGTGCAGCGTGCTCATAACTTTGGCATTGTCGACGAGGTTGATTCCATCCTGATCGACGAGGCCCGCACCCCGCTCATCATCAGCGGCCAGAGCGAGGAATCCACCGACAAGTATTACAAGGTGAACCGCATCATCCCCTCGCTAGAACTGGGCGAGGAGATTGATCGCGGCCTGGGCGAGGACAAAGTCCTTACCGGCGACTATGTCATCGACGAGAAGCACCGCACCATCACGGTCACCGATCCCGGATGGGAGAAAGTGGAGAAGCTGCTGGGCATCGGAAATATCGCCGATCCCGAGAACTGGGACCTGAAGCACCACGTCGAGACCGCCGTCAAGGCGCATGCGCTTTACCGGCGCGATGTCGAGTACGTGGTGAAGGACGGCGAGGTCATCATTGTCGACGAATTCACAGGGCGATTGATGCCCGGCCGCCGCTGGTCGGACGGCCTGCACCAGGCGGTCGAGGCCAAAGAGAACGTCAAGATCGAGCGTGAGAACCAGACGCTCGCAACGGTGACATTCCAGAACTACTTCCGCATGTACAAAAAGCTCGCCGGCATGACCGGTACGGCGGAAACGGAAGCGGCCGAGTTTGACAAGATCTACAAGCTGGAAGTCGTGGTCATCCCGACGAACAAGCCGCTGCTGCGCAAAGAGAACTCGGATGTGGTGTATCGCACCGAGAAGGAAAAGTACTTCGCCTCGGCGGACGAGATTCAGAAGCTGGCGGAGACGGGGCAGCCGGTTCTGGTGGGTACCACGTCGGTGGAAAAATCGGAGCGGCTCTCGGAGCTGCTGAAGAAGAAGGGCGTGAAGCACGTCGTGCTGAACGCCAAGTATCACGAGAAGGAAGCTGAGATTGTGGCGCAGGCGGGGCGCAAGGGCGCCATCACCATCGCCACCAATATGGCCGGTCGCGGCACCGATATTCTGCTGGGCGGCAACCCCGAGTTCATGGCCAAGCAGGAGGTGCTGAAGAAGGGAATTGCGCAGGCGCTGAAGGCCGTGGCGGGCGAAGTGTCGGTCAAACCGGACGATCCTACACTGTCGTACTTCTATTACAACGGCGTCGAGTACAAGGTCGACACCGACCGGTGGAAGGAGATCTACCAGAAGTACAAGCAGGCCACTGACGGCGAACACGATGAGGTCATTGGCCTCGGCGGGCTCTTCATTCTCGGCACCGAGCGTCATGAGGCGCGCCGCATCGACAACCAGCTACGCGGGCGCGCCGGCCGCCAGGGCGATCCCGGCGCATCGCGCTTCTATTTGTCGCTGGAAGACGACCTGATGCGCATCTTCGCCAAGGAGTGGGTGTCGAACCTGCTGCAGCGGCTGGGCATGGAAGAGGGCGTGCCGATCGAGTCCAAGCTGATCACGCGGCGCATCGAGGCGGCGCAGAAGGCGGTCGAGGCGCAAAACTTCGAGGCCCGCAAACACCTCCTCGAGTACGACGACGTGATGAACAAGCAGCGCCAGGCGGTGTATGGGCTGCGCCGGCAGTTGCTGGAAGGTGTCGATCAGAAGGAACTGATCCTCGAAGACTATGTGCGCGACATTTTAGGCGGGCTGCTCGATAAGTATGCCGCGAAGGAGACGCGTCCCGACGACTGGGATGTCGTCGGCCTGAAGAACCAGATCTTCACGCGCTTCGGCGTTGACATCACGGCGGAAGGCGTTGAGCCGGAGAAGCTGAACCGGCAGGAACTCGGGGATGCGATCTTCGACAAGCTAAAGGAGCGTTACGACGCCAAGGAGCAGCTCATTGGGCCGGAAGCGATGCGCCACCACGAGCGCATCATCATGCTGAGCGTCATCGACCAACAGTGGAAGGACCACTTGCTCTCGATGGACCACCTGCGCGAGGGCATCGGGCTGCGCGGCTACGGGCAGCACGATCCGCTGGTGGAGTACAAGCGCGAGTCGTTCGATATGTTCGAAGCTATGATGGAGCGCTTCGAGGAAGAGACGGTGCGGTACCTGTACCTGATGCAGGTGATTGAGGCGCCGCAGCGCCGCGAGCCGGAACGCGTAACCGCAGGCGGCGACTTCAATGGCGAGCCGGTGGGAGCGTACAGCACCGGCCGCCGTCGTGCGACGACCTCGATGGACGATATGGAAGAAGCGTTCCAGCGCCGCAAGCGCCGCGAGTTGGAGCAGGCGCGCATGGCGGGCGCCGGCGAGATGGGAACCGTGCAGCAGGTGGTGCGTGGCGAAAAAGTGGGCCGCAACGATCCGTGTCCCTGCGGCAGCGGGAAAAAATATAAGAAGTGCTGCGGGGCATGAACCAGGGCGGCTATTGGGAATCAACACATGGGATCGGAAACCAATATAGTCGTGAGCGACCCGGAGATTCTCGGCGGAATTCCGGTATTCCGCGGAACGCGCGTGCCGTTCAAGAACCTGCTCGACTACCTTGAAGGCGGCCATACACTCGACGAGTTTCTCGAGCAGTTCCCATCGGTCACCCGTAAAGCGGCCATCGCGGCGCTGGAACACGCAAAAGAGCTTGTGATCGCACAGGCGCGATGAGCTGCCGAAGGCGGCGACATTTGTTTCAGGCGTGGGCGTGAGCCCGCGCTGGAGGTCCGTCTCAAATTGTTTGAGCCGCGGAGCGGCGACACTCTTACTGCATGTGCCGCCGCTCCGCGGCTCATGCGTCGTCGATCGCAATTCACCGCGGGCTCACGCCCACGGCTAACACAAATGTCGCCCTTTCGGGCTCTACAGCGCCGCCCAGAAGAACACGATATTGGCCACGATCATTCCGGCCACAGCTCCGCCCAGCCAGACGTTCTCGGATGTGGTATTGCAGCGGCCGCTCAGACGAGCGTTGTTCCCCAACAAGAGAATCGATCCCAGCACCGGCACGACCAGAAAGCCGGCAATCACCTGCGACCAGTACAGCACCGTGACCGGATTGATGTTTCCGAAGTCAACGATGGTCGCCACGATGATGCAAGCGGAGATCAAAATGTAAAACGGCCGCGCCTCCCAGGCGGGGATGGTCAAGCCGGCTTGCCAGTCCGCGGCTTCCGAAATGCTGAAGCACATGGATGCGACGAGAATGGGCAGCGCGATCAGGCCGGAGCCGATGATGCCGATGGAGAAGATGATCGGTGCCAGCCGTCCCAAAGGACTCAGAGCCTGCGCCGCGGTCAAGGTGGACATGTGCTCGGGATCGGCGACGTGCAGTGCAGAAGCGGCGATGATAACCGAGAGCGAAATAACCACCGCAACCAGCGTACCGGCTTTGGATTCGCCGGTGTGGAAGCCGCCGCCGCTGGCTTTGCGGTCGCGCCGCGAGCTGGTTTGCCACACCAAAACATCCGGCGTTAGCAACGAGCCGAAGACAGCGATGATGCCGATGAGATACGCCGAGCTGAGCGTGATGTGCGGCAGGAACAGGCCGTGCAGCAATCCCGTCCACGACTTGACCGCCATAATTGCCGCTACCACGTAGGCGGCCTGAAACAGTGCGAACCAGATAAGGGCGCGGCTGGACTTGCGATAGTCCCCCAACACCAGCAGGTACCACACCGCGAAGGCGACCATCGGCAGGAAGAAAATACGCTGTTGGCGTAATATGAGCGAAAACGCGTCACTCACGGCGATGAGATCGGCAATGATCATCGCCATGTTGACGGAGATCATGGCGGTGGCCATGCCCCATCCGGCGGCATGTCCGTAGTTCCGGCGGATCAACTCCACCAGCCCGCGATTGCTTTGATGTCCAATTCTTGCCGAGACGCTGAACACCGCCCAAACCACGGGAATGGCGAGCAGCACCACCCAGCCGATGGAATATCCGAAGGACGCGCCCGCAACCGTGGCGGTCAGGACGGCGGCCGGGTCAAGGTCGGCCGCTCCGGCTACGATGCCAGGCGTGAACTTTCGCATTCGGCCAAACAGGCTGGACGGTTGACGCTGGTCCTCGACCAGGTAAGGCTGATGTTCTTCGCTGAGCAGGCGAAGCGAATTCAAAACGGTCCCCAGAATTTGGAATCATCGTCGTGCAATCGGCAGCACCTCTAGTAAGAGACCCGAGCTGCTGCTGAGGTTGCCAGAGTACATCCGGCTGGTCTGCTTCTGTGATGCTCGCGATTGCCGCGATGGTCACTCACGTAAGGTGTTGCGCGGCGCAAGATTTTTGCCTGCGAGCGGGTCGGCGAGTCATCACGCGCGCAAGCGGGTTGACTTAAAATATGAAGGTGCGATTTCGGTTTCTTCTTCTTGCATTGACTTGCCTTTTCTTGCTGGGGATTTGCGTGGCCCAAGAGGCGCCGCCGGTCGAGCAGGTTCCGGCGGACAAGAACGCTCCGCCGCCGAGCGACAACCGAGCGCAGCCGCCGCGCTCCGACAATGTTCCTGCGGGCGAGAGCTCCAGTAAGCAGACGCAGATCGACGTCAGCCCGCCCACGAATGACGCGAAGTCGCATCCCGAGGCTGACCTGGGCGGGGGCGATGTCGACGAGTTCACGCCCTACAACCCGATGAAAGCGATGAAGGACATCGAAGTCGGCGATTTCTATTGCAAGCGCGACAACTATGACGCCGCCATCAGCCGCTATCGTGAGGCGCTGGAATACAAGCCGCACGATGCCGAGGCGACGTTCAAATTGGCGGAGGCGCTGAGCAAGACCGGCGACGTGGCCGGCGCGAGGGAAAACTACGAAGCCTATCTAAAGATCCTGCCGAACGGTCCGTATGCAAAGAAGGCTCGAGAGGCACTCGCCAAACTGAAAGAGAAGGCGCCCGCGCAAACCTCATCCGCCAAGAAATGATTTTGCTTCACCGAAAGCGCGGAAGATGGCGTGTATCGCGCCGGAAGCGTCGGGTGAACACATCCCCGAATCCAGGCTCACGCCTGCGGCCTGTACTCCAGGAGAATGCGCCTTTGCGCAAAGTGATCTGTGATGCTTGACCCTTGGTTGCAGGCACTACGCTCACCACATCGAAGCGGCATGGCGGCCGCGACTCACCCGGCAGTCGCCGCAAGTAGGCCTTCGCGACCGCCACGATGTGCTTTTGTTTTTCCGGCGTCACGGCTGCGGACGGCGGCGCGAAGCTGTCATCGGTGCGCGTTTTCACTTCCACAAAGCACAGCACGTCGTTGTCCCAGGCGATGAGGTCGATCTCTCCGCGGTCGCGCGGCACGCGGAAGTTGGTGGCGACGATGCGATAGCCCAGGCGGCGGAGATAGAAATACGCTTCCGACTCCCCCTGCCGGCCGAGCGCCAGGTGTGCCTTGCGCTTGCCCGCGGCGAGCTTACGCAGGGCCCGAACGATCGTTTCCGTGAACCACAGCATGACGATGTGCGGCCAGGATTAAGATTAGCCAAGTTTCTAGTCCTGCGCGTGTGACCGCAATCACGAGTTCGCGTACAGAAACAACGTCATTCCATACAATGAAGTTGTGGGGGAATCCGGAAAAAAAGAAAGAGACATCCTGAAACTGCTGCCGTCGCCGAAGGTGCCACCCAGGCTCACCTCACGGCGAATCGGCATTCACACCTCGACCGCGGGCGGTGTGGAGAATGCGGCCGAGCGCGCGTACCGCCTGGGGTGCAATACCTTTCAGATTTTCTCGTCCAGTCCGCGACAGTGGGCGCCGTACGAGCTGGCACGGGCGCAGTGCGAGCAGATGAGTCGCCTGCGCCAGCGCTACCACCTGAAGCCGCTGGTCATCCACGCCAATTACCTGGTCAACCTTGGCGGCGGAAATTCTGAGTTTCACGCGAAGTCGATTGTTGCCTTTCGGGGCGAGGTCGAGCGCGCGCTGGCGCTGTGCGCGGAATTTCTGGTAGTGCATCCGGGATCGTTTCGCGGCAGCAGCCGCGAAGAAGGGTTGCGTCGTGTTGCATTAGCCATCGAGCAATCGGTCGATGGGCTCAGCGTCTGGAGCAACGGGTTGCGCATTCTGATCGAGAACACCGCCGGATCGGAGTTTTCCCTCGGGGGCAACTTCGAGCAGGTGGCAGAGTTGCTGTATTTGTTGCGCGATTTTGTGCCGGCGGGCGCCTGCATCGACACTTGCCACACGCACGTGTCGGGCTACGATATCGTCAGCGAAGAAGGCTTCGCCGACACTCTCGATCAGCTTGATCGAAACGTCGGACTTTCGAATGTTTACGTGTGGCACTGCAATGACGCCAAGGCCGCGCGCGGCTCGAAACTCGACCGGCATCAGCATATCGGGAAGGGAAGTATCGGGCGGAAGCCATTTCGCCGTCTGCTGAACGATCCGCGGCTGTCAAGCGCAGCCTTCATTGCCGAAACGCCAATCGACGAGCCGCTGGACGATCTGACGAATGTAAATGCCCTGAAGCGCCTGGTCGGAAAGAAGCGATGAGATTCGCCGGCTTGGCCGCGACCTCTCCGCCAAGTCTCTGGGCAACTTGGCGGTCAGCAGCCCTATTTACCGGCACATGACGCGCTGCCCGGCGACCTCGTTATCGCCCAAAGCTGCATGTCGTGCGGTAAGGTTCCCAACTGCCGCGAGACATAGCCGGGATTGTTGACGATGCGGTCTTGAAACCACCTGTACTTGGGGTTATCGAGGACGAGAAATTCGCTAAACGAGCACCGTAGCTGGTCCGCTTCCAGAATGCGGTCGCTGGAATAGCCGGATCGCTTGGCATTACGCATCAGCTTGTAATCCACACTGGCTCCCCAAACTGACGAATGCACTGCGGCGTCCCAGTCGAGGGGGTAATAGTAAGGACGAGACAGCTTCGGTGAGAGATAGCTCAAAGGCAGAAATACCTGGGCGTCGGTGACGATCACCGGTATGTCGGGTGGAAGATGCTGATCAATGAACAGGAAGCCCTCGTCGTGAAGTGCGTGCGTGCGGGTGATCGGCCAAATTAGCAGGGCGGCGAAAAGCAGCATCCATGCCACTTGAAAAGCAGGCGTCAGTTTGACAGCTCGCAATCTGGCGTCAAAGAGGCTCGCAACCAGCGTGGCCACTCCGATCAGACTGGGAATGAAGTACCGGTCAACAAAAAAAGAAGAGTCTCCCAGGGAAATCAGCGCGATGAGCAGAGGCGGTACAAGGTAGGCAACCGCACAGGCAAGAAGCGGCAAGGCGCCGGTTGGTGACGGCTGCTTCTCCTCGGCCGAAGGGGCGAAAGCGGTCAGTCCGATGCCGAAGATGATGCCAAACGCCAGACATGGCGAGGCGAAGCTATACAGCGACAAGACGTCGGTGAAATTCGGCACGGGCGGCCAGTTATGCGGCACGGCAACATCATGCAATCGGGTGATGGGTACGATCCACGCCAGCAGCGCCAGCCACGAGCCCGCGAGAGCAGAATACAACCGCCAACGAACGGTGCCCCGCCGATAATCTGAAAACAGCAACGCGATGATTGCCGCCGCGCTGTAGAGCAGACCGAAAGGATGCGACATCAATAACGCAACATGCGCGACGACAGCCCCGGCCAGCAACCTGCGGCTTGGCCACGCGTCCTGCGATAGGCGGAAATGTGCGGCAAACACCAGGACGGCGCACGCAAAATAGAAGCCGTAATACCGCGCTTCGACATTTTGGTGAAGCAGGGCGCCGGAGGTTACGGTAGTGGCCGCCATACTGAGAGCAACCGCCAAAAGCGAATAGGCTTTCCGCAGCGTGTTCCACAAGAGCAGAACGCCGATGCAAACGAAGAGCGACGAGAAAAGCCGGAGGCTCAACAAGCCCACACCGAACAGGCTCGCCCAGCCATAGCCCAGCAGGTAGTAAAGCGGCATACCGCCATCGGCGGCGTTCGCCAAGCCATGCATCATGTGAAGCAGACTGCGATCGGTGAGGAGCTGGACCGTGAATGCCTCATCCAGCCACATGTCGCGTTGGGCAGACCCCATCCAGCAGGCAAGCAGCAGGACGCCAACTGCGGCCACGCGAGCAAGGGCGCCCAGCCAGGGTGCGCCCTGCTGCTTTACTTCTTTTGTTTGGCTCAATGTGGAACTCCCACATCGTATGATAGCCAGCCGCTCGCCGCAGCAGCATCACACAATCGTGGGAATCAATGCATAGACTGGGCGTTGATCCTACAGCCGCGCGCCGCCGCGAAGTTGGGTCTAGTTAATTTCAACAGCGCAGCATTGTAAAATCTAAAGATTGTCCTCTTCGCATTTTGTTGGGCGTTTATGGCCGATTCCAAAATATCCTCGTCCGATTCTGTGCCGCAGGCCGATGTGCCCGTTCGTCCCGAGCGCTACGATCCGCAGGCGATCGAGCAGAAGTGGGCGGAGCGCTGGGCGCAGAATCCCGAACTGTATCGCACGGAGCCTTTCAGCAGCGCGCGTAAGAAGTATTACGTGCTGGAGATGCTGCCCTATCCCTCCGGTGCGCTGCACATGGGGCACGTGCGCAACTACGCCATCGGCGATGCGCTCGCCCGTTACATGTGGATGCAGGGCTACAACGTGCTTCATCCCATGGGCTGGGATTCGTTCGGCCTGCCGGCGGAGAACGCGGCCATCCAGAACCAGACGCCGCCGCGCGAGTGGACGCTGCGCAACATTGCTGCCATGAAGCGGCAGATGAATCGCATGGGCTTCTCGTACGACTGGTCGAAGGAAGTCACGACCTGCCTGCCCGAATACTATCGCTGGAACCAGTGGTTCTTCCTGAAATTCCTCGAGCGTGGGTTAGCGTATCGCAAGAAGAGCAAGGTCAACTGGTGTCCGAAGTGCGCGACGGTGCTGGCCAACGAGCAGGTGTTGCCCAGTGGCTGCTGCTGGCGGCATGAAGACACGTTGGTCGAGCAGCGCGAGTTGGAGCAGTGGTTCCTGCGCACCACAGACTACGCCGACGAGTTGCTGCAGGGCCTGGACAAATTGCCCGGATGGCCGGAAAAAGTGCGCACCATGCAGCGCAACTGGATCGGCCGCAGTGAAGGCACGCTGGTCGATTTCAAACTGGACGGACTCGCCGGCCCGGCGGGCGACACGATCACTGTGTTTACGACGCGCGTGGATACGATCTACGGCGCCACCTCCTTGCAACTTGCGCCGGAGCATCCGCTGGTCATCGATTTGATCGCCAACGACCCCGGGCTGCTGGCCAAGGTCGAAGACTTGATGACGGAACAGAGGCGGGCGAAGGAAGCGGGGGACATCGGCGCCATTGAGAAGCACGGTGTCTTCACCGAACGCTACGCGCTGAATCCATTTAATGGCGAGCGTGCGCCCATCTGGGTGGCAAACTACGTGCTGATGGATTACGGCACCGGGGCGATTATGTCGGTTCCGGCGCATGATGAGCGCGACTACGAATTTGCCAAGAAGTACGGCCTCGATATTCGAGTTGTGATCTATCCGCGCCGGGAAGGCGATGCGGCCGATGGCTCGCCGGACGAACCTCTTTTGCCGTTCGTAGAGACGAACAGCCTGGTGATCAATTCCGGCGAGTGGAGCGGCCTGCCGAGCGAGGAGGCAATCGCCAGGATGTCAACGTATGCGGCCGAGCATGGTTTCGGCAGAGCGACCGTGACTTTTCGGCTGAAGGATTGGGGCATCAGCCGCCAGCGATACTGGGGCACGCCGATCCCGATCATCTATTGCGATGTTTGCGGAATAGCGCCGGTCCCGGAGAAAGACTTGCCGGTCCTGTTGCCTGAGAACGTGCAGATCACACTGGCCGGTGGCTCGCCGCTGGCGAGCGTGCCCGAGTTCGTGAACATGACTTGTCCGAAGTGCGGCGCACCCGCGCGGCGCGAGACCGATACCATGGACACGTTCGTCGATTCCTCGTGGTACTTCTATCGCTATACGGATCCCACACTGTCAGATAGGCCGCTAGACTCCAACATTGTGGGATACTGGTTTCCCATCGATCAGTACATCGGCGGAGTCGAGCACGCAATTCTGCACCTGATTTATTCGCGTTTTTGGACCAAGGTAATGCGCGACATGGGGCTGGGGCGCAACTCCGAGCCGGCCGAGCGCCTGTTTACCCAAGGTATGGTGATCAAGGGCGGCGCGAAGATGTCGAAGAGCCTGGGCAACGTGGTCTCGCCCGACGACATGGTGGCGCGCTACGGTGCCGATTCCACGCGCATGTACACGCTGTTCGCCGCGCCGCCGGACAAAGACCTGGACTGGCAGGACGCCGGGGTGGAAGGCATCAGCCGCTTTCTCGGGCGCGTCTATCGCTTCATCGTCCGCAATGCCTCCGGCCGTGGCGCAGCGCCCACCAGTAACGGTGGGACGCTCGCGCCCGCGGCCCGCAAGCTACAACGCAAACTGCACCAGACCATCAAGCGCGTGACGGAGGATTTTCGGGGCCGCTGGCACTTTAATACCTCCATCGCCGCGATCATGGAACTCGTCAACGAGCTGTACGCGTATGAGGATAGCGTGCAGCATGGCCAACCGGCGGCTCCGCCGTCGCTTATGGCCGATGTGCAGCGCAAGCTGGTGCTGATGCTGGCCCCGTTCGCGCCGTATCTGGCGCACGAACTATGGGAGAGGCTGGGCGAGAGCTCCGATCTGCTGCGCGCGCCCTGGCCGCAGTATGATCCCGTGCTGGCGAAAGAAGAAGAAGTGGAGATCGCGATCCAGGTGAACGGCAAGATTCGCAGCCGCATCGTCGTGCCGGCCGAAGCGGCCGAAGACCAGGTACGCGAGCGCGCTCTCGCCGACGAGAAGGTCAAGGCGGCGATCGAAGGCAAAGAGATTCTGAAACTGCTGGTGGTCAGAGGCCGCCTGGTCAACATCGCTGTGAAGTAACATTCAGGGCCGGGGTATATCGCAGATTTTGGCTGCCGCGGCCAACCCCGCTCGCACTCCCTGCACGGCAGCCGTTAGAACCCGAGGTTGATGTCCCCGCTGACGGGGCTGCTTCCCTGACAACTAACAACCGGCAACTGACAACTGCTTCACTGCGTGGGCGCGTAGTAGCCCTTGCGGGCGCGCACGTGGTACTTCCTGTTGTCGGCGAGGATTTCGATGCTGCGATATTTGCCGTTGGCGAGGAAGTCGGTGGGCTTGTAAGAAATCGCGTATTGGCTGCGCAGCTCGTCGGAAATCTCGGTGAAGGCATTGGCCACGTCTTCAACTTTGAAGGGAAAGAATGCCTTGCCGCCGGTTTCCTCGGCGAAGTGCTTCAGGATTTTGTCGCCGCGCGAAACCACCCCGCTGGTATTGGTGGAAATGGTGTAGATGATGACCTCAGCGCGCTGCGCCATCTCAACGGCTTCTTCGCGCGAAACGCGGCTCTGGTTGTCTTCGCCGTCGCTCAGCAAAATGATGGCGCGGCGGGTGGCGATGATGCCGCGGTCTTCTTTCATCAACTTGTCGCGGCAGGCATAGTAGATGGCGTCGTACATCGCGGTGCCGCCGCCGGGGCGCAGCATGCGGACCCCGTGCGAGAGGGCTTCGCTGTTGTCGGTGAAGTCCTGCGTGACCTCGGGCGTGGTATCGAAGCCGATGACGAAGGCCTTGTCGTACCTGGGCCGGATGATCTGGTTCAGAAACTCGATGGCGGACTCCTGCTCAAATTTGAAGCGGTCGCGGACGGAGTTGCTGGCGTCGATGAGCAGGCCCACGCGCAGCGGCAAGTTGGTCTGACGGCTGAATGATTCCACGGTGGCGGGCTTGTTGTCGTCCATGACGCGAAAATCGCTCTGCGTCAGGTCCTTGACGAAGTGCTCGCGCTTGTCGGTGACGGTGAAGACCACGTTGACTTCGTCGACGCGCTTGCGAATGATGATGGACTCGTCGTCGGGCGCGCTGGCGGGGGCAGCCGTTGCGTTGGGCGCCGCGGGCGCAGTGGCTTTAGCCGATTGCGCTGCGTTGTCGGCGGGCCCGCTCTGCGGCGGCGGCGCTGGAGTGGACGCGGCGGCGGTGCCGCTGGCAGTCGCTTGCGCTGCGGCCGCTCCGCTGTTATCGGGCTGCGGATGCGCAGCCGGGGGCGGATACTTCGTGGCGGAGGGTGCTTCGGGAAGCGACTGTTGTGCGACAGCCGGGGACGCCAGTGCCAGAGCCAGCGCCACGATCAAAACCAGGATTGCCAGATGTTTCATCAGAAGCTTCATTATAAGCTGCCGCCGGGATGAGGTTCCGACGCGGCCCTCGATGCGGCATAGACGCGTTTTTTCCAACATCTACGGTTTGGACGTCTCACGTCGGGCGAGGTTTGCAAGTCTAAAGCAGGAGTTGCTGGAACTTGAGCAGGAACACAAGCCTGCGGCCACGGTAGAGGACGAAGCCGTCGGATATCATGGCAAGGATCGAGAGACCATTCTGAGTATGAAGATTCAAGGATCGCTGGTTCAGAGCGTCATTTGTGGGTTGCTGGTTTTGAGTGCGGTTTCGGGGATGTTGGCCAGCACCGGCCGGTCACACGAGATCTCCAACATACGCTTTGAAAATGTCACCCAGACGTCGGTGGATGTGCTGTGGGAAACGGCGCATCCCAGCACCTCGCAAGTACTGGAGGCGCGCAGCAACGAGTTTGAGATCGAACGCCGCATTCCAGCAGTACCCGGTACCGCTCTGGTGATGTCGCACCGCGTCAGGGTCGATCACCTGTTTCCCGATTGGTCGTACTACATCTATGTAGTGTCGGTCGATCAGCATGGAACGATGTCGACCGCGCCGGGTCCGCAGACGCCGGACGGGAAGAATCCTCTGATGCTGATGCGGACGGCGCCGACCGATCCGGCGGGGCCTCCGGATTTTAAGGTTTACACGCTGGGACCGAACGAGGTGTTCGCCGGTCACGATCTGTACTTCCTGGCGCAACTGGCGGTGGTTGCCGGGCCGGCCAATGCTTTCTATGTGCACAACCAACACGGCTACAACAATGGAAGCGATGGGGTGGTGAAGTCCGCCGACGCCGGCCATGGCAATCCCGAAAGCATCAGCGTGCATTTCGCGTGCGCCTGGGAGAATCCCAGCGCGAACGACAGCGCCGAGCAGACACTCGATCCGCAGAGGAAGCTGGGGTTCTGCGACAAGGGCGTCAACAAGCTGGCCGACATGTCATTTCGCCTGCGAACGACGCCGCAGACCATCCCTGGCAAATATTCGGTGAGCTTCACCGTGGAAAACAACGGCGTCAAGAGGACCGGGAGCTATGACTTCAACGTGCTTGCGCCACCGGCGGCTCCGCCGACGCCGCAGTTGACCGAGAAAGCCATCCCCGGACTATCCACGTGGGAAAAACAAATGGTCGCGCTCGGTGAGAAGTGGTGTTCGTATCGCGATCAGCAGAACGCACAGGGAAACTGGGTCATCGCCTGGGGATGGACCGGCGATGCATGGTTCTACGACGGTGGCCGCAGCTACCAGAACATCGATAGCTACACGGCGGCAGCCGGACATCCCAATCATGCCCACTGGCAACATTGCGCACTGTCGCTGCTGGAGCCGTACGCGAGTTATCTAACCGCCAATAACGGCGCCATGGCGACTTACGCGGTCTTTCCCTCCGGCATGGCGATGAACTACTGGCGCACAGATGCGCAGCTCATGCGCGATGGCGTCAAGGTGCTGGCGGAAGCGGGACCGCGGCATGTGGGATTCATTGATCCCGCGGGGATCCGCGAGAACTCGTATCGCTGCAACGCCTGGATGATGAACGAAATGCTGGGCGCTCCGCGCTCGCCGATGCTGCAGCGCAATATCGACAAGATCATGGGGCAGCTCAACATGATCGCGAATGGGGAGGGCGGGCCGGCGCATCCGTTCATGGCCGGCATCGGCATGGAGACGCTCATCCGCTGGTATGACCTGAGCCTGGCCGACGGACATCCCGATTACCGCGTGCTGCCCGTCATCAAAGAGGCGCTCGATGGCGTGTGGCGCGATAGCTGGGCGCCGAAGGAAAACCTGTTTCTGTACGACCACTACGAACTGCCGCCGAGCCAGAACCTGGCGCATTCGGCGCTCAACAATATGGTTTCGGTGGCCTATGCCTGGTATTGGTTGCAGACCGGCGACACGACCGAGCGCGATCGCGGAGACCTGGCGTTTCAGCATGCCCTGGATGTGCTCGACGCCTATGTCTACACCGGCAAGCAGTTCAGCCAGCTCTATGAATTCAGCTTCGACTTTGTGCGCTATCGCAAGGGCGAGAAGACGTCGGACGATGCGCCGGAGAACAATCCTTACACCGGCCCCTACGCCGATAGCGTGCCGCCGATCATGGAGAAGACGAATTGCGATCCCAACTTCTTCCCGGGATGCAAGGCGGGAACGATCACGAGCACGACCGCGACCATCTTCTGGAATACTTACAAGCCGGCGACCTCGCAGGTTGGCTATGGAACGAACGCCAACTCATTGCGGGGCACTCCCATCGATAAGTCGCTTGTGCTTGCGCATAGCGTGACGATCAGCGGCTTGCAACCGGCCACGACCTATCACTTCCGGGTGCGTTCGGTGGACAAGTCAGGACTGGAAGCGACGATGAGGGACCTGACGTTCACGACATTGCCCGCGGCCGCATCAGCCAAGTGAGTTGGGTGGGTAACGCCTTGAAGAGGCTGTTGATTGCTACTGCCTTGTTGCTCGGCACGAGTTTACTCGTGCCGAAAACCGGGGTACAGACCGGGCAGATACTTTACAGATTAAACCGGGCACATACTTTACACCCGGGTCCGTTCACAAAAGGCGTGTACAACGAGGCATGCCTTGGAAAGTGAGCGGAGTGGTGGAGCAACGCAAGCAGTTTGTGTCCGAGTACGAAGCGGACGAGCGCAGCATGACCGAGCGGTGCCGGGCCTATGGGATCTCGCGGCCGACGGGCTACGAGCTGGTGCGGCGGTGGCAGGCGGGCGGGCAAGCGGGACTGGAGGACCGCAGTCGGGCGCCGCGGCGACACCCCAACCAGACGCCGGTGGCGATCGAAGAGCAGGTGTTGCGGTTGCGGCAGGAGCATCCGCGCTGGGGCCCGCGCACGCTGCGGGCCAAGCTGGAGAAGCAGCACCCCAACGAGCCGTGGCCGGCGGCGAGCACCATCGGGGCGCTGCTGGATCGCGAGGGGCTGACAGTGCATCGGCGCAAGCGACGGCGCACGCCGCCCTACACGCAGCCGTTGACGGCAGCGACCGAGCCCAACCGCATCTGGTGCACCGATTTCAAGGGCTGGTTTCGCACCGGCGACGGCACGCGCATCGATCCGCTGACCATCATGGACGCGCACAGCCGATATCTGCTGCGCTGCCAGGCGGTGGAGAAGGCGGACACGGGGCGGGTGCAGGCGATCTTCGAGGCGGCGTTTCGCGAGTACGGGCTGCCGCAGGCGATCCGCAGCGACAACGGGGCCCCGTTCGCGTCGCGGGCGCTGGCCGGGCTGTCGCGGCTGTCGCTGTGGTGGATGAAGCTGGGCATCGTGGCGGAGCGGATCGAGCCGGGGCATCCGGAGCAGAACGGGATGCTGGAGCGGCTGCATCGCACGCTGGCGGAGGAGACGGCCTCGCCGCCGGAGTACACGGCGCGGGCCCAACAGCGCGCCTTCGACCGCTTTCGCTATGTGTATGGGGAAGAGCGGCCGCACCAGGCGCTGGGCATGCGCACGCCCAGCGAGCTGTATCAGGCGTCGCCGCGGGCGTATCCGGCGCGCGTCGCCGAGCCGGAGTACGGCAGCGCCATGAAGGTGCGGCGGGTGCACAAACACGGGCAGTTCTTTTGGAACTACCACAGTGTGTTTCTCAGCAAGGTGCTGTACGGGGAAAACATCGGCCTGCTGCCGGTGGACGACCGCTATTACCGGGTGTACTTCGCGGCCGTTCCCCTGGCGCGCTTCGACAGCCAGGAGCTGCGCGTCGAGGAGCTGGCGGACGACGACGAAGCCGAGTCCCCGAGCTAGCCAAGGGGTGGGGCCCAGCGGGGAAATGTGGAAATCGCAAAAAGCGCGATTCCCACATTCCCCCGCACGACGACGACTACTAGGAACGAAGAAAAAAACAAAACCGGACCTGAAAAGTGTAAAGTATGTCCCCGGTCTGAAATGTAAAACATGTCCCCGGCTGGACACCGGTGGCGTTCTCAAAACCGGATTTTTTCCGCACCCGTGAGGGCGGAGCTGCGCCCGTCAGATTTCTTGTCGAACTAGCAACTCAGGCAAATTTAAGGTTGTCGCCGCTGATGATTGAGTGCTTTTGGTATTTGCGGTCATTGTTTAGGGGATAATCGAGCCTGTAGTGCGCGCCGCGACTCTCTTCTCGTGCCAAGGCCGAGCGCGCAATCAGCAGTCCGGTCTGCACAATGTTCATGGCCTCGTAGGGGCGCCGCTGGCCGCTGGCCGGTATCTGCGACTCCAGAGTGCGCAGTTCTGATAGCACGTGTTGCAGCGCCTTACCATCGCGCACCACGCCCACGTACTGCCACATGAGCGACTGCGCCTTCCGGATGAGCTTATCCACTTCGGCGCTTTGACCATTGCTGCTGCTCGGCGCGGCTGCCATAGCCGGCGAGGTACGAGGGCGCGCCTCACGCAAGTGTTTGCTCATTTCCCCCGCGGCACGCGCGCCATAGACCAGACCCTCCAGCAGCGAGTTGCTGGCCAGGCGATTTGCGCCATGCACGCCATTGCAGGCCACCTCGCCCGCGGCGTACAGGCCGGGCAGGGAAGTGCGCCCCGACAAATCGGTGCGGATGCCTCCCATGGAATAGTGAGCGGCGGGGCGGATGGGCACCAGCTCAGAGGCAATGTCGATGTTGTACTGCATGCAGGTGGAATAGATCATGGGAAAACGCATGCGCACCCGGTCCGCATTCAAATGGGTGAGGTCGAGATAGACGACCGCGTCCGGACGCTTCACCAGCTCCAGTTCGTGAGTGATCGCCCGGGCCACGACGTCGCGTGGAGCGAGCTCCCCCAGCTCGTGATACCGGGGCATGAAGCGCGTGAGCTCGAGGTTGCGCAGGTACGCGCCTTCGCCGCGCAGGGCTTCTGATAACAGAAATCGCGGAGCCCCCTTCAGGTACAGCGCCGTGGGATGGAACTGCACAAACTCCATGTCGCTGATTTCCGCGCCGGCGCGGTAGGCCATTGCCACGCCATCGCCCGTGGCCACGGCGGGATTGGTGGTATCGCTGTAGATCTGCCCCAGCCCGCCGGTGGCCAGCAGCACGGAGCTGGCGCGAACTTCCTGAAGCTGCCCGGCCTGGTCGAGCACGCGAATGCCGGCCACCCGCCCGTCTTCCACCAGCAGGCCAGTGGTAAATTCGAAATCGCGAAAAGAGATGGGCTTCAGGGCGGAGGCTTTGCGATAGAGCGCGCGGCCGATTTCGCGCCCGGTGGAGTCGCCATGGGCGTGCAGCACGCGGCTGCGGCTATGCGCGCCCTCGCGCGTGAAAGCAATCTTCGCGCCCGCGCGATCGAACTCCGTGCCCCACTCCATCAGTTCTTCGATGCGGGGCGGGCCTTCCTCCACCAGGATGCGGGCGGCCTCTTCGTTGCACAGCCCGTCGCCGGCCTTGAGGGTGTCCTCCAGATGAAGCCGGACTTCGTCGTCATCGCTGAGGGCGGCGGCGATTCCACCCTGCGCGTACTGGGTGTTGGACTCCGTCATCTCGCACTTGGCGAGGCAGAGGACGCGACCCGCGGCGGCAAGCTCGACCGAGGCGCGCAGGCCGGCGATGCCCGCTCCCACTACGATGAAGTCGGTCTCCGCAGGGAGTGGCTGCATGATGGCCTTCATGGTAGCACTAAGTTGTCGTGAGGGTTGTATGTGGAATGAGGTGAAATGGATTAACCGATCCACTCCTGGCGCAGAGCTGTTTCCTGCGCCGCCAAGTCGGATCACCGGTTACTGCTTGATTCGTATCCTCCAGCATTGCTGATGAGCGAATACGCAGACTGCCAAGAGAAATACTAACCCGGATTTCTCACCAGTAGTAAACAGGCAAGCATAATTCAGCATAGAAAAAGGCCGCCATTTCAGGCATAACTGCGTTGTTGAAGGCGAAGTCGA
>Ga0335078_10005494_pt1 | contig 18730 bp, 16 predicted proteins | sample Lox_Sample_32_FD_206711 | JGI IMG/M metagenome (GOLD analysis project Ga0335078, IMG submission 206711) | Soil microbial communities from Loxahatchee National Wildlife Refuge, Florida, United States - Lox_Sample_3.2 | ecosystem: Environmental > Terrestrial > Soil > Wetlands | place: USA... | reverse complement strand
GATTCCTAACACGAGTATTTTCTCCTGCCTGGTCAAGGAGGGGCACACCGATCGAGGGCCGCAGTCTTCCACCGTATTGGACGACCTCCCTGACCTCGGGAAATGGGCCTCGTGCCCGGCAACGGTGAACCGAGCTGCCTACATTGGCCACATCGTGGAGTGGGTTGATGGCGGCGGCCAGCCCAACACCTCATGGCTCGTCGGAAGCAAAGGCGAGCGGTACTGGATTCCTAACACGAGTATTTTCTCCTGCCTGGTCAAGGAGGGGCACACCGATCGAGGGCCGCAGTCTTCCACCGTATTGGACGACCTCCCTGACCTCGGGAAATGGGCCTCGTGCCCGGCAACGGCCGGCACGGCCTCGGCGGGTAGATGACGGCCAGTTTCGCCCACGGCTGATATGCAGGTGATCCTGGGCTCCGGGATCGAGGCGCGCTGGGCCCGAACACCTGCATGATCAGGCACGGCTGCCCCCCAGCTACCACGCGCACAGAACTGTCCTGAATGCTCACAGGCCTCCATGCCGGCCGAGTCGGCTCCGATGCGTACTAAATCGGCAGGGAAAACAAAGTCAGATCGGGCGGTGACCTAGCGTGACCTTCGGCCGGATCAGTTTGTCGGTGTCAGGTCGTACAGTCGGCATGTGAACCGGACCGATCGGCTCTACGCGCTCGTGGAGGAGCTCCGGGCCTGCGCGCCGCGCCGCCGCAGAGCCCGGGAGCTGGCATTGCTGTACGAGGTCAGCGTGCGGACCATCGAGCGGGACATAGGGGCGCTGCAGCAGGCCGGGGTGCCGATCTACGCCGATGCCGGGCGGTCCGGCGGTTACACCGTGGACAAGTCGCTGACGCTCCCGCCGCTGAACTTCACTCCAGCCGAGGCTGTCGCCCTTGCGGTGGCGCTGGGGCGGGTCAGCGTCGGCCCGTTCGAAGGTGCCGGCCGCAGCGCGGTACAGAAGATCGTTGCCGCCATGTCCGAACGGAACGTGGTGGCCGCCCGCGACCTAGCCGACCGGGTCCGGCTGCTGGGCCCCTTGGCTGCACCGGAGACCGTCGCGGTGCCGGCGGTCATCGAGCAGGCCATCGTCGCGCGCCGGATGCTGCGGATCTGCTACCTGGACCGCGACGGGAACCTCACCGAACGCGATGTCGAGCCGGTCGTCTTCATGGCCGGCCCCAGCGGCTGGTATCTCGTCGCCTGGTGCCGGGTTCGTAATGCTGCCCGCTGCTTCCGCGTCGACCGGATCCAGCAGGCCGAGGTCACAGGCGTGACGGCCCCGCAGCGCGCCTTCGAGGACATCGTGCCCTGCGTCCCCGACCTCGTCGCCCGCACCCCCGTCCTGTAGCGCGCGTGGCCGAAGGGCGCGTCTTATGGCCGCGTTCTGTGACGCCCGGAAACACCGACAGGAGGATGTCGCGAGGGCGCGCGATGCTCGGAGTCTCGGAATCGGACGACTCGGGAGGAACGATGAACGCACCCGCCTACAACACCGTGGCGTGGTTCCAGGTGGGGACCACTGACGCCGAGCAGGCCAAGCGGTTCTATGGTGACCTGTTCGGCTGGCGGTATGCACTCGATCCGAACAGCGAGGGCAAGTACCACCTGGTCAGCTACCCGGGGGCGGATACGCCCAGCGGCGGGATCTTCGATACCGGCGGCGAGTTCCCGGACCACGCCATCTTCATGGTGATGGTCCAGGACGTGGCCGCCGTCTGCGCTCAGGTTGAGCAGCTCGGCGGGAAGGTGCTGGTGCCACCCACCACCAGCAAGGACGGGCTGGTCTTCGCCGACTTGCACGACCCGGCGGGGAACCACTTCGGCGTCTTCACCCCGCCGCCCGCGTAGGCGCCCGGCCGCGCCTCAGGCGCCAGACTGTCACCGGGCTCGTGGCGCTTCCCGCACCTGCCGGAACGAGGGTGCGGGAACGCGCGAAATCAGCGGAGCGGAGATCCGGTCGCAAGAGAGGCCTATGCTCTCGACATGCGCCAGTTCACCACCGGGTTCGGGGCGCGCGGACCTCAGGGAGCCGGTGGCCTGAGGTGCTCATCGAAGAAAGCGGCAATCCGGGCTCTAGCGTCACCCGTTGCCTGCTCGTCGAAGCCCATCCCGATCAGCGGGCCACTGAGCAGGCTGACGACCGTGAACACCCGGGGCAGCGCCGCATCCTTACCCGCCGCGCCTGCGAAGGTGGCCAGCTTGCCGGGATGGTTGTTCATGAAGGAGTGACCGACGCCCGGGTAGACCTTCACGTCATTGTCGATGCCGTGGCCGTCCAGGATTCGCTTCAACCGGACCGGCGCATCCCCCACCGACCGGTCACGGGCACCGTAGCTGGCCACCATCGGGCAGGCCTTCCCGAGCAGGTCCTCGGCGTTTTTGGGCAGCGCCCCGTAGTTGACACCCGAGGCTTCGAACCCGTGCCCGGCCGCCAGGACAACAGCGAATCCGCCGCCCATGCAAAAACCGACCACTCCGATGTGCCCGGTGCAGCCGGGCTGGCCCGCGAGCCAGGACCGGGTGGCATCGACGTCATCGAAGGCAGGACCCCGGCCCCGGGCGATGTCCCTGATGGTGGACACGACACAGCGGAGCTTGCCGCCCCAGGAGTAAAGGTCCGGTGCCACCGCGAGATACCCCGCACCTGCCAGCCATTCCGCCTGCGCGCGCAGATCCGGCGTCATGCCGACGGCGTCGTGGATGACCACGACACCCGGCCAGGGCCCGGGACCCGCAGGTGCCGCCAGGTAGCCGCGCAATCGTCGCGGGGCTGGGATCTGGACGTCGCCCATGGTCGCCCTCCTGGTTCGCTGTCAGGCGGGACGCCGAACCCAGCCGCGGGTGCGCCGGCCCGCCGACGGCAGGGATCCTGCGTGACTCAAGTATCGCCGGGCCCAAGCGCTCAAACACCGGAGGGCCCGGGCGTCAGCGGTGGCGCTCCGATGGGAGCCACCCAAGCAGTCTGATCAGCCTCCCCAAGCCACCCCCGCACTGACCTTCCCTAGCAAGCGGGGAAACGGCCAGGGTGAACGCACGCGTCACCGCCGTCAGGCGCGTCCCGTCAAGTCCGTGTCCGTGGGCGTCGCGGCGTGCCAGAGTGAATAATCTGCATTCCCGTGCGACCGCCAGAAGAACAAATTGATGGCGGTCAGGACGGCGCGCGGAGATTCCGGCTGGTCGTCTGGTGGCTTCTGGCTACCGGGCCAGGGCGCCCATCGGGTCCCAGGCGGGCAGCACGATCGGCTCTGCATCCAGAGCGCTCTGCAGGTCGGCGGGAAGCGCGCTCTTACGGGCGGCGATCTCGAAGACGTACTGGCTGAACCAGGAGTCGTTCATCGTGAAGAAGCCGTCCTTGCCACGGTCGGAGCCCCAGCTGTTCTCCACGCGCCAGCGCCGGGTCACCCTGTCCAGCACATCGACCCCGGTGAAGAGCATTGCGTGCGTCATCGCGCTTTCGTGGTACGCGAGGCGGTCGGCCCGATCCAGGTCGAACGCGGTGTCGTAGACAGATGGCAGGTCGTAGAGCTCGGCGTCCCAGAACGCGTAATCGTTGCTCATCATCTTGCCGACGTCGCAGCCGAACCAGACCGGCTCGCCGCCCTGGATCGTGGCCGCGGCGACGTCTTTGATGACCTGCATGCCGACGTTCAGATAGATGACCGGCGGGCCGCCGATGACGTTGCCGAGGTACTCGACGGTGAAGGTCCGGCCGATCGGGCTGGACGGCCGGGGGTCGTTGACCAGGCAGACGTACTCGCTAACCGGCAGGTCTACGTACTTGGCGGCGAACTCCTGCGGGGTGAGAACGCCCTCCCGGTGGAACTTCTTGTCATTGTCTGTCCACTGCCAGTCGAAGCGCTCCGGCGGCGTACCCAGATGGATGCACAGGATCCGGTAGACGACTTGCATGATCTCAGCCTTGGCCGCGCGGGCGGCCTCGAGGCCCGCAGCCGTAGCTGCGCGGACCGTCCGCGCGCCCCGGCGAAGCTGATAGCGCATGATCGAGTTCATCCGGGCCGTGTCCGACGAGCTCTGCGTCTCCGGCATGTAGCCCTTGGGGACCAGGCCGTGCTTGGCCACCAAAGCGGCGAACATGTTCCACTGGCCGCCGTCACTGGCCGCCGACTCCAGCAGGTAGGCGACCGTGCGGTCGTCGAGGTCGCGGTTCGCGGTCTCGATGATCGCCTCGAGGAAGTAATTGGCGCGCTCGAGCTTGTCCCAGAACATCACGTAGTTCTGCGAGAACTCGAACTCCTTGAGCCCGTTCTTGCGCATCACGCCGACGCGCAGAAGGTTCAGCCCGGCAAACAGCCAGCAGCGGCCGCTCTGCTCCTGGTTCGTGACCTTCCAGTCGTCCAGCGTCGTCGACACAGAGTGGTCGATGCTGCTGACGATCTCCCGGTTGATGGCCACGTCGTCGACGGTCACCCGGGTCACGGCATTCTGGGCGAGCCGGTAGATCGGGTTGGCCGAGAAATCCTTGCGCAGTCGTTCCAGATCACCGGCAGTGAGCGTTCCGTCCACCAAAGCATCCTCTCGCGTCATCGTCTCAGCCTGTTTACAGGTTAGATGCCGACGCTGAGTTGTCCTGGCTCCGTCTCGACGCGGGACGCCCGCAGCCAAGCCGGCCCGCAGGCTGCCGTTCCGGGCCAGCCCGGCCAGCAGCTGCCGGTTCACCATCTCCAGCTGCCGGACATTCCCCCAGGTGTATGACCGCAGGTACGAGCCCAGCGCGGACGGCGCCCGGATCCCGCCGAACAGATCCGGGGGGTGCGGATGTGGTCTGGTCTGTCATTGTTAGTTGAGGATTAGCAAGTACCCGGGTCCTAGGTGGGGAGCATGTCCGCCCATGACGGTTAATTCTGACGCGGCAGTGCAGGCAGGCCGTGCGCTCGGACCGCGCTACAAGTGGATCGCGCTGTCGAACACGACGCTTGGCATGCTGATGGCGACGATCAACCAGTCGATCATGCTGATCGCGCTGCCGGACATCTTCCGCGGGATCGGGCTGAACCCGCTGAGCCCCGGTAACACCAGCTACCTGCTGTGGATGTTCATGGGTTTCCTGGTGGTGTCCGCGGTGCTGGTGGTGTCGTTCGGTCGGCTTGGCGACATGTTCGGCCGGGTGCGGATGTACACGCTGGGCTTCGCGGTCTTCAGCATCGCGTCCATCTTCCTGACCGTGACCTGGATGCACGGCAGCGACGGTGCGTTGTGGCTGATCATCTGGCGGGTCGTGCAGGGTATCGGCGGCGCGTTCTTGTTCGCCAACGCCGCCGCCATCGTCACCGACGCGTTCCCGGCCAACCAGCGCGGCACCGCCCTCAGCGTGAACTCGATCGCGGCTATTGCCGGGTCGTTCATCGGCCTCATCCTCGGCGGCGTCCTCGCCCCGGTGAACTGGCACCTGATCTTTCTCGTCTCGGCACCGATCGGCGTGTTCGGCACCGTGTGGGCGTACTTCATGCTGCATGACATCGGGGTGCGCAAGCACGCGCAGATGGACTGGTGGGGCAACCTGCTGTTCGCCGCCGGGCTGATCTCGATCCTGGTCGGCATCACCTATGGCCTGCTGCCTTACGGTGGGCATCCGATGGGCTGGACCAACCCGTGGGTGCTCTCCGCGCTCTTCGGCGGCCTCGCGCTGCTGGTCATCTTTGTTTTCATCGAGACCAAGGTCGCCGAGCCGCTGTTCCGCGTCTCGCTGTTCAGGATCCGGGCGTTCACCGCCGGGAACATCGCGAGCCTGATGCTGGCGATGGGCCGAGGCGGCATGCAGTTCATGCTGATCATCTGGCTGCAGGGCATCTGGCTGCCGCTGCACGGCTACGACTTCAGCCAGACTCCGCTGTGGGCCGGCATCTACCTGGTGCCGTTGACGACCGGTTTCCTGGCCGCCGCGCCGCTGTCCGGAATACTGTCCGACAAGTTCGGCGCCAAGCCGTTCACAGTAGGCGGCGCGCTGCTGACGGGAGCGAGCTTCCTGCTGCTGATATTCGTCCCGGTGGACTTCGCCTACTGGGAGTTCGCGATCGTCATCGCCCTCAACGGTTTCGGTTCCGGCCTGTTCTTCTCGCCGAACTGGGCGGAGATGATGAACTCAGTGCCGCCCGACAGGCGCGGGGCGGCTGGCGGGATGATCGCCACCTTCCAGAACTCCGCGTTCGTGCTGTCGATCGGCGTCTTCTTCACCCTGATGGTGGCCGGCCTGTCAAGCAAACTCCCGGCGGCCATGTACAGCGGGCTGACCGCGCAGGGCGTCCCGGCCGCCACGGCCGCGCCGATCTCGCACCTCCCCCCGATCGGCGTGCTGTTCGCCTCCTTCCTCGGCTACAACCCGATGCAGCAACTGCTCGGCCCGTTGCTGCACCATCTGTCCGCCGCGCACGCGGCCTACGTCGCCGGGCGGGAGTTTTTCCCGCACCTGATCACGGCACCGTTCCACAGCGGTCTCGGCGTGGCCTTCGGGTTCGCCATCGCGGCCAACGTGATCGCGGCTGTCGCCTCCGCCCTGACGGGCCGGCGCACGCCGGCCCCTTCCGCACGCGAGCCGCTGGGTTACGAACTGGCCGCCGTGGCCGGCGAAGGCGGCTTCGAACCCGGCGAACTCGTCGTCCCCAGCGTCCCCGAGGAGAGCACCGGACCGCCTGACAATCCCGCCTAGGGCGGTGCTGCGTTCTCGTCCATTCGTTCAGGTCTGGCGCAGTTCACGGCGGCCAGAATCAGCCGGGTGGATCACTCAGGCCTCATGGTGTTCTGTGCACCGGGGAAACAGCTCAGAACCGGCCGCACAGCGCGCCACGGGCGTTGGCTCGCCGCGCGTCTGGCCGCGGCGGCCGGAAAACCGGTCGCTGCAGAGGCCCTCGGTCAGGCACCATAGCCAGGCTGGTCGCTCGGATTGGGAACAGATGACTGCACCTGAAGATAGTCGCGGCTCACCGGCCCGGAAACGGGCGGTGCTGCTCGCGCTGCACTATTACGGCCGCCAGATGATCAGGCTCCGGCGCTTTACGGTGCCCGGGATGCTACTGCCGGCGCTGGGAAACACGTGCATTTTCTATATCGCGCCGCTGATCGTCGCTCAGCTGGTCGGCCGCTTGGCCGGGCACGGGTCCTTCGGCGCCGACGCGGCGGTGCCGTACGTGCTCGGCTTCGCAGGCGTGCTGCTTTTCGCCGAGATCGTGTGGCGGATCGGCATCCACTGCCTGAACCGCCTCGACGGTCGCGGAATCGAGAACCTCTACATGATCGGCATGGACGAGCTGCTGGCAAAGGACGCCGCGTTCTTCCACGACAACTTCGCCGGCTCGCTGACCAAGCGGGTGCTGAGCTTCGCTTCCCGGTTCGAGGACTTCACCGACAACCTGGTGTTCAACATCGTCGGCAGCCTCGTGCCGCTGGTCTTCGCGTCGGTGGTGCTGTGGCGCTACGACCCGTTGCTCGTCGCCGGGCTCGTCGGCCTGATCGCGATCACCGGTGCCGGTATCGCACCGCTGATCCGCCGTCGTCAGAAGCTCGTGGACCAGCGCGAGGAAGCGATCGCGCGCGTGTCCGGGCATGTCGCCGACAGCCTGATGAACATGGACACGATCCGCGCGTTCGCTGCCGAGGACCGGGAGGCCGCCGAGCACAGGTCGCGCGTCGCTGACCAGCGGCGGAAGTCGCTGCGGTCATGGGACTACGGGAACCTGCGCATCGATGCGCTGGTCGCGCCGATGTCCGTGGTGACCAACGTGGTCGGCTTGCTCCTCGCGGTCGCGCTCGGCGCGGGCCAGCACGGCATCGAGGCGATCATCGTCGCCTTCACCTACTACTCCAACGCGACGAAGATCATGTTCGAGTTCAACCAGATCTACCGCCGCCTGGAGAGCTCGCTGACCGAAGCCGCGCAGTTCACCGAGTTGCTGCTGACAAAGCCGGCCGTGGTCGACTCGATCGCGCCCGAGCCATTGCGGCCGAAGGCGAGCGACGTCCGCTTCGAGCGCGTGACGTTCGCGCACGCCGGCGGGCTGCCGTTGTTCGCCGGCCTCGACCTCGCCGTGCCGAGCGGGACCAAGCTCGGCCTGGTCGGCAGGTCGGGCGGCGGCAAGACCACGCTGACCCGCCTGCTGCTGCGGATGGTGGACGTCCAGGCGGGCCGGATCCTGATCGGCGGGCAGGACATCACCAGGGTGCGCCAGTCGGATCTGCGCAGCCTGATCGCCTACGTGCCGCAGGACCCTGCGATGTTCCACCGGACTCTGCGCGACAACATCGCGTTCGCACGTCCGCAAGCGACCGACGCGGAGATCCGCCAGGCGGCGCAGGCGGCACACGTGGCACAGTTCGCCAGCGCCCTGCCGGACGGATTCGACACGATGGTCGGCGAGCGCGGCGTGAAGCTGTCCGGCGGACAGCGGCAGCGAGTCGCGCTGGCCCGGGCGATCCTGCGCGACGCGCCGATCCTGCTGCTCGACGAGGCGACCAGCGCGCTGGACTCGGAGAGCGAAGCCCTTGTCCAGCAGGCGTTGTGGGAACTCATGGAGGGCCGGACCGCGCTCGTGGTCGCGCACCGGCTGAGCACAGTCGCGCGCATGGATCAGCTGGTCGTGCTCGACCGCGGCCAGATCGCCGAGAAGGGCACGCATCAGGACCTGCTGCGCCTCGACGGAATCTACGCCCGGCTGTGGCAACACCAGTCGGGCGGCTTCCTTGACGACAACACGACTACCGCAGTGCTTGCCGGGGCCCCGGGGCTGGGCGCGTGAGCCCTGTCCTCGGCCCTAGCTCTTGCGACGTTGCCTGGACCACGCACCCTCGCCGGGTCTGATACTTTCACCCTTGCCGGGTGAAGCGCACGGCCGGAGACCGCGAGATCGTTCGACGTGGCCGGATTCCCAGGAGCGGGAGCATGACATGACGACGCAGGACGCCTTTTCACCCGAGGAATGGAAGGTAGTCCTGGAGGGGCCGCCAGCCGCAGGCCTGATCGTGATCACCGCGGCCCACGGGGGCACGTTCCGCGAAACCATCGCCATGTCGAAGGCTTATGCCGAAGCGCGCGCGGAGCACGGCGAGAGTGAGCTCCTCGATGAGCTGGTGTCGGCGAAGCCCAAGGTGGACCACACGCGATACCACTCAGCCGAAGAGCTCAGGGATAGCGGGCTCGGGCACCTTCGCGACGCCATGACGCTGCTCGAGAGCAAGGCGACCGCCGAGGAACGCGATGATTACCGGCGTTTCGTGCTCACCCTGGCCAGCAAGGTCGCGGCCGCCCACAGGGAGCATGGGCAGAGCGTGAGCCCTGCGGAAGAACAGGCCATCCAGCAGATCACGGCGGCGCTCGGCGGGACTGGCTCCTGACTGGCCCTCCTTGCTACGACCGTGCCAGAAGAGCGATCTGGACGGGCGCTCGCGCTCGGGGCTGGCAGGCCTAACAACAGTGCACACGGATGTATCAGCCGCCGTCGACCGGCCTCCGCAAGGTATACGCCTTAACGGCGGCGCCGTGGACGTTGTCGTCCTGCGGCGGGCGGGCGGCATGCTGCCCATGACGTCACCAGGCCGGCGGATCTGAACCCTTGGTTGCCACCGGGCCGCCGATCCCGGTCATGCGGGAACAACTGCGGGGGGAAACAAATGAGCGGAAGCCAGCAAAGGGCCGATCCTAAGCTGTGCTGGAATTGCGGCAAGCGGGGAGTTCCCGGGGTCGGCAGCCGGATGACTTGCTCCGATTGCGAGGTGACGTGGATGCCGTGGTCGTCAACTGCCCGCGGTGACCCGGAAAAGGTCTGCTGGGAGGGCACGGTAATCTTCTGCGTTGACTTCTCGAGGCCGGGGGCTCTCGGAGCGCCAGCGTGAAGGATTGCAGGCTACCGGCCTGGCTCGCTGGAGCTGGCAGTGGAGCTGGGCGTTCGGCCCGAGCGGATCAACACGATCCGTGACTGGCGGCGATCGCGCCGAGCATGGATCCGGCTGCGATCTGGAACAGGAAAAGCACATCCCGGCCGGCCACGGCTGGCGGCCTGGCCTGGTGATCCGGCCGTTCATGCGGTGACGTATCTCCCACGGCGGCCGCCACGACGCGGCCAGGCCATCAGACTGGCTAGCGCCCGCCTTCGGATGTGGAGGAACCGGTGAGCAGCGACATGACCCGGCAGCGGACTGAGATCGAGAGTGTGATCGCTGGCCGCACATTGTGCGATGAGCTGCGGCAGGCAGCCGAGGTCTCGGGCGATGCCTGGGCGTATTCCGATGAGGCCGGGGCCGGGGGAGGCTGGCGGTCCCTGACCTGGTCGCAGGTGCGGGAGCGGGTACTGGAGGTGGCGGCCGGGTTCACCGCGCTGGGGCTGGCGCCTGGCGAGCGGGTCGCGCTGATGCTGCCGAACTGCAGTGAGCATGTGCTGGCCGACCTCGGCGCGGTCCATGCGGGCGGCCTGGGGGTGACGTTGTATGCCACGCTGGCGCCGGAGCAGGTCGCGTACGTGGCCGCCGACTGTGATGCCCGGATCGCGGTGCTGGACGGCCCGGCCGAGCTGGCCCGCTGGCAGCCGGTCCTGGACCGGCTGCCGGGGCTGGTCACCATCATCGTCCGGGACCCGGTGGCCTGCCCGCCCGGTGACCGGTACATGACCTGGGACCACCTGGTGAGGCTGGGCCAGGACCGGCTGGCCGCCGACCCGGGTGAGATCACGGCCCGGGTCGCGGCGATCGGGCCCGGTGATCCGCTGGCCCTGCTGTACACCTCGGGCACCACCGGCAACCCCAAGGGCGTGCTGCTCACCCACCGGAACGTCTTGTACGAGATGGCGGCGGCCGAGCGGGCCGGTATCGTCGTGCCGAGGGTCCGCTGGGTGTCCTACCTGCCGCTGGCGCACATCGCCGAGCGGATGTTCAGCATCTACCTGGCTATCGGCGCCGTCAGCCACGTGCACTTCTGCCCTGATGCGGCGCAGCTGGTGCGGGTGATCGGGCAGGTTCGCCCGACCGCGTTCTTCGGCGTGCCCCGGGTGTGGGAGAAGATCCGGGCCGGCATCCAGACGCTGCTGGCCGCTGAGCAGGATCAGGGTAAGCGGGCCGCGCTGGCGCGGGCCATGGAAGTCGGACGCCGCTATGTGCACAGCTGCCAGTACGGGCAGGCCACGCCACCGGAGCTCGAGGCGCAGTTCCGGGCAGCCGATGAGCAGGTACTCGGGCCGGTCCGCAGCCTGCTCGGCCTGGGCGATGCCGTCGCGGTGTTCAGCGCCGCGGCCCCGCTGCCGCCCGATGTGGCCGCGTTCTTCGCCGGGCTGGGCCTGAAGATCCTCGACGTCTACGGGATGACCGAGACCACCGGGGCGTTCACCGCCAACACCCCCGCCGCATTCAAGCTCGGCACGGTCGGCCGCCCGTACGCCGGCATGGAGGTCAAGGTCGCCGGCGACGGCGAGATCCTGGCGCGCGGGCCGCTGACCACCCCCGGCTACCTGAACAAGCCCAGCCTGACCGAGGATCTCATCGATCCGGACGGGTGGCTGCACACCGGAGACATCGGCACCATCGACGCCGACGGGTTCGTCTCTGTCACTGACCGGAAGAAAGAACTGATCATCACCGCCGGCGGGGAGAACATCGCCCCCGCCGCAGTCGAGAACACGCTGGTGGCCCACCCGCTGATCGGCCAGGCCCTGGCGTACGGTGACCGCCGGCCCTACGTGACTGCCCTGCTCACCCTGGACGGCGAAGCCGTACCCGCCTGGGCCCGGGCCCGCGGCATCACCGCCGGCTCGCTCGCCGAGCTGGCCAGCGACCCGCAGGTACTCGCCGAAGTGGCCGCCGGGGTTGCCGCCGCCAACCAGCAGCTAGCCCGGGTCCAGCAGGTCAAGCGGTGGCACCTGCTTCCCGTCGAATGGACCGCAGAGACCGACGAACTCACCCCCACCCTCAAGCTCAAGCGCCGGGTCGTGCACGCCAAATACGCCGACATCATCGACTCCCTCTACGGATGACCGCGGAACTTCGGCGCTGCCGGGTACTGACGTGCAGGCACCGGACCGGCGCCCACACCGGTCCGGGTAGATTCAGGCGATGAAGAAGGTCCTCGAACTCCTGGTCTGTTTCCTCCATCCCGTTGCCGTGGTCCTGATGTGGATTGACTTGGCCACCCGCCGGAATATCGGGGGCGGCGCGAAGCTGGCATGGGCCGTGTTCGGTCTCATCCCGCTGGTGCCGTTCCTCTACGTGCTCACCGGTGGCGATCTGTGGTGAGGCCGGCGCAGCCGTAGCTCCAAAGGTCGCGAGGCGCGCGGGCGAACTGATCTCGGCGCGCTGAGGCGCGGTGCGCCACTGACCGCGGGTACTGGCGCCTGCGGTCTTCCGCTCGACATGGAGCATGAGCGGGCGATTCTGGTGTCATGCCCGCGTACGTGTCGAGCCTTCTCAACGCCTCGCCGAAGGCCATTTCGTGAGAGGTAGATTCCGATGACCGGCCCGCCCCAGGTCCGCCGTGGGCGCTCCGGTCTGGCTTCCGGGGCTCAGCCGATGCGCTCGGCCAGCGAGACGATAATCCCTTCCGGACCCCGGACATAAGCCATCCGCCAAGAGCCCTCGTACTCGCCGATGCCACCGACCAGCCGGTAGCCGTCCGCGACCACCTGGTCAACGGCCGCCTGCAGGTCATGGACCTCGAAGGCCACATTGCGCAATCCCAGCTCGTTGGCGGGGGCGGCCGGCGAACCGGGCAGGTGGTCTGGCCGGGCGAAGCTCGAGAGCTCCAGCCGCGTGCCCCCGTCAGGCGGTTGGAGCATCACGATCTCGGTCCGGGAATCGGGAATGCCGATGACCGTGTCTAGGAACTCGCCCTCGACGAAAATCCTGTTCTCGACCTCCAGGCCCAGCCCCACGAAGAACGCCGTCACGGCGTCGAGGTCCGCGACGGTGATGCCGACGTGATCGAAGCGTCGTACCAGTGACATCGGGGTCCATCCTCCGGTTGTCGTTGGGCGGGGTTTCCGCCACGGTGGGAATCCAGCGCAACGGTCAGGACATCTTGGTGCCGGCGAGGTAGGAGTGGACGGCGGAGATCACCACGGACCCCTCGCCGACCGCCGAGGCCACCCGCTTGACGGACCCAGCGCGAACGTCACCGACAGCGAACACCCCGGGTACCGACGTCACGAAGCCGTCGCGGGTGACCACGAACCCTTTGGCGTCGAGCTCAACGCCCGCCTCATGCAGCCAGGTCGTGCTCGGGTCCGCGCCAATCATCAGGAAGAGGCCGGCTGTGTCGAGCCGAACGTCCCCGCTCGAGGACGTGGTCCCGCCAGTTCAGCGCGCTCAGCCGGCTCGTGCCATGGACCGCGGACAGCTCCGAGCGAGGATGGACGGTGACCCGTTCGTGGTGCGTGAGGCGCTGCGCTAGGTATGTCGACATCGTGTCGCGGAGGTCGTCACGGCGGATCAGGACGTGGACCTGGCCGGCGTGCCGTGCCAGGAACAGGGCGGCTTGGCCGGCCGAGTTGGCGCCGCCCACCACGACGGCGTTCTGGCCGGAGACCACCTTGGCCTCGAGCTCGCTCGCGGCATAGTAAACGCCGCGTCCCTCGAGGTCAGCTAGGCCAGGCAGGTCCAGGCGCCGATACCGGACGCCGCTGGCGATGATCACGGCGCAGGCCACGATGTCGTGCTCGTCGTCGAGCCGGACGCGGAAGCCCCCGGACACCTGCGACAGCCCCGTGACCGAGCGCGGGGACACCAGCCTCGTCCCGAACTTGACGGCCTGCAGCATCGCGGCCCGGGTCAGCTCTGTCCCGGAAACGCCCCGGGGAAAGCCGAGGTAATTCTCGATCCGCGACGAGCTGCCGGCCTGGCCCCCGATGGCGACGTCCTCGACGACGACCACGTCCAGCCCTTCTGAGGCCCCGTAGACGGCGGCCGCCAGCCCCGCTGGTCCCGCGCCCACCACGAGCAGGTCGCATCGTGAGTCGTCGGAAAGGCACCACAGGTCGATCCCGAGCGCGGTCGCCAGATCGCGCGTCGCCGGTGCGGTCATCACCCGCCGCTCTCCCGTCACCACAACCGTGCCCACCTCAGGCAGCGCAGTGGTCTTCGCCAGCTCCGACCAAGCCGGCGCGTCCGAGCGCAGCACCGTCCGGTACGGGAGCTGGTTGCGCTCGGCAAACTCCTGAAGCCGGTGTAGGTCACGATCGTCGTCTCCGGCGAGCACGAGGCCGCCTTCCCCCATTCTCCTCAATATGAGCCGCCGGGCGTCGAACGCGGAGAGCAGGACATCACTCAGCTCCCCCGAGATCTCCACGAGCCGGCGCAACTCCTCGACCGGCACCCGAAGCACCGCGGTGCCCTCCATGGCCACACCCGGGAGGAAGGCCCGCTGCCCCATCAACATGCCCAGCTCGCCGACGAAGTCGCCCTCCTCGACGACAAAGACCACCCGGTCGTCCCGGCGGTCCAAGAGAAGTACGCTGCCGTCGAGGACGAGGTACAGGTCGTAGGCGTCACCGGTGTCCCACAACAGCTCGCCGGGCTCGGGATGCAGCACCTCACCGGCCGACCGGAGCAGGTCTAGAGCACGCTGGCTGAACACCGGCCAGGCCAGCGCATCGACATCGACCTGCCGCCGGGACGAGTAGCGGGTCTTCTCGTCGGGCGCGGGGATGCTGCTCATGCGTCTCCTTTACCTGGCAAACGGATCCATCCAACACTCTCATCACCATGAGGTCTGTCAGGCTGGGCCCTCGCAACGAACCTCGTACGCGCGCACGATGCAGATGAGGACCTCGACGCCGGGGCTGTGCTGCTGCGAGGCAGGGCCTGTCCGGCAATGTGAGCGATCGCGACGTCCGGCGCACCGTCCAGCGCCTTGACCAGCGTAGGTGTCGATAGACTCGGCCCTGGACCGTCAGGCGGCCCTCGCCGCCGCGTAAACCGTTTGACGGCTCCCCACCGGCGATTGAGACTGCCGCCATGACTAGCCGTATATCGCACACGTCGGTTGACGCCCGGGATGCTTACGCACAGTCGGTCTTCTGGTCTGAGGTGCTGGACTTCACCGAGGACCCTGATGATCCGAACGAGCCAGGGCACGACGAGTGCCTCATCATGTCGCGCGACCGGAGCCAGCTGCTGCTTTTCATTAACGTCCCGGATGGCAAGACGGTGAAGAACCGCGTGCACCTAGACCTGCGGCCGGTAGATCGCACTCGCGAGCAGGAGACCGAGCGCATCCTCGCACTCGGGGCCTCCCAGCAGGCCGACCACCGGCGGCCCGATGGCAGCGGCTGGATCACGCTCGCCGACCCCGAAGGCAACGAGTTCTGCATCTTGTCCAGGGAACCAGCAGGCTCCGGAGCCACGACCTGACAGCCGTGTCACGGTGTAATCACTGCGGCCGGTCAGCGCGAGCGGGCCGGGCCGCCTTTCAGGATCTCCCGGAGCTTCGGTACCAGCCGTTCAAATTTATCTGGATTGCGTTCTTTCATTTCAGCCAGATCAGAAATCGCGTGGACGATCTGGTTCGTCTTGATCTCCTCGATGTCATCCCTCAGCTTGGCGAACTCCCGGACCGGCGGACTATCAGGCGCTCCACCCGGCCATTTGTCGATCAGCTCACCGAGTACATCGACGATACGGCCGAGCTGACGCCCGTAACTGTACTTAGCGACGATGTCCCGCTCAGTTGCGGGTGACGCCGAGTTCTGCTCGCTCACGTTAATGCTATTCGCGAACATCCAGCCCGGAAGAACCGGCTGAGTGAGCACTTGCGGCGCCAGGGAGATAAACGGGTTGACCTGGGCGTACATCTCATGCCACAGCCGGGACCACGACGCGAGCCATTCCGCGGGATCAGGTACAGCGCTCATACGAGCACAATAGGCTCACCCTAACCGCTTTACAGGGCCCTAAGGCCCCACGCGCCGGGCCTTCCGGCCCAGGCTGGCGCATGGCCGGCGCGACCTCCGACCGATGATGCGGACACTATCGGGCCCACCCGGCCACAGCACGGACGCCGGGCCGCGGATCCGTTGCCCTGACGTACCTCAGCCATCAAGATCATCAGCGGGATACGGCGGCGCGATCGCCAGGTCCGTATACGCGCCCGGCACGGCGCGAGAGCCGCTTCCGCGGAGACGTCATGAACGCGGCTGTCCACGCCGAGAGCCAACGTCTTATTCGCGCTAGATTTTACGTGGTTAATCGGAGCGTGTCAGTTCGGCCATCGACCCTCAGGACTGCCGCATCAGGTCCGGCAGCTATTTGCGAATCATCCTTTAAGGGGCAAGATGGAAGTCGGACTTGCAGGCATTGAAGGTGAGTTAACGATTGTGACTGAACGTGCTGGCCTTGCGTCTGGGGATAATGAGAAACTGCGGCGAGGGGTCTACTGGGCTACACCTAAACTGTATGGTGAGGCAGAAGCCCTCAATAACATGGGTTCGATTGCAGCGCCCTTGCTCGCTGGATTCTGCCTGGCCGCTACGGTGCAGACGCTCACGATCACGACGAGGGATGCCCGGTGGCCGAACATAGCAGTACTGCTGTTCATGCTCGCCTCGCTGCTGTTCATCGCAACGCTGCAGGTCATGCTTTGGGCGCGGCGGTATCATGTGGTCCCCTCAGAATTGACGGCCTGGTGGCCCGACGCGGACCAGCCTCGGCGCTCTGAGGAACTTCAGCGGATACAGCAACTGCATGCAGCAGGTTTTCGCCTATGGGCCAACAGGGCTCGTATTGCCTATCGCGCTGCCCAATTGTGCCTATCGGCAGGGTTCACGATTCTGGCCGTTCCCCCCGAGTCACCCACGCAGCTATCTATTTTCCGGTGGCTGGCAGTCGGCATTGGAGCAGCCGGCTTCACGAGCGAGGTGATCTGGATTGTCGGCAGCTCCAGGTGGAATCCCCCGTCTGCCGCCACCGACACTCCGCCGCTTACGGGCTAGGGCCGGCTGACGCTCGGCGCTCTTCTGGCCCGCCGCGCGCCGACTGGTCCGGCTGCCGCCTGATCAGCTCCGCGTTGCCGCCGTATCGCCGTGCGCCGAGTCCGGTTAGCAAGGAGACAGACGCGAGGTTCGTGTCGTCGACCTCGCCGACTAGGCTCGTATCTCCCCGGGCGGCGAGCACATCGAACGCCTGGCCGAGCAGCGCCCTGGCGACCCCGCGCCGCCGGTACCCGGCGAGCGTCGCGATCAGGCCGAGGCGCGGGCCTGCGCGGTTGCGCCAGATTCGCGCCAGCCCGGCGTACTCGCCGCTGGCCCGGTCGATCGCGACGAGGTAGGTGGCGGGATCGAAGAACGGGCCGAACGTCTCGGCGCGGAACTGTTCGGCATCCCATCGCCAGCCCTCCGAGCCGGGGACATCCTGCCGTAGCGCGTCGTCCAGTAGCCGCAGCCGGGTGATATCAGCATCGGCGGCGGACAGGACGTCGAGCCCGGCCGGCAGCACGGCCCCGGCCAGCCCGGCCACCGCACGGTCGGCCGGGATCCGGTAGTAGCTCTCCCGCCGGTGTACGGCGAATCCAGCCTGCGCGCAGGCGTCCAGTGCGTCATATTCCGCGTCTTCCAGGGTGACGTAGAGGTCACGGCCGAGATCGCGGGCAACAGCATCGGCCAGCGGCGGGTAGGCGTCGGCACGCCAGGTGTCGAAGTACAAGAACCAGCGGTTATCGGGCCGGAGCCGGGCGCTCACCTCGCCGGCTACCAGGTCGCCGTCGAGAGCGCGCCACGTCAGCGCCGGTCGCATCCGCGATACTGCCAACGCCGCTGCAGCCATGCCCAGTGAAGCTAGCAGCAGCGTGATCCGCGCGCGAGCGATTATGCCTCGGTGGCTACGGCCGGATCAGCGTACCGGCGAACCGCGGCCAGCCCGTCGCGTGCCAGGGGCGCCGGGCGCATACTAGGTGCATGGGCCGGATCATCGGGACAATCCTCGGCGTAATCCTTGCCGGCTGGTTTGCCGTCACGGTTGCAGGCGGGATCTTCGCAACGCTGAAGACGTTCCTCATCGTCGCGCTGATAGCGATGGCTGTCTTCATCATCGTGTGGCTTGTGGCCAGGGGCCCTCGCCGCGGCTAGCGCAGCGCAGCCGCGGGGCCGAGCGGGTGCCGCCCCGCAGGCCACCGGGAGTGGCCTGCGGGACGCCACAGGGGCGTTGCTTGTCAAGCGCTACTTCTCGACGTAAAAGAGGCGCTTGTTAACGAATTCGTCGATGCCGAGGGGGCCGAGCTCGCGGCCGAAGCCGGAGCGCTTGGTGCCGCCGAACGGCAGGTCCGCGCCCTCGCCTGCTGGGGTGTTGACGTTGGCCATGCCGACCTCCAACTGCTCGGCGACCGTGATCGCCCGCTCCTCGTCGGTCGACCAGACCGCGCCGCCGAGGCCGAAGTCCACCACGTTGGCGAGCTCGACTGCCTCGTCGTCGGAGCTGACCTTGTAGACGACGGCGACCGGGCCGAACAGTTCCTCGCGGTAGGCACGCATCTGCGGGGTCACGCCAGTGAGCACGGCCGGGGCGAAGTACGCGCCCTTGCCGTCATCGAGCGTGCCGCCGACATGCAGCGTGGCGCCCTTCGATACTGCGTCTTGCACCTGGGCGAGCAGGTTCTCCGCTGCCTTCCGGGAGACCATCGGGCTGTAGGACCGCGGGGAGTCATCGCCCGGCTGGCGCGGTGACATCGCGGTGGCCCGCTTGACCAGGGCGGCCACGAAGTCGTCGTAGATGTCGTCCATGACGATCATCCGCTTGTTGGAGTTGCAGGCCTGGCCGA
>Ga0335078_10005493_pt1 | contig 18731 bp, 16 predicted proteins | sample Lox_Sample_32_FD_206711 | JGI IMG/M metagenome (GOLD analysis project Ga0335078, IMG submission 206711) | Soil microbial communities from Loxahatchee National Wildlife Refuge, Florida, United States - Lox_Sample_3.2 | ecosystem: Environmental > Terrestrial > Soil > Wetlands | place: USA... | reverse complement strand
CCGCCCAGATGACCGCCGCCGCCCAGTCCGTCAGCGCCAACGGCTACTACATCTCCGCCACCACGCCCACCATGCCCCAGGCCGACCAGTTCCTCCAGGCCATGCAGACCGCCGGCTACTGACCCGGCATCATCCCGGTCCCCCGGGCGGACGGCCCAGCGCCGCCGCGCCCGGGGGACCTTCTGGCTGTGGCAGGATCGGGTGCGGCAGCGCTGCCCCCGCCGGGGAAGGGATCTGATGACCGGCCTGTCCGAGGAGTCCGTTGCCGAGTTCGGCGCCGCGCTCTACCAGGCGCGGCGGTCCGGCGTCCCGATCGCTCCGCTCACCGACGCCCACCCGGGGATGTCGATGCCGGATGCCTACCGGGTGCAGCGCGACCTGCTGGCCCGCCTGCTCGCCGACGGCGACCGGGTCGTCGGCTACAAGCTCGGCCTGACCAGCACGCCGATGCAGCGCATGTTCGCGGTGGACTCGCCCGACTTCGCGCCCGTCCTGGCCTCGCACGTGCACCCCGACGGCGCCGTGGTGGCGGCCGGCGACTTCATCCGGCCCCGGGTGGAAGCCGAGATAGCCCTCGTCCTGGCCGAGGACCTGGCCGGGCCGGACTGCACCGCGCTGGACGTGGCCCGCGCGGTGGCCGGGGCGGCCGCCGCCATCGAGATCGTGGACAGCCGGATCGCCGACTGGCGGATCAAGCTCGCGGACACGATCGCCGACCTGGCGAGCAGCGGCGCGGTGGTGCTCGGCTCGGCGGTCAGCCGGGTCGACGGCGCGGCCCTGCGGCTGGCGGGCATGGTCCTCACCCGCGACGGCGAGGTGGCCGCCACCGGCACGGGCGCCGCGGCCCTCGGCAGCCCGCTGCTCGCGGCCGCCTGGCTGGTGCGCACGCTGCATGGCCTGGGGGAGTCACTGCGCGCGGGCCAGTTCATCATGACCGGCGCCCTGCACGCGGCCCTCGACATCGTCCCGGGGCAGCGGTACCGCGCGGAGGTGGACCGGATCGGGCCGGTCACCCTGCGGGTCGTCTGACCGCCCGGAGGCGGCGGCCACCGGAAGGAGGCAACCAGGTGAGCACCACCGCGGTCGCGGCCCGGGTGACCGGTGCGGTCGGCGACATGGTCATCGACGTGGGCCAGGCATTGCGCTGCGACCGGTTCGCCGGGCCGCGGTGCGAGCCCGAGATCGCGTTCGTGCTGGGCGCCGACCTGGGCGGCGAGCACGTCACCGCGGCGGGTGTCCTCGGCGCCACCGCGGCGCTCTGCCCGGCGATCAACGTCATCGACGCCCGGGCCGTCCCGCCCGGCACCGGCCACGCGCCGGGCGCCGGGTTCGTCCTCGGCGGGCAGGCCACCAGCCCGGCCGGCATCGACCTGCGGCTGACCGGGGTGACGCTGGAGAAGAACGGCGAGGTCATCGCCACCGCCGCGGGGGCGGCCGTGCTCGGGCACCCGGCCGCGTCGGTGGCGCGGCTGGTGCGGGCGCTCGCCGCCCGCGGCCGGGTCCTGGCCGCCGGCCAGGTCGTGCTGTCCGGGGCGCTGACCGAAGCCGTGCCGGTCGCGCCGGGCGACGTGATCGTCGCCAGCTTCGACCGGCTCGGCACCATCGAGCTGCCCTGCCGGTAGCGGGCACCGGCCCCCATCGGGCCGCCTGCCTGGACGGCGCCGGGGTGCTGCACGCGCGCCTGGTCCCCGGTGCCGGGCGGTCAGGCGCAGTGCCACGGCTGGGTCGAGACCGCGGCGGTGCGGGCGGCGGCGGCCCGGGCATCCGGCTGGACCTCGCCGGCGGTGAGGGCGTACCCGACGCCCGTCACCCCCGCCTGGGCCGCGAACACCATCCCGTACACGGCCCCGTCCGGCGCCAGCAGCGGCGCGCCGGAGTCCCCCGGCCGCAGCGACGCGCGGAACGAGTAGACCTCGCGCAGCCCCGATCCGGTCTGGTAGATCGTCGGCGCACGCACCTGCAGTTCGCCGCCGACGCGGGCGGGCACGGCGGTGAACGGGCTGTTCTGCGGGTAGCCCGCGACGATGGCCCCGCCGCCCCCGCTCGCCCCGCGGGCGAACCGCAGCGGCCGGGCCGGCAGGCCCGGGACGTTGAGGACGGCGACGTCGCGGCGGGGGTCGAAGTACACCACGGTGGCCCGGTAGGGGACACGGCCGGCGATGACCACGGGCCCGCCGGTCAGCCCGGCCACCACGTGCGCGTCGGTGAGCACGTGCTGCGGGGCGAACACGAAGCCGGAGCCCTGCAGCGCGTGGCAGGACACCGATTCGCCCTCGACCATGACGACGCTGCCCCGGTCCCTGGCCAGGCCCGGCGCGTCCAGCACGCGCGGATCGGGCGGCGGCACGGTCAGCGCGCCGCCCGCGGACAGCGGCCCGAAGGCCTGCGCGAGCGGCCCGCTCGCCATGATCCCCCGCAGGTAGGTGAACATGGCCTGCGCCGGGCCGGGCATGAGCCCGTTCACGCCGCGGATGACCACCGAGTAGTCGACCTGGCGCGCCATTCCGGCGAGCGGCGCGCTCGCCACCGCCGAGCCGATGAACCAGGCGATGAACAGGACCGACAGCACGCTGACCGAGGCTCCGCCGACCGCATCCACGACGGTGGCCGGGCGCCACCTCAGCCGGGCGCGGCACGCCGCCCCGGCCAGCGACGCCAGCAGTTGCCCGGCGACCGCGGCCACGAACACCGTGATGACGGCGAGCAGCGCCCGCCCCGGCGTGCCCGGCCCCAGCGCCTGCGCGACATGGGGGGAAAGGATCACCCCGGCGACCGCTCCGCCGAGGAACCCGAGGACCCCCATGACCCCCACGATGAATCCCTGCCGGTATCCATCCACGGCGAACGCGGCGGCGAGCGCGATCAGGATCAAATCGAGCAAATCACCCCGCATCGTGACCAGGGTATAGAACCTGCGGCCCCGCGGGAATCCCGCGATGCCGGGGCCTGGTCGCCGGGCCAGGCATAACCGGGCCCCGCAGGTGGTTGGAAGTGCCCGGCAGCAAAGGCGTTGCGCGGCTGCCGCCGGTGACGTGGCCGTGGCGTAAAGAACGGAAAAAAACTATGCCGAAGGCAGTGCGATTCGAGCAGTACGGCGGGGTCGACGTCCTCAACGTGGTTGAGGTGCCCATGCCGGAGCCGGGGCCGGGCCAGGTGCTGGTCCGCGTCAAGGCCGCCGGCATCAACCCCGGCGAAGCCAAGATCCGCGAGGGCCTGCTGCACGAGCGCTGGCCCGCCACCTTCCCGTCCGGCCAGGGCAGCGACCTGGCCGGGGTGGTGGCCGCCACCGGCCCCGGCGTCACCGGGGTCAGCGCCGGCGCGGAGGTGATCGGCTTCACCAACGACCGGTCCAGCCAGGCCGAGTACGTGCTGGCCGAGGCCGGCAACCTGACCGCCAGGCCGGCCGGCGTGCCCTGGCCGGCCGCGGGCGCGCTGTTCGTGGCCGGGGTCACCGCGTACGCGGCCGTGCGGGCCGTGGCGCCGGCCGCCGGCGACACGGTCGTCGTCTCCGGGGCGGCCGGCGGCGTCGGCTCGATCGCCGTCCAGCTGGCCCGGCGGGCCGGCGCCACCGTGATCGGCCTGGCCAGCCCGGCCAACCACGAATGGCTGGCGGGGCACGGGGTCACCGGGGTCAGCTACGGCGACGGGGTGGCCGACCGGATCCGGCAGGCCGCCGGGAAGCCGGCCGCGTTCGTCGACACCGTCGGCGGGGACTACGTCGAGCTCGCGCTCGACCTCGGGGTCGAGCCGTCCCGCATCGACACGATCGTCCGCTTCGACGCCGTGGCGCGGTACGGGGTCAAGGCCGAGGGCAGCGCCGCCGGGGCGAGCGCCGCGGTGCTCGCCGAGCTGGCCGGGCTGATCGCGGCGGGCGAGCTGGAGATCCCGGTGGCGGCGACGTTCCCGCTGGACCAGGTCCGCGACGCCTACCGGATGCTGGCCAGCGGCCACATCCGCGGCAAGATCGTCCTGCTCCCCTGACCGCCGCGCCCGCCCGGGTTCCTTAGCCGCGGGCTGCCGGGCGGGGCATAACGGCGCTTTCGGCGCTGTTGGCTGAAACGTCCGGTATCCCGCCAATCCCGAGGGACCGATTCAACGTGACCGTGCATGACATTCCCGTGAAAACGCTCGACGGCCAGGACGCATCGCTGGGTGACCTGGCCGGCAACACGTTGCTCGTGGTGAACGTGGCGTCCAAATGCGGCCTGACCCCGCAGTACGCCGGCCTGCAGGCGCTGCACGAGCGCTACGGCGACCGCGGCTTCGCGGTGGTGGGCTTCCCGTGCAACCAGTTCGGCGCGCAGGAGCCCGGCAGCCCGGCGGAGATCGCCGGGTTCTGTGCGGACAACTACGGGGTCAGCTTCCCGATGTTCGAGAAGATCGACGTCAACGGGCCCGGCAGGCACGCGCTGTACACCGAGCTCACCGCGGTGCCGGACGCGTCCGGCGAGGCCGGTGACATCCAGTGGAACTTCGAGAAGTTCCTGGTCGGCCCGGACGGCGCGGTCATCGCCCGGTTCCGCCCGCTGACCGAGCCGGAGGACCCGGGCCTCATCTCCGCCATCGAGGCCAGCCTGCCCGGCTGACCGTCACCCGGGCGCCCGCAGCACCTTGCGCGGGTGCACGCCGTCGACGTAGCCGAGGAACGGCGGGTAGATGTTGTAGCCGAGCAGTTCCTGGAGCCGCTCGGGCAGGCCGGCGACCACGGCCCGGGGCACCGCGAGGCAGTGGTTCTCCTGCGGCCGCAGCCAGGCGGCCACGTACTCCAGGATCACGCCGAGCCGTGGCCGGCCCGTCAGGTTGGCCCCGCCGCCGTGCCAGAGGCTGCCGAGGTAGAACATGACCGAGCCGGGGGTCATGGCGGCGGTCCGCACGGGGTCATCGCCGGCCGGGCCGCGCCCGGGCTCCCAGCGGTGGCTGCCCGGGATGAACCTGGTCGCGCCGTTGGCGTCGGTGAACTCATCGAGCGGCCACATGGTGTTGACCACCACCGGCGGGTGCGGCTCGGGCAGCGGGTACACCGCGTCGTCCCGGTGCAGCATCTGGGCGCGCTCACCGGGACCGATGCGGATCCCGACCGGGGCGCTGAGCTGGTAATGGCCCAGGACCTGGTCGAGCACCTCGAGCAGCAGCGGGTGGATGGCCACCCGGTCGAACGCCCGGGTCTTGGCGAACAGCGCGTACACCCGCTGGGTGGCGAAGCCCTCGAACTCGTTGCGCCCGGCCGGCGTCCGCGCCAGCACGGCCGCCAGGTCCGCCCGCGCGGCGGCGACGTCCCCGTCGTCCAGCAGCCCGGTGACGATCACGTAGCCGTCGCTGGCCAGCCGCCGCGCCACGTCCTGGCCGGTGGCGGTCGCGCCGGGCAAGGCAGTCATCGCCACGAGCCTAGCCCGCGCCCGCCGGCGCCCCCGGCCCCCCTCTTGTTTCGCTGCCCTACGCTCCGGCCCCCGCGATCTGGCGCCGTCGCGGAGTGGCAGCGCGCCGCCCAGGGCCGCGGTGCGGTAGCTTCCGGGGGCCAGGCGCGTGAGGAGGTTCCGTGCGGAGCAGGCGATACGGCCCGGACGTGCTCGCGACGGCGGGCCGGCGCCGGCCAGAGTTCCCGCGGGTGCCGGCCGAGCACGGGCTGGTCGTGGAGGACGCGGCGGGCCGGTTCTGCGGGGCCGTGGTGCTGTGCGAGAAGGACGCGGTGACCCTGGAGGACCGGCGCGGCACCCGGCGGGTGTTCCCACTGGGCCCGGCGCCGTTCCTGCTCGACGGCCAGCCGGTCACGCTGGTCCGGCCGCCCGCCCCCGCCGGGGCCGCCGGGGCCGCCGGGGGCGCCGGGCGCGGCGGGGCGGCAGCATCCGGCCGCGGTACCGGGCCGGCCCGGACCGCCTCCGGCTCGGTGGCCGCCCCGGCCGGCCCGGCCAAGGTGGCCCGGGCGAGCCGCATCTACGTCGAGGGCCGTCACGACGCCGAGCTGGTGGAGAAGATCTGGGGCGACGACCTGCGCGACGCCGGCGTGGTGGTGGAGTACCTCGGCGGCGTCGACGACCTGCCCGCGATCGTCGCCGGGTTCGGTCCCGGCCCGTCCCGCAGGCTCGGCGTCCTCGTCGATCACCTGGTGGACGGCTCGAAGGAGAGCAGGCTCGCCGCGCTGGTGCGCTCGCCCGGCGTCCTGGTGGTCGGGCACCCGTACGTCGACGTCTGGGCGGCGGTCAAGCCGTCCGTGCTGGGGATCGGCGGCTGGCCGCGGATCCCGCCCGGGACGCCGTGGAAGGAGGGCGTGCTGCATGCCCTCGGCTGGCCGGCCGGCACCGCGGCGGCCTGGCAGCGGATCCTGCGCTCGGTGACCAGCTTCGCCGACCTGGAGCCGGAGTTCCTCGGCCGGGTGGAGGAACTCATCGACTTCGTCACCGCCCCCGGCAGCCACTGAGACGGCAGGCCCTCCCAGCCCTGGCGGCGGGGCGGCCCGGGGCACCCGCGGCGCGCTCATCGGGCATGATGGCGGCGTGGCGGCGTACGCGGAGTTCGCGAGGTTCTACGACCAGATCATGGGTGACCGCACCCCCATGATCGAGCGGGTCCGCGGCGCCATCGAGCGCTACCAGCCGGGCGCGGCCTCGCTGCTGGAGCTGGGCTGCGGCACCGGTGCCGTGCTGGCGGGCCTGGCCGCGCGGGACGCGCGCCTGCGGGTCACCGGCGTGGACCGGTCCCCGGAGATGCTCGCCGGCGCCGCCGCCCGCGCCATCCCCGGGGCCTGCCTGGTCCAGGCGGACATCACCAGCTTCTCCCTCGGCACCCGGTTCGACGTGGTGATCTGCGTCTTCGACACGCTCAACCACCTGCCGGAGTTCGGCTCCTGGGTGACGCTGTTCGGCCGGGCGCACGCCCACCTGGCCGACGGCGGACTGTTCCTGTTCGACGTGAACACCACGGGCCGGCTGCGCCGCCTCGGCGAGGCGCCCGGGTACGTCGAAAAGTTCGGCCCGCACACGCTGATCATGAACGTGACGCCCGGTGCGGGCGGCCTGTCGCTGTGGGAGGTGCGGATCTTCGAGCACATCGCCGGCGACGAGTTCCGGCTGCGGCACGAGCGGATCGGCGAGCTGGGCGTGCCGCTGGCCAGGATCCGGGCGGCGCTCGCGGACGGCTTCGAGGTGCTGGAGGCGGCCGGCCCCGATGGCGCCCCCGCGACCGACGAGTCCGCCCGGGCGTACTTCGCCTGCCGCCGCCGGGGCGCCGCCCGGTGAGCGCACGCGGCGGCCCGCCCGGGACGGGGCGGCGGGGTGGCGCGGCCCGGCCGGGCGCCCTCAGCCGCGCGGGAGGTGGCCCTGGCCTGGGCCCGGGCCCTGGCACCGGCGGCAGGCACACCCGCTGCGGTGCGGTGCCCGGGGCTGCCCGAGCAGGGCGTTCACCGCGTCCCGGACCACGATGACCGTGACGGCGCCCGCGACCGCGGCGACGGTGACCGGAAGGACCGCCAGCGCACCGCCCAGCATCAGGGCACGCGCGGGCCATGGCTCGGACAACGGCGGGTCCGTGCTGGCCTCGGCCCGCTCGGGGAGGGCCACGGTGCCAGGACGGGGCGCTGGCACGGCGGTCAGCCGCACGGCAGGCTGGCTACGTATCTGATTCATGGGGCAGGGTTCTCCTTCACAGGCCCGCTCCCGCCTGGGGCACATCCGGGTGGGCGGTGTCACGCGCGCAGCCAGGCAGGCGCCATCGTGCTGTGATGTGAAAGGTGTCCCGCGCGCCGGGGACGCTGGAAGCCGCCGTTGCGCCCGGGGATGTCGGGTTGGGAGCCGGGCCCACGGTGGATGGGGTGAACATCCGCACGGCTGGGTCGACAACCGTGGCCATCACGCTACGTCCGGTAGGCATCCCTGTCCAGCGGCGCTGGCGGTGCGCTGGGATCTGCTAGCTGTTGGCGGCGGCGCGGCGGCCCGGCCCGCGCACGCCGGCCACCGGGCGGCCGTCCTCCAGGTAGACCAGCCCACGGCCGGCCGTCGCGGCCCGCACCCGCCGCCGGATCGGGCCGCGCAGCAGGGCGAGCGCGTCGGGCAGGGCGGCGAGCCGGTACTCCGAGACCTCCTCGGGCTGGATCACGATCGCGGCGAGGCGCTTGCCGCCGACCGCGCCGCAGTCGAACAGGAACCGGACCCCGCCGGGCCTGCCGGGCCGGGGGCGGCGGAAATCCATGCACGCCAGACGGCCGCGCCGCACGTCGATACCGCATTCCTCGCGCACCTCGCGGCGGCACGCCTCCCACGGCGTCTCCCCGTCCTCCTCCATCACCCCGCCGGGGATCGTCCAGCCGGACTTGTAGGTCGGCTTGAGGATGAGCAGCCGGCCCGCCCGGTCGAAGATCATGGCCCCGGCGGACACCGGGATCGCCGGCAGGGCCTCGTCATCCCCGGGCGCTACGGCAGCGTCACTGGTCACAACCGCCACGTTACGACCCTCCCGGCGGCCGGGCGCCGCCCGGGGACGACGGATCCGCGTGCTCGCGGCGCAGGCCCCCGTCGACTTTTCACGGCTCCCGGCCGTTTTGGTGCCCGGATTGCCCTGGTTCCAGGCGTCGCAGCCCGTGAAGAGTGGGCCGGGGAACGCTATGGCGGGGGGGACGTGGCCAGGCGGGGCACGTCGGCCATCAGGCGCGCGGTGTACTCGCTGGCGGGGCGGGACAGGACCCGATCGGCCGGGCCCGCCTCGACGACCGCGCCGGCGCGCAGCACGACGGCGAACTGCGCGATGCTGCGCACCAGCGCCAGGTTGTGCGTGATGAAGATCATCGCGAGGTGGCGCTGGGCCGAGACGGCGCGCAGCAGCTCCACGATCACCGCCTGCACCGAGACGTCCAGCGCCGAGGTGACCTCGTCACAGACCAGCAGGTCCGGCTCGACCGCCAGGGCGCGGGCGATGGCGACCCGCTGGCGTTCCCCGCCGGAGAGCTGGTCGGGGTACCGGGACGCGAACCCGCCGCCGAGCGAGACGTCATCGAGCGCCCGCGCCACCCGCTCGGCCAGCCCGGCACGGGGCAGCCCGCCGAGGCGCTGCAGTGGCTCGGCGATGATCTGGCCGACCGTCTTGCGGGGGTTGAGCGAGGTGTAGGGGTTCTGGAAGACACACTGGATCTGCCTCAGCACCTCCCTGGGCCGCTGCCGGGCGCCGTGGGCCAGCGGGGCGCCGTGCAGGGTGATCTCGCCGGTCCAGTTGCGGTGCAGCCCGATGATGCAGCGGGCCAGCGTCGTCTTGCCCGAGCCGGACTCCCCGACGATGGCGACGCACGCCCGCGCGGGCACGTCCAGGCCGATGCCGGACAGCACCGGCACGCTGCCGTGGCTGGCGGACACCGCCCGCAGCGAAAGCACCGTCCGGCCGGGCGGGGCGGCCACGGTGACCTGGCCGTGCCCGGCCGGCCGGGGCGTCACCTCGGCCGCCCGCCAGCAGCGCACCGTGCGCCCGGCCAGCACGGCCGGCTCCGGCTCCCGGGCGCGGCACCGGTCCAGCGCGAGGTCACAGCGGGGGGCGAACGCGCAGCCGGGCCCGCGCTGCCCGGGCGGCGGCTGCTGCCCGGGTATCCCGGCCAGCCGCGCGGCGCCGTCCGGCGCCGGGACCGAGGCGAGCAGTCCCCGGGTGTAGGGGTGCAGCGGCCGGGAGAACAGCGGGGCCGCCGGGCCGGCCTCCACGATGCGGCCCGCGTACATGACCGCGACGTCGGCCACCAGCTCGCTGACCACGGCCAGGTCGTGGCTCACGTAGACGGCCGCCACGCCGTAGCCGCGGCACAGGCTCCGCACGGTGTCCAGGATGTGCCGCTGGGTGGACACGTCCAGGCCGGTGGTGGGCTCGTCCAGCACGATGAGCGACGGCCGGCAGACGAACGCCATGGCCAGCCCCACGCGCTGCTGCTGCCCGCCGGACAGCTGGTGGGGATAGCGCTGCAGCATGTCCGGCGCGGTGTCCAGGCGCGCCTCGCGCAGGACCTCAGCGATCCGGGCCTGCGGGTCGCGGGTGACCCCGGCGTGCACCCGCAGCGCCTCCCTGAGCTGGTAGCCGATCCGCAGCGCCGGGTTCAGCGCCGCCGCCGGGTCCTGCGGCACGTAGCTGACCCTGGCCCCGCGCAGCCGCCGCATCTCGCCCGGCTTGAGCCGCAGCAGGTCCGCGCCGTCCAGGAGGATCTCGCCGCCGGTGATGGCCAGGCCGCGGCGGGTGTGGCCGAGCAGGGCCAGCGCGACCGTGGTCTTCCCCGACCCGGACTCGCCGACCAGGCCGAGCACGTCACCAGGCCGCACCGCGAAGCTGACCCCGCTGACCACCGGCGGCCCGCCCCGGCCGGAGCGTATCTCCAGGTCCCGGACCGCCAGCCGGTACTCCCCGTCCCGCCCGGCCGGCCCGGTGGCCACGGCGGCCACCGGGCCCCCCGTGGTCACCGCCCGCCGCCCGCGCTCAGGCCGAGGTCGTCCACCAGGGCCGCCTCCTCGGGCCTGCGGTCCACGCCGAGCGCCACCCGGCCGATCGAGTCGGTCAGCAGGTTCGTGCCGATGGTGAGCATGGCGATCAGCACCGCGGGAACGATCACCGCCCAGGGGTTCAGCGACAGGCCGTCCCGGTTCTCGTTGATCATGGTGCCCCAGTTGGGGGCCGGCGGCGGCTGGCCGAAGCCGAGGAACGCCAGCCCGGACATGATGATGATCGAGTAGGTCAGCCGCAGCCCGGCCTCCACCATCAGCGGGGTGCTCAGGCTGGGCAGGATCTCCTTGGCCATCACCGCGGCCGGGCGCATCCCCTGGAGTTCGGCCACCTTGACGAAGTCCCGCTCACAGACGTCGAGCGTGGCCGATCGCAGGACCCGGGCGACCGCGGGCGCGTGGGTCAGCCCGACGGCCAGCACGATCAGCCACAGCCTGGGCCCCAGGATGCTCAGCAGCAGCAGGGCGAACACCAGTTGGGGGAACGCGAGGATGACATCCACGGTCCGCATGATCAGCCCGTCGCTGCGGCCGCGCAGGTAGGCGGCGCTGACACCGGCCGCCGCCCCCGCGGCAACCCCGATGGCCGTTGCCGTGACGGCCATCAGCAGCAGCAGCCACCCGCCGGCCAGGACCCGGGACAGGACGTCGCGGCCGAGGAAGTCCCCGCCCAGCGGAAAGGCCGCGGACGGCTTCCCGTAGGCGAGCGTGACCAGCGCGTCCGGCGAGTGCGGCGCCACGAACGGCCCGGCGACGGCGACCAGCGCCACGAGGGCGGCGAGGGCGAGGCCCACGGCACCGCGCGGGGTGCGCACCGCCGGTCCCAGCACGGCCAGCCACTGATGCCGGCGGATCCGGGCCGGCCGCGGCGCGGCGGGCGCGGCGGCGGGTGGATCGGCGGTGGTCATGACTCGCCCCGGCCTCCGTTCCTACCTGGGAATCCTGTGCCGCGGCGTGGCCATCAGCGCGATCACGTCGGTGATGATGTTCATGAACACGTAGAACGCGGCGAGCACGACGACGGTGAACTGGATGACGGGGATATCGCGGTTGTCCACGGCATAGACCAGCCCCTGGCCGATGCCGGGGAAGGCGAAGACGTATTCCACGATGACCACGCCGCCGGCCAGGTACAGGAAGTTGAGCCCGATGACCTGGATCGTTGGCGCCGTGGCGTTCGGCAGCGCGTGCATGAGCACGATCCGCCACATCGGCACGCCCTTCAGCCGTGCCATCTCCACGTAGTCGGACTCCAGCGCCTCGATCATCGCGGCCCGCATCATCCGCTGTATGTACGGCACGATGACGATGACCAGGGTGGCCACCGGCAGGATCAGTAACCGGGGGGCGTCCCAGGCGTAGGTGCCCGGCGGCAGCAGGGACACGGCGGGCAGCAGGTGCGTCACGACGGTCGAGCACAAGATGATCAGGGCGATGCCCACCACGAACTCCGGCAGCGCGGTCACGGCCAGCGCGCCGACCGAGGTGACGTGGTCGAACCAGCCGTCCTTGCGCAGCGCGGCCAGCGCGCCGAGGACGACCCCGATCACCGCGCCGATGAGGCCGGTGACCAGCATCAGCACGGCCGAGTTGATCAGCCGGGGCTCGACGTAACCCCAGACCGGCTGCCCGTTGACCAGGGAGTGGCCCAGGTTGCCGGTGAACAGCCCGGAGAACCAGGCCCAGTACTGGGCCAGCAGCCCCCGGTTGAGGTGCAGCGCCGCCTCCAGCCGGTGCAGCGCCGCCGGGTTGCTGGCGGCGGTACGCCCGAGCACCGCGTTGGCGGCGTTACCCGGCAGCACCTCGGTGGCCGCGAACACCAGCACGGACACCACGAATAAGGTGAACACCCCGAGGGCGGCCCGGTGGCCGAGGAGGTACAGGACCGGGTGCGCCTCCCGGCGGGCCCGCGTTCGTTGCCTTGACGGGCGCCCCGCCGCCGCGGCCGGGGGTTCCGGCCGCACGGCCGCGCCGGCGCCTGCCACGTCGCGATCCCTCCCGCCAGCCGGACGGTCCAGGTGGATTGGTCCTATTTCTAGCGTAACCAGGCCGCTACGGTGAGGACAACGAGGCGGCCCGGGCCCGCCGGTGCGCCCGGCGCGGCGGCATTTGCCGTAAACAACACCAATCCTCCGCTTCGCGGCGATACTCTCCTGAGGGCGTCCGCCGTGGTGCCGGGCTTGCCGTTACCGCCCGTGCCGCCCGGCCGCGGTCAGGCCATTCGTCTTCGAACCGCCTGGTGACAACTGAATGTCAGCTGTTACTCCAGTGAAGGTTGGGGGCATCGTTGTCCGACACAAGAGTCGAGCATCGCGGTTTTTCTGTGCTGAATGACACGAGAGTGGCTGAGTACTGCACCCTCGTATCGTTATCGGCCTTATCGGCCAGCTCGCCCTTCCGGACGTTATCCGGCCGGCCCGCCCCTCCGCCCGCGTCCCGCGCCCGGGCTCCCGGTGGTGCCCCGGCGGTCAACCCCACCCCAGACCCGGAGGGCACAGCCAGGTGAAAGCTGCGGCGTTCTACGAATACGGGCCTGCCGAGGCGATGCAGTACGCGGACATCCCCGATCCCGAGATGGGCCCCGCGGATGTTCTCGTCCAGGTGCAGGCGTGCGGGGTCAACCACTCCGACCTGGACTCCCGGGCCGGTACCTCCCGGTGGCCGTTCGAGTTACCGATGGTCTTGGGCGCGGAGTTCAGCGGCACGGTCGTCGCCGTGGGCGAGCGGGCCGGGGCCATCCGCACCGGAGACCTGGTGACCGCCCTCCAGCAGTACAACTGCGGCCGGTGCGCGCAGTGCGCCATGTGGCGGCCGGACCTGTGTGAGGCCTTCGAGGTCTTCGGCACCACCCGCTGGGGCGGATACGGCGAGTTCGTCTGCGTGCCGGCCCGGGTGGTGGTCCCGCTCGACCCGGGGGACGACCCGCTCGCCGTCGCCGCGGCGCAGTGCGTGGTCAGCACCGCGTGGCACATGGTGAACCGGCTGGCGCTGGTCCGCCCCGGCGACCTCACGCTCGTCCCCTCCGCCTCGGGCGGCGTGGCCGGCGCGCTCGTGCAGTGCGCGAAGCTGGCGGGCGCGACGGTGATCGCGACGGCCGGCTCGGCGGCCAAGGCAGACCGGGTCTCGGCCCTCGGCGCGGACGCGGTCGTCATCCGGGGCGACGGCGACATCGCCGCGGACCTGCTGGACGCCACCGGCGGCTGCCGCTTCGACGTGGTCCTCGACACCGTGGGCGGCGAGCTCTTCGGCGCCCACCTGTCGGTGCTTCGCGAGGAGGGCACGCTCGTCACCTGCGGCGCGCACGCCGGCGAGGTGGTGCCGCTCGACCTGATCCCGCTGTTCCGGAACGGCTGGCGGATCGTCGGCTTCCGGCTTGCGCCGCCCGACGACCTCGCGGCCTCGCTGGAGCTCATCCGGCGCGGGCTGGTCGAGGTGCCCATCGCCGCGACGTTCCCGGTCAGCGACGCCGCCGCGGCGCACCGTTTCCTCGAACGGCGCCAGCACGTGGGGAAGGTTCTCCTTGTCGCCTGCTGACCCGCGGGGCGCGCCCGGCCGGCCTGCCCGGTCCCGGCCGGGCGGAGAGCGGGTCCACCCCCAGTTACCCGGCGGTGACCGGCTGACACGACCCCCGGCTTGTGAGACTATGGCCGCGTTGTCCGCTCATGCCGTTTTCGCCGGAGGCCGGCGCCCCGATGCGGCGCCCGGCGGTGGCCCGCCTGGCTGATCACCCCTGGCTCATGAATGACATCAATAGGCTTCACTTCGTGGAGGTAAGTCCGTGGATCGATCGGATCACCGCAGCACGCCGCCGACGGCCGAAGGACTGGGCCGGCGCCAGTTCCTTCGCGGGATCGCCGCCACCGGCGCCATAGCCGGCGCCGGGAGCTTACTGGCCGCGTGCGGCGGGTCCAGCTCCAGCACCGCCCAGCACGCGACCCAGACCAGTCACTCGTTACGGCGTGGCGGCAACCTGAAGCTGGGCCTCACCGGCGGTTCCAGCTCGGACACCCTCGACCCGCACAAGAGCCTCACCTACCTGGACACCTCCCGTCTCCAGTCGCTCTACCAGCCCCTGGCCCAGCTCGATGCCCAGGCACAGGTCGAATACGTGCTGGCGGAGTCGATCACCCCGCATCAGGGATCCCTGTCGGAGTGGGTCATCCGCCTGCGGCCCGGCGTCACCTTCCACAACGGCAAGGACTTCACCGCGGACGACGTCATCTTCACGTTCCAGCGGGTCTACGACAACGATTTCACCGGTAAGTTCGGCCTGGGCCCGATCGACCTCAAGAGCACCAGGGCGGTCGACAAGCTCACCGTCATGGTGCGGATGAAGCAGCCGTTCGCCAGCTTCGCCGAGCAGCTCGCCGCGTTCTGGTACAACCTGTACATCGCCCCGGCCGGGTTCAACCCGGCCAAGCCGGCCGGCACCGGCCCGTTCGTCTACCAGAGCTTCACGCCGGGCCAGCGCAGCGTGTTCACGCGCAACCCGCACTACTGGAAGCCCGGGCTCCCCTACGTCGACACGCTGACGATCATCGATTTCAGCGACAACACCACGCTCCAGGACGCGCTGTCCACGGGCGTGATCCACGGCGCCGGCGCGCTCGACGGGCCGCAGATCGCCTCGCTGGCGACGACCAGCGGCATCAAGACGGTGGTATCGCATACGGGCGAGATCATCCCGTTCACGATGCGCGTCGATCAGCCCCCGTTCAACGACGTCAACGTGCGGCAGGCGATGCGGTTGCTGGTGGACCGCCCGCAGTTGATCGACTCGGCCCTGGACAGCTACGGGGTGGTCGCGAACGACCTCTTCTCCCCCTACGACCCGGACTTCGACCACTCGCTCGTCCGGGCCTCACAGGGCGACATACCGCAGGCCAAGTTCCTGCTGAAGAAGGCGGGCCAGGAGGGCCTCACCGTGACCCTCACCACCTCCGCCGTGGCGACCGGCACGGTGGCCATGGCGACCGTGCTGGCCGCGCAGGCCAAGGCGGCCGGGGTCACCATCAACATCAGCAACGTCCCGGCCGGCACCTTCTTCGGGCCCAACTACCTGAAGTGGACGTTCGCCCAGGACTACTACAACTACTACCCGTACCTGTCCCAGGTCGCGGAGTCGATGCTGAACGGGTCACCGTTCAACGAGACGCACACCAACGATCCCCAGTACACGAGCTGGTACAACCAGGCAAACGCCACCGCCAGCCCCTCGGTGCGGAAGGAGATCCTCTACGAGATGCAGCGGTTCGACTTCACCCAGGGCGGCTACATCATCCCGGCCTTCATCGACGGCCTCGACGCCTACAGCGACAAGATAACCGGGTACACGGCCGGCAAGGTCGGCCAGCCGCTGTCGAACTTCGACTTCGAGCACTTCGCGTTCCTCGCGTGAGGCGGTGCTCCGGCGTAGCAGCACGAAGCCGGGGCCTGGCCACGGATCATCGGGTCCGTGGCCAGGCCCCGGCTTCGTTTTCCGGGCCGGCCGCCTACCGGAAGACCAGGCTCTTCACCGACAGTGAGGTGGTGACCATGCCCGTGCCGTACATGAGGTCGGCCACCCGCTGGACCTGGCCGACGGACAGGAACGTCGGGTACTGCCCGATCGTCACCAGGGACGCCTCTCGCGAGGACATCTCGGGCAGCGTCCGCAGCACCGACTCCACCGTGCCCGGCTGGGCCGCGCTGGCCTTGGCCTGGTCGAGCGCCGCCTGGAACCCCTGCAGGGCGGCCACGTGACCACTGGCGAACCGGGCCGTGGTGAAGTACCCCGACAGTGGCAGGCCGGCGGTCACGCCGCTGCAGGCGTCGAGCAACTCCACCGCCCCCAGTTGCGTCTCGGCCTGGAGGATGTAGGGCTCGGTGGCCACGATCGCGCTGACCGCATGATCGCGCAGCGCGGTGATCATGCTGCCCGGGGCCATCGGCTTCCACACGATGCTGGACGGGCTGACGCCGTCACCTTGCAGGGTCGACTCGGTCGCCAGCGTCTCGATGTTGTACGGCGCATCGGCGGAGAAGGGAGCCAGTTCCCGCGGCGGGGTGGCGACGGCCTTGTCCTGCAGGTCCTGGGGGGTCTGCACCGCCGAGCCCGGCAGGGTGAGCACCTCCATCAGGCCCGGTGTCGCGTCGTAGCCGTCCGCGACCAGCCGTAACTGCGTCCGGGGCGCGTGCGCCTGCATGTAGAGCAGCCCGGAGTAGTCACCGCTGACCACCTCCGCCTGGCCGCTGGCTAACGCGCCGTAGGCTTGCTGGAGACTCTGGTAGGTCTGCACCGTCACGTCGAGGCCACGCCTGGCGAACAGGCCGTCCTTCACGCCCACCTGCAACGGCGCGTTCTCGAAGCCAGGCACGACCGCGACCGTGATCTGCTGGCTCCCCTGCGATTGGCTTCCTGCCTGACCCTGCGAGGCCCCCATCCCCGGCACGTGGCAGCCTGCCGCGCATAACACAAGCGAGACCGACACCAGGGTCATGCCCGCGCGGCGTGCCGTACTGCTACGTTCCGCGCGGGCCCTTGCCCGAACAAGACCCAACGAAGCTCCTCTGTAGTGCCGACGATGACTGGCGCGGGCGGCCAGCATTTCCTAAGAAAGGTAGTAGCGCGCTGCCGCTCCGCTCCTGCCTACGCTAGACGGCCGGACCAGCCTCGTGCGCGCCATCGATAAGACCCATCCGTCCGGAAAGGCGAGTTTGGTCACGGTAATTCCCTCTAAGGAAGAAACGCACCCTTGATGCGCTAAAGTATCTTTAGATAACAGTGGTAACACCGGCTGTGAGCGAGCCGGTCAGGCGTTAGAGTGAGGCCAGACTCTGCTGTGACGGCCGCGCAGAACTGGCCCGGCCGGAGAACAATCGCCATTTCGGTTCCGCAGCGGCGTCCGCGCTCAGCGGGCGCCTGCCGTTCCCCGGGTGAGAGGTGCAGGCACTGTGCGGTCCAGGACAACGGGCAGCCCGGCCCATGACGGGATCCAGCCGTCACCGGCACAGGTGACGGCGTCGTTAGACACGGCTGAAGTCCAGGGCAACTTATCGAATGGCGGGCCGGCCGGTAACGGCGCGGCGCACCGCGACAGCAGGATCCCCCGCTTCCCGCGCAGGGCCGTCCCGTCCCCCCGTGCCTCCCGGTACTCGCTGAAGAACTGGCGGGTGCGGTCCCGGCTGCTGCTGCTGGTCGTGTTACCGACGCTGGCCGCGGTGATCTTAGGTGGCGTGAGCGTCGCCTCCTCGGTGCGCAGCGCCGTCGCGTATGGGCGGGTGGAGCAGTTCTCCAGGCTGGGCGGCGGGCTGACCGCCCTGACCCAGGCGCTGCAGGCCGAGCGCGAGGACACCATCAGGTACGTCACGATGGGCCCGGCCGGCGGCGGCCGCGGCGCGGCGCGCGCGGTGGCCGCGCCCGAGCTGGCGGTACTGGCGCAGGACTACCGGAGCACCGACCGGCTCGCGGCCCGGGTGCGGGGCATGGCTGGCAGCATCGGCAGCTCGTACCCGGCCGTGGCGCAGCAGGAGGCGCACGGGGCCATCACGGCGATCGCGGGGATCCCGGCCCTGCGCAGCACCGCGACCACCACCCGGTTACCGTCGCTGGCGGTGATCCAGGAGTACGGCAGCACGATCGAGCAGTTGCTGGCGCTCGAGGACGAGATCGCGACAGGCAGCAACGACGCGACCCTCGCCGACACCGTCCGGGTCGTCGGCCTCATCTCGGGCATGAAGGAGGAGGTATCGCAGGAACAGGCGATCCTCACCTCGGCCCTCACCTCGGACCTGGTGGGCGCGGCCGGGTTCCTGCCCGGCCAGCTCACCGCGCTCAACGCCGCGCAGGCCGAACAGCAGGCCGACGTGGCACAGTTCAGCCTCGCCGCCACCGGCGGCCAGCGCCAGCTCTACGAGCGCACCCTGTCCTCGGCGCAGGCCGACCGGGCCCAGGCGCAGATCCAGCAGGCGATCGCCCTGGCGCTGGCCGGGGGCTCCTCGACCGAGAACCCCGCCTACACCAACGCGGCCAACGGTTCCGCGTACCTGGTGTCCAGCCTGCACACGGTCGAGCAGGGTTTCGTGTCCTCGATCATCGGCCAGAGCAACTCGCTGCGGGACAAGGCGATCGGCGCGGCCCTGATCGACAGCGTCACGGTCGTGTTCGTGCTGGCGCTGGCGCTGTTCTTCACCATCGCCGTGGGCCGGTCGATGACTCGTCCGTTGCGGCGGTTGCGGGCTGGTGCGCTGGATGTGGCGGGGGTGCGGCTGCCGGAGACGGTCCGGGCGATGAGCACG
>Ga0335078_10005492_pt1 | contig 18731 bp, 19 predicted proteins | sample Lox_Sample_32_FD_206711 | JGI IMG/M metagenome (GOLD analysis project Ga0335078, IMG submission 206711) | Soil microbial communities from Loxahatchee National Wildlife Refuge, Florida, United States - Lox_Sample_3.2 | ecosystem: Environmental > Terrestrial > Soil > Wetlands | place: USA... | reverse complement strand
GCGCAGATGGCCGTCGCCCCTGACACGGAGCGGACGGTCGGCGCTCGCGGACTCCGCCAGTACGAGTAGCGCGTCACGTTCCATGAACTTCGCACCCGACACGTCTACGACGAGCGGCCGATCGACGGGGAGGGTGCCGAGGATGCGCCGAAATCGGTCGACGGACGAGGCGTCTAGGACCCCCGTCACGGACACAGCATCGCCGTCTGACACCAAAGAGAACGGCGACTCGACCGCGCTCGCGGAACGAACCGGGTGAAGCGCGGCAAGATCCGCTTTGCGCTCATCGCTCAGCGCCGCGTGGTCAAAGAAACAGACCCCGGTGACCGCCGACGCTGCCTGGAAGCGGTCGGTTAGCTGTTCCCACGCCGACCAGCGACGAAAGCTCTCATCGTCTCCCCGCACGAGCGGAGTGTTGTCCGCCACAACACGGATGCCCGAGTAGCCATCAGCGAGGGCGTCGGTGAGGACGCGCTCGAACGTCGCCAGCTGGGCGCTGGCGCTGAACGCGTTCCCGTTGCCGTAGACGGCATCGACGGCAAACAGCTCCAGTTGGCCGGTTGCAAGCATACGATCGACCTCGTCGATGCCGCTCAGGAGCGCGGGGTCGGGTTCCTCCGCGACAAACATCAGCTTCTCGCCGCGGCGCGCGCCATCCGCCAGTGCGGTGCTCGCCACCGAATACAGCTCGCCAGCCTCATCGCCGAACCAGGCGACGTGATCGTGCGGCTGCAACACACTCGCGTAGCCGATGGTCGCACGTCGGCGCCTCAACGAAACCTCTTCATGCGATCACCTTCACTCACAAGACATTGACGATCAGCACGCTAGATGCTCGCGGGACGGGAGCCATAGGTAATTCCCCGCGGACATTTGGCTGTTCGTGTTGGAAAGCAACCAGCTGTCACGGCGTCCGTTCGCCTCCGCGCCGTCGGGCGGTGCCCCAGCGCCGATCAATGGGTGGCGAATCTCGTTCACCCGGATCGGATGATGCGCGGCCGCACTGCAGCGGGATCCTGGCCTCGCGATCGGTCCAACCATGAGGGTCAAGCTATGGCAGATGAGCGCGGGCTACCGATTCTGACGCCGCGCAAGGCTCGTCGGCTGGTCAACGCCGCCCTGACCGTCGACGAGACGATCGCCCACGTCGACCGGTCGCTCAGCGAGTTCGACGGCGTCCTCGTCGACTTCAAGTCGTTGCTCGTCGAGTTCGCAGCGGTGCTCGATCGTTTCAACGAGACGGTCACCCGCGTCGATGGGACCGTCGACAAAGTCGGCGTGATCACGACGGAGCTCGGCGAGGTAGTGGCGGAGATGGGCGGGATCGTCGAGACGTTCACCCCCGCTGTCACGATCAACGACCAGGTCCGTCGTCAACTCGATCGGCTCCGTTCGCTCGCTGGCAGCGGCGCCAGCGACACTCCGCCAGAGCCGTAACTGGTGGTCCACCATTTCACCGAGGGTCGTCAGACGGACGCGGACTGCACCCGTGGACACATCATTCGCGGACTGTAGGTCTACACGGGAGCGGCTAGGCGGGGGAGGGCCTGCGCCGCGATGATTCGTAGGGCCACGATGACCTGTTCTGTCGGGGGGTTTTGCCCAGGACGCTGCGTGCCTCAGCGGGGGCCCCACTCGCAGCTCGACGTGACACCGCGAGCAGCAACTTCGTGCTCGTGCCTCACAGGATCAAGTCAGCCCATCGAGGACGTCAGTGATCTTGGCGGTGGCCGAGACAACCCGGGGCGTACCGACGATCGGAGCCAGCGCAGTGAGGACGCTGTGAACCTGGTCCATCCTGATGCCTCTCTGACTCGCCGCACCGAGGTTCATGAGAAACGACTCTGACGGAGCGTCGAGCGCCACCAGTGCGGCGAGCCAGACGAGCACCAGTGTCTCTCGGTCGAGGCGCGCGGCCTCAAACGCCTCGGTGGTGATGCCTGCGAGTAGGTCCGCGTTTGGTCTTCCACGCAGAACTTCGTCCGCACGAGTCGCCAGATCCCCCGGCAGATCCGATTGACCGGTCATCGGCCGTCTCCTATCGAGCGAGGTTTCGACAAGGATGCCGGCCGGGTCTCCACGATCATCATCTCATCCGGGTGACGCATGCCCCGGTTCGAGCGGCGACCCGCCGCAGAACGTCAAAAAGCCCCGCTGTGCGGGGCTTTCCCAGTGCGCCCGAGAGGACTCGAACCTCCACGGACCATAAAGTCCACAAGGCCCTCAACGTTAATCGGCCGGCGTAGGTGCTTCCACGGGCGTCCAAATCGTCCAAATTGCGAGGTTTCCTGGACGGATTGGACAGGCTGGACGGGGTGGATGTTGTCACGGGTGTTGTCACATGCTGGGTCGCGCGACGTCCGGCCGTCCTCCATGGGGGGATACCCGGGCGGCGGAGTGCTTGCGGTGTCCCCAGGTGGTCGACACTCGATTGAACCGCTGTCGCGCAGGGCGTACGCGATCAACCACCGCCCCGAGGCGGCAGGCGTTGGGTCGTGCGTCGACTGGGCTAGGCGAACGCGCCGGTCAGGATCAGCGCTGCGGACATGGTGAAGATCGGCGCGCAGAGGCGGTACACGATGAAGCCCACTCGACCGCCGGTTGCAAGGGAGACGACTGCGAGGACGAGCAGCATCGCGGCCGCGACGGCCGAGACGGTCTGCGTCGCTGGGTCCTCGGCGCCGAACCGCGCGGTCATCACGACGAGCAGCACGCCGGTGAAGATGAGGAGAATCGCTTCGGCGATCCACTCCATCGTCAGGATCAACTGGTTGTCTCGGGTGATGCCCCCGAACCCGTGCACGACCTTCTGTGTGGGGTACAGATGGGCGCTGCCCCACAGGATCGTGAGTGCTCCACCGAGATAGAGAAGCGATTCGCGCATGTTCTCCTACCGCTGGCCCCAGTGCTGTTTCTGCCGATTTGCCGTGCGATTACGACGGCTCCACTAGCCGAGTCTGCCTCTACGCCGATGGGCTGCCATCGGTAGTTCCGGGCAGACAGGTCCCGGGGTTCCGGGGAAGGAGCGCCGTGGCGCCGGGCCCCTACTGGCGCCAAATCGTCCAGAGCGCGGTTCCTGGCCGGATTGACAGGCTGGACGGAGTGGACGTTGTCACGAGTGCTGTCACGGCCCGGGGACGATGACGCGCTCCGCGTCGGACCGAGCGTCCGCGCTTCCGGTCGGCTGCGGCTCGACGGGGTCCGCCTCTGCGCGAGGGAGGTTGACGATCGCCACACCGAGGATCACGAGGGCGACGCCGATCATCGCGGTCGAGTTTGGAAGGTTGCCCTGGATGGCATCGACCACCACCGCCACGGCTGGGACGAGGAAGGTCCACGCGTAGACGCGCGTGGATGGCCAGCGGCCAAGCGCGGCGTTGAACCCGAGGTACACGAGGATTTGCCCTCCGAGTACGAGGAAGACGAGCTGGGCGTCGAGTGTCGGCCGGCTCCAGTCGGTCGATCCGCCGGCGAGGAGCACGAGCGGTATGAGTGGTAGTCCGCCGGCGAGAAACTGCGCCGCGGTGATGCCGGGAATGTCGAGGTTGGGCTCGCGCTGCGTCAGGACTCGCATCCCGAGACCGCCACAGGCCCATCCGAGGGCACCGAGAAGCGACAGCGCCAAGCCGATCGCCAGCTGCGAGCCGTGCCCGACGGCGCCCGGATGCGAGAGTACGACGACCAGGACGCCGGCAAATCCAATGATCAGCCCGGCCGCGCGGAGACGCGTAATCGACTCGGCGAGGGCGAAGCGGGCGATCACCGCGACGAAGAACGGCGAGGAGTTGAGCAGCACCGCTGCGACGGCGGAGCCGGCTCGCTGGGTTCCAACGCTAATGCCGACTTGCGTCAGCGTGGTGTTGCCGAGCCCAATCGCGAGCGCCCAGCCCCACAGCCGTCGAGTTCGGGGCAGTCGGCTGCCCATCAACGGCAACATCACGGTGAGGAGCGCACCGCCCGCGAGCGCGCGCAGGGTCGCGATCATGATCGGTGACGTGTGATGCAGCGCGGCGTCGGTGACCGGATACACGACGCCGGCAGCCGTCATCGATACGCCGAGGATCACTGGGACCGGCAGTCGCTGCCCGGCGCGCTGAGGACGATTGTCGATGGCTACGCATACCACGCCGACCGACCGTGGTGGGACTCGTGCGCGCGCGGCGGAGCCCTCTTATCTGCGAACCACATGTTTCCATTCATGGCTAGTAGGTCGCAGCTATGAAGCAGACCGAGACGCAGGTCAGTCGCTCGCTAATAGGGGACCGGTCGGCAGGACGTCGCCGTCCGTGCCCATTCCGCCGGCCATCCGTGGCCGCCGGGCGACCCCCTCTCGCAAACACCCCCTCGGCCACAAGCACGGGAAGGACCGTGCCACGTCGACGCATAACGCCGTGGCGGGCGAACCCGGCAGACACCTTAGTCGGCGGCGGGGCCGAGAAGGCGTTCGACGAGGACGCAGTCTTTCCATTGCCCGTCGAGTTCGCCGTGGCGGCGCTGGATGCCAACCTCCTCGAATCCAGCGGCGCGGTGCGCGGCCCGGCTCGCTTCGTTATCGGTGAACACCCGGCTCGTGAGCTTGTAGAACCCCCGGCGCTCCGACTCGGCGCACAGCTCGAGCAGCAGCGTCCGCCCGAGCCCGCGACCTCGTGCGTCGGGATGCACGTACACGGCGTGCTCGCCGACGCCTTGGTAGACGCAGCGGTCGGAGTAGGCGCCGGCGCGGGCCCAGCCGATCACCTTCTCGTCGTCGACGGCGACGATGAATGGTTGGCCGTCATCGAGCCAGCTGCTGATGTCCTCGACCATTCGGGGCGCGGTCTCGAACGTCGCGACGCGCTCGGCGATGCCCGCGTTGTAGATGTCGACCACCCGGGCCAGGTCTCCGGTCTGGGCCGGACGGATCGTCACCTGACCGAGCAGCAGGACGTCATGGGCTAGAGCTTGCGGGCGCGGATGATCGCCGAGGCAGCGTGTTCGTGAACGCGATGGGTCCCGGTGATTTCGATCTCTCCGAACCCGGCGTTCGCAAGGGTGGAGCGGATTTCGGTCTCGGTCAGCGCGCCGGCGATGCAGCCGGTCCAAGCCGCCATGTCGGCGCGTGTCTGGTCGTCCATGTCCGGGTCTGCGATCACGTCGGAGACCGCGAAGCGGCCACCGCGACGTAGCACTCGCGCCGCTTCCTGGATGACGCGAGGTTTGTCGCCTGACAGGTTGATTACGCAGTTGGAGATGACCACGTCGACCGTCCCGTCTTCGAGTGGCATGTCTTCGAGGTAGCCCTTGAGGAACTCCACGTTCTCAGCGCCGGCCTCAGTGGCGTTGGCCCGCGCGAGCTCGAGCATCTCGTCGGTCATATCCAGACCGATCGCCTTGCCGGTGGAGCCAACCCGTCGAGCCGATATGAGAACGTCAGCGCCGGCGCCCGAGCCGAGGTCGAGCACGGTCTCGCCCTCGTGGAGGTCGGCTACCGCGGTCGGCACGCCGCACCCGAGCGACGCATTGATCGCGGCTTCGGGCACGCCGTTTTCGTCGTTGTCGGCGTACAGCGTGGCGCCCCAAACGTTCGCGTCTTGAGCTGCGCCGCAGCAGGCGGTGCGTGACGCGGCGGCCACAGCTGCGGCGGCGTACTTCTCGCGGACGGTCTCACGGACATCGGCCACCGTCGCGGTGGCGCTCGTACCTGTCGAGATCTGGATCGATCCGGCCGAGCACCCGCACCCGCTGCTATGGGACTCGCCGCAGCAGGAAACCTTGTCGGACGGTTCGCAGCAGGTCGCCCGCGCGGCCGGCGTGCAGCAGTCGGCGTTCAGCTCAGCCATGCGGACAGCTCCTTCAGGGCGTCTGGGATCACGTAGTAGTAGGCCCACAAGCCCTGGCGCTCGGAGCCGACAATGCCAGCCTCGCGCAGCACCTTGAGGTGATGGGACACCGTGGGCTGGGAGAGGTCGAACAGCGGGACAAGCTCGCACACGCACACCTTGCCGGCGTGCTTGCGCAGCACGTCGACCAGTTGGATGCGGACGAGGTCGCCGAGCGCTTTCGCGATTGTGGCCATCCGCACCGCGTGGTCGCGCTCGACGTCCGGATAGACGACTGGCTCGCAACAGCGGTCCCCGGCCGGACGCTTGATTTTCGGTGCGAGCTCCAGATCGACAACCATCTATATACGAATATCGATTGAAGTGATGTCTGTCAATAGATATTCTGGTCACCCGTCGCTCGCAGCCGTCGGCGGCGAGGGAGAGCTACACGTGGCGCACGTTCTGTTCGTCTGTCTTCACAACGCCGGACGCTCGCAGATGAGCCAGGCGCTGTTCGAACGGGCCGCTAACGGCCGGCACACGGCGGACTCAGCGGGCACCACGCCAGCGGACGCGATCCACCCAGAGGTCCTCCAGGTGATGCTTGAAGTCGGCATCGACCTCACTGGTCGAACGCCGCAAAAGCTGACACGGGAGCTCGCCGAGCAAGCCGATGTCGTCGTCACGATGGGATGCGGCGATGAGTGTCCGTTCATCCCGGGCAAGCGCTACATCGATTGGGAGCTGCCAGATCCGAAAAGCCGACCACTCGAAGAAGTTCGCGCCACCCGAGACGAGATCCGTCGGCGCGTCACCGAACTCGCACAAGAACTCGACGCCGCAGCCATCGAACGAGCGACGTCCTGATCCCCGAGCCACACGGCTCGCCTTCACCACAAGCTGATCGGCAGGCCAACCGCCTAATGAGATCCTGCTACGGCGCTCCGCTCCTCCGCACACAGCATGACCTGGGGTCAGACACCGCGTGAGGAACGATGATCACAGGGCGCCGTCCCCGTTCGGGGTTGTGCCATTCGCCGATCCTGATGCACGTTGTGCAGGTGCTCCTGCTCCGCAATCCGGCCACGCCCACGACGACGACTCGCGTCGGCTAGGCCAGGGGTGCCACGTGGAGCTGCTGCGACCGAACGACGTCGCTCGTCAGACTGCGGTTTCTCGATCATGGGTGTACGAAGCGGCGAAGCCCGGCCGTATCCCGTCGGTGCGGATCGGCGGAGAGGAGGGCCCGCTTCGCTTCGGCCCAGAGGACATCGAGACGTGGCTGGCAGGGTCGCGTGCCGTGTGGACCACAGGCGGCCGCTCTCGAAGCGCCCCGCCCCGATGGGAGCTCACGCTCATCGGTACGTCCATCGTCGGACGGACTCAAACACGCCCGCCAGAACGTCAAAAAGCCCCGCTGTGCGGGGCTTTCCCAGTGCGCCCGAGAGGACTCGAACCTCCACGGACCATAAAGTCCACAAGGCCCTCAACCTTGCACGCGCCGTGTAGATGCTTCTACTGGCGTCCAGATCGTCCAAATTGCGAGGTTCCGTGGACGGATTGGACGCATTGGACGGGGTGGATGTTGCCACGGGTGTTGCCACGCGGCGCGTGATCGAGGCCCAGCGCCCCTGCCGTCCGTGCGCGACGCGGGTGGCTCAACCGGACACAGATTTCGCGTGACGCTCATCGCAGACGCGAAGCGGGCGCCCGGGGGTCGTGTCACGCCAGCGATTAGGACCGAGGGCGACTCGCCGTTTGTAGCTCGCGAGCGCGCGCGGCCCATGAGTTCATGCCTAGCTGCCGGTACGTGTCGTGTGCCTCGTCGAGAAGCGCGTAAGCCTGCTCGTCGTCGTCCTCTGCGCTGCGGCGCAGGAGCATGGCGGCGAGGGTGTGTTTGGTGTGGGCGAGCCAGGGGGGTGCCTTCAAGTTCCGCTCGGTCTCGGTGGCAGCCGCGAAATGCCGTTCGGCGGCGTCATAGCGCCCGAGGACGGTTGCGAGGACACCGAGCGCTCGGGCGACGGAGCCGAAGGTGGCCTCGACGGGGGCGACGGTGTAGAGATGCTCGTAGGGCGCGAGCAGCGCGTGGAGTTTGGCCGCGGCTTTCTGGTCTTCGAGGAACGCGCAGGGGTCCGCGAGCAGGGTGATGCTGAGGAGCCACTCGGCGTCGACGTGCTCGTTGCCGAGATCATGGGTCATCAGTTCGTCGAGCACGGCGGCGGCGTCGTGCTTGCGGGCGAGCTCGCCGTAGGCGTGCGCGAGTGCGCAGCGGAAGCGCAGGAGCGGCGGGTACTCGTGCACGGACCGCTTGAGCGTGTCCTCGAGCTCCGCGAGCCGGCCCTGGGCGCGTCGTAGGACGAACAGCGCGAACCTCTCGCTGACAACTGCGTTCCAGCTCTGCGATCGCCGGCCGAGCGCGACGGTGTCGGAGATCAGCTGTTCGGCGTCCGCGAGTCGTCCTTCCATGAGTGCGAGCATCGTTTGATCGGTGCCGAGGACCCAGCGCTGGGCTGGCTGGTCGAGCTCGTCCGCGAGTGATGCGATCGCTTCCAGTTCGATGTCGACACAGACTCGGTCCGCGAGCGTCCAGAATCCGTTGAGCCGGTATTGGTGGCCGGCGAGCGCACGCTCCTTGTCGCGCGTCTGCTCGCCCAGCTTGATCAGCATCGCGCCGGGTTCGATACCGCCGCCCGCGGTGTCGGGCCCTTCGACGGCGGTCCAGTGGCCCTCCAGCGCGAATGCGAGTGTCTCCCGGTCCCCGAGCCGCCTCGCGATCCGGACCGCCTCCTCGGCGATCTGAACCCTGCGGGTGCGCGAGGGGTCGTCGCGGGTCGCGGTCGCGAGGCGGGCCAGCAGCTTAACTCGCTCGACACTGTCAGCGTTGCCGATCGCTGCAAGCGCACGCTCGAGGAGCGGCACGAGAAACGGGTCGGTGCTCGCGCGCGAGAACGCCAGCCGTCCGCCGTACTCGAGCGCCGCGCGAGCGAGCTGATCCGTCCTGCCGGTCAGCTCGGCAAGGGCCGCCGCCCGCCGGAGCGCCTCCTTGGCTTCCGAGCTGCGTCCGGCGCGGCTCAGCGCCTCGCCGAGCGATAGCAAGAGCGCACATGTCCTGTCGCCGGCGCCCGATCCTGTCGCGTCAATTATCTCGAGCGCGGCCTTGTAGTGGAGGACGGCCTCCTCGTGAGCGAGCTGTAAGGCTGCCCGGTCGCCTGCGCGGGTGGTGTACTCGATCGCCTTCTCGCGGACCGGCGTCCCCCCGGCGAGGAAGTGGAGGGCAAGCTCGGCCAGATGCGGCTCCGGATTGTCGGAGTAGAGCACCTCGAGGGCTGCTCCGATCGCACGGTGCATGCGCACCCGCCGAGGCGCAGGGATGCTCTCGTACAGAGCATCCCGGATGAGGACGTGCGAGAAGCGCAGCAGCTCGGGTGCGCCCGGCAAGCCAGCCAGTAGTCGCGCTGAAGCCGCTTCCTCAAGCGCACCGTAGACCTCGTCCTCCCTCGCGCCGCTCACCGCTTCCACCACGACGGGATCGAACTCGCGTCCGATCACCGACGCCAACATGAGCGTCTCCCGGCACGATGCCGACTGCCGCTCGAGCCGCCTGGCAGCCGCTTCCAAGACCGTTTCCGGGATCGGCAGAGTCGTGGTGGCGTGCCCGTCGGCGTCCTCGGACCCGAGCAGGCGCCCGATTTCGGTCGCGAAGAACGGGTTTCCCTCTGTCTCAGCGTGCACCTGTGCCGCGAGCTCGTCCGCGGGAGCCCGGCCGATCGTCGCCTCGAGCAGCCTGGACGTGTCGGTCGCGGTCAGCCCCTTCAGCGTGATCCGTCTCGCCACGGCTTCGCGCGTGAGGTCGGTAAGCGTCGCTGCGAGGGTGGCCTCGATTTCCGTATCCCGGTAGCAACCCACAATCAGGATTGCTGCGTCGGCGAGCTGGCGGGCGAGGAATCGGAGCAGGAGAAGCGACGGCTCGTCGGCCGCGTGCAGGTCATCAAGGAAGATGGACAGCGGCTTTAACGACGCGCAGCTCCGGAGGAAAGCCACGACCGCGGCGAGGAGGCGGAAGCGGGCACCTTCGCCGTGCGAGTCTGCAGCGATGGGAAGGTCTGGCACCCGTTCGCGAAGCTCCGGGATGAGCCGCGCAAGTTCGGCGCCGTCCTGCGCCAGCTGACCGCGGAGCCTCTCCGGCTCCACGTGCTGCACCAAGGCGCTGAGCGCCTGGGTCCACGGCCAGTATGCGGGTGCGCCGCCCGCCTCCCAGCAGCGGCCGGTCAGCACCCGCGTGCCGCGCGCATCGGCCCGCGCCATTAGCTCCTCAGCGAGCCGGCTCTTGCCGATCCCGGGCTCGCCGACGAGCAAGAACAGCCGCCCCCGGCCAGCACACGCATCCTCAAGACCCGCGATCAGCTCACCCAACTCGCGTGCACGGCCGACGAACGCGGTGCCCGGCACCTGTGCTGTCTGTTTGGTCGGCGCGCTCTTCGCGCTGGTCAGGGCCAGCGTTGGATCCTGCGCGAGGATCGCTCGCTCGAGCTCGCGCAGGCGCTCGCCGGGCTCGATGCCAAGGTCCTCCACGAGTTTGCGTCTTGCATCCTGGTAAGCCTGCAACGCCTCAGCCTGCCGGTCGCAGCGATATAGCGCGAGCATCAGTTGCGAGCGCAGCCGCTCTCGGTACGGATGCTCCGCGATCAGGGCACCGAGCTCGCCGACCACCTCGTCATGGCCGCCCAGCGCGAGCTTCGCCTCGACCAGCTCCTCCAGCGCACCCACTCGCAGCTCATCCAGACGAGCGATCTCGGCCTGCGCAAACGGCTCCGACGCAAACTCGGCCAGCGCCGGACCGCGCCACAGCGACATAGCGTCCTGGAGCAACGACGCGGCACTTTCAAAGCGACGCGCCACGAGCTCTCGCCGAGCCTCAGCAACGAACGCTGCGAACCGCAGCGAGTCGATGCTGTCGGGATTGGCCCTGAGCTCGTACCCGTGTCTTCTGGTGACGACTAGCTCGCCGTTAGCTCCCTGCGGCCGCTCCAGCGCTCGTCGAATACGCGCGATATGCACTTGCACGGTCTTCGCAGCGGTGGCGGGGGGACGCTCCCCCCACAACTCATCGATCAGCCGCTCCGTGCTCAGCGTCTCGTTCGCGTGAATCAGCAACAGCGCCAGCAGCGCCTTCTGCTTGGGACCCGTAACGGCGACACGATGTTCTTCATCGAGAACTTCGAGCGGTCCCAGGATGCGGAATTCCATGCGAGTTCCGGCGGTCTGCCGCGGCAAACGTATCCGCCCGGGTTCGACTGCGCAAACGCCCGTTCGCCGCGCTGTTACCGAACTTCAGCCGCGCTGTAACCGCCCGCTCGCATCATCCGCACGCACAGTTCACCGATCCGATCGCACCGGGCGATTGGAACCAACACAGGAGGAGTGGAGATGATCCGCCGACACCACCTCACCAGAACCGCAGTCGCTCTCGCGGCGGCGCTCAGCACGAGCCTTGCGCCGGCGGCTTTGGCCGACCCGGCGCCGCTGGCGAGCGCCGAAGCACAGATCGCCGCCAACCACCAATCGAACACGGCGGTCCGCCCCAACCCCGACGAGCAAGCAGCGACAGGCGCCACCGCCAACGCTGGCCCATGCTCAGAGGTGTGCTCCGGCGGAGCCCTGAGCTACGGATCGGCCAGCACCGCCAGCACCCCGCCGCCCGCGGTCGTTCACGTCGTCACCCACAACGGCGGCTTTCACTGGGGCGACGCCGGAATCGGAGCCGGCGGCATGCTCGCAGTGACCCTGATCGGACTCGGCGGCGCTGCCACCCTGACCCACCGCCGTCGCATCCGCGACGCGCACGCGAGCTAAGCGGCAAGCGAGGCACAGAATGCCCAGACGCATTGCATTCGCCCTACTTGTTCTCATGTTCGCGGCAGCCACTTCGGCTGCCGCGAAGACGCTGCATGTGTGCCCGCACCGTTGCGCCTACAGCCAGGTTGCCGGCGCGGTGGCGGCCGCGCACGACGGGGACAGCGTGAAAGTCGCTAGCGGGACGTACCGCGGCGGTTTTGCCATCACCAAGAGCCTGACCGTGGACGGGGCGGGGGCGGGACGAACGACGATCAGAGGCGGCGGCCCCGTGATCACGGTCGGGAAGCTCCACGCTTCCACCGAGCCCGCTGTGACGATCCGTGGCGTGACGATCACCGGCGGCGTTACGCATTCCGCCTTTGGCGAGACCTCCGACGCGCTTGGCGGCGGTGTGTTCGTGCCCCCGGCGGCGGAGCGCGCAGCTCCCACGACGCTGACCATTATTGGCAGCGCCATCACCGGCAACCTGGCGGCGCCCACCAGCGTGGTCAGGTCCCCCTCCGGGGCGTCGTGTGGCTCGATCGGTATTTGCCCGTTCGCGCACGCGGGCGGCGGTGGGATCGACAGCTGGGGCGATTTGACGCTGCGCCACTCGCGCGTGTCCGGCAACCAGGCGAGCGGGCCGCTGACCAGCGATGCCAACGGCGGCGGGATCTACAGCCAGGACGGGCGGTTGACCGTCGATCACAGCGTGGTCACCCGCAATCGCGCGCTGGCCGGCACTCCCGATGGACGTTTCGCCGAGGGCGCCGGGATCATGTTCGACACCTTCTTCTCTGATCAAGGCACGTGTGTCCCGCCCCCGTCGCCCTGCCAGTTCGTTCTGCGCGACAGCGTGGTCACAGGCAACCTCAGCCGGCTCACGAGCAACCTCCCGTTGCTCGCGAGCGGTGGCAATTTCGTGCTGCTGGCGAACGGCGGAGGCATTCATGTCGGGGACCACATCCCGAGCACCGTCGAGCGGAGCACGATCAGCCAGAACTCCGCGATCGCAACGGATCGACTCGGCGAGGCCGGCTCGATCGACGCCGGCATGATCGTCGGTGCCAGCCCGCTGACCATGCGTGACAGCGAGGTCGACCGCAACGTGACCAAGACGACAGCGCTGACCGTGGCCGACGTGGCGCCGGTAGGTTCCGCGCTCGAGGTCGACGGGTCGGGAACGATCGTCAACACGAAGATCGACCGGAACGTGGCCAGCACCTTCAGCCCGAGTGGCGCGGCCAGCACAGACGGCGGCCTGAGCGTGTTCGACACCGACCTGCTGACGGTCAAGAACTCCACAATCAGCAACAACGTCACCCAGGCCCGCAGCGACACCGGCTCGGCATCGGTCCTCGGCGGAGGCGTGTTCAACAACACTCAGCTCACGCTCGATCACGTCGTGGTCAGCCACAACACGGCTCGCGCCGAAGGCCCCAGCGGCACCGCCCAGGGCGGCGGCATCTGGAACGGCGACCTCGTCACTGGGCCGCCCACCCTCATGCTCAAGAACTCCAGCGTGGTTGGAAACGAGCTCGTTGCCAGCCCGGGTATCCAGCGCCAGGGTGGCGGCACGTTCACGACGTTCCCGGTCGCCCGGATGAACGCGGTGATCGCCGGAAATCGGCCGGACCAGTGCGTGGGCTGCGCGCTCACCGCGGCCATGGCTCGTAGTGGGCCGGCGAAGTTCCAGGCAGATCAAGCGAGCAAGCGGGCTGCGTCCCGAAAGTGGGTCAGAAGTGTGAGACCGCTGGCCTGTCGGGTCTCGCAATCCCCGCAACCTGAGCACGGCTCCAACCCAACTCGAATTCCAGTTCCCAGCCTGGACAATGCCGATCAAGCCGTTGGCGGTTTGTCGAACGTCCCGTGAGGAGGAGAAACCATGAACCGAAGAACCGCTGTCGCAATCGCCGTGGCGGTGTCCGCCGCGCCTGCGATCTCCGTGCCAGCTGCCCAAGCCACCTACCCAGGGAAGCGCGGGCCGATCGTCTTTACGCGGTTGCTGAATCCCATGGACGACAGCAGCTCCCAGCTCTTCACGTTGTCGCCTACCACCGGACGGATTCGACAGCTCACCCACTTCCAGGGCGGCGCGTTCGACCCCGACTATTCGCCAAACGGCAGGCAAATCGCTTTCGACCGCCGGTTCCCGGCCGGCCCGGACGCGACTTTCACGATCCGCTTCGACGGCTCCAACCCAACTCGGATCCCAATCGCCTGCCCTGGGCAATGCCTCGGCATCGACGAACCCAACTAGGCCCGCGGTGGTCACAACATCGCATTCGGACGCGCGTTTGGTCCGATCGTCAAGGACAACGCGTCCACGCTCGAGCTTGCAACCGCTGGGCTGTCTGGAACGGGCGACCGAGTGATCCGGACGTTCGGGCTGGAGACAACGGGGACCGAGCCCCACGGCGCCGTGTGGTCGCCGGACGGGCGGATGCTTGCCGTCACGATCCAGAACACGACGAATAGGCCCGTCAAAGCCAGCGCGATCTACCTGATCAGCACAGACGGCAAAATCGTCCGCCGGCTCACGCCGCCCCAGCTCGATGCCGGCAACCCCGACTGGGCGCCGAACGGTAACCGCATCGTGTTCAACTCCTTCTACGAAGGACAGTCGGAGTCAGAGCTCTACACGATCCGCCCCGACGGCACAGGGCTGCGCCGGATCCGCAAGGAAAAGAAGAACAACTACGACTTCGATCCCGTCTGGTCGCCCGACGGTGCACGCATCGCATTCGTGCACACCTCCAAGAACACGCCGCCGCCCCACATCTGGTCGATCGGGTCCGACGGCAAGGCGCTGCGCCAGGAGACTCACGGGAGTCAGGTGGACCTCTCGCCCGACTGGGGCACGCCGCCGGCATAGTCCAAGCTTGGGCCCAGCCATTCGCCGGTCGATCGCAACACTGTCGGTCTGATCGATGATCGGCACGGCCCAGGCAAGACGACTCCTTCATCGCCAGCGCGGTCACGAGCGCCGATTTGGCCAGACAGCTCTCTCTCGGCGCGGAGCGGCTGCGACGACTCAGGGGCGCATTACTTAGCCGGCGGCATTGCAGGTCTCGTCGCCGAAGAAGCTGGCCTCACTCGCCTTCGGCGAATCTCAGGTCGCACGCTGCTCTGCACCACGGCTCGCTTTCCCTACAGCAGTCGGCGTCGCGTCCGACCAAACCGGAGCGACCCTACGACGTCGCACGACATCGAACGCTGGCCCAAGACCAACGGCTAATGCGTTCCTGCCACTCGCGTCGCTGCGCTCCGGTCGCCGCACACAGTTTCACCGTCTGGTGCATCGTCTACAACGTATACGTGGGTCGGCGAGGTCGACAGCGGGAACAGCAGGCGATCGCAAGGGCGAAGGCCCCACGCGATCGGATGGCACGGGTACAGGTCAGCGACGAGACATGGAGCGCCTTCCGCACCGGCCTCGGCGCCACGCCGGTGAGCGTCGAGCTCGGCCGCCTCGTCCAACGTGAGGTCGCGACCCGGCGGCGGCGCACTGCGTCCGACGCCGGCGACGTTCAGCAGGCCGTCAACGACGCCCGCCTCGTGGTCGAGGAGTTGTCGGCGCTGATCGCGCGGCTCGAGCGAACGAATTGGGCTCGAGGAGTGCCGCCGGCGCAGCCACTCAGTGCCGACGTACTGTTTGACTGATTCTGATGGCCGACACGTTGCTCACCGTGCCCCAGGTCGCCCAGGAGTTCCAGGTGACCGCGCAGACGATCAGGAACTGGATCGACCAGGGCGTACTTCCCGCGGTCCGGGTAGGACGAGCGTTCCGCATCGCGCGCGCCGACGTCGACGCGCTACTCGACCGCGCCAAGGCTGAGAGCGACTCGCTGGCAACGCAGCGCGACCCGTGGTCGCCTGAGCCGTTTCGGTTGCTGCGTGGTTCGGATGCGACGGGGGCGAAGTCGGCGTGGGACGACAACGGCGACGTCGGCGCGCTACGGAAGTCCGAAGACTGAGCGGCCATCGCACGGCAAACGGCCTTCGGTCCGTGCCCAGTTCCGCTCGCATCCGTGCGAGCGGGCGACACCCTCGCGCAGGCACCCCGCTCCGCCAAAAGCCAGGAACGGATCCCGCGGCTGCGGTCGACCTACTTGGCCGAGCCGAAGAGACTCGGCCGCGGCTCCGGAAGCGCGAAGCCGGGCGGAGCTTCCTTCGGGAGCTGCGGCGGCTGGGGCTTCGGCGCGGAAGGGGGAGTCGTGGCCATGGGGTCAGGTTAGCTCGTGAGACTGAGAGTCCAAAGCACGACTTCGGCCGCGAGCAGAACGCAGGCGACGTTGAACCACCCGGAGATCCTCGACAGCTTGGTTTGGTTGCGGTCGAGATGCGGCTCAATCCAGCTGATCGCCGCTCGATACGCCTCGGCAACGTCCTCGACGCCGAGTAGATCGGTCTGCGTGAGCAGCATCTCACCGCGAACTGCGAACACGAACCTGCGCGGAAAGAGCACCCAGACGGTGCTGGCGAGGCACAGCGCGAACGTGATAAGCGCAGCGATCGCCCAGCCGTCGAGTGATCCATGGTTCGCCTTGGTGCCGAGAAAGGAGCCTGCGATCGACGCGGCGGCAAGGACGGTCCCGGCACGGGCCCGCAGTGCGCCGACGGCACGCTCCTGCTCGGACAGCGCATTTGCCGTGAGCTCGTAGCTGAACTGTTCGATCGATTCGGCCATTCCTGGGTCTCAAGCTGATTTCCGCGCCCGCGCGGGCGTGTCTCTGCTCGGTATGCGCTTCGTAGGGAGCAGACCGCTCGCGCGGTCTTCCAGTTCGATCTCTTCGGCGAGCGCGCCGGCCGCGACCGCCATCTCCTCGTATGCAGCCCCGACGCGGTGCAGGTCGGTGCCTCGCGTCGCCTGGTTGAGGGCCTCGACCGCTGCGTCGAACCGCTGCCAGGCGGTCTCGGGGCCACGACGGCCACTCTCGGGACGGAGCTCGTACGGTGGCTCGCCACCGGCCGCTCGGTGCCGAGGCCACTTGTAGCCCGCTTCGTGGGCCTCCCAACAGACCAAGGCTTCCGTATGCGCCGCGCGACTGAGCGCCAGCAAGCGGGCGCTGTAGCCGGCGTCAGGCGGGGCAAGCCGGTGAGCGCGAAGCGCATCGGCCCACCCGCCCTGAGCGGCTTGGAAAGCGGCCTGGATCTCCGCGTCCGTCTTCTCGGCCATCTCAGCACTTTCTCTTGTGACCGTCACCGACCAGCGCTAAGTTATCACTGTTTTGCTTATTTGGCTTATTGCAAAGGCATAGCCTTGGACCTGCTGAAGCCGAACGAGGTGGCGCAACGCCTGGCCGTATCGCGCGCGTGGGTATACGAGGCCGCCAAGTCAGGCCGGATTCCGTCTGTTCGGATCGGGGGAGACGACGGCCCGCTCCGATTCGTGCCGGAGGACATCGATCAGTGGCTGTCCGAGGCCCGCGCCGAGTGGTCGCCCGGTATGTCGGCAAGCGGCCACCGTCGTGATTCGGAGCGGAGCGAGCGCAGTCCGCGGAATGGGCAACCGCGGCGGCCCGCACGTGCGAGCAAGCTTGCCGACCAGCAGGCACTGCTTTAGGGCCGCGCAATCCCGGCTCGCGCAATCGCTTCCTCGGTCGCAACTGCGCCGGCAGCCAGGACGTGGCGTTCGAGGTGGCCGTAGTAGCGCTCGGTCGTGCCGATCTCGGCATGCCCGAGCTGGCGCTGCACGTACATCAGCGAGTTGCCGGCAGCGAGCCACGCGGCGGCGGCCGTGTGGCGCAGGGCGTGCAGTGGCATGTCCCGTAAGGCGGCGTCTTGTAGCGCTTCCTTGTGCCAGTCTCGCGAGACCGTGTTGCGGTCGAGCGGTTGCGCGACGCCAGCGCTCTCCCAACGACCCTTGCTTCGCTTGATCGTGCGCACCGGCATCACGAACAGGACTGCGGCGTTTCGCTCGCCGGAGACCAGCTCGGCGCGACGGGCAACGTGGTCGCGGAGAACGGCCGCGAGGCCGGGGCCGATCTCAACCGAGCGGAAGCGATCAGACTTGGTCGATCCATCGCTGTTCTTCTTGCGCGATCGGAACACGATGATCATGCCGCCGGTGTCGTCGAGCTCAAGATCGCCGAGTCGGAGTGCGAGCGCCTCAGAGATCCGCAGCCCGCTTGCGATCAGCAGCTCTGCGAGCGGTCGGTAGACGTCTGAGCAGGCATCGAGGTAGCGCGGGATCTCGTCAAGTCGAAGGTAGTCGCGCTCGATGTGCGCTGGCGGGAGGCGATCGATTCGCAGTGCTGGGTTGACGGCGAGCAATCCATCACCAACGGCGTCGTTGAGACACACGACGAGCGTGCCGAGCGCATTGTTGACGGTCTTCGGAGCCAGCTCGCCGGCCGCTACGTCCTCGGCAAGGTCGGCGACGAAGTCGCGGATCGCGTCGACGGAGACCTCGCCGAGTGGACACGATCCGAAGGCGGGGACCAAGCGCCTGCGTCCGCTTATCTCGTAGCCGGCCCACGTGCCCGGCTCGAGGTAGGGCCGGCGTCGCGCGAGCCACCGATCCCAATAGTCGCCGAACGTCTCTTTGGTGTGGCGCACCTCGCCACGCTCCACCTGCTCGATCAACCGGCGGCGCGCATCGCGTGCGGTACGCTCGCTGGCGAAGCCGCGCTTCGACGTCTGTGCACCATCGCTGCGCCGGTAGACGAAGCGCCAGCGGACGCCCTCCGCCGTCTTGTACGAGTACACACCGCCGCTGCGGCCGTGCTTTGCGGTGTCCGCTCGGCGGGCGGCGGGGGACACCTCCGAGATCGCCTCGTCGAAAGCCCGGGCGGCGTCCTCTGATGGAAACCGTCGTGCCCGCTGTCTTCCAGAGGCGTCTCGCCACCGGACCTCCCACCCGCGGCGATGATGCCGGACGCTCATGCGTACCCATAGCTTGTTGCCAGAGGGTGGGTACGAGTGTGGGTATTTGCCACGTGGCAACGGTACCCACACCAACGGACAGACGCCATCAGCCGCCAAAACCAAGAGAAAAGCCCCGCTGTGCGGGGCTTTCCCAGTGCGCCCGAGAGGACTCGAACCTCCACGGACCATAAAGTCCACAAGGCCCTCAACCTTGCGCGTCTACCA
>Ga0335078_10005491_pt1 | contig 18732 bp, 22 predicted proteins | sample Lox_Sample_32_FD_206711 | JGI IMG/M metagenome (GOLD analysis project Ga0335078, IMG submission 206711) | Soil microbial communities from Loxahatchee National Wildlife Refuge, Florida, United States - Lox_Sample_3.2 | ecosystem: Environmental > Terrestrial > Soil > Wetlands | place: USA... | reverse complement strand
GGGCCCAGGAGTCGCCAGGATCGTCCTGGATAGGCCGAAGCTGAACCTGATCAATGCCGGAATCCTTGACGGCCTTGAGAAGATCACCTCCGACCTCTGGAACGACAAGGAGGTGCGGGTGGTAATCGTGACAGGGGAGGGGACCGTGCTATCGGCGGGGGCAGACCTTTCTCAGTACTACAACAACACCGTCGCCTTTATGGAATTCGCCAGGAAAGGGGCGAGGACGTTCAGGAAGCTGAGCGAGATTCCGAAGCTGACGATAGCCGTCATGAAGGGGTATGCGCTGGGAGGGGGGCTCGAGCTGGCGCTGGCATGCGACATCAGGCTTGGGACCGAAGATGTCGAGATAGGCTTCCCCGAGCTGGCCAGAGGCCTTGTCCCTGCCTGGTCGGGGAGCCAGAGGCTGCCGCAGCTCCTGGGCCTTTCGCGGGCTAATTTCATGGTCCTGACGAGCGAGAGGATCGACGGGAAGCGAGCCTACGAGATAGGGCTAGTGAACAAGTTCGTCCCACGAGAGGCGCCTGACGAAAACGCGCTGAACTACGCAATGGGACTTGCTTCGTCGCAGGCTCCGGTGGCCACAATGCTCGCCAAGAAACTCCTGAACAGGGGGGCGGAAGTTCCTTCGGACGTAGGACTGGAGATGGAGGCAATGGCCGCAGGAATTCTTTTCGGAACCGAGGATCTCAGGGAAGGCATTTCGGCTTTCCTGGGTAAACGGAAACCTGAGTTCAAGGGGAAATGACGGTATGACCGAGCTCAGAGATGCGTACATCGCGGACTACCTGAGGGTGCCATTTTCGCGTTCGCGCCCCACTCAACCTGACAGGGACGTCTACAACTCCATCAGAATGGACCAGGCCCTGAGCCTCCTCATTCTGAGCCTGCTGGAAAGGACGACCATCAAACCTGACGAGATCGGGGACATCGTAACCGGGTGTGCGTTCCAGACGGGCGAGAACTGGTTGTACGGAGGGAGGCATCCGGTCCTTCTGGCAGGACTGCCGCCTTCCGTCCCTTCAATGGGGATGGACAGGCTGTGCGCGTCTTCGATGAACGCCGCGGCGGAGGGGGCCATGGAGATCATGACGGGGAACTCTGACGTGGTGCTGGCCGGAGGGATGGAGCACATGACCCATGTCCCGATGAACAACAACCCAGCCCTTGCCCCTAGCATCAGGCTGTTGACCAGGCCCGAGTACCAGAGGTACGAGATGAGCACAAGTTACTCCATGGGCCTGACCGCGGAGAAGCTCGCTCAGGTAGAAGGGTTCGGGAGAGAAGAGATGGACGGATATTCGGTGGGCTCGCACATGAAGGCTGCCAAGTCCTTGGACGAGGGATGGTTCAAGGACGAACTCCTCCCCATGAAGGTTGAGGTCTCCGGGGAAGAGAAGACCATCGACGCGGACCAGAGCATAAGGAGAGACACGACGGTCGAGCAGCTCGCAAAGCTCGAGCCTTCGTTCAGGTCCGGCGGGCTCATCACGGCAGGAAACTCGTCTCCTCTCAACGCAGGGGCCACCATGGTGGTTCTTGCTTCGAAGCAGAAGCTGGAGGAGCACGGCCTCGAGCCTCTGGCGAGAGTGGTCTCGATGGGGTGGGCTGGAGTGGACCCGAGCGTCATGGGGAAAGGGCCCGTCCCCGCCTCGCGGAAGGCGCTGGCAAAGGCGGGCTTGACCGCCGACGACATAGACCTGTGGGAGATCAACGAAGCCTTCGCAGTGGTCACCCTTTACGCGATAAGAGAACTGAAGCTCAATCCCGACCGAGTCAACCGTCACGGCGGAGCCATCGCCATCGGGCACCCTCTCGGCGCCTCTGGGGGACGGCTGGTGGGGACGCTGGCAAGACAGCTTCAAGAAACGAAGAAGGAGTACGGAATGGCCACCCTCTGTGTGGGGGGCGGACAGGGATTCGCGATACTCCTGCAAAGGGCATAGCCTGACCGGCAAGAACGGGCGATGCCTACTGAACCGAACCAGCGGACCTTAACTCGGCAATCTCCGCCTCCGTGTATCCCAGGGACTTCATCAAGCGCGAGGTGTCTTGTCCGAGTTCTGGGGCCAAGGTGACGGGCCGGGTCCTCATCTTCGGCCTCGACTGGATCGGCTGATTGAGAATGACATTCCCCGGAGACACCTCGAGCAGCATGGAGAGCGCCTTTGCCCAGCCGCTTTTCAGCGCCTCTTCGACCGTGAGGACCGGGGTGGTGCAGGTGTCATTCTGCATCAGGATCTCGGACCATTCGTCCCTCGTCTTGGAGGCGAAGGCCCGGGTAATGGCCTCGGCCACTTCGCCGCGCTCGGTGGAAGTCCCGAACCGCAGGTGCGCCATCTCAGGAATACCCAGCGAAGCCAGCAAGTTCTTCCAGAACCTTTCTTCGATGGCCGCGACAGCCATGTATTTTCCGTCGGCGGTCAGATACAGGTTGTAGTACGGGGTCGAGCCGAACACAAGGCTGTGGCCGACGGTCGGCGGAAGGCCTGTGGCCAGATAGGCGGACGCCGGGATGACCATCCAGGATAGGAGGGACCCCACTATAGGAACATCGATGTGGACCGCCCCCTTGCCTCTTGCGAGCGCCCCGAGGATACCGATGGCTGCGTACATCCCAGAAGCCATGTCCCCGAGCTGAAGCAGGGGGACCTGGGGGTCATGCGAATAACCCAGGGTCCCAGCCATCGCCTGGAAGTTGATGTCGTGACCGGGCATGTAGCTAAGCCTGTTCCGCTGACCGTATGCTGAGATTGAGCAGTAGACGATTCTTCTGTTGATCTTTCTTACCTCGGGAAAGGAAAAACCGAGGCGGGACATGGCGCCGGGCCGGAAGCCTTCGACGAAGACGTCGGCTCTCTTCAAGAGCCGCCTCATCACCTCCCTCCCTTCCTTCGATTTCAGATTGATCCCGATGCTCTTTTTGTTCCTGTTGACAGAAGTGTGCACGGGGCTGACACCGTCCTTTGTCGGCGGAGTGGCGCGCATGTAGTCTCCCAGTCCCGGCTCCTCGACCTTGATGACATCGGCCCCCATGTCTGACAGGATCATGGTGCAGAATCCGCCGGGGAGTAGGCGAGTGGCGTCTATCACCCTGACGCCATCGAGGAAACCCACCCCGAAGGTCCGGAAGTCCGACGATTTAGGCTCGCCCGAAAGCTCCCGGCTGAAAGGCCCGCCAACGGGCGATGGTCTCGGGGATCACCATCGACCAACGCAGTGCCCCAAAGCCTAAATCGGCGCGAGTCCCCTCTCTCACGACGATGAGGTGAACGCCGTCCCAGTCATAGCCCGGAGTAAGCTCCCGGGCAGATGATGAACTCGCGACGAAACTGAGTCAGACCCTTCTTGGTTAGGGGCTAACCTTATTCTACGTGCGCGACGGAAGGCCGTCTTGAGATGAAGACATTCAGGAAGGAGGACGTCGTAGGTAAGACCGTCATTGAAACGACGGGTGCTGTGAAGGGGAAGGTGACCGACGTGACGTTTGATCTGAATGGGACGATCACGCTCATCGTGAAGGGGTCCGACGGGAACGAATCGCAGGTGACCGTGGCCAAGGTGACCGGCATCTCGGACCACGTGATTGTAAAGGTCGACCAGGCCGGCAGCGGTACCACCTGCAAGTTCTGCGGAGCAACCAAGCCACCGGACTCGATATGGTGCCCCAGCTGCGGGAAATCTCAGGTCTAGCGGATTCGTCCTAGGTTTAGATAGCCCCAGAACGGCGCGGGGCAGATGGCCAAGTCCGTGAGGGTCCACGACGACACCCACAGCGCCCTGAAGGCGCTGAAGGCGAAAAAGAGGAGCGCCAGTCTGGACGCGGTCATCCGGGAGCTGATCAAGACCTCCACCGGGGTCCCGGTCGAACGCATCGAGCCGCCTTCCAAACCGGACAGGTTGACGGACTACCTCAGAGAATGAATCGGGAAGACAGAAATACGAACGTCGGGAGCCCCGGCTGAATCATGGCAAAGTTCGACGGAATAGTCGGAAAGGCGCTCCTGACCGTTGAGGAAAAGGAGAATGAACTCACCCTCGTCTTCGCGGACAACAGGTACCTTTTCGTCAAGCTGGACAACGGCAAGCTACACTCGGAAAGCGTGCCTGAGTGACCTGCTCCGAGTCGAGTGACTCCACTTTTCTGACGCCTTGCAGCAGTTCTTGAACCCTGCATCCTTGCGGTCCCCCAAAAGCTTCCCGTAGTCCATCGGCATCGCCACCATTGCCTTCATGGCGCCTTGTAGTCTCCCATCGCCCTGAATGGACCGAAGATAACCGTCCAAGCAACCCGAAGACTGGGTCGTTACCCAGTGGGCACTCTCGCCGCCGTATGCCCACAAGATGTAGCGCCCCTAGAGGCTTACTCCTTCCTCTTTAATCCCGGTCTTGTCTATCGTAAGGATATCGATGCCGTTTCCGCTCATGGCGTCTCTGGCTATGGCCGCCTTTATGGCGGAGACCACAAGGTCGCGGGCCTCCTTCTGAGTCATGTCAGGGCTGTACCCCGCCTCGACCACTCCGATCGCGGTCTCCTCCCCCGTCCCCACGGTCGCGTACTGGTCAGATATCACACTGCCCAGCGGGTCCAGCACGTAGACCACTGGCTTGTCTCCCATGCCCCCCAGTATGACCTGGGTCAGAAGAGGCGCGTACCTGTTCTGGAACATGAGGGTCGACATCAGCTTGGCGACAGAGTTCGGCTTGAGAGACTTCCTAGATTCAAGCTCCTTCAGCTTCGAATAGACCGCGACTTCTTTGACAAGGTTCTGCATGTCCGCGACCATTCCTGCGCAGACAGCACCGACGCTGTCGGTGACGCGGAATACCTTCTTGCCTGACTTGCTCCTTACGAAGCTTCCCAAGGTGATCCGTCGCTCCGCCGCCAGTACCACCCCGTCCTTGTACGCGACGCCTACAGCGGTTGCCCCTGGCATGTACTGTTCGTAGGACATCAGAACTCTTGGGCTGCCGCGCAGAGCCGCCCTTTTAGACATTATGCCCGGTCGAGGTCTCAACCTCGCCCGGTCGGGTCGACACGCACTTGGAAGCGGCGTTCCGTTCGCCTGACCGACCATCTGCACCCTGTGAACTTCTCGGCCAGGTGAAGTCCCGACTCCAGATGGGGGGTCACCGAGGGAACGGAGACCTCGGACGGGCCCGACGCCAAAGACAAGAGCGGGATGATCATGTCTCCGAGGTTGGCATCGACCATGGCCCCTGAGCCTGCGTCCTTGACGAACCTCGTCGCTGCGTCCCTCCCAACCTCCTCGGCGGGTCTCCCCCTCGAACCGATTGCGTCCGCCCCCAAGAACGCTCCGGGGGCGCAGTGATAGACGAGGACGGAGGAGCCGGGTGAATCGGAGGATTCCACGGTGGTCTCGGTCCCATTTGGGGCGTAACCCGCCCGCACGAGAGCCTCCGAAGCAGACGAGAGCTGCCTATCTGCCACGTGCCTCGGCAGGGAACCGCATCTGGACACCACTGCGGCCTCTGACGCAGCCTTCCCCGCATCGGGACCGAGCGGTATTATGGAGGCGCACGGCTCGATCAGGGCGCTGACCCTTCCGCCTCCGCGGGGGTAGTACCCTCTTCGTTGGGCGGTCACTTCGAAGACGATCCCCATCGACCTGTATGCCTCTCGGACGACCCGCCCGAAGTAGTCGAGGGTTGGGCTCCAGGGGACGTCCGTTCCTCCTTCAAGATCCAACCTGAGGCTCGAGCCTGTGAGCGCCACGGCTGGCACCACCGCTTGGAGGACGAGGGTGATGCTGGCTGCGGTCCCCATTCCAATGGAGAGGTTACCCCTCCGCCTGTCTCCAGGCGCGAAGGTGATCTCCGATGACCCTTCGGCTGCTCCCGTGAGCTCCGCTTCGAAGACGGTCGCGAGTATTCTGAGCGCCGCAAGGTGCTGACGCTTGAGTCCTGGGACTCCTCTCCCTGCCCTAATCTGCGTGACCCTGACCGGGCGGTGCTGGATGGCAGAGAAAGCAACCGCTGACCGTAGAATCTGGCCCCCGCCTTCCCCTTCCGATCCGTCGACCTCTACGAACTCCACGGCAGGGCGGGAGCGACGTGCTCGATAAGCGATGAGGTGTGTTTTCTCTTAAATAGGCCGGAGCGGGCCGCGCGTTGAGAACGGTATGAGAGTCGGTCTGATCGTAGGCCGGTTCCAGCCATTCCATATCGGTCACCTCGAGGCTGTGAAGTACGCGCTAGAGCGGGTCGACTACCTCTACGTGGTGGTGGGGTCCGCCCAGAGGAGCCATGAGAGAGACAACCCATTCACCGCGTCAGAGAGGATCATGATGATCAAGAGCGCCCTAGACGGAAACAAGGTCGATCCATCCAAGTGGATGGCGATACCCATCGCCGACGCGGATTCCCACTCGCTTTGGGTTTCCACGGTGGTGTCGATGGTCCCCAAGTTCGACGTCGTCTTCACCAACGACGCCCTCACGTTCCTCCTCTTCAACGAAGAAGGGATCCAGGTAGAGGCTGTCCCGTACCTGGACAGGAGCCGCTACTCCGCGACGAACGTGCGGGTCAGGATACTCGAAAGGAAGGACTGGGAGGGGCTCGTGCCTGCCCAGGTGGCGAAGCTGGTCAAGACTTTTGGGGGGGTCGAGAGAGTAAGAGCCCTTATGCGCAAGGACTTGAAGGGTGGAGAGCATGGACAGTAAGCAGAAGCTAATAATGCTCCCAGGGCCAACGAACGTCTCCGACAGAGTGATGCGGGCGATGCTCAGCCCCATCATCAACCATCGAGGAGATGCGTTCAGAGAGCTGTACAAGGGGGTGCTTGACAAGACGAGGCACCTCTTCCAGACCCAGGGGGACGTCCTGATACTTTCCAGCTCGGGGACGGGCGGGGTCGAGGCTGCGGTTTGGAACCTCATCCGCCCCGGAGACGTCGCGGTTGTCCCGGTGTTCGGCGAGTTCAGCACCAGGCTGGCGGAGACCGTGGAGGTAGCCGGCGGAAAGGCCGTCCGGGTCACCTCCGAGTTCGGCAAGGTCCCCAGCTTGGAGCAGGTGAAGGCAGCCATGGATGGACAGGGGAAGTTCAAGGCGCTCTTCCTGGTGCACAACGAGACGAGCACCGGGGTCACCGCACCCTACGTCGAAGAGGCGACGAAGCTTGCCACGGACCACGGCGCTTTCGCGGTCGTCGACGCGATCTCCAGCCTTGGTGGATATGCTATCCCGGTGGACGAGTGGGGGGTCGACATGTGCATCACAGGGAGCCAGAAGTGCATCGCCGCGCCACCCGGGCTGGCGCTCCTGTCGGTTAGCAAGAAGGTGGTGGACTTCCTGAAGGAATCCCCCCCCAAGACAAGATACTTCGAAATCCCGAGGTATCTGGAGTACGGAGCGCGAGGCGAGACGCCGTTCACTCCGGCACTGCCTCTCTATTACGCGCTTGACGAGGCTCTCTCGGAGCTCCTCGAAGAGGGGCTGGCCAAGAGGGTGGAACGGCACGACAGGATGTCGTTCTTGCTCTACGACGGGTTAGCCGGCCAGGGGCTGAAGGCGGTCGCTGAGAAATCGGTCAGGTCGAAGACGGTTATCGCGTCCTACTACCCGCCGGGGGTGGATGATACTGCGTTCAGGAAGGCGATCTCCCACGACAAGGGGGTGGTGATCGCCGGGGGCTTCGGTCCGTTCAAGGGGAAGGTCTTCCGGGTCGGCTGCATGGGTCAGATCAATGAACAGCTGGTCCAGACGACGCTGACCGCCATCGGTGAGACGATGGCCGGGTTCCGAAAATGATGAAAGCCTATTAACCCAACCCCGAGGCTGGTCGAATCCAATGCCGTTTGACAAGGGGACCCTGATCTTCGCCAACTACACTGCTCGGGTCAAGGACACGGGGGAGGGGATCGAGTCTACGGTCGAGGAAGAAGCGAAGAAGCTCAAGATCTACGAGGAATCGAGGAAGTATGAGCCTCGCCTCGTGGCCGTGGGGGAGGGGTGGCTGATATCCGGATTGGATGCAGAAGTTGCGAAGCTGTCCGTCGGGGAGAGGAAGGAGATCGAGCTCGCGCCCGAGAAGGCGTTCGGGGTCAGAGACCCGACCCAGCTCAGGATGATACCCCTGCGGAAGTTCGGGGAGAGGGAGCACGAGATGTCGGTCGGAGATTCGGTCGAGATAGACAACAGGGTGGGAATCGTGAGGTTCATCGGGTCAGGAAGGGCCCAGGTCGACTTCAACCACAGGCTCGCAGGGAAGTCGATAGTCTACGACTTCCAGGTACTGAGGACGGTCGACACAGACGAGGACAAGGTCAGGGCGCTAGTCGACCGCAGGCTCGCCGGAGAAGGGAGCAAGGCGGCTCTCGAACTCAAGGAAGCGGCGCTCACCGTAACGATACCCGAGGACCTGTTCCTCGTGGAAGGGCTTCAGATCATCAAGAGAGGCATCGCCAACGACGTTTTCAAGTTCGTTCCCAACCTCACGGGGCTCACTTTCCTGGAGAAGTTCAACAACCAGAAGCCGGTCTCGAAGAAGGAGGAGACCAAGGCCTCGGCTGTAAAGGAACCCTCCCCCGCCGCGAAGCCGAGGCGGAAGAAGGCGGAAGCGACGCCCCAGAACGCCTAGACCACACCTGTAGCCTCAGCAAGGGCCTTGGCGCTCTTGCGTGTCAGTCTCTTCTTGGAGAGAATGGTGTATCTGTCAGGGCGAATCGTGCTCGCCTTCACCAGTGACTCGATCACCATTGAGTCGTTCACCCCTATCTGCGCTGCCTCAACGGGGGCTCCCACGTTAACGAGCGCAGATCTTACTCGCCTCCAATCAAGGCCGTGCAACTTCGCCATCATGATGGTGCCTATGCCGCACTTCTCACCGTGCAGCCCAGAATCCTGGGCCACCATGTCGAGGTAGTGGCTGAAGAGGTGCTCCGAACCCGAGCACGGCCGGGAGCTTCCGGCGATTCCCGCTGCCACCCCGGTGCTGATCAGCGCTTCTACCAGGTCTCTCACGCTGTCCTTTCCGAACCTCCCCAGCGCCCTGGACCTGTCAAGGACGGCGTTCGCGCTCATCAGCGCCAGGCTTGCCGAGTACCTGCCGTAGTACTCCCCCGTCACCCTGTGCGCAAGCTCCCAATCCTTCACCGCCGTCAGCTTGGAGACGAGGTCACCGCACCCTGCAGCCAGTAGCCGTTTCGGTGCTGATGATATGACGTCGATGTCGGCGAGAATCCCGACCGGGGGTTTGGCCATGACCGAATAAGGTCTGTCTAGTCCCTTGAGGGAGGCGAAGGGACTGGAAATCCCATCGTGAGACGCGCTCGTGGGGACCGAGAAGAACGGAAGATGCATCCTGAAGGCTGCGAGTTTCCCCACGTCGACGCTCTTCCCGCCGCCGACCCCCACTATGCATCCCGCTCTAGAAGCGGCTAAGATCACCCTATCCACGTTCTCCATGTCCGCGGCGGCGACCTCGACCCAGGTAGGAGACCCCTCAAGGGCCGATTCGACCGCGTCCCTCACCTTCGAGGTGACGTTCGAACCAGCCGCGATCACGACGGGCTTACCGCCTGCGGAGTCTTTCAGAAACTCGCCGAGCTTTGATATGACCCCGTCTCCGATCAAGACCTTGGTCGGGAGCTCCATCAGGTGGTACCCGGAGTCCACGCGAGCCGACGCCATCCTGTCGTCATTTAAGGAAGATGCGGGGCGGAGCACCCCTCATCCGATGGGGGTCAGTGAAAGCCTCGAAAGATTAAATAACTAACCGGCCCACGCTGGATTCGTCCGTTCTGAGGAGGTTTGTGAGCCTAATGTCAAGAGAATTCAATCAAACAGGGGGGAAGACGCTGGGGTCTGCCGTGTATCACGGGACCACCACGGTAGGGCTTGTATGCTCTGACGGCGTGGTCTTGGCCACTGACACGAGGGTAACCGCCGGGGGGTTCATCGCGCACAAGAGGGGGAAGAAGCTCCTCAAGATCGACGATAACATCGCCATGACCATCTCAGGTGGGGTGGCCGACGCCCAGAACGTGGTCGACACGCTGAAGTATTACACGAACCTCTACAGGATAGAAAAAGGGCGTCAGATGCCTGTGAAGGCCGCTGCCCAGGTCGTCTCGAACACGCTCTTCGCGTCGCGCTACTACCCTCTCATCGCCGATGTCCTCGTTGGAGGCGTCGACAGCACCGGCGGATCTCTGATCAACGTGGACATCTTCGGCTCCATGAACCGGGAGAACATGATCGCCACAGGGAGCGGATCACCCGTCGCCTACGGCGTTCTCGAGGCCGAGTTCAAGGAGGGGATGACCGTTGCCAAGGCCTACCCGCTGGCGGCCAAGGCAATCATCGCGGCGACGCGAAGGAACGTGGCCACCGGAGACCACTTCGACGTGGCCATCCTGGACAAGGAGGGGTTCAGGGAACTATCCGAGCAGGAGAAGAACAAACTCCTGGCCCAATTTACAACTGAAAATTAGTCTTGGAACAGAAAGCAAACGGCGCGAGCCTGATGAGCGCCATCCTGAACAATATCCCAGCGGAGGCTCAGATAACTAGAATCGAGTATGAGGGCCCCCGGATCGCCCTATACACCAGGAACCCGGCGTACCTGCACAAGAACAGCTACGTGATCTCGGAGATAGTCAACTCCCTGAAGAAGAGGGTGGTCACAAGGACGGAGAAGTCGATAAGGAAGCCGGAGAACGAGGCGAGGCAGGCCCTGGACAAGCTGTTCCCCCCGGAGGCGGGGGTCTCGAACTACTTCTTCGACGACGCCCTGGGAGAGGTGACAGTGGAGGCCGAGTCGCCGAGGACGCTCTCCCAGGAGGCCGGCTTTGACCTGGGAACGGCAATGGATCAGACGGGATGGAAGATCAAAGTGAGGAAGGCTCCTCACATAAAGTCCACGGCGATACAGAACGTGTACTACGCCCTGAAGGCTGGCAGCGAGGCGAGAGAGAAGTTCCTCCGTGAGCTGGGGGAGGCGATATTCAGGCCACGGATGGCGTCGGAGGAGCACGTGACAATCAAGACCCTGGGCTCTTTCCAGGAGGTCGGAAGGTCTTGCGTACTCGTCGAGACGGCAGAGAGCAAGGTGATGCTGGACTGCGGGATCCACCCTGGGTCAAGGAACACCTGGGACGCGTATCCCCGGCTTGACTGGGCCGACGTATCTCCCAGAGACATTGACGCCATCGTCATCAGCCATTCGCACCTCGACCACATGGGTTTCCTGCCTGCGATGTACAAGTACGGCTACGACGGGCCAGTCTACTGCACTGAGCCGACGCTCCCGCTGATGACTCTGCTCCAGAACGACTTCGTCAAGATCGCCCAGATCGAAGGAGGGAGGCTGATCTACGACCAGAAGGACATACGCGACGTCATCCAGCACGCCATCACGCTCCCCTACGGGATGGTCACCGACATTTCCCCTGACATCAAGCTCGTCTTCAACAACGCCGGGCACATCCTGGGGTCGGCCACGGTCCACCTCCACATAGGGGAAGGCGCCCACAACATCGTGTACACCGGGGACTACAAGTACGGGAGGACCCAGCTGTTCGATTCGGCGACCTGGAACTATCCTCGGGTCGAGACGCTCATCACCGAGAGCACCTACGGCGCAAAGGAGGACATCATGCCGGTCCGCGAAGAGGTAGAGATGAACTTCGTGAACGCCATCAATGGGATCTTGAAGAACGGAGGGAAGGTGCTCATCCCCATCCCGGCCGTCGGTAGGGCCCAGGAGATACTGCTGGTGATCGACCAGTACATGAGGAACAAGGTCCTGGTGGAGGCTCCTGTTTTCACTGAAGGTATGATCTCGGAGGCCACAGCCATCCACGTGTCCTATGCGGACTACCTCTCAAGGGAGCTGAGGGCCAAGATCCTGGACGAAGGAGTGAACCCGTTCAAGTCGGAGTATTTCACGGAGGTCGAGCACCCGACCGACAGGGAGGAGGCGTACCGGGAAGGGCCGGCGATAATCATGGCGACATCCGGGATGCTCGAAGGAGGGCCGGTCCTGGACTACTTCGAACACCTGGCGCCTTCAGAGAAGAACAAGATCCTCTTCGTGTCCTACCAAGTCCAGGGGACCATCGGGCGGAGGGTGCTCGACGGCGGGAGCCAGGCAAGCCTGATGGACACCAGCGGGAAGATCAAGATCGTGGACGTCAAGGCGTCGGTCCAGAAGATCGAGGGCTTCAGCGGCCACAGCGACTACAACCAGATCATACGCTTCGTCGGGAAGGTCAGGCCCAAGCTCCAGCTGGTCCTCGTCAACCACGGGGAGAAACGGAAGACGGAGAACCTCGCGTACGCGATCCAGAGGATCTACAGGATACCCGCGATCCACCCCGCCGTGCAGGAAGCCATCAGGGTCTACTAGCAGACCAGAATCACGTTCCAGTCAGAACGCTGTGTCGCGTTCAGAACCCCTCCAAGACTGCTAGGCCGTTCTAGGCGACTCCTCAGAAGGCTTATGGTAATATGAATACGATAACCCCACCGAAACGATTGAGACCGCAACGAAGGCTCCTGACCAAGCCGGAATCAGTTCTACGCCTGCGATGGTGCCCGTTCCCTCAAGCAGCGCGAGTGATACCGCCAGGATGCTCAACCCATACGAGATAGTCTTGAAGCCCCCAGAGTTCGCTATCCTTGAGAACACCTCTCTGAGTACGAGGCTGTCAAGTGTGTCCGTGGGAATCATCCCAAGCGAAAAGAAGCCCGTCAACACCAGAGCGACTTGGACGCCCTGAGTCACCGAAGCCACGGCAGAGACTGTCAATGCTGAAATCTGGGACGCTGTGTCGAATCCCAAGCCGAATATGAAACCAATCAGCAGCGGAGAGCCGACGGTCCCTGCGAACTTCGTAGTCCCAGCGACTTTCTGTGCCAGGACGCTGAACCCGGATCTGCCATATCGCCTGATGCTGTAGAAGTTGACTCCCCCTATGACCGCTAGAACAGAAGCGCCTACAATTCCGCCGAGCAACTGGAATGAGGAATCCGCCTCCATGCTCTTTACCACATACACCAGGGCCACCATTTCGACGCACACCGCCAACATATGGCCGAAGCTGAACAGCGAACCAACCCATCTCGACGACTTGTTGGCGACATGGATCCTGACGAGGTTGTCGATGGCTGCGATGTGGTCTACATCAAGGCCATGCCTGACTCCAAGGAGAATCATCACAGGTATCGTCGCGACTACGAAGAGTGAGACATCGCCCAATTCCAAGACGGACTCCGCGTTTCTCTAGTTAAGGGAGCCGCACGATTCCCAAGTCTAAGAATGCAGATTCTGACTTCCCGCGTACCATCGTTGAGGCCCAACCGCACCAAGATTGCCTAGTCCAATTGCGGCTGCTCCTATGATCGAGGTCAGAGTCGCCGTCAAGAAGGGTCTACTGAGGGATCGACAACGAGTCCGTCATCAGTATGCCGTCGCTGGGCATACTGCGTTTCAAGGGGATTTGGATTTGTATCAGGCCCTGTAGCCACTTTACTACCTCGGGCCCTTTTCCTTAACGACGCCTCTTCGCGACGATTTCGACGAGGTTTCCATCAGGATCGCGCAGCAGCGCACTACGGTTACTGCTGCCTACGTCATGTGGCGGCTGGACCACAGGAGTTCCGGCGGACTTCAGTAGCTCGAAGGACTTGTCGACGTCGTCCGTCCATACGACCAACACCATAGCGGGGCTGCCGGGTGCCGCTTCGACTCCGTGCACTCTCTTTGCAGCCTCCACTGTGCCGAGTCCCACACCAAACCCGTTTAGTGTGAGCTCGACGTGGGTGGGGGTCCCCACTTTCGGGGTGCGAAAGGTCTCTCTGAACCCTAGGAGGTCATGATAGAAGTGGATGCCCGCTTCGATGTTGCGGGTATACAGGTTGACGAATCCTTCCGTGAACATGGCGTTCAGCCTAACTGCAATTCTCGAACCCTTAACTTTTCTTGATCCCACAAGCAAGGGCAGATGGAACTAGCTCGATTGTTCTCACGGCGCGCTTTCTGAACCACAGGGTGTGCTTATGATGAAGTCTAGCCCGAGTTGCCTGCCCTTCCCATCGGGGGAGGGCGATTCTGGCGGTGCCAAGGTCGTCAGCATTGAGGGTCAACCGGCGGATAGCCACGTCGGTCCATCCCCAGTCAAGATACAACCTAGTTCAACCCTGGCCCTTCCGGATACCGAAGGCAAGGGCGTCAACCCCTACTTGCTCGTCAGTTCGTACTCGGCGAAGACTTCCTTTACGAGTTTGATGGCCTCGCTGGCTTTCGCAACACGGTCTTTCTCCGCGCTGATACCAATGATCCTCTCCCTAATTTTGTCGTAGTACTCTCGCTCGACCGTGGCAATCTCTATGTTCCTTGCTGAAGCGTGCGACAGGTCATTGGGGTCGACCGTGACGTGCGACCAACTCACGGTGGTGGAGTGTGGAGTCTGCTTGAAGATGTATCCCTCACTTACTTCCCAAAAGAATTTCCTTTCCCCCCGGTACTTCGACACCGTTATCCTGTCGCCTTCCACGGCCGCCCTGAACAACTCGTCACCAGAACCGCCATGCGCGCGGTCCGCGTGCAACACGCGAGCGCTAACTTCGACCTTGGCTTCCAACGCCCACCCCTATCACATGAAAGACTCCGGCTCCGCCCTCGTGATCCAATGTAGCCTTCGCCTTCCTCCATTCACCTCAGCTTTCATGAGTCGGCCGGCCTCGTCGCGGACATGTGGTTTTAACGTTCCTGGGCGGCTTCCGAGGACGTCCGACCAGCCAAAAGGGGCCGGTCCTCAACGTCAGCTCTGTCGGCGCCTGGGGTGTGCAGGCAATCCACCCGGAATATCATGTTCAAGTCGGGCCATCGCGCGACCTCCCAGTCCTGACCCTGCAGCCACCCCGAAGCAACTTCAGACTCCGTCTCGGAACCAGAAAGAATCTTATGGAATATTCTCGCGGGAGGAATAAGAAGTTCGCAGGGGTTGTATCGTGGGATGGAGATATCGTACAGGTGCGACCTCTGCGAAGCGGAATTTGGTTCGCGACAGGAGCTTGACTCGCACATAAAGGCCCACCTTGGGGAAAGAACGAGCATCCCGATGCAAAGTTGACGCCCGGGAAGGGTTCGGCGTCCAGCCATCGAGACTTCACGAACGGCTCTGACGAGTAGGCGTATATCTGCCGGCGCCTGCGTTCGATGACATGAGGAAAGAGGGCGTCGCCCTCCTGCTAGTTCTGGTGATCTTGGCCAGCGGGACAGCGGGATACCTGGCAGGGGCGTCATCCTCACGCACAACCACGCTGACGACTTTTCTCGGGACCCCTCACGCGGAGCAGGTCCTACTGGCCGCGTCCTGTTCTCCGATCGGATACACGGGGCAGATCAACGCGACGAACGTCGGCTCCTCTTCGGTGAACCTGACTGAGATCATCCTGGTAGAATTCGGCGGAAGTAGCGTCGTAACGCATTTTCCTCATGGGTTCGTCATCGCTCCGGGCAACGAATCCACGCTGACCCAGGGATTCTTCTACATGGGAGGCAACGTCACCATAGGTGCGCTCTCGGCGAAGGGGAACCTATTCTATACGTCCTGCTCGCACCATTAGTCGCTGGATGCGCCCTGGCGTCTCCTTGGGCATCACGAATGGGGATGCTAGTGTGCTACTGCAGTCCGCGCCAGATCTTCACGCCCGGAGGCGTGATGACGACCCTCTCGTCCCCTAGCCTCGCTATGTCCCCGCCCACCGAGGTCGCGAATTCGTAGAGCTGCTCTACGGACGACTTCAGCTCCTCGAGGCTCTTCTGGGCGAGTGGGGTGACCTTCAGTATCACGATCGTCTTGTTTGTTACGTCCTCCTGTATCTTCGGGATATCCTCTATGCTGCGGAGGGCTAGTGCCTTCAACAGAATCTCCTTGCTCTTTCCCTCCATCTTCCTTTCTTGCATCATACCAGACATTTCTTTGCTATTTCTCCTTGAGCCGTTGCCTATTATTAAGCGTAGGGAGGCTCCGCAATTCTATGATACGAATGAATTTGTTAGACCGAGTTGTACAGAATAGTTCAGAATCCCCGGATTTCGTTCTCAGAATATAAGGGGAGGGTTCCCCGAAACTAATCCCCCTCAGAGCGACTTGTGCAGGTTCCAGTACCTGTCACCGACGTGGTGAAGGTTCTTCACGCACCCCCCCTTCGACATCTCCTTTGCCTCCGGGCCCGAAACGAAGCTCGTCCCCACTGCTATGGCCCTCCCTTTCTTCTCCTCCCTCACCACGACCATCCTCCCGGCCGGCCCCCAGTCGTCGAGCTTTCTGATGCCCGGGCGCATCACGTCAGCCCCGTTTAGCAGGAACCTGATGGCCCCTTCGTCCACGAACGCCTGCGGGAAGAGCGCCAGGGTCGCCTGGGAGCCTAGGAAGGGGAAGAACTTCTCCCCCGCCTGCACGAACTCGTAGCCGTCCAGGGCGACGAATACCGCTCCCTCCTCCGGCTCGGCACAGTTCGCCTGGGACGACTTCGGGAGCTGCAGGGACAGCCCGAGGGATCCTTCGATCTTGGAGATCATTTCGGCGGAGTCTCGCCGGGACAGGACCCACTTCTTCAACTGCCCAGACTCGTACCACTGCTTAAATAAATCAATTCGAGAGGCGGCGTAAGCGGGTTATATTGTCAGTCGACATGGCGGTCAAGGTCCTCGACGAGAGCGTCGGGAAGGTCGTCCTCATCAAGCTCAAGGGAGGGAAGGTCATCCGGGGGAACCTCCAGGGCTTCGACCAGCACATGAACCTGTCCCTGGAAAAGGCCGAGGAAGTGTCCGAGGACGGCACGTCGAAGTCGCTGGGGACGCTTATCGTAAGGGGGGACAACATAATCATGATCTCCCCGCCGCCAAGCTGACGAAGCTCTCCGACGCAGCCGGTCGCGCGCTCTTGATGACCTGCTTTTATATCGAAGGTGCAAGCCCATGAGGAAGGAATCTCCTCCATGGTCGATCTTCTGACCGCGGTCATTGCCGGGGCGGTGGGGTTGGGCCTTGGAGGCGTGGTTTCCTACTACGTCTTCTATTCCAGGTCCAAGCAGGAGAAGGTCGTCGTCCCCCGGGCTGAACCCGGTTCGAGGCCCAGGGAGACCTCGGTCACCTCGACAGACCTGGAGCGCTCAAGGAGGGACATGAGGACCATTATGGTCGAAAGGGACCTGCTCTCGTCGGCGATGATGAAACTGTACGAAGCAGAGACGGAAGGGAGGATAACGCGCGAGGAGAGGGAGATGATATCCAAGCGCTACAGCGACCAGATCAGGGACCTGCAGTCGAAGCTCAAGGACGTCGAGCTCATCGTGGAGGTCGGGGAGCTGGAGGGGCTCAGGAACGAGCTGCTCACCCTGTTCGAAGGGAAGATACAGAACATAGAAGCGAGGCTCGAGATCGCGCGCCAGCGTCTCGGCCCTGCGGCGCCCGTACCGCCCCCTCCGAAGAAGGAGGCCGCCCCCAAGGTCGAGCGCGGGGCGGAGCTGGAGAAGGTCGTCGAGAAGCGGGCGAAGTCCGAGATGAGCGAATCGGAGAAGCGTAGGAAGGAGATCATGGACGACGTAATGGGGGAGCTCGCGCGATTAGAACAGATCGACATGGAGAAGAAGCAGCAGGAAAACTGATGGACCTAATCCCTATAGCGACCCAGAGAGCCTCCACCTAAAGGCGGCGAAGCCTAACCGCGCCCGCCGCTGCTACATCCCACCGGAGCAAAGACATCACTTCACGTAGACATACACATACCGTAACGGGACTTTCGACTTGTTCCGGACATTGTGTGAAGTATGGGCAGGGATCAGCGCCGCGGCCGGCGCACGAACCGTTCTAGTCTCGCCTTCGCCTACCAACTCTGCGGTACCTTCCATGAACACAATTAGCTCCTCTCCACCCCCAGTCTCGTGCTCTCCAACCTCCTTGCCTTGCTCAAGCAATACAAACCCAGACCTGACTAGCTGACTATCGGAGGCCGAGATGAGCGACCCCGCCTCTCTGAGACTTCTAACGAGTATTGCCAACCTGCGTTAGACCAATTCACAGGTCTTAAAGCTCACTTCTACAAAAGCATCGGTGCTATGGCGTCAGAAAATCGTCATGGGCAAGAATCATCCAACACCAACGTAAATCAAACGCCTAATAGCCTAAACCTAGAGGGAGAATATAGGAATTATGGACCGAACCAGGGAAGCGCTGAAGCGCGTCGCCAAGGAACTCTCGAAGAGCATAGGCCCCGGCACGACCCTGGGGCTCGGGAGCGGGTCCACGGTGGCCGCCCTGCTCGAGGAGCTGTCGCCGCTGGTCCTTGCCAAGTCGAAGGCGGTCAACGCGGTGGCGACGTCGATGCAGATCGAGCTCGTCGCCGAGAAGTGCGGGATCAACCTCGTCCCGTTCAGGGGCTCGGTTGACCTCGTGGTCGACGGGGCCGACCAGGTGGACGAAGGCCTGAACCTGATCAAGGGAGGCGGCGGGGCGCTGCTGAAGGAGAAGGTCGTCATGGGGAGCGCGAAGAGCATAGCCATAGTCGCGGCCGGGAACAAGTTTTCAGCGCGGCTCTGCGACAACGGGGTCCGGGTCCCTGTGGAGGTCTACCCCTTCGCAAGGCAGAGCGCCAAGGTCAAGATATCGATGCTCGGCGGCGTCCCTGACGAAAGGCTGACCCCGAAGGGTTTCCCTTACTTCACCGAAAACGGGAACATGATCCTGGACACGCTCTTCGA
>Ga0335078_10005488_pt1 | contig 18739 bp, 16 predicted proteins | sample Lox_Sample_32_FD_206711 | JGI IMG/M metagenome (GOLD analysis project Ga0335078, IMG submission 206711) | Soil microbial communities from Loxahatchee National Wildlife Refuge, Florida, United States - Lox_Sample_3.2 | ecosystem: Environmental > Terrestrial > Soil > Wetlands | place: USA... | reverse complement strand
CCGTCACGCGGCCGCGAATGATGTCGGCCTGGGCGAGCAGGAGTCGCGGCTGCGCGGCCAGGAGGCCGGCGGAGGCGAGCGCGCACCAGGCGATTCCGCGCAGGACGGCCCGCAGTCGCGCCGGCAGCGCGATCGTCACCGAGCGGGAACCCGCAGGGGCGTCATGCCTTCCTGGCTCCGCGCCGAGGGTGGGTGGGCGCTACCCTTCCCTCATGAGATGACCCGGCGGCCCGAAAGGTCGCACCCGACCTCCCGGTCGGACGCCATCCTAACCGTACGCTCGGCCCGCCGAGGGGCGCAACGTCGCGCGACGGTCCCGTTCGATGCGGACCGCCGCGTCAGCGCCCGTTGCGCCGCCGGCGAGCGCGGCGCGCGCCTCGCCCGGCCAGCTCCGTCAGGGCGTCCGCGTCGCCGCCAGCAGCGTCACGTCGTCGTGCGGCTCGGCCGGCCCGGTGAACGCCTGGAGCGCCGCCAGGACGCCCTGCACCAGCGCCGAGGCCGATGCACCGTTTCCCCGGAGCGCCGCCCGCAGCCGCTCGGCGCCGAACGCCTCGCCCGCCGGGCTCCGTGCCTCCACCAGCCCGTCGGTGAACGCGAGCAGACCGTGGCCGCGCTCGACCTTCACCTGCCCCGCACCGTACGCCACGTCCGGCATCAGCCCCAGCGCGGGGCCGGTGGGCCGCAGCTCCCGCGTCGCGCCGTCCGCGGCCACGACCAGCGCCGGCTCGTGACCGGCGTTGACGTAGTCGAGCTGGCCGTCGTTGGGGTCCAGCGCGGCCAGGAAGGCCGTGGCGAACATGTTGGTGCGGCCGTGCAGCCGCGCGATGTAGTCGTTGGTGAAGCCCGCGACGCGCGTCAGCAGGTCCGCCGGCGTCGCGGCCTCCAGCGACTGGCGCACGATCGTGCGCCGGCCGCCGATCATCTGGATCGCCCCGCCCCCGACCGGATCGGCCGAAGCGCGGATGAGGCTGCGGAACAGGGCCATGAACAGCGCCGCGCCCACGCCCTTGTCGCACACGTCGCCGACCACCAGGACGATCGTGCCCGACGGCGGCAGCACGAAGGCGTCGTAGAAGTCGCCGGACACTTCGCGCGCCGGCTGCAGCACGGCGTCGAGCTGGACGCCCCTCGCGAGCGGCAGGGATTCGGGCAGGAAGTCGCGCTGGATGCTCCGCGCGACTTCCATCTCGCGGGCGAGCCGCTCGACGTCGGGCACGCTTCGTGGGGTCGTCATCGGACCCTCGCTAGGTCTCGTTGAGCACGTTGAGCTGCCACAGATCCCGCGTGCCCGTGTGGAGGAACGGATCGAGGGCCAGGAGGCCCGTCTTCCCGATGCTCTTCTCCAGGTAGCGCATCTCCCCGAACCGCTCCTTCAGCGTCGGGTCCGGCGCGGGCTCGAACCCGGCCTCGCGCATCATCAGGACCCCCTTGGCCTTGATGGCCAGCTCGGCCCGCAGGCGCAGCAGGCACATCATGTCCACGATCACCTCGGCGGAGAAGCGGCTGCGCACCGTCCTGAGGTACCGCCCGGCCGGGGTCCCCGAGACCTGGCCCGCATGCACGACCCGGAGCAGCTCCTGGTCGGTGTCGAACCCCGTGCCCAGCCAGGCCCGGGTGTCGCGTTCGCTCTGCTGGAACACCGCGACGCTGAGGGCGGGAAAGACCAGGACGATCAGCGCCGTCGCCAGGAGCGGCTCGATCAGGAAGTGATTGTACAGCGAGTGCAGGACCACGGCCACGACGAGCCCGGGGAGCGCGAGCCGGAGCCGGAAGGCGTCGGTGCGGCCCTGGAGCGACTTGGCGACCATCGCCAGGATGGACGTGGCGCCGCCGTGCATGATCGCGGTGCCGAGGCCCCGCACGATCCACGTCCAGAACGCCGCGCCGGGGTTGGCCTGCAGGTAGTACAGGTTCTCGAGGAACGCGAAGCCGGTGCCGATGCCGAACCCGTGGATGGCGGCGTCCACGACGAACCCCAGCCGGTTCCGCCGCAGCAGCCAGACGACGAAGGCCGCCTTGAGCGACTCCTCCACGACGGGCGCGACGTAGCGGGAGTACCCGTCCCAGTCCAGGCCGAGGGCCGGCCGCAGCCAGACGTTGGCGGCCCACGCGGCGAGGCCGGCGGCCATGCCGGCGGCCACGGAGAGCAGGATCGCCCGCAGCGATACGAGCTTGTAGCTGTCGAGCAGCACCAGCGCCCCGAGGAACAGGAAGACCGGCAGGACGCTGACGGCGATCGCGAGAACGGCCGTCACATGATCTTGAAGGAGAACATGAACGCCGAGTGGTTCACCCCGGGCCGCTCGTGCGCCACCGCGTACCCGAGGGACAGGGTGGACGCCAGGTGGGAGAGCGTGACCAGGCGGAAGTCGAGCTGGGCGCCCGCGCTCGCCAGCGTCTGCCGGTCGGCCGGGTCATCCACGTCGGTCTCCAGCCCCGTGGCGAACAGCGACAGATCGGCCCACTGGAGGTAGCAGGTCGGGATCCCGACGCGGCGGAACCGGAGGGGCGGCAGCACCCACTCCGCCTGGACCTTCCCGTAGCTGGCGCCGCCGATGGCGTCAATCCCGAAGCCCGGGAAGCTCTCCGTCTCGCGGAACTGCTTGACCGCCCGGTAGTCCACCCAGTTGTTGCCGAAGCCGCCGAAGAAGTACTGCGCGAACGCGTCGCTCCGATTCCCTGCCAGCGCCGATCCCGCCGAGGCCCGGAACCAGAGCGACGAGTGGTTGATCGGCAGCAGGAAGCCGTGCGAGGCGTCGAGGCTCAGGCCGGGAAAGAGCGTGCCGTTGACCCAGTTGCCCCGCAGCGTCGCGCTCGCGGTCGAGCCCAGCTCGTCCTCGACCGCCCCGAGCGACTGCCGGAGCGAGCCGTAGGCGAGGTCGGCCGAGAACGCCACCAGCTTGTCGAACGGCGCCGTGATGCCCTGGTATTCGGGCAGGGTCGTCAGGCCGCCGTACCCCGCCACCCGCAGCGTGTACCCCAGCGTCCGCGGGCCGTCCATGAACAGGTCGTTCTTGTACTGCACGCCCAGCGAGTAGCCCCGGCGGCTCACCTTCGTGGGCCCGAAGAGATCGTAGAAGTCCGCGCGGTTCAACGCCGCGACGACGCGCCAGTTCCAGGACATGAAGTCGGCGCGCAAGTGGAGCCGCTCGTACGACGACAGGGCCCCGTCGGGCGCGTAGGAGGCCGTCACGTTCAGCGCGGTCGCGCCGATCTCGTCGGAGACGTTGAGCCGCTCACCGAAGGCCACGGCGTCGTGGCCGGCCGCGTCCTGGTAGCCCTCCACGACGGGATACGCGCTGTTCAGCGCCAGGTGGCTGAGCCCGTGGTAGGGCCGCGCGGTGGCGACGAGCGAGTCGAGGTTCATGGTGGACGCCTGCGGCGGGATCCACGTCTGGACGTCAGGCCGCTTCTCGGCGATCGCGTTCCCGAGGAGGTTGATCGAGCTCACGCTGTCCACCGCCGTGTCGGCGATGAGCGACGGCGCGAACCCCCGGGCGGTGTACCGGAAGACCAGCACCGAGTCGTCGGGCAGCGGGACCGGCTTGAAGAAGCCCGTCGCCGTGTTGCTGAGGGCGTCCATGTCGTGCCGCGCGACGTCGTAGCGGTAGATGTTGGAGACGCCCGAGTAGTACGAGGAGCCGTAGAGGAACTGCCCGTCCGGCGAGAACACGAAGTTCTGCGGCGCCCAGTTCCCGAAGTCGAACAGGACCTCCGCCGTGTCCTCCTGCGCCTGCAGCGCCGCGACGCGCATCCGCACCAGCTGCTCGCTCCCGCTGATCTCCGACATGGACCCGACGAGCGTCGCGCCGTCCGGCGAGACGTCCAGGTCGAACAGGTCCTTCCCGTACGGCAGGGTCCAGACCTGGTGCCAGTCGTGATACGGGGCCGGCAGGCGGACCAGCGTCGAGAACCCGTTGTCGTGCCGGACGCCCCACAGCGAGCGGTCGGCCGGATCGAAGGCCAGGTCGCCGATCCGCGCGTTCCTGAGCAGCATCCGGGTGCGGCCGGTCGCCAGGTCGAGGGCCAGGAGGTTGCGCCAGTCGGCGTCGTCGGTGGTGAAGAACAGGGTCCGCGAGGCCGGATCGTACGCCAGCGAGGTCACGTAGTAGCCCGCGGCGCCGAGGATCTCCGTGAGGTTCGTGATCCTGCCGGTCGCGACGTCGATCGCGGCGAGGTGGGCGACCTGCCCCGGATAGCGGATGCCCACGTACACGACCCGCCGCGCCGCATCGTAGTACGCCCGCGAGACCGAGCCGAGGATGTGATCGGTCAGCGGCCGGAAGGCGGTGACCGGGTGCTTGCGGATGGACGCGAGGTTGGCATCCTGCCAGGCGTGCTCCCACGCGATCCAGCGCGACCATTCGTCCTCGAGCGAGCGGCCGTAGACGTGCCGGAACTGGGTCGAGTACCACGCCCGGCTGCCCGGGGTCCGGTTGTACCAGGCGATCAGGCTGTCGTCGCCGTAGCGCAGCGCCAGGTAGCTGATGAACCGCGTGCCGTAGAGATACGAGTTCACCCCCACCTGGAAGTCGATCGTCGTGCCTTCCGATTCGAGCCCGACCGCGTCGAAGATGGTGGCGCTGTCCTTCACCAGGGTGCGGAACACCATCTCGTCGTACGGGCCGATGACACGCCCGATCCCCCCGTTCATCCACGTTTCGAGATAGACCGCGATCCCCTCCAGGTACCACCGCGGCGAGTACCACCGCGGCGTGGTCAGGTAGCCGTACAGCATGGACAGCGGCACTTCCGCGTCGGGCGTGACCTTGCCGAAGAAGATCGCGCGGTAGAACCGGTCGGCCGCGGTGGCCTTGTCCACCGTGACGATGTGGGTCATCTCGTGGTTGAGGGACGACGTCATCCGCTCGGGGGCCGGCGCGGACTCGTAGTCGTGGTCGTACGGCTCGATCCCGATGGTGATGTGGTTCGCCGGGATCGGGCTCGCGCCCGCGTTGCCGTAGTGCCACAGGTCGTGCAGCAGCACGTTGATCCTGCCGGCCGGCGTGTAGTCCCAGAGACGGCGGTGGAACTGGAGCGAGTTCTCGAAGCTCCGGACCACCTGGGGCACCAGGTACGCCTGCAGCGGCGACGTGAACACGAGCCGCAGGTCCGGGGTCTGGAGGGTCTGGAACTGCGCGCGGAGGTCCGGCGGCGCGCACAGCCGCGCACCGGCCACGAGGGCCAGGACGAACGAGAGTCTGCGCATGGTCAGTGGGGGAAGGAAACTACTCGGAGATCCCGGCTCCCGTTAGGGCGAGCCGGGACCCCCGTCGAGCCCGGCTACAGCTGGGAGCGCATCGCCTGCCGCATGAACTCCTGGGACAGCGCCTCGCTCCGCGACAGGGAGCGGAAGGCCTCGCTGGCCTGGAGCGTGCGGAACGCGTCGCTCTGCATGATCGTGCGGAACGCGTCGCTCTGCATGGCCGTCCGGAATGCGTCGCTCTGCATGACGGCGCGGAAGGCGTCGTTCTGCATGATGGTGCGGAACGCGTCGCTCTGCATCACCGTCCGGAACGCGTCGCTCTGCATCACGGTCCGGTAGGCGTCGCTCTGCATGACGGTCCGGAACGCGTCGCTGGCCATGATGGTGCGGAAGGCCGCGTTGGCCTGGAGCTGGCGGTACGCCGCGTTCTGCTGCAGCTGGCGCATCGCCTCGGAGGACTGCAGCTGCCGGAACGCGTCCTGCGCCTGGAGCGTGCGGAAGGCCGCGCTCGCCTGCAGCTGGCGGAACGCGTCCTGCGCCTGGAGCGTGCGGTACGCGTCGCTCCGCATGACGGTCCGGAGCGCGTCACTCTGCATGATGGTGCGGAGCGCGTCGCTCTGCATGATGGTCCGGAACGCGTCGCTCTGCATGACCGTGCGGAACGCGTCGCTGGCCATCAGCTCCCGGAACGCCTCGTTCTGCATCACCTGCTGGAAGGCGCCGCTCTGGACCAGCTTCAGGATCTGGTCGTTCTGGAGCAGGGCCTGGATCTCCGGGTTCTTGAGGGTCACGTCGGCCTGGGTCATGGTCCGGCCGTGATACCGCGCCGCCGGCTCCACGCCGCCGATCGTGCCGGCTTCGCCGCCGCGCGGCGGCCAGCCGGTCACCAGTCCGGCGACGACGATCACGATCGCCACCGCCGCGCTTCCGATGAGCACCGCCTTCTTGGTCATGATCGCTTCCTCCATGCGTTCCGTGACGAGTCTCAGTCCCTCGATGGCCGATCGCAGCATGGCGCCCGGCGACGCGCGGGCCTGCTGCGGCAGCGCGTCGAGGATCGCCCGTTTGAGGTGCGGCGGCGGCTCGCGCTCGGCCACCCGTGCGAACACCGCGGCGACGCCGCGCAGGTCGGCCGCCAGCGCCCGCGCCTCCGGATCCCGCTCCACCAGCGTCCGGAACGCGGCACTCTCCTCCGGCGTGTTCGCGCCGTCCAGCTCCTGATGGATGAGGTCCACCTGGTCCCGGCTCAGCATCGCTACCGGACTCCTTCCGCCAGCGCCAGCCGCAGCCGCTCGCGCGCCGTGAACAGGCGCGACTTGACGGTGCGGACCGGAATGCCCAGCACGTCCGCGATCTCCTGGTAGGAGAAGGCCACGAAGTGCCGCAGCACCACCACGGCCCGGTCGTCCGGCTTCAGGCTCATCAGCGCCCTCCCCACCCGGTCCTCCGCCTCCGTCACGCGATCCGCCGCGGCGTCCGGCGCCCGGAGATCGAGGTCGTCCTCCAGCGGCACCATCGGCTTCCGGCGTTTGAGCGCGTTCAGCGACTCGTTCACCGTCATCCGGTAGATCCAGCTGAAGAACCGGTACTTCGGGTCGTACGTCCGCAGCTGGCGAAACGCGTTCAGAAACACCGTCTGCGTCACGTCTTCGGCGTCCTGCACGTCGTGGAGCATCCGGAGCGCGACGTTGAACAGGCGCTGCTGATAGCGATCCACGAGCGCGCCGGCTGCGTCCCGATGATCCGCGAGGTACCGCCTCACGAGAGCACGGTCCTCTTCGTCCGCCGCAAGAGGTGTCTCTTTCAATTACAACCCGAACCGCCGAAAGTTGGAGGAGGCCGTCGGCTGGACGTCGCCGAGGGGGGGAACGTGCACCGCGGGGCGCCGGTCTGCAATGCCGGGCCGGGGACCCGCGGGCCGCGGGGAGCCGCCGGGCGGCGCCCCCGCGCCGGGCGGCCGCCCCGCCGGCCGGGGGTGGCGGGCTGGCGCGGCGGCGGCGACGGTGGCTTCATACAGCGGCCCGCGGGAGGGGCGAGATGGGGCCCAGCCTCCGTATGAGGATCGGCGCCGACCCCGGCCAGGTCGCCGGGGTGGGCGCGGCGTTCGCCGAGTTCGCGGACGCGCACGCCGTGCCGGCCGCGATCCGGCGCAGCATGAGCGTCGCCCTCGACGAGCTGCTGCACAACACCATCGCGTACGGGTTCGCGGGGCGGGATGGCGGCGAGGTCACCGTCGAGGTGGAGCTGCGCGCCGACCGGCTGTGCGCCACCCTCAGCGACGACGGGCCGCCCTTCAACCCGCTGGAGTCGGCTCCCCCCGACACCACGCTCGCCGTGGAGGAGCGGGAGGTCGGCGGGCTCGGCATTCACCTGGTCCGGCGGATGATGGACGAAGTCGGCTATCAGCGCCGGGCCGATCGCAACGTCGTCAGCCTGGCGAAGCTCCTGACGGAAGGGAGCGCGGCGGGTCGTGGCGGAGGACGGTCCATGGACATCAGCACGCGCACACACAACGGCGTCACCCTCGTCGCCTTCGCGGGCAAGCTCGACAGCAATACGTCGCCGCAGGCCCAGCAGGCCATGGACGAGATCCTGGCCGGCGGCGTGCGAAAGATGGTCATCGACTTCACGGCCCTCGACTACATCAGCAGCGCCGGCCTCCGGGTCCTGCTCGGCGCCGCCAAGCGGCTGAGTGCGGCCGGCGGGGGCGCGGGGAGCGCGCTGCGGCTGTTCGGCCTCAACGAGTCCATCCGGGAGGTGTTCGAGATCTCCGGCTTCGCCACGATCCTCGCCGTGTACGCCACGGAGGCCGACGCCCTCAAGGGGTTCTAGGGATCCCGGCGAGCGCTCCCGCGGCGTGCGAGCGCCGGCCGCGCGGCGAGCGGCGACGCACGCCGACTCAGCGGCTTGCCGTCAGAACGGGCGCCTCCCGATAGAGATCCGGGAACTTCGCGCGGAGGTGATCCACCTTCGGCAGGTCGTTGATGACGATGTACGGATTGTGCGGGTGGTGGAACGCGTAGTCCTGATGGTAGTCCTCGGCCCGGTAGAAGGCCGTGAGCGGCACCACCTGCGTCACGATCGGGCGCGGGTACACGCGCGCCGCGGTCAGCCGCGCGATGACCGCCTCGGCGTCGTGCCGCTGCTCGTCGTTCCGGTAGAAGATCGCGGAGCGGTAGCTGGTGCCGACGTCCGGCCCCTGACGGTCGAGCTCCGTCGGATCGTGGCCCACCAGGAAGAAGACGTCGAGCAGCCTCTGGAACGTGATCACCGACGGATCGAACGCGATCTCGACGGACTCGGCGTGGCCCGTGGTCTCGCTGCTTACGTCCTCGTAGTCGGCGGTCGCGGCCGTGCCGCCGGAGTAGCCGGCCACAACCTGCGTCACGCCCTTCACGTGCTCGAACAGGTTCTGCATCCCCCAGAAGCAGCCGCCCGCCAGGACCACCGTGTCGCTCACCGCCCGAGCGGGCATCCGGACCGGGGTCTGGGCCGCGGCCGACGCCGCCGCGAACGCGAGCACCGCGCCGCCTCCGAGAATCCGCACGCTCCGGTGCATGGCACATCTCCGCTTTGGTATATCGGAAATGTAGACAGGGCGGAGGGCAAAGCGGAGTGCCGCCGGGCGGCGGACCGGCCGGCCGAGCCGCCGGACCGGCGGTGTCCTGTTACACGCCCTCGAGCGCCTGCGCCAGGTCGGCGATGAGGTCGTCGGGCTCTTCGATGCCCACCGAGTAGCGCACCAGCCCGTCGGTGAAGCCGGCTTCCTCGCGGGCCTGCTTCGACATGGCCGCGTGGGTCATCGAGGCCGGATGCTCGATCAGCGTCTCCACGCCGCCGAGCGATACGGCCAGCGTGGCGAGCTTCACGCGGTTCATCAACCGGCGCCCGGCCTCCAGCCCGCCCGTCAGCTCGAAGCTGATCATGCTGCCGAACCCGCACATCTGGCGCGCGGCCAGGGCATGCTGCGGATGCGAAGGAAGGCCGATGTAGCGCACGCTGGCGACCTTGGGATGCGCCTCGAGCCACTTGGCGATGATCCCGGCCCCCGCCTGCGCCCGCTCGACGCGGAGCCCGAGCGTCTTGAGCCCGCGCAGCACGAGGAAGGCCTGATGCGGGTCCATGTTGCAGCCCATCGCCACCATCACGTCCTTGAGGCGGCGCACGACCTGCCGGTCCTTCGCCACCAGGATGCCCCCGATCACGTCGGCGTGGCCGTTGATGAACTTGGTGACCGAGTGGAGTGAGACGTCCGCGCCGAGGTCCAGGGGCTTCTGCAGGTAGGGACTGGCGAAGGTGTTGTCCACCGCGAGCAGGCTCCCGCCCGCGTGCGCGATCTCCGCCGCGGCCGCGACGTCGGTCACCTGCATCGCCGGGTTGGACGGGGTCTCGACGTAGACCAGGCGCGTCTCGGGCCGCATGGCCCGGCGCAGGTTGTCGAGGTCCGACGTGTCCACGAAGGTGGCGGCGACGCCGAAGCGCGACAGGTGCTTCTCGACCAGCCCGCGGCTCGGCCCGTAGACCGACGCCGTGCTCACCATGTGCGCGCTCCCGCCGAGCAGGGCGAGGTAGAGCGTGCTGACGGCGCCGAGGCCCGAGCTGGTGGCGACGCCGCCGGCGCCGTTCTCCAGGTCGGCGACGCTGTCCTCGAGCGCCCGGATGGTCGGGTTCCCGATGCGCGTGTAGATGTACCCGTCCTGCTCGCCCGCGAAGAGCGCCGCGCCGTGCGCGGCGTCGTGGAAGGCGAAGGTGCTGCTCTGATAGATGGGCACGTTCACCGCGCCCGTCGCGTCGGGATGGTAGCCGCCGTGCACCAGGCGGCTGTTGATGCCCAGCTTGGTCGTGCCCGTCATCGTCGCTCCTCGCGTGCCGGCGCGTGGCCACGCCCCGGGGTCCGGGCCGCTCGCGTGCGCGAATCGTGCCAGCGCCGCCGGGACGCCACGAGCGGCGCTGCGTATCTTCCCACGGGACGGCTGGTTGGCGCGAGCCGGTCGTATTGGAGCGGTGGACGGCGAGCGGTGGACGGGCGGTCCTGGCCGACGGACGGTCGGTCGCCGGCGGCGCCCGCCTCCGCCCCGGCGCATGCTCGGAGGTCCCGTGATGATGCCTGAATCGCAGGGTGGCGCCGGCGTCGCGGGGCGCATCGTGGCCCGCGTGCGCGATGTGGCGGCCGCGGCCCGCGCCGCCGACGTCCGCATCGGCCTCGGCTACACGGCCGTGAGGCTGGACGACGGGCGCACGGGCGTCGCCTACACCTTCCGCCACCGGGCCGAGGGGTGCTGCACGATCTGGAACGGCGGCGCGCTCTCCGGCGCGGGCGCGGCGGAGCTGCTGCCGCTCCTGGAGTCGCCCGACCCGATCGAGGCGGCGGTGGGGCTGGCCTGCGCCAACGCGCTGGCCAATACGGACCGGCCGGAGCTGGCGGGCGGCGACATGCTCGAGCAGCTCGGTCTCCGCGCCGACGACGACGTCGCGATGATCGGCGATTTCGGCCCGATGCTCGTCCCGATCCGCGAGCGCGCGCGCTCCCTGACGGTGGTCGAGGAGGCCGGCGACGCGTCCGGTGCATCGCGCCCGGCGGACGACGCCTCGGAAGTCCTGCGCCGCTCGCAGGTCGCGATCGTCACCGCGACGGCGCTGATCAACCACACGGCCGACGGGCTGCTCGAGGCGGCGCGCGAATGCCGGGAGGTGGCACTGCTCGGCGCCTCGACGCCGCTCCTCGCGGCGGCGTTCGAGGGGCTCAACGTGACGATGCTGAGCGGGGTGGTCGTGCGGGAGCCGGCCGGCGTGCTGCGCGTGGTATCCGAGGGCGGCGGCGCGCGGCAGCTCGGTCCCTACGTCCGGAAGGTCAACCTGCGGCTCGCCCGCGGGCCGCGGGAGCGGTAGAGCCGCCGCGGAACTCCGCTCCGGCGCCGGGGCGCGGGCGGCGCCTCAGTGCCCCCGGGAGAGCCCGGTCCGCTCGTTGAAGGCGGTGATCAGCTCGTCCATCTCGGCGACCTGGCCGTGGATCCCGGACCAGTAGTGGGGATCGTACCACTGGGCCTGGATCTCCTCGTAGGTCTTCCCCTGCTGCTCGACCCACGTGAAGTACTTGAGGTTGTGGATCCGCCGGCGGTCCCAGTAGCCCAGCTCCTCCACGTAGTCGGTCGTGCAGCCCAGGAGCCAGCGGTGATACGCGGCGGCCGCATCCACCTCGGTGAACGCGCCGCGCTCGGCGCGCATCTCCGCGAGGCGGCTGCCGTACAGCTCCATCGAGTCCGTGAACACGGTCAGGACGACGTCGTGCTCGCCCAGCTCGTACCACCTGGCGAGCTTGATGGCCGAGAGCACGTTGGCGATGCTCGAGATGCCGAGCAGATCGAGCCGCCCGGCCAGCGTCTCGGGCACGCCCTGCTTCACCAGCCAGGCGCGGCCGGCGGGCTCGTTGAACAGGCGCACGAGGCTCAGACACGCCTCGTCGTCAATCGCCATCACCATGTCGGTGGTGCGCAGGTTGTGGATCCAGGGCACGTGCTTGTCCCCGATCCCCTCGATGCGGTGGCCGCCGAAGCCGTTCTGCAGCAGGGTCGGGCACTGCAGCGCCTCGCTGGCTGCGACCTTGCTCGAGGGGAAGATCTCCTTGAGGTAGTCGCCGCAGCCGATCGTGCCCGCCGAGCCGGTCGTGAGCGCGACGCCGCGGTAGGTGTCCTGCGGGCCCAGCTCCCGTTCCAGCACCTCCGCCATGGCGCGGCCGGTGACGGCGTAGTGCCACAGGTGGTTGCCGAATTCCTCGAACTGGTTGAAGACGACGATGTCGCGGCGCGTCTCGCGCAGCTCCTTCACCTTGTCGAAGATCTCCTTGACGTTGCTCTCGACGCCCGGCGTCGCGATGATCTCGCCCGAGACCTTCGAGAGCCACTCGAAGCGCTCGCGGCTCATGCCCTCCGGCAGGATGGCGATGGACTCGCAGCCGAGCAGCGTGGAGTCGTAGGCGCCGCCGCGGCAGTAGTTGCCGGTGGAGGGCCAGACCGCCTTGTGGCGGGTCGGGTCGAACTGGCCGGTCGCCAGGCGCGGCACCAGGCACCCGAAGCTCGCCCCCACCTTGTGCGCGCCGGTCGGGAACCAGCGGCCCACGAGACCGATGATGCGCGCGGGCACGCCGGTGAGCGCGGGCGGCAGCTCGATGTAGTTGACGCCGCCGAAGCCGCCGCCGCGGGGCACCGGCTCGTTCTTCCACGTGATGCGGAACAGGTTGACGGGCGTGATGTCCCACAGGCCGACGCCCCTGAGGCGCTCGCGGACGGCCGCCGGGATCCTGGACGGGTCCTGCTGCTGCGCGAAGGTTGGCACCAGGATGTCGCGCTCGCGGGCGCGGCGCACGGCGTGCGCCAGGGTCTCCTCGTCCATCGTCAGATCGATCACGGCCCAGGTCTCCAGTGGTCGGGCGAAGGACACGGCGCGGGCGCCCGGTCGCGGGCCGCGGGCCTCGCGCCGCTTCGAACGCGGGCGTCAGCCGCGCCGCGGGGTCTCGGGATCGTCGCCCAGGATGCGGCGCTTGATGTGGTCGGGGTTCTTCTCGCCCGGGCGGGCGAAGTACTTGAGGCACAGCACGGTCACGGCCACGACGGCCACGACGGCGAGAGCGACCAGCACGTAGTCGAGCGGGCCGCGCGGCCCCTCGTGGTGGCGGCCCATCGCCGCGGTCGCGAACGGCTCGGCCTGCGCGAGCACGAACGCCGTCACGGCCGCCTCACCTGCCCGTCGCGCGGATGCGCGCCACGTCGCTCACCGTGATCGTGGGCGCGGCGTTGCCCCAGCTCGTCCGCTCGTGGTTCACGATGGCCGCGATCTCGTCGTCGGAGAGGTGCTCGCCCCACGCCGGCATCTGGCCGGGATAGACCACGCCGCCGATGGACTTCCCTTGCAGGCCGAACAGCACCGTGTGCACGTGCCCGGTCGGATCCTGTGCCGTGACGACCGGGTCGCCCGCGAGCGGCGGGAACGCCCCCGGCAGCCCCTGGCCGTTGGACTGGTGGCAGGTGGCGCAGGTGGTGCGATACAGGTCCGCGCCGACGCCGCCCCCGGCCGGGGACTCCGCCGCGGGCGGCGCCGAGCCGCGCCAGGCGGCGTAGGTCGGCGTGGACGCGAACGACGGCGGCGGGAACCACTGGCGGGCGGCGTAGAACATGGCCCACGCCACCACACCGAGCAGCAGGACCCATGCCCAGGTCGGGATCGGCGCCGGCGTCTCGGCGCGCGCGGGCTCGAAGTTCGCCTCGTGCGCGCCGCCGTACGCGTTGACCATCACCGACACACGCCCCTCGACCAGGTCTCCCGGCCGCAGGCCGTCCACCGCGATGCCCGGCCCGTTCCGCACCTCGAAGGGGATGCGTCGCACGCCCCGGTGCCCCGAGACGTCGGTCGCGACGATCCGCAGCTCGTGCGGCCCGTCGGCGAGCTTCTCGGTGTCCAGCTCGAAGCGCGCCGGCGGCCGGTACGTCCCGATCGGCTGCGGATCGCCGTCGAGATAGACCTCGACCCGGCTGGCGGCCTCGCTCACGGCCGGCCCCCGCCCCCGCCTCCACCGCCGCCCCCCGCCGGCGCCTCCGCCTTGCGCAGCGCCGCGACCTGCGCGGCGGTGATCGTCGGCCCGTGATTGCCCCAGCTGGTGCGCTCGTGGTCGATCACCGCCGCGATCTCGTCGTCGGAGAGCTGGGTCCCCCAGGGCGGCATCACGGCCGCGTAGTGTGCGCCGCCGATCACCTTGCCCTGCAGGCCGAACAGCACGGTGTGGATCTGCTCGGTGGGATCCGGCGCGTTCACCACCGGATCACCCGCCAGCGGCGGGAACACGCCCTTCAGGCCCTGGCCGGCCGCCTGGTGGCAGCTCGCGCAGATGGAGCCGTAGACGGCCGCGCCGTTCGCCGCCGGGGCCGCCGCGCCCGCGCCGCCGCCCGGCGACGCGCCGCCCGCGGGGGCGCCCGCCGCCCCGGCCCCCGCCTCCGCCATGCCGGCGCCGCCCGGGAGCGGCGTCTGCTTGAGCGAGAGGAGGTAGGCCACCAGCGCCCGCGCGCGCGCCGTCGCCACGACCCTGCCGGCGGCCGGCGCCCAGGGCGGCGGCACCGGCACGACCACGGCGTCCGGCGCCGGGTTCGCCTCGACCCGGAACAGCCACGGGAAGGCCGGCATCACGCTCGCCGGCGCCACGGACCGCGGCTGGTAGAGGTGCATGTACTGCCAGACCTCGCTCGGCTGCCGCTCGGCGACGTTGCTCAGGTCCGGCCCGGTGCGCTCGGTGCCGAGGATCATCGCCGGCGCCTGCCACGCGTCGAGCCACCGCAGCCGCGCGTAGTCGCCCGGCACCGACGGCCGCCCGAACGGCTGGTCCTGCGGCAGCGGCCGCACCTGCTGCGTGTGGCAGTAGAGGCAGCCCTCGTCCACGTACACCTTCAGGCCGGCGAGCTGCTCCGGCGTCAGCGGCGAGGAGCCGGGCAGCGGCGCGTTGTGCGCGTCCACCCACAGGGCCGGCCCGACGGCGATGAGCAGCGTCAGCGCCACGTAGCCGAACAGGGCGACGCCGTACAGCAGGCGATGGTTCTTGTGGAAGTCGAGGCGCATCAGGCCGCCTCCGCCCGCGCGGCCGCGGGCAGCGGCGCCGGCTCGGGCGCCGCGGCGGGCCGCATCGTCCAGACGTTCCAGGCGAAGATCAGGTGCGCGAGGAACATCAGCGTGCCGCCCACCGCGCGGCCCGTCCAGTACGGCGCCATCAGCGACACGGAATCAATGAACGGCGCCTGGTGCAGCCACGACTCGCCCTGCAGCGTCCCGCCGATCATCAGCGCGAACCCGTAGGTCAGCACCCCCACCAGCGCCAGCCAGAAGTGCGCGCCCACGGCGAGCTGCGGGGGCTCGCGGCCCGTGATCCGCGGCAGCAGGGCGTAGATGCCGCCCCAGACCAGGAAGACGACGAACCCGTAGACCGCCAGGTGCGAGTGGGCCACGGTGAAGTTCGTGAAGTGCCACACGCGGTTGAGCGACCGGAACGCCTCGAAGGTGCCCTGCGTGGAGACGAAGAAGTAGAAGATCACCCCCGCCAGGATGAACGGCAGGGAGTAGCTCCGCGCGATCGTGCTCCCGCTCCCGCGCATCGTCAGCAGGAAGTTGCCCGTCCCCGCGACCACCGGGACCAGCATGCCCACGCTGAAGACGATCGCCACCGTCTGGATCCACCACGGGATCGGGCTGAAGATGAAGTGGTGGGCGCCGATCATCGTGTAGAAGACCATCTGCGTCCAGAACGCCAGCACGCCCAGCGAGTAGGAGTAGATCGGCTTGTTGAGAAGCTTGGGCAGGAAGTAGTACGTCAGGCCCAGCACCATCGGCGTGAACCACATCCCCACGCCGGTGTGCATGTAGTAGCCCTGGATCACCGTGTTGCCGAGGCCCTTCTGGAGCCACGGCAGGTAGCCGGTGGTGACCAGCACGATCGTCCAGAGGAAGGCGCCCAGGATGTACCAGTTGGAGATGTAGATCTCCTCGGTCGCCCGGGCGGCGATCGTGCGGTAGAGGTCGTACGCCAGCAGGACCAGGGCGAGGGCGAAGGTGCCCATCACCGGCCAGATGAACTCCCGGTACTCGCCGCCGCCGTTGTTCACGCCGCTCGCGAGGCACACCACTCCCGCGAGCACCGCCGCGTTGATCAGGGCGAGGGCGACCCAGGCGAGGCGGACGCTGTGCAGCGCGCGCTGGCAGGTGCGCGGCACGACCCACAGGGCGAGCCCCACCATGCCGAGCGAGGACCAGCCCCACAGCACCACGTTGGTGTGGACGGGCCGGAGGCGGCCGAAGGACAGCCAGGGCTCCACGCCCAGGTCCGGCCAGACGAACTTGAGGCCGAGGTACTCGCCGACCAGCGTCCCGAAGACGAGCCACACCGTGCCGGTCGCGACGTACGCGTAGACCAGACGCGTGAGGCTGCGATCGGCGTCGATCAGCTCGTCAATGCGGGTCTTCTGAACGGTGAGCGGACGTTCGGTGAACACGCGCGCTCCGGGGCCGGGTCGAATCGCGGGGCGGCAGGCGCCCCGGCTGCGGAAGATACAGCCGCGGGTCCGGAGGGCAACTCGACGCGCGGAACGCAGGCCCGCCGCCGCGCGCCAAACCGCACACATACCCCTCGGCCGCGCCCGCGTTCGCCGCCCGCGGACGCGCCGCGGCGCGCGCGCCCACGCCGGAACGCCGGCGCGCCGCCGGGGGTAGCGGCTCCCGTCGGCACCGACATCCGGCGCCGATCATCTGCCATCATCGCAGGGAGGGTCCACCTATGATGCCCCATCGGGCACTCGTTCACGCGCGCCGCGCCGCCACGGCTCTCGTCGGCATCGCGGCCGTCGCCGGACTCGGCGGCTGCGCCGCCCAGCTCGGCTCCATGGCGCCGGGCGCCGAGGTGCTGGAGCCCAACAACGCCTTTCTCAGCCCGCCTCCGCTCGACCGCGGGACCTTCGACGTCTCGGTGTTCAAGGGTGGGGCCGCGGCCGCGCAGCATCCGTACGACCAGGTCGTCATGCGCGAGGCGCCCGACCCGTCCGACAGCGCGCTGGCCGTGGTGGTGCGCGAGTGGGGCCCGCCGGTCGGCCAGCGGGACAGCATGATCGTCAACCGCCGGACCCTCGAGCCGGTGGACGAGGTGTACTTCGCCCACGGCGTGCGCTATGCCTACACCTTCGACGGCACGAGCGTCCACGGCACGATCACGCCCGCCCACGGGTCCGTCCGGCACGTGGCCAAGTCGTATGCGGAGCCGGTGTTCGCGCTCAACGAGGTCGGCTCGCTGGTGCGTGCCCTCGACTACCAGGTGGGCATGACCGAGGTCGTGCCCCTGTTCTCCGAGGTGCGGCGCACCCTGCAGCACGACACGCTGTCGGTGCTCCGGCAGGAGACGAAGTCCGGGCACGCCCCCGAGTACATCGTCCGCTTCTCCACGCCGCAGCTCACCACGGACTACGCCGTGAACGCGACGTCGCGGCGGATCCTGAACGCCGTGACCACGATCCGGCGGACCGGCGTCGAGACCCGCTACGAGTATCCCGGCGCGACCGGCTGAGACCCCGGCGGCCCGGGGGGCGGCCCGCGCGCGCCGCCCTTCGAGGCCGGGCCGTCCGCTCGCGGTCCCCGAGCGGGCCTCCGCGCGGCGGGCCTACGGCGCGGCGGGCCCCGACGGCACCCGCGCCATTGCCGCCGTCACCACCGTCACGACGGACGTGTCCGTGCAGCACGGCGGGTTGCCCGCCGGTCCGCCGGCCTGCGTGGCGATCACCAGCTCGGTCCCGGCGGCCGTGCCGGCGGTGAAGAAGCCGTCCGCCGTGATGCTCCCGCCGGTCGTCACGTAGGTCACCTCCGGCGACACGCTCGCCCCGTCGGCCAGCGTCCCCGACACGGTGTACTGGATGGTCCCGCCGGCCGGCAGGGTCGCCGCGTACGGGCTCAGCACCAGCTGCACGAGCGCCGTGGAATCCGTCACGCCGCCCCCGCCCCCCACGGCCGAGGTCGGCTGGAACGAGCCCTTGCACGCCATCGCGATCGCCGACAGCCCTACCACCGCCGCGCCCACCAGCGCCGTTCGCCTCGACAGCCCCACTCGTCCTGCGCTCATGGCCCCTCCCGGTCGCGCCCGCAGGTACCTGTCTCCGCGCGTGGTACCCGCGAACCCCGCCGATCGAGCCGCGGACCGGCTCCGGCCGTCGTAGCCGAACCGTTACCGGACCCTGACGCGGCCGACGCCCGGCCCCCCCACGTTGCCGCGACGAGCCCCGGAGCCACCGGGAACGCCCTCACCCCGATATCTTCCCAGGAGCCATGACCACACTCCCGAAGACGCTCGCGGCCCTCGCCGGGCTGGCCCTCGCGGCCGGCTGCGCCCGCCGCCCGACGCCGCCCGACGCGCTCGCCACCGCGACGCCCATCAAGCACCTGGTGGTCATCTTCCAGGAAAACGTCTCCTTCGACCACTACTTCGCGACCTACCCGATCGCAGCCAACCCGCGCGGCGAGCCGGCCTTCACCGCCCTGCCGGGGACGCCGGCCGTGAACGGCCTCGCGGGCGCGCTGCTGACGCGGAACCCCAATTTCACCAACCGCGCCAACGGCGAGGACGCGAGCAACCCGTTCCGGCTCGACCGGACCCAGGCCGCCACGGCGGACCAGCAGCACGACTACACCGAGGAGCAGTCCGCGTACGACGGCGGCGCCGCCGACCTGTTCCCCAGGTACACGGGCCAGGGCATGCCCGGCGGCACCACGGCGTTCTTCACGCCCGCGGTGGTGATGGGCTATTTCGACGGCAACACCGTCACGGCGCTGTGGAACTACGCGCAGCACTTCGCCATGAGCGACGACGCGTTCAGCGACGACTACGGTCCGTCGGCACCGGGCGCGATCAGCCTCGTCTCGGGGCAGACCAACGGCTGGGTGGTGGACACGGCCGCGGACTCGACGGCCTGGGTCCACGACGGCCAGGGGGGCTTCACGCTCATCAGCGACGCGGGGCCGTCG
>Ga0335078_10005487_pt1 | contig 18739 bp, 22 predicted proteins | sample Lox_Sample_32_FD_206711 | JGI IMG/M metagenome (GOLD analysis project Ga0335078, IMG submission 206711) | Soil microbial communities from Loxahatchee National Wildlife Refuge, Florida, United States - Lox_Sample_3.2 | ecosystem: Environmental > Terrestrial > Soil > Wetlands | place: USA... | reverse complement strand
ATGACGTGCTTGTCCCCGCGGCTTCGGCCGGCTGGCAGGCGAGGAGGCTGCACCCCGTGACACGCCCCGCAGGCATTCCGTGCTCGGTGCCGCTGGTGTGCCGCCGTCACGTGGACCTGCTGCGGGTCTCCAGCGCCATCTGTCGCTGCTGCTGCTGAACCTCAGTTCCCGCACGCGCCGCCGGGCCTTCGCCCGCGGTGCGGCCTGGATCGCAGCAGAAGGAAAACCACCATGCCATCCCGGACCCGGGGCCAGGGCCAGTGGGCGCTTGGCCAGCTTGAGCCGCTGAACGCGGCCGAACGATTCAAAAAGGACGACGACGGGCTCAACGTGCGCGAGCGGATCCTCCACCGCTACGCCCACCAGGGCTTCGACGCCATCGACCCGGCCGACCTGCGCGGCAGGTTCCGCTGGTGGGGCCTGTACACGCAGCGGCGGCCGGGCATCGGCGGCGGCAAGACCGGGGCGCTGGAGGACGCCGAGATCGAGGACGCGTTCTTCATGATGCGCGTGCGCATCCCCGGCGGCCAGCTCTCGGCCGAGCAGTTGCGCACCGTCGCGGGCATCGCCAAGGAGTACGGCCGCGACCTCGCGGACATCACCGACCGGCAGAACGTCCAGTTCCACTGGATCCGGATCGAAGACGTGCCCGCCATCTGGGACCGGCTGGAAGGCGTGGGCCTGTCCAGCCTGCAGGCGTGCGGCGACGTGCCCCGCAACATCCTCGGCTGCCCCGTCGCGGGGATCAGCGCGGACGAGATCCTCGACGCCAGCGCGGTGCTGCGCGCGACCGAGGCGGTGGCGGCGGCCAATCCCGAGTTCACCAACCTGCCGCGCAAGTACAAGACCGCGATCAGCGGCTGCGCCGCCCAGTGCACCGCGCACGAGGTCAACGACGTCTCCTTCGTCGGCGTCACCGGGCCGGACGGTACCCCGGGGTTCGACCTGTGGGTGGGCGGCGGGCTGTCCACCAACCCGATGCTCGCCCGGCGCCTGGGCGTGTTCGTCTCCCCCGGCCGGGTCCCGGCGGTGTGGAGCGGGGTCACCAGCGTCTTCCGCGACTACGGCTACCGGCGGCTGCGCAGCCGGGCACGGCTGAAGTTCCTGGTGGCCGACTGGGGTGCCGAGCGGTTCCGGGAGGTGCTGGAGAAGCAATACCTCGGCGAGGCGCTGCCCGACGGTGCCGGGCCAGCCGCCCCGCCGCCGGGTTCCCGCGACCACGTGGGCGTGCACGAGCAGCGGGACGGCCGGTACTACCTGGGCGTGGCGCCCAACGTGGGCCGCACCAGCGGCACCCAGCTCTGGCAGGTCGCCGACCTGGCCGAGGCGTACGGCTCGGGCCGCGTCCGCACCACCACCCAGCAGAAGCTGCTGATCCTCGACGTGCCCGGTGACCGGCTCGCCGACCTGGCCGAGGAGCTGTCCGGCCGTGACCTGCAGGTGCGCCCGTCGGCGTTCCGCCGGGGGACGATGGCGTGCACCGGCATCGAGTTCTGCAAGCTCGCGATCGTGGAGACCAAGCAGCGGGCGGTGGACCTCTATACGGAGCTGGACCGGCGGCTGCCCGGCTTCGACGTCCCCGTCAGCATCAACGTCAACGGCTGCCCCAACTCCTGCGCCCGGTTCCAGATCGCCGACATCGGGCTGAAGGGGTCGATCGTGGACGGTGGCGAGGGATTCCAGGTTCACCTGGGGGGCTCGCTCGGCGCCGATCCGGGGTTCGGCCGGAAGCTGCGCGGGCTGAAGGTGACCGCCGACGGGCTCGCCGACTACGTCGAACGGCTGCTGCGCAACTACCTGGCCGACCGGGCGGAGGGCGAGCAGTTCTCCGCCTGGGCCCGCCGCGCCGACGAGGGGCTCCTGACATGAGCGCGGGCGGCGAGCGGCAGGTTCCCTTCTACTGCCCGTACTGCGGGGACACCGACCTGCGGCCGGAAGGGCCGGCGGGCGGCTCGTGGCGGTGCGGCAGTTGCGCCCGGGCGTTCGCCTTGAAGTTCGCCGGGGTCGCGCCCGCGGGCCGGGCCACGTCATGAGCGCGGTGCTGCTGGCCGTCGCGCACGGCAGCCGGGATCCGGCCGCCCAGCAGTGCGTGGCGTCCCTGACCCGCCGGGTGGCCCGGCTCGCGGACGGAGCACGGGTGCGCGCCGCTTTCGTTCAGCATGCAAAGCCGTCACTGGCGGCGGGGCTGGACAATGCGGTGACCGAAGCGGGCGCCGACGGGGTGGCCGTGGTTCCACTGCTGCTGTCGAGCGGCTACCACCTCAGCTCGGACATCGCCGCGGCGGCGCGCGCGGCCGGGGTGCCCGTGGCGCGGCCGCTCGGGCCGGACCCGGCCCTGGCAGGCGCGCTGGCCGGCCGGCTGCGCGAGGCGGGCGTGCCCGGGCAGGTGCCGGTGGTCCTCGCCGCCGCCGGGTCGCGCGACCCGCGGGCGCTCGCGGACGCCCGGGCGCAGGCGGCGATGCTCGCGGCGCACCGCCGCTTCCCGGTCGTCGCGGCGTTCGTGTCGGCGGCCCGCCCGACCGTCGATGAGGCAGTGTCGTTCCTGGCCGGCCTGACCGGCCGGCCGGTCGCCGTCGCGGCCTACCTGCTCGCACCGGGCCTGTTCCACGACCGGCTGTTCCGCAGCGCGGGCACCTGGGTCAGCCGCCCGCTCGGCGACCACCCGGCGATGGCAAGCCTGGTCCTGGACTCCTACCGCGCGATAGCTGGCCGGGGGGCGGTGCCCGGCGTCCCCCGGCCGGCGCCGCGCGTGCTGCGCACCGCAGGCACCGCCCGGTGGATGGCACACTGGAGCGGGGGTGCGGATGCGGATCGACGAGCGAGTGCGTGAAGCACACCTGAGCCATTTCTGCCCGGGCGGCGCCAGCTTCCCGGTGACCGACTCGCGCCCGCTCGGCCTCGGCCCGGACCCGGCGCCTCCAGCGCCCGGCGGCACCCCGGCGCGCGCCGCCGGGGCCGGCCACCGGTGCGGCCGCTGCGGCGCGCCGATCGCGGCCGGGCAGGACGCGCGCCGGCGGGCCAGCGGGGCGTGGGTCCACGAGACCTGCCCGGCAGCCTGACCCCGCCCGGCGCGCGGGGCGCGGGCGCGGGGCGGGGCGGGGAAGTGGCCTGGTGGTAGGGTCCGGGGTCGTGCCTGTTGAGTGGGCCGGTCTCGGGCCGGACCTGCTGGTACGGCTGGACCGGGCCCGGCCGGAATCGCTCGGCGTCCAGCTCCAGCGAGAGTTGCGCGACGCGATCCGCGCGGGCCGGATGAGCCGGGGTGAACGGCTTCCCTCGTCCCGGGTGCTGGCCCGGGCACTGGGCGTCTCCCGGGGGCTGGTGACCGAGTGTTACGGCCAGCTCGAGGCCGAGGGCTACCTGAGCACGGTCGCGGGCTCGGCCACCCGGGTGGCCGGGGACGCGGTCACTGCCCCGCCCGCTCCCGCTCCGCCGGGGCCGGCCCCGCCGCCCCAGCCCGCCATCGACTTCAGGCCCGCCGTGCCCGACCTGGCGAGCTTCCCCGTGGACGACTGGGTCCGCGCGGTTACCACGGCCACCCGCCAGGCGCCCGCCGCCGCGGCCGGGTACGGCGACCCGCAGGGCAGCGTGCGGCTGCGCGAGGTGCTGGCCGGGTATGCGGGCCGGGTGCGCGCCGCCTCGGCCGGCCCCGGGCACATCGTGGTCTGCGCCGGGTTCGCCCAGGCGGCGAACCTGCTCATGCGCGTCCTTGCCCGGGACGGGGTCACCACGGTCGCCGTGGAGGACCCCGGTGACCGGGACAACGACGTGATCGCCGCCCGGGCCGGGCTGACCGCGGTGCCGGTCCCGGTGGACGCCGACGGGGTCGATGTCGCGGCACTGGCCGCCTCCGGCGCTCAGGCCGTCGTGCTCACCCCGGCGCACCAGTGGCCGGCGGGCGCGGTCCTGGCCCCCGGGCGCCGCCAGGCGCTGATCGCCTGGGCCCGCGCCACCGGCGCGACCATCATCGAGGACGACTACGACGCCGAGTTCCGCTACGACCGGCAGCCGGTCGGGTCGCTGCAGGGCCTCGCCCCGGACCACGTCGCCTCGGTGGGCACGGTCAGCAAGTCCCTGGCCCCGGCGCTGCGGCTGGGCTGGATCCTCTGCCCGCCGCGGCTGACCGGGGCACTGGTCGCGGAGAAGCACCTCGCCGACCGCGGGTCGCCCACGCTGGACCAGCTAGCCCTCGCCGTGCTCATCGAATCGGGGCGCTACGACCGGCACCTGCGGCGGATGCGCGCGCTGTACTCCGCCCGCCGCGCCGCGCTGCTCGGTGCGCTCGCGGAGCACGCCCCGGGCCTGCCACTGACCGGGCTCGCCGCGGGTTTCCACGCGGTGGCGCGGCTGCCCGGGCCGCGAGGCGAGGCGGCCGTGGTGGCGGCGGCGCGGGCGCGGTCCGTCGGCCTGTACGGCATGAGCCGGAACCGCTGGGGTGCCGTGGCCGAGCCGGCCGAACTGGTGATCGGGTTCGGGAACCTGAACGAGGCAGCCATCAGGCGCGGCATCGCCACGGTCGCGGACCTGCTCCGGGGCGAGCCCTGACACAACTGGTCCACTGAACGCGGCCGGGACTGGCCCTTCACCCTGGACCGGCCGGTCCCGTAGTTTCCAGTTACGGCCCGCGTCACGCGGCCGGCCCGGCGGAGGGAGGAACGCGATGAACGAGAAGCGGCCGATCATGAGCCGCACGCTGGCGCTGGTGTTCCTCGCGGTGCTCGCCGGGGACACCGGCTTCTACCTGCTGCTGTCACCTGTGTCGCTGTACACGGCCGGCGTCGCCGGGAGCGGGGCGGCGGGCCTGGCCACCGGGGCGCTGATGCTCGCGACCGTGGCCGGCGAACTGGCGACCGCCCGGCTCACCGCCAGGTTCGGGTACCGGCTGGTGCTGGGGGCCGGCCTGCTGCTGCTCGGCGCCCCGCCGCTGGCCCTGGCCTTCCCGGCGGCGCTCCCGGTCATCGTCGCGGTGTGCCTGGTCCGGGGGCTGGGTTTCGCGATGACCGTCGTGGCCGGCGGCGCGCTGGTGGCCGAGCTGGTGCCCGCCGACCGCCGGGGCGAGGGCTTTGGCCTGTTCGGCGTCGTCGTCGGCGTGCCGTCGATCGTGGCGCTGCCCGCCGGCGTGTGGCTCGCCGCGCACCTGGGCTATCCCCCCGTGTTCGCGGCCGGAGCCGTGCTCACGCTGGCCGGGATCGCCGCGGTCCGCGGGCTCCCCCACGGCCAGGCCCGGCCCAGCGGGGAGGCGGCCGGCCTGCTGCGCGGCATGCGCGAGCCTGGCCTGCTGCGGCCCGCGCTGATGTTCGCGGCCACCGCGCTGGCCGCCGGTGCGGTGATCACGTTCCTGCCGCTGGCGCTGCCCCGGGCGGGCGCCGGGTTCGCCGCGCTGGCCCTGCTGGCGCAGTCGGTGACGGCGACCGCGGCGCGCTGGTGGGCCGGCCGCCACGGGGACCGCCACGGCCCGGCCGCACTGCTGGCGCCCGGGACCGTGCTCGCGGTGGCCGGCCTGCTCACCGCCGCCTGGACCGGCAGCCCGGTCGCGGTCCTGGCCGGGATGGCGCTGTTCGGCACGGGCTTCGGCATCGCCCAGAACGCCAGCCTCGCGTCGATGTTCGGCCGCGCGGGCGGGCCGGCCTACGGCGCGGTCAGCGCCCTGTGGAACCTCGCCTACGACGCCGGGTTCGGCGCGGGCGCGGCGGGGTGCGGCGTGCTGGCGGCCCGGCTCGGCTACCCGGCCGCGTTCGCGCTCACCGCCGTCGTCATGGTGGCCACGCTCCCGCTGGCCCGCGGCGCCACCGGCCGTCGCCGGGCCCGGCGGCCCGGCCCCGCACGGCACCCCGGCCAGGCCCCGCACCCGCCGTCCGCGGCGGCGCCGGTGACGGCTGCGGACGCGGCGGTCCCCGCCGGCGCTCCGGCCGCCTAGCTAGGCTGAGGAAATGCTCCCCACCGGTCACCTGCTCACCTTCGCGCTGATCTCGTTCGTGCTGATCATCGTGCCCGGGCCGAACGTGCTGTTCGTCATCACCCGCTCCCTGATGCTGGGCCGGGCGGCGGGGGTGGGCACCGCCGTCGGCGGCCAGATCGGGGTCTACGCGCAGGTGGCGGCGGTGGCGTTCGGGATCGGCGCACTCGTGGAGCGCTCGGTGACCCTGTTCACCGCGATCAAGCTCGCTGGCGCGGTCTACCTGGTCTGGCTGGGTATCCAGGGGATACGGCACCGCGGGGCGTTGCGTAATGCACTCAATGAGATCACGGAACGGAAGACCATCGGACGGATCGTCCGCGACGGGATCGCGGTCGGGGTGAGCAACCCGAAGTCGATCGTGTTCTTCGCCGCCGTCCTGCCGCAGTTCGCAGACCGGCAGGCCGGTCACGTGCCCGCGCAGATGCTGCTGCTCGGGGCGGTGTTCATGGCGATCGCGCTGCTGTGCGACAGCAGCTGGGCACTGGCGGCCGGGACCGCGCGCGCCTGGTTCGCGCGGTCGCCGCGCCGGCTGGAGCTGGTCGGCGGGACCGGCGGCCTGGTGCTGATCGGCATCGGCGCCAGCCTCGCCCTGTCCGGGCGGCACGACTGACGGCACGCCGGCGACGCTGGCCGCCGCCGGCCGGCTGCCCGTGTGCCGCCGGCCGGCCGTCAGGGTGCCTTACGCAACGCCGGGGCCGGCCTGCCCCGCCGGTGCCCGTGGCTGCTTACTTCGGCCGGGAACCGAACGAGGAGAAGAACCGCGGTCCCGGGGAGCCGATGCCGCTGACCGTGTCGTAGCCGGGGCCGCAGGCCAGGTGCTTGGTGCTGGCGCACTGCCCCATGACCGACAGCGTCGGGGGTGTCCGGTAAGCGGGCCCGAACACGGTGGCCTCGGTAACCCCCTGTCCCTGCGGGTTCCCGGTGATGTCGTGGAAGGTGGCGGTGTTGGCGTAGTCGTACAATTCCGGGTTGGCGAAACCGAGCGAGATGCCGTGCCGGCCCTGGACCACGTCGGCCTCGAACCCGGTGAACATCGGGGACGACAGGCTGGTCCCGCCGTTGACCATGTTGAAGTACCTGGTCTTGTGCCGGCTGACCCGGACCGACGCGCCGATCTGGTAGCCGAGGTTCCAGTCCCCCAGGTCGGACACGTCGGGGACGGCGCGCATCGGCACGCCCTTGCGGACGTTCCCGGACACGACGCCCTGCTGGTAATAGGGCTCGGGGAAGGTCTTGGAGATGCCGCCGGTGCTGCCCTCGGAGAACACGCCCGGCGGGGCCGGCTGCCAGGAGGTGCCGCTCTTGCTGAGCCTGGACTGGTCGGTCTCCCAGCCGGTCTCCCACAGCGTGTTGCCGTGCGCGCCGACGGCCAGGCTCGTGCCGCCGATCGTGGTGATCCACGGGTCGCTGCCCGGGTACTGCAGCGGCGTGCTGTCGCCGAAGTCGCCGGTCGCGAAGTTGACCGTGATGCCCTCGACCGCCGCCCGCTGCAGCACGCCCTCCCAGGAGGCGATCATGCTGGCCGGGGCCGGCATGTAGCCCTCGAACCAGGAGCTGGACACCACCGACGCGATCCGGTAGGTGACTATCGTGTCCAGCGAGTCGAGCAGCAGGTCCCCGGTGATCTTGCCGTTGCCGACGACGTAGTTGACCCGGGCTGCGGGCGCCATGCCGTGCACCGACTCGATGTCCAGGGCGCTTTCGATGTCACCGACCCCGTTGAACGCGTGCGGCGCCACATTGGCCGCGAACTGGCCGGGCTTGAACGGCGGGAAGTGCCGGTCCCTGGCCCAGCGGTTGGCGTCGCGCAACGCGGTCGAGTCGTTGTCGGCGCTCATGATGGCGACGCTGACCCCGGCTCCGGTCAGCCCGGACCGGGTCGCGCCGTAGGCGTCCCGCAGCTGGGTCGGCAGGTAGCCGCACGGCGCCCAGGACAGGGTCTTGCCGAAGGCCGCGGGCAGCGTGGCCGCCTTCTTCTGGCCGTAGTACGCCGAGCACGCCTCCTTGACGGCCGCCGTCGCCGGTCCGGGCGCCGCGACGGCGCTGGCCCGCAGCGGCTCGTGCACGCTCAAGGGGGTCACCGCCGGGGCGACCCGGATCGTGCTGACCGCCGGGGCAATGGCGGCGGGCACCGACATCGCGGCCGTGGACAGCACCTGGGGCACCCCGCCGCGGGGGCGGCTCAGCCCGAGCGTCGCGCGCAGCGCCGCCTCGGCCCGCGCGACCGTGCCGGTCGCGGTGATCACGAAGGCGTCGCGGTGCGTGACCACCAGACCGGACCCGGCCAGCCAGGCAGCGACCGCGCGCTGCTGGGCGGCGGTGGCCCCGTAGGCGGCCTGGACCTGGGCCGGGCTCAGGTAGTGCTCGTACCGGGGACTGGCCGGGTCCGAGATCGCGGCCGCGGCCGCGGCCAGGCCGGCCCGGTCGCGGCCAACGAACACGCTGACCCGCAGCCGCCCGGCCCGCGGCATGGCCTGGAGCGGGCCCGCCTGGCCGGCGCCCGGCGCGGTGCTGGCCAGCGCCACCCGGGAACCGTGGCCCGGCGGGACCGCCGCCGCGCTGACCGTCGCGCCGGCCAGCAGCGCCGATGCAGCGGCCACGGACAGTACCGGGGCAGCGATTAATCTGTGCGGGCGCATCAGCGTTCCTCTCCGGCCGGCAACGAGGGGAGCATGACCTTGCCTGGGCGATAACGTCCGGAAAGTCCAAAACAGTTAAACAGAGAATGCCCGGCAACGCACCAAGCGTGCCTTGCCCGGCCTGGGTTGCGCGCGCCTCATCCCCGGCCCCAGCGCCCTTACCCCAGGCCGGGGCTACCCCAGGCCGGGGCTACCCCAGGCCGGGGCGATCTGGCTGCGGGCCGGGCACGGGCCCCGGCGGGCCGGGCGCCGGGCTCGGCTCGCCGGCCGCCGCGACGCCGGAGGCGGCGGCGCGGCCGCGCCAGCGTGTCTCGGGTGCGGCGAACCCGAGCAGGGCCGCGACCGCGAGGACGCCGGCCGCCGTCCCGAAGGCGGCGCCGTAGGAGACCGTGTCCACGAGGTAGCCGGCCGTGACCGGCCCGGTGACCGTGCCGATGTCGCCCGCCATCTGGAACGTGGCCACGACCGTCCCGCCGCCGCCCCGCAGGATGTCGCCGAGCATGGCGGCCGGGCCCACGTCGAGCAGCCCGGATCCCAGGCCGAGCACGGCCAGCGCGCCGAGGTACCCGCCGGGGCCGGGCAGGACCGCGAGCATGACCAGGGCGCCGGCCGAGACCAGGCAGCCGGCGATGATCACCGGGCGCCGGCCGAGCCGGTCGGCCAGCCGCCCGGCGGGCAGCAGGACGCCGGCGTTCAGCACCGCGACCACCCCGAACCCGATGCCGGTCCAGATGGCCGACCTGTGCAGCACGTCGCGGACGAACAGCGGCACGATGGCGCTGCGGACCCCGATGGTGGCGAAGCCGTCCGCGAGGTTCGCCGACGCCGCGGCGCGGTACGCCCGGTCCCGCAGCGCACCGGCGATCTCGGCGAGCGTCCGCCTGCCGTGCGCGCCCGGCTCGGGCCGGCGGGTGTTCCCCCGCAGCACGGTGGCCGCGATGACCGCCGGGACGACGAGCATGGCCCCGTAGATGATGAACGGCGCCCGCATCGACCAGGCGGCGATGAGCCCGCCGAGCGCCGGGCCGCTGATCCCGCCGACCAGGAAGCCGCCGGTGTACAGGCCGCTCGCCCGGCCACGGTGCTCGCTGGGCACGGTGACCAGCAGCAGGGTCTGGGAGCCGACGCCGAACATCGCCGACCCGAGCCCGCCGGCCCCGCGCAGCGCGATCAGCTCGGCGAACGAGCCGGAGAACCCGGCCAGGATGCTGCTCACCGCCACGATCGCGATGCCGGTCGCCATCACCACGGGATGGCCGAACCGGTCCGCCAGGCGCCCCGCGGGCAGGGCGCCGAGGATGCGCATCAGCGCGAACGCGCTGACCACGCTCGCCGCCGCGGCGGTACTGACCCCGAAATGGCGGGCGAACGCGGGGATGTCCGGGGCGACGATGCCGAAGCCGAGCGCGACGGTGAAGGAGATGGCGGTGAGGATCGGCACCTCGCGCGGCAGGTCGCGGAACGGCCCGCGGCGGGCCATGAAGGGCGTGTGGCTCAGCGGGCCCGCCGTTCGGTGTAGTCATCGGAGCCGCACTTGGGGCACTGCGCGAACGCGGCGGCGGCCTGGCTGATCTCCTCGCTGCCGACGAGTTCCGGCTCTGTGTCCGGGACGACGGGGTCGATCCCGCCGAGCGACACCGGCCGGCCGCGCGGCGCGGCGCTGAAGCCGGCGATCGGTTTCACCCGCGCCGGCCTGGGCGCGTGCCACACGTACCCGCAGTTGGCGCAGGTTCGCTCGTACTCCCGGGCTCGCCACGGAATGCGCACTGCCTGACCCTCCGGCCCTGCGTCCGCGGCGCCGGGCCGGCACCGCAGCGATCAGCCCTTCGATCATACGGCGGCCCGCTCCGGCCGCCTCGCCCGGCGCCCGCGGAGCCTGGCGGGACGACTTGCCCGCCGAAATCAGCCTCGGCACCGGCGGCCGTCCCGTACTGTATGCGTGTCTCGCCCGATGCTCGGCGTGTTCAGCGGCGCGTCCCGCAGGTGCGTATCCGCTCACCGTGTGTCCCACCCGATGCACGTCTCGCCGGGCAGCGCGTCCCCGTCGCGAAGGATGACCATGTCACTGACACCGCCGAAGTTCGCCTCCGCAGCCTGGGCCAGATTCCCTGAGCCAGTGCGGCGCGTGTGCGGTTCCGCTGGCGGCAGGCGGCTGCTCAGGTTCGCCCCGGCGGCGGTGCTGGCGCTGGCCGCGACCCAGATCACCTATTTCGTGTGCGTCAGCGTGGCGCACACGACCGGCCGGATGTCCGGGTTCGCGGGCTGGCTGGCCGGGGCGGTGGTCAGTTACGGTGTCAGCCGCTGGGCCTGGGAGCGCCGCGGCAGGCCGGACCTGCTCAAGGAGACGCTGCCGTTCGTGGCGATCTCGCTCGTCGTCGGCGTGGTGCTGACCGAGGCCAGCCACTTCGCCTACCGGGAGGCGGGCGTGCTCGGGCTGCGTGGCCTGCGGTTCATCGTCTTCGTGCAGGGGCTCTACCTCATCGCCAACGGCATCACGTTCCTGGCCAGGTTCTTCATCTTCAACTACCTGGTCTTCGCCGACCGCCGGGCGCCCTCGGTCTCCTGACCGCTGCCCCTGGTCCCGCGCGCCCCCGGGGCGCGCCTGCCGCACCGGCGCGCTACAGCCGCCCTGCGCCCGGAATCCCCCTGTGCCAGGCCGCTACGGTCTGCCTGGCGAGGATGTCACGGAGCTCGCTGGTGATGCCGTCCGGGTACCGGTCAAGCGTCGCCTCAAGATCGCACCGCTGGGCCGGGGTCAGGTACCCGGCCAGCTCGCGCTCCAGTCCGGCGCGGCCGATGCGGTCCGCCCCGGACCGCCCCGGGATGAGCAGGGCGTACAGCAGAAGCCAGAGCCCGGGCAAGACGATCAGGCCCCACGCGTTGCCGCCGAGCGCGAAGCCGGCCGCGGTGAGGGTTCCCCCGGCCAGCAGGGGCCGCCAGCGGGGGCGCGCGCCGCGCGCCAGGCGCATCAGGCCGATGACCGTGACCAGCACGGCGACCCGGACGCACCGGCGGACCCGCCTGGCGCGCGCGGGCCGCGTGCGCCCCGGGGCGCCGGGCCTGCCGCCGGGACCGCCGGTCAGGCTCCACATCATCAGGCTCCGCCGGCGCGCTCGCAACCTCATCGCAGCCTCCCGCACCCCGCTCCACGCCGCGTGTCCCAATGGTACGCTCCGGCACCTTTGCCGAGCATGGCGCGCAGCGCGGGCGGCCGCCCCGGTGTCGCACCCCCGCCGGGAATCGCATCGGTCAGACTTGTAGCTGCGCAACGGGCCCGGCCGGCCCCGGAGCCCGGCCGGGTTGAGGAACCGGGAGGTGGCATGCCGGTCATCGTCGTCACCAGGCTGCGGCTCAAGGACCCAGCGTTGTTTGACGAGTTCTTCGCCAGCGCTGTTGCCGTGGTGGAGCAGGCACAGAAGTCAGCTGGCAGCCTGGGCGCGGACGTGCTCGCCGAGGCGAACAACACGTACTGGACCCGTACCGCCTGGCAAGAGCGCGGCTCGATGAACGCCTTCGTGGGCAGCGAACCGCACCTGAGCACCATGAGCCGGATCGACGACTGGTGCGACGAGGCGACGTTCGTCGACTGGGAGCAGGCCGGCCCGGTCCTGCCGGACTGGCTGGCCGGCTATGACCGCATCGTCGCCCAGGGCCAGGCGGCCAGCCTCAGCCAGCCCACGGCGGCGCACCACACGCGGGCCTTTCCCGCGCCGGTCATCCCCGCCTGAGGGGGGCCGGTCATCGGCCGGGCGCCCGGCCGCGGGCCGGCCGGCTACGGCGGGGCTCCGGCCTCGGCCAGCAGGCGGCGCGCTATGGCCTCGTCGGCGCGGGCAACCAGCACGCGAACGCCCTGCACCTGCAACTGTGGCTCCTGGCCGCCGGCGTCGTCGGCCGACACCGCCGCGCTCAGGCCGTTGCTGCGCAGCATGCCGACGATCAGTTCCGCCTCTATCCGGCTGGACACGACCGCTACCGGGACGACCGCGCCCGCGTCAGCAGCCTCCATGTTCACCTCGCCTGGCCGGCTGTCTCACGTCTGCGACCTTAGCCCTCGGCTCCGTGACCGTCACGGCTGCTCCGGTGACGCGGCCGGTTGCCGTGACCTGCCGTCAAGGCAGCCTTGACGTGGCGATGTCGTCAGGGATACCTTGACGCTATGACGAACTCCGTGGGTGCCACGGCCGGTGCCAGCCGGCTGAGCACGGTGTGCTGCTCTTTCTGCATCAAGGACAAGGACGCGGTCGGCAAGCTCGTCGCCGGCCCAGGCGTCTACATCTGCAACGAGTGCGTGGAACTCTGCAACCTGATCATCACCGAACAGCCGGCGCCGGGCGGGTTCGGCGGGTGGGGCGAACAGCCTGACAACGAGCTGCTCGCCAGCCTGGCGCGGATCCAGGCAGTGATCTCCCAGGTCGATGCGGCCCTGCACGACCATGTGGAGATCCTGCGCGGCCGGGGCATCAGCTGGACCCGCATCGGCGCCGCACTCGGCGTATCGAAGCAGGCGGCATGGGAGCGGTTCTCCGGAGAGGACTGACGGCCCGCATGCGCTGACGATGTACGCTGACCGAGCATGTGCGAGGACCGCCGTTGACCGGCAACACCCGGATCCGGCCCTACCGTCCGGGCGACCTGGACGAGTTGTACCGGATCTGCCTGCTGACCGGCGATGCAGGGCAGGACGCCAGCTCGATCTACCGCGACCCCCGGTTGCTCGGGCACATCTTCGCCGCCCCCTACGCCGTGCTCGAGCCAGCCCTGTCCTTCGTGGCCGAGGACGCCGCCGGCGTGGGCGGCTACATCGTCGGCGCGCTCGACAGCCAGGCCTTCGAGCAGCGGCTGGAGAGCGACTGGTGGCCGGGGCTGCGCGACCGCTATCCCGACCCTCCGGCCGGCCTGCCCGCCGCGGAACGGACGCCGGACCAGCAGATGGCGCACGTGATCCACCATCCCTGGCACACCCCGGACGACCTGGCGGCGCGCTACCCGTCGCACCTGCATATCAACCTGGAGCCACGGCTCCAGGCCAGTGGCTACGGAAGCCAGCTCACCAGCACCCTGCTTACCGCCCTCCGCGACCGTGGCTCCCGGGGAGTGCACCTGTACGTGCTGCCCGCAAACCAGCGGGCGGCCGGGTTCTACCTGCACATGGGCTTCACCAAGCTCTCGGCCGGCAGCGGCGGCCTTTACGGCATGGACCTCGGCTCATAGCGCTCCAGCCGGATCGTGCCCTCGCGGGCCTGGCGTGGCACTGCGGGAGAGCGCGATCAGGGGCTGTGGACCGCCAGCACTGAGATGCGGCGGCCGGCCGGCCCGTCGGTCACCAGATAGGTCGCGGTGAGCCGGCTGATCTCACCGCCGTCGCCCCGGTGCCAGGAGAACGCCCCCCGGTAGAGAGCGGACGTGGCGTTCAGGACCGTGATCTGGCTGCCAAGGATCTCGCTGTGGCTGTAGCCAGCAGCCCGCATCCGGTCCATCTGCTGCCGCATCGCCGCAACGACCTGGTCGCTGCTCGCCAGCGCGAAGAACCCGTCGCCGGTGGTGAGCAACAGCGGAACGCCGTAGTACCCGAGCAGGGCAGCGGCGTCGCTGTCGCCCCGGCCGCAAGCCTCGAAGACGTCGAGGTACTCACCGAACCACCGGCCGACATCGTCACTGTCCACGAGCACGGACGATACCGCCGCCCGCCGACACTTCGGCCGCAGCGGCGCCGGGCGCCGCCACGCTACCGCCATCGTGGCCGGCGGCGGGCCTGCCGCTCGCCTGGGCGCGCCTGGTACGGTCGGCGGTAAGAGCCGGGGAGTGCGCATGTACGGCAACTTCAACGCACCTGACCAGGATGTGCAGGCGGCCAAGCTCCGCGCCCAGGACGTGCAGCGCGCCAGGCAGCGCGGCCAGCACGTCAAGTCCCGGAAGCCGGGCCGGATGCGGCTCATCCTCCGGCGCGTCCTGGGACGCGGCGGCCCGCCCGCACCACCCGGGGCACCGTGACCTCGGACGCCCCCCGCGCCACGAATCTCCGGCGGGCCGCCGCCTGAGCGGGCTATGGCTTCCGAGGACGTTCGCCCCTAACAGCCCGCTCAGCGTCGCGCCAGCCTTGCAGTGAAACCGCGGTCCAGGCCGGGGAGACAGGCGCAAGCGTTTGACCCAGCCGGGACCGCGGCGCTCGGATTCGACCTGCGAAGGCGCTTGGGTGCAACCTGCGCTGCCATTGAGCAGCTTTGCCGAACCCGCACCCAGCTAAACGCGAGCGCGCCGACGGCGGCGCCTGCCCAGCCGCACCGGGCAGGCGCTACGGCGACGCCGCCGGCGCGGACGCCGCCGGGGATGGCCCGGGAGGGCCCGGGCTGGCCTCGGTTCCGATCGTCATGCGCCAGGTGGATGGTCCGCCCATGGCAGCCATATTCTCGATTCCCAGCCGGTCCACGGCCCCGTCGGCGTACCTGATAATCAGCGGGACGTACGCGATGTCGGTGGTAGCGGGCAGGAAGGTCGCCATGGCCACCCCGCCGCGGGCGTCCGCCGAGTGCGCCAGGTCACCGTGAGTGATGCGGACCGGCGGGATGTTCTCGGCCACCGCCAGCAGCCCGGCCCTGTCGCGCTCGGCGAGTGCCCGCAGGTAGCAGCGAACCAGTCCGGCCTGCGCGGCGGTCGGTTTCCCGCGTATCCGCAGCGGCCAGGAACACGATGGTGTGCTCCGGCTCTTGAATGCCGCCCAGGCGGCGTGCCCGGCCCACAGGGCCCCCGCGGCCACGATGACGCAGAGGGTCCACGTCACGGCCGGCCGCGGCGGTCGTGGCCTAGGCATTCGTTCCGCGCCAGGGCATGTACTCCGATAGCCAGGCATGCACCTCCGGTACCCGGTTCTGCAGAAGCGTCAGGTGGCCGTCCTCGTCGAGCAGCCGGGCCTCGACGCCGGGAATGTGCGCGGCCAGCCATTCGCCGTGGCCGGCCGGCACGAACATGTCCTGCCTGCCGTGCAGCAACAGGACCGGGACAGTGATGTCGGCCAGGTCGAATCCCCATGGCCTGAGGATGCAGTTGTCCTCCCACCATCCCTGGCTGCCGGGCGCCAGCGCGTCGCGCTCGGACAAGATCAGGTATTCGGCCAGCTCGCCGCGCAGGGCCGCGGCGTCCGTCGGCGTGAGCAGTGACTCAATCGCCCTGGCCGCATCCTGCGGCGGCGTGGCCAGGATCTCCTCCCGGTCCTTGTCCATCTTTGCCCTGGCCGCAGCCTCGTCGGTGAGGAACAACCGGTCGTCGTCCACGTTGCCCTCGCCCATGCCGGCGAAATAGTCAAGTCCCGCACCGTCATACGGCGCGACCGAGGCGAGCGAGGCGGCCGCGGTCACCAGGTCGGGGAGCAGGGCAGCGCACGCGAGCACGTGCGGACCACCGCCGGATATGCCCCACATCGCCAGCCGGTCGATGCCGAGCTCAGCGCAGATCGCGCGGACATCCCCGGCGCAGCTGGCGACCGTACGCCCCGGCTGGGGCGAGGACCCGCCGTAGCCCGGCCGGTCGTAGCTGATGAGCCGCAGGCCACGGGCAGCCGCGTCGCGCACGACCGGGCCGTAAAGACGCCTGGAGCCTGGCGTGCCCGCGTGCACGAGGACCGGACGGCCAGCGGGATCACCGGACTCTTCGACGGCCAGCATCCGGCCGTCCGGGGTGCGAACCATGTACTCCACGCTGCTCCCGTGTCTCCTCAGCCCTTGACGTAGGCCAGGGTCTCCGCCACCCGCCCGGCGCGGACCCGCAGCACGTCAACTCCGCGGACATGCCCGTCTGCCCAGGTGTAGAGCCACCGGACGATGACCCGGTCACCCGCACCGAACATCTCCTCGAACTCAAAATGCGCGGCTGGCGAACCGGCGAAGAAGGCCTGGAAGGCCGCAAGCACCGCCTGCCGCCCGGCGTGACGGGTCCCGTCGGGTGCCGGGCTGGTGGTCTCGAACACGCAGTCGTCGGTGATCAAGTCAGCCAGCGCGTCGAGGTCCCGGCGGTTGAGCGCGTCGTGGAACCTCTGAATAGTGTCGCGCGCCTCGTCATCCATTCGCGGTGACCTCCCCGTGCCACGAGAGCCTGGACCCCATATGCGAGATCTTGTAGATCATGGCATCCGGCGGCGGCACAGGTCACCTGCCCGCGACGACTTCCATGGTCCTGACCGGCCATGCTCACGCCACTCGTCAAGATATGTCGTCCGGGAGATTACCGGTGACGCTGCTGCTTTGCAGCGTCACCGTGGCGAGGTTATAGATGCCGCCGTCGCTGCCCGCGGTGTTGCCGGTGACGCACCTGGCCGTCCTGTGCCGTAACGTTCCCGGAACGATCCGGGCGTAGCGTCCACTCTGTGGGAGGGCAGCGCAGCCAGCGGCGGAGGCACGCTCGGTGACCGCGGGCCCGGCGGGGCACCGGTCCCGAGTGGCGGCTTCCGGGGTGGCCGCGTGGTCGGTGGTTGTGCTGATCATCGTCTTGTGGGCCGTAGACGTGCCGCTGGCTTCTGCGAGCCGGTGGGCGGGCTCCGGCTTCGGCCAGAATTTCGCGGCGTTCATCGTCTTGGTACCGGTGGTACTTGTCGGCTTCATCGTGGCGCGACGCCAGCCCAGTAATCCGCTGGGCTGGATGTTTCTCGGGCTGATCGCGCTGCTGGAGCTTAGCGGTATCGGGGCGGACTACGCGTGGCTCAGCTACCGGCTCGATCATCACCTGCCGCTGGCCGTGGTGGGCGTGGTCCTCGCCCCGGCCTGGAGCCCGCTGCTCGTGACGCTCCCGCTGATGATCTTCCTGTTCCCCGACGGCCGGGTGCCCTCGCCCCGGTGGCGGCCGGTGCTATGGGGCTACCTGGCTGTCGGCGCATCCTGGCCTGTCAGCGTCTACGCGGCGACAATCGGCGCCGTCGTCGCGGGCGATATACACCTGGTTCCCGGCGGTGACCTGCAGGCGGTGGATGCCCCGGCGGGCAACTCGGCGTGGCTGGGCTCATTCGAGGCGCTCATCTTGCCGGTATTGGCGGTGTTCTGGCTGCTGATCGTGGCCAGCCAGGTGCTGTCCTGGCGCCGCGCATCGGGGGAACGCCGCGAGCAGTTCAAGTGGCTGATGAGCGGTGCGGCCGTGTGCATGGCCGCCGTGGCGGTCACCGCCATCGTGGGAACCCTGGACAAGTCGCCGTCACCCGCCCTCGCGGCAGTGGTCGACTTCGCTTTTGTCGGCCTCGCGGCGCTGCCCGTCTGCATCGGGGTCGCGATCTTGAAGTACCACCTGTATGACATCGACCGGGTCATCTCGCGCACGCTGGCCTACGCGGTCGTGACCGGCCTGCTGGTCGGGGTCTACGCGGGGCTGGTGCTGCTGGCTACCGAGGTGTTCAGGTTCCACGGCACGGTGGCGGTGGCTGCTGCCACGCTGGCTGCCGCGGCGCTGTTCAACCCACTGCGGCGGAGGGTGCAGCGGGCAGTGGACCGGCGGTTCCACCGGGCCCGGTATGACGCGGATCAGATGGTGGCCGAGTTCGCGGCGCAGCTAAAGGACACTGTGGACCTGGATTGGGTCCGCGATGACCTGGTCGGTGTCGTGCACCGGGCCCTGGAACCGGCCCACGTATCGGTGTGGATCAACGAGCGCGGGTGACACCGGGTTCTGGCGACCGGGAGCTGGCAAGAGGATCACCGATGCGATCGACGCTCACGTCCATGCAGAGCGGGCGGCAATTACGACCGTGGCGCGGCCGACACCTGCCCGCCAGCGGGTTAATGGCCCGCTAATGGCCCAACGTCTCGCCGGGTGCCCTGTCAGGCTCGTCTGACCGCGAGTGACCGTGAGTCGCCGCCAGGACTCACCCGGTCGGGCATGTAGCGGGCACGACGAGTCTGCGAGCGGCCCTACAGGGACCCGGCGAGAGCCGTGCGGGGAAGACGCCTTGGCGCAGCTTCGGCGGTGTGCTGGTGGCCATGACCGGCCGGGGGAAGCCGCCTGCCCGGGTCAGCCGATGGCAGCCGCTGGGGCGCCTGGCCGCCTGCGCCCGCTGCTGGCCGCGGTGACTGCCCCCCCGAACGCTGCTCACGCCGCAAGGCGACCGCCAGCCCTGCACAAGTGGCCAAAATGATCAGGTAGACGAACCCGCTGTCGAAGATCAGCGGAA
>Ga0335078_10005486_pt1 | contig 18740 bp, 17 predicted proteins | sample Lox_Sample_32_FD_206711 | JGI IMG/M metagenome (GOLD analysis project Ga0335078, IMG submission 206711) | Soil microbial communities from Loxahatchee National Wildlife Refuge, Florida, United States - Lox_Sample_3.2 | ecosystem: Environmental > Terrestrial > Soil > Wetlands | place: USA... | reverse complement strand
TGTCGCGCACCATGAAGATGAAATCGGTCATCGCCGGCGAATAGACGTCGCCGCCGGCGCACGGGCCCATGATCACCGAAATCTGCGGAATGACGCCCGAGGCGATGACGTTGCGCTTGAACACCTCGCCATAGCCGCCGAGCGCCGCCACGCCTTCCTGGATGCGGGCGCCGCCGGCGTCGAACAGGCCGATGATCGGCGCGCGCGCGCGCATCGCCATGTCCTGGATCTTGATGATCTTCTGCGCATGGGTTTCGGACAGCGAGCCGCCGAACACGGTAAAATCCTTGGCGAAGGTAAAGACGCTGCGGCCGTTGACGGTGCCCCAGCCGGTGACGACGCCGTCGCCGGCGATCTTCGATTTTTCCATGCCGAAGTCGTAGGAGCGGTGCTCGACGAACATGTCGAACTCCTCGAACGAGTTCTTGTCCATCAGGAGTTCGATGCGCTCGCGGGCGGTGAGCTTGCCGCGCTTGTGCTGCGCCGCGATGCGCCGTTCGCCGCCGCCGCCGCGCGCGCTGTCGCGGCGCTCTTCGAGCCTGTCGACAATGTCCTTCATTTTTTGCCCGCCCTTCGGCCCGGTTGACCTGCCTTTGCAAGGTCTCAATAGCAAGGTCTCAATAGGACCGCTCAATAGCAAGGGTTGTGGATGGCGTCACCGGCACGGGCTGCAGTGGCCCCGGCCCTGCCGCGGTTTCTCGCCGCGGCAGCAGCGTGTTAAGCGACGGGGCCGAACGGCGGCCCGATGGCCACTGAATGATGCAATGAAAACGCCTCGATTGATCGACGCGGTGGAACACCACCCGGGAGCGGCTTTTGCCGGTTTCCTGGTCCTGCATGGACTGATCTGGACGGCGCTGCCGTCGCTGATCTACTTCAACCTGCCGCTCGACGTGATCGAAGCCATGGTCTACGGCCGCGAGTGGCAGCTCGGCTACGACAAGCTGCCGCCGCTGCCGTGGTGGGTGGCGGAAGCCGTATACCGCGCCTTCGGCTTTGACGATTCGCTTTATGCGCTATCCCAAGTCGCGGTCATCGTCGCGTTCGTCGCGGTGTGGAAGACCGCGCGTCCACTGGTTGGCGCGACCGGCGCGCTCGCCGCGATCCTGATCACCGACGGCATGCACTACTTCACCGCCAGCGCCACCAAGTGGAATCATAACGTGATCGAGCTGCCGCTGTGGGCGCTCGCCGGTTTTGCATTTTATGCAGCGCTGCGCCGCGAAAAGCTCGGTTACTGGATCCTGCTCGGGATCGCGATCGGGCTTGCGTGGTGGGCGAAATATTTCATGGTGGTGCTGGCGGCGCCGTTCGCGCTGTTTCTGATCTTCGACCGCGATGCCCGACGCCAGCTGGCTACACCGGGCCCTTGGATCGCGGCAGCGGTGGCGCTTGCGGTCATGGCCCCGCATCTGATTTGGCTCGTCCAGCACGATTTCCTGCCTTTGAACTACGCCGAAGCGCGCGCGACGCCGTCAAACGGCTGGCTCGATCACCTGCGCAATCCCTTCGAGTATGTGACCGCACAGGCGTTCTTTCTCATTCCTTCGCTGGTCATTGCCGCGCCGCTGTTCTGGCGCTCAGGCAAGAGCGTTCCGAGCGGGGGCGCCGACGCGTTCGACCGCCGCATCGTGACGCTGCTGGTCTTTGGTCCGGCGCTCACTCTGCTGGCGTTAAGTCTCGTGACCGGCCGCGGCACCCAGGCGATGTGGGGCTTTCCGCTCTGGCTGTTCCTCGGGCTGTGGTTCATCCTGTTCGCCCGCGCCCCGCTCGATTACACCCGGCTCGCTCTGATCGGCGCGCTGTGGGCGGCAGTGTTTGTGCTCTCCGTCGCCGCCTTCGTCGCCGATTATCTGGTGCTGCCGGATTTGGACCACCGCTACCGCGCCGCATTTTTTCCCGGCGACCTGTTGTCGGCCGCCATCACGCAACGATTCGAGCAGGCAACCGGACATGAGCCCGCCTACATCATCGGCTCGATGTGGGATGGCGGTAACGTTGCGCATTATTCCGGCGAGCACCCGCAGCCGCGGGTGCTGATCGACGGCCAACCGCGCCGCGCGCCGTGGATCAATCTCAACGACTTGCGCGCCCACGGCGCCGTCATTGTCTGGACCGACAGCGACCCGAAGACGCTGCCGCAAAACTTTGCCGCGATCGCGCCCGGTGCTGAAGTCGGCAAGCCGTTCGATCTCCCCGCGCATCGCGACAATGGCACCGTTCATGTCGGCTGGGCGATCTTGCGCCCGCTGGCGCCATAATTTACCCCGCCGCACGGGAGTGCTAGTTTCCGGGCGCGCGCGAAACCAGGGCGATCGAATGCCAAAAACTACGGACTATCTGAGACTTGAGGCATTCCGTGCGACTCCTTTGGTGGAGGAGCCGTTCCAGCATCTGATCGTGCCCGGGTTTATCAGTCCGGAGGGCGTGGCGGCGATCAATGCCGATTATCCGCAGATTTCGTCATCCGGCAGCTTTCCGGTCGACCAGGTCAGCTTCGGGCAGGCGTTTCAGGACCTGCTCGACGAACTTGAAAGCGACGAATTCCGCGGCGCGTTTGAACAGAAATTCGGCCTCGATCTGTCGGGCCGGCCGACCGTGACCACGGTCCGCGGCCGGTGCGATTCAAGTGACGGGCGGATCCACACCGATTCGACCAGCAAGATCATCACCGTGCTCATCTATATGAACGAAAGCTGGGAACAGCGCGGCGGCCGGCTGCGGCTTCTGCGCTCCGCCAAAAACCTCGACGACATCATTGTCGAAGTGCCGCCGGTGTCCGGCACGATGCTGGCCTTCAAACGCAGCAACAATTCCTGGCATGGCCACGAGCCGTTCGTCGGCGAACGCCGGGTCATTCAATTCAACTGGCTCACATCGCAGGGCAACCGGCAAATCGCCATGCTGCGACACCACACCTCGGCGTCGTTCAAGCGCGTGCTGGAAAAAATCTTGCCGGGCCGCGCTTAAGCGCCACAAGACACGCGCACCGCGAACCGAAATGTCGCGCAACAGGAGCCGTTTTTGAATATGCCTGCGGCCGATCTGCGCAACCGTGACTTCGGCAAAATTCTGCTGATCAAATTGTCCGCCGTCGGCGACGTCGTTCACACTATTCCGGTCCTGAACAAGCTGCGGCGGCGCTATCCGGCGGCGCAACTGGATTGGCTGGTGACGCCGTCGATCGGCGAACTCCTTCGCCACCATCCGGCTATCAGCAACGTCATCGGGTTCGATCGCAAAGAATGGTCGACGCCCTGGCGGCTGACGCCGTTTATCAGCTACGCGCATCTCGCCTCGCAGCTGCGGAGCACCGGGTACGATCTTGTAATCGACATGCACGGGCAGTTCCGCACCGCGATCTTTACACTCGCGAGCGGCGCGCCGGTGCGGATTGGCTTTGACCGGCCGCGCGCCAGTGTCTGGGACGCCTCGCCGCGGAAGTTCCCCGCTGAAACGCGCAAGCACGCCTGGCAGGGCGCGCGCGAGGGCAGCTGGCTCGCCTACACCCATCACATTCCGGTGCCGACGCTCGAGCTGCACGCGGTCGACCGCTACCTCGGGGTCGGCCGACTGCTTGGTCTCGACGACGGCCCGGCCGATTTTTCGTTTCCGATACCGCAAGAGGCGACCAAACGCATCGATGCGCTGATCGATTACTATGGCGCTGAACACAAGAAACTCGCCGTTCTCGCGCCGGGAACGATTTGGGAAACCAAACAATGGCGTAGCGAAGGCTTTGCGGAAGTGGCGCGCTCTTTCCTGCAAAAAGGTTTCGCCGTGATGCTGATCGGCGCCGCGCGCGAGCGCGCGGCCTGTAACGAGGTCGCGCGGCTCGCTGCAGGCACCGTCAACCTCGCCGGCGAAACCACGCTGGCCGAGCTCGCCGCGCTGATCCGCCGCTCGACCATCAGCATCACCAACGATTCCGGACCGATGCACCTTGCCGTCGCTCTAGATCGTCCGGTGGTGAGCATATTCGGCCCGACCGATCCGATCTGGATCGGGCCCTATGGCCGCCCAGGCGCTGTGCTGCAGGCGAAGTTGTCCTGCTCGCCATGCTATCTGCGGCAGCTCAACCGCTGCCCCAACGATCACGCCTGCATGCGCGATGTCTCCGCGTCGGACGTCATCACGCGGGCAGAAGCCGTTCTGCGCAAGCAACCGGAAAACGTCAGCCTTGCGACGGCACTGGCGGGCGGCCGAAAATCGGTTTGATTTCGGCGCACGCACCGCCGCTTTAGGGCAGCGATTTCTTCTCGTAAACGCCCTGGCGGGTGACAACGAAATCGATCCGGCCATCGGTCAGCGCCCTTGCACATTCGGCTGGCGAATTCACGATCGGCTCTTCGTGGACATTGAAACTGGTGTTGACCAGCACCGGCAGTCCGCTTGCGGCCTCAAAGCCTCGCACGAGGTCGTAATAGAGTGGATTGTCCTCACGCCGGATGGTCTGCGGCCGCGCCGAGCCGTCCACATGCACGACGGCAGGAATGCGGTCGCGCCACTGCGGACGCACATCGCAAGCGATAGTCATATATTCGCACGCCCGGGCATTCACGGCATTGACGTCGAACACATCGGCTGCGCGCTCAGCGGCAATTACCGGAGCAAAGGGCATAAACTCGGTGCGCGCGAGACGCTGGTTGAGCAGATCGTGCGTTTCACGCCGAGACGGATTTGCCAAAATCGACCGGGCACCGAGCGCACGCGGTCCATATTCCATGCGGCCGGTGAAGATCGCACCGATTTGGCCTTGCACCAGGCGCTTCACCGCTTCTGTCACCGGTGAACCTTCGACCCGGCGCACATTCGGCAGGGCCGAAAGAGCGGGATCGATCGCGTCGGTGTAATCGCGGCCAAGAAAAATCGGGCCGAGCGGCCGCCGCTGATCGAGCCAGGATTTAAGGCCGTCCCGCTCCAGCAAATAGATCAAGGCGCTGCCGACCGGCAGTCCCTCGTCGCCCATCGCTGGAAAGATGAAAACCTCGTCGAGATCAAGGCGCTCGGCCAGCAACCGATTAAGCCGGACATTCGCAAACACGCCGCCGGCGACGCCCAGATGTTTGCTCGGAAACCTTGCCAGCAGATTTTCAATCGAGCGCAGCATCGTGTCCTCAAGGACCTGCTGGATCGAGGCTGCGAGATCTTCTGCTTTAACCGTCTTAGCCAACCGCCGCATCAAACGGCGCATGTGGCTGAAGCCGGAAAAGCTCGAATGTACCCGGCCGCCTTCGTCGACGCGAAAGTACGAGGCGATCTCTTCAGCACAGGCCGGTTTGCCGAGCGCCGCAAGGCCGGTGAGTTTGCCTTCGTGTCGATCCATGCGAAAGCCGAGCGCCAGCGTCGCCGCGCTATAAGCGCGGCCGAGGCTGTCGATCGGCTTCTCGGTGAACAGGCAGTCGTCACCGCCATAAATCGTTTTGATCGCTCCATTCGAGAAACTGCGGTGGCTGTAATTGACGGTGTCGCCGCCGCCGTCGGCGGTGACCAGCAGCGCCTCATCCCAGGCGCTGTAGAACAAAGCCGGCAGCGCATGCGCTTCGTGGTGGTTGCTGAAATGCAGCACCGCATCGGGCCGGAAACCGCCGTCGCGGCGAACCGCCGCGAAATCGAACAGCTCATCCATATTCCTGGAGCGATAGCGACGCATCTCGTGCGTCATGTATTGGAGGTTCAGCCCGCGGCTGTGCCGCAGCGCAACTTCCTTGAGCCAGCGAACCCCGCTCAGGCGCCGAAAATATTTAACATCGAGCAGCGTACGCGACATCGAAATCACGTCGACGTCGACACGTGTCGCGCCGGCGATCGCCATTACTTCGTCGATGCAGGCATCCGGATTTTTGTGGCCGTCGCCTTTCACTCTGGTCAGGCGCTCGAGCTGGACAGCCGCTTTCAGCTGGTAGTCTTCGAAAAGCGCAGCAACGGAGTCGTGGGGCCCGGAGTGAATGGAGAGGATCAGCTCTGGCATTGCCCGGCAAACATCATGGTTACAGGCCCAACTCGACGATGCGTGATCAAGTGTTAGAAAGGGATCTGTGGGCGGGCGAGCGGATATGCCGCTTACGCATCGCAAGCCACGCCTTCATGTAGGGATAATAGCTGGTTTCGGCGGAGACGACCGCAAGCAAGAAGCCTTCAGCACCGTCGAGAAATCCGGCACGTAGAATGTAGGCCCGCAGGAACGCGAACAGCCCGTGACCGATGCCGGTCAGGAACGAGACTTTTCGACCAGAACCGACGATCATCTGCGCCTTGGCCGTCGAATAACGGTCAACGCGCGATAGTGCATCTTCAAGCGTGGGCATGGTGAGATGGATCAGCGGCGGGCGAAGCCGTTTCACCACGCCGGCACAGATCACCCGCTCGTGGACTGCGACATCGTCGAAGCTCGCTTTGCCACTTCGAAACAACCGCAGCACGTAGTCCGGATACCAGCCGGAATGGTAGATCTCCCGGCCGCAAAAGCTGGAAAGACGCGGAAATTCCCAAGCGTCAACCCCGCGTTCGACAATAGCGGCCTTGATCGCTGCGGCGAGCTCGGGACTGACGCGCTCATCGGCATCAAGGCTCAACACCCAGGCGCCGGTAGCGAGCGAAAGCGCATAATTCTTCTGCGGACCAAAACCGGGCCATTCGTGAAACTCGACGCGAGCGCCCTTTTCTCGTGCGAGCTGCACCGTCGCGTCGGTGCTTCCGCAATCGACCACGATGCATTCATCGCAGAACGCGAGGCTATCAAGGCACTCGCCGATATTCGCCGCCTCGTTCTTGGTAATCACGATGGCGCTGAGCTGCAGCATGAATTTTCCTTCTGTCACACCGGCCGCTCGCGCGCCGCATAAATCGCGAGCCAGAGATAAAGCGCCAGTAGCACGCCCTCGGATAAAACGATGTAGATGCTGCCGCCGAAGACCTGAGGAAAGAACACCTCCACCACGGCCATGGACACGGCTGAGGTCAGCCAAACCACAGCGCCCCAAGGGGCCGCCAGCCACAACCCGACCGCCGCAACAAGATCGATGACCGCGAAAAACACGGTCGCTGTCCGCCACGCGACTGTATGCGCCTCGAAACCGCCATCGGCGGAGGCACCAATGCCGCACACCTGCCCCCAGTGATAGAGACCCTTGCCGAGGGAGATGACCGCCATGATCCTCAGAAACAGAACCAGATATTCGGCCCACGATCCGGCGGCGTTCGCAGCACCTCCGACATGTACGGGTTCGAGCAGGTCGCTCGGCCGGGTCGGTCGATGCTCCGACTGATCACTCATGTCACTCATGGCAAGTCACTCTTGGCAGGCCCGGCCATTGGCATCTGCGACGGCTTTAAGTCAATCCACCGGGCCGGCAGTGGCGGGTCGCGCCAGGAAAAGGTAAGAGAGTCGCCACCATTGTGGAGCGCCCCATGGCAATCAAATTTGGGCGGCCGCTGGAACGCGCCCGCACTTCACCGGCCGAGGCCGAGCGGCCCGCCGAACGCCTCGATTTGGCGATCCGACCGCGCCGCAATCGGCGCGCCGAATGGGCGCGGCGCATGGTGCGCGAGCACGTTCTCACGACGGGCGACCTGATTTGGCCGCTGTTTCTCGTCGAGGGCTCCAAAGTCCGGACGCCGGTCGCTTCGATGCCCGATGTCGAGCGCATCTCGGTCGACGAAGCAGTCCGCGCGGCGGAGCGTGCCGCCAAGCTCACCATCCCCTGCGTTGCGCTTTTCCCCTATACCGACCCGGGCAAGCGCGACGAATCAGGCTCCGAAGCGCTCAACAACCAGAACCTCGTCTGCCAGGCGATCCGCGCCATTAAGAAAGAGGTACCGGACATCGGCATCCTTTGCGACGTGGCGCTTGATCCATACACCAGCCACGGCCATGACGGCCTGCTGCGCGGCGACATTATCCTCAACGACGAGACCGTCGCCGTGCTGGTCCGCCAGGCGCTCGTTCAGGCCGAAGCAGGCTGCGACATCATCGCCCCATCCGACATGATGGACGGCCGCGTCGGCGAAATCCGCAGAGGTCTCGATGCCGCGGGTTATCACGACGTTCAGATCATGGCTTACGCCGCAAAGTACGCGTCTGCTTTCTACGGCCCGTTTCGCGACGCGGTTGGCTCGAGCGTCACGCTCACCGGTGACAAGCGCACCTATCAAATGGACCCGGCCAACACCGACGAAGCGTTGCGCGAGGTCGAACTCGACATTGCCGAAGGCGCCGATATGGTCATGGTCAAGCCGGGGCTGCCCTATCTCGACATCCTTGCGCGAGTCAAAGAGACCTTCGGCATGCCCACCTTTGCCTATCAAGTATCCGGCGAATATGCGATGATCATGGCGGCCGCGGGGAATGGCTGGCTCGACGGGGACAAGGCAACGACGGAAAGCTTGATCGCCTTCAAGCGGGCCGGTGCCGACGGCATTCTGACTTATTTCGCGGCGAGGATCGCAGAGAAACTGAAGAAGGACGGCGCGTACGCATGATCGCGAGAGGGCCAGCCCGGAATCTGAGTCAGGCGCGTTGCCGGCTTTCGCAATGGATCGTGCGCAAATTAAGCAACAACGTCCCGCCTGGAATCTGACGAGAAAGGCGGATGTCAATGCGCGATTACGACGACCGGGTCCGGCCGCAAGTGGTGCTGCGCCGAATCATCATTGTGCTGGCGGTATTGGCCGCCGTGCCGGTAGCGCTGTGGACTGTGACGTCATTCGTGCGGGCTTACATCGCCCCACCGAAGCTTCCCACTTTTCGCCAGCTCGCGACAAATGTAACTGAGCAACAAGAAAGTACCGGCTCGACCTCGGCCGCGGGTGATCAGTCGCTATGGCAGACCGTCACCACCTTTATGCGCGCTCATATTCCTGACCCGCAGATTCCGTCGGTTCGCCAACTCGCAGAGATGGTCACGGGCGATTCCGCTGCAACATCGCCGAAAGGCGACGCAAACTCGCCAGCGGCTGAGCAAGCGCGGCCTTCCGCTCCGTCCTCAATGACAGTCGAAGCTAGGGCCACCGCGACGGATGCGCACGACCTGCCGGGCTCGTCAAAGGAGGAGTCGGCCAACGGCGACAACATGCCGGCGAGCATGGCGAAAATGGTCGACGCTCCACCCACATCGATGGCGTCGAAATCAACGGATATGCCTGTCGAGCGAGCGGCCGACACAAACGCGCCGAATACGTGGCCGCCCCCGCTGCAGCAGAATGCGACGCCTCAGACCAATGCACCGTGGCCACCCGCGCCGCAGCCGAGCGCAATGCAGCTGGCGGCACAACCGAATGAAACGGAACAAGCGCCGGCCGCCGGCGAGCCTTTGGCCGACGCCATAGCCGCCGGACAACCGCTAACCGGCCGAATCCCGCTACCGCGACGCCGCCCGAACGATCTCACCATGGTGCAGATCACCGCCGCGAATGTACCGATGCCGCGTCCACGCCCGGATATCGCCGGCTCGGCCGCGCCGCCCGAAGCGGCGCCAGCGACGAGCGCCCGCCCGCTCGACTTTCTGGATAGTCTATTTCACTAGTTAGCGAGTAACGGTTCGATCCGAACCGCTTATTCGCGTGCCGTACCGGCCGGCATGCGCACCGGCCGATAGCCATCCGCCGCCAACGCGGCAAAAATCTCGTCGGCATGGGCCGCGTCACGCGTCTCCATCGTGACGTCGAGCTTGGCGCCCTTGGCGGGAACGTCAAGAAACAACCGGTGATGATCAACACTTAGAATGTTGGCGTTCAGTTCGCCAAGTCGGGTCGCAATCTGCCCCAAAATTCCCGGACGGTCAGGGATGGTGAGGCGGAACGACACGATACGGACGTCGCGCTCCAGCTCGCGCACCATAATAGTTGCGAGTATGCGCGGATCGATATTGCCGCCACACAGGATCAGGCCGACTTTGCGGCCGCGAAAGCGTTCCGGCTCGGCCAGCATCGCGGCGAGCCCGGCGGCGCCCGCGCCCTCAGCCATTGTTTTCTGCAACGTGAGAAAGGTATTGACCGCACGTTCGATCAGCGATTCATCGACCAGCACCACGTCGCTGACCAATTCGCGAACGACCGGAAAGGTAAGTTTGCCGACGTTTGTTACCGCGATGCCTTCGGCCAGCGTGGCTCCGCCGCACGGTCTGTTGGCCTGATGCAGCGCATTCCACATCGACGGGTAGAGCGTGCACTCGACACCGACAACCTCGATCGAAGGTCTGATCGCGCGCGCGGCAATAGCGCATCCGGCGATCAGCCCGCCGCCGCCAATCGGAACGACCAGCACATCGAGGTCGGACACCGCTTCCAGCATTTCAAGCGCGATGGTGCCCTGACCGGCGATGATATGCGGGTCGTCGTAAGGATGAACCCAGACGAGGTCGCGTTGGTTGGCAATCGCCTCAGCACGCGCCTGGGATTGCGTCAGCGTCTCGCCGTCGAGAACAACATCGGCGCCGAGTGCCTCGGTTGCTTTGACTTTCACGAACGGCGTCGTCACCGGCATGACGATGGTCGCCGGAATCGCCAGGCGCCGGGCATGATACGCCACCGCCTGGGCATGATTGCCGGCCGACATCGCGATCACGCCGCGGCGGCGTTCGGCGGGCGACAGCGCCGTAAGCTTGACGCAGGCGCCGCGTTCCTTGAACGAGTTGGTAACCTGCAGGTTTTCGTACTTCACGAACACGTTGGCGCCGGTCAACGCCGAGAGTGGCGGCGCCGCCAATTCCGGCGTGCGCAGCACGTGGCCGGCGATCGTGCGTCGCGCGGCCTCGATATCGGCGAGCGTCACCATGCCCCGCCTTTTTCCCCATTTCCGCTCGCGTTACAATTGCAGAGTCGGAGGACAGATGGTCATGGCCTATTCCCAGCCAAATCCAGAATCGGGTTCGGGATCCAGCCGGCTCGGCATCTCGGCCGACGTGCGGCCGCATGCCTACGATCCGATAGCCAATCCCGAACTGTTCGACGGCGTGCTCACGCGCCGCTTCGTCGCCTTCGTCATCGACTTGATCATCATAGGCCTGCCGGTTGCCGCGGCGGCGCTCTTCATCCTTGTGTTCGGGCTTATTACCTTCGGCTTTGGCTGGATATTGTTCTGGCTGCTTTCGCCGGCCTCCGTGGTGTGGGCACTGTTCTATTATGGCGCCACGCTCGGCAGCCCGGCCTCGGCGACCCTCGGCATGCGCGCCATGGAGATCGAAATGCGCACCTGGTACGGCGCGCCAGCCTATTTCGTGCTCGGCGCGGTGCACGCAATCGTCTACTGGGTCAGCGTGAGCGTTCTCACGCCATTCATTGTCGTGGTCGGCTTTCTCAATTCGCGCAAAAGGCTGCTACACGACATGCTGGTCGGGGCGGTCATTATCAACAATGACGCGCGGGCGGCCTCCTTACGCGGCCCGGCGGCGAGTTATACGCGAAATGGCCTTTAACGTACTGACTTTCTCAGGCAATCTACCGCGTGGCCGGGGGGGTCTCGGCTGCAGGAAGCCATTGGGGCGATGCGCCACGTGACTCAGCACTCACGCGATACGCCGCAATTCTATCTGACCGCCCCTTCTCCGTGTCCGTATCTCGGCGGCAAGGAAGAGCGCAAGGTTTTCACCCATCTCGTGGGCGAGCGCGCGGGCGAACTCAATAACATCCTTACCCAGGGCGGATTTCGACGCAGCCAGTCGATCGCCTATCGACCCGCCTGCGAGGGTTGCCGCAGTTGCGTCTCGGTACGGGTCGTCGCCAAGGAATTCGAGCCCACCCGCAGCATGCGCCGGATCGCTAACCGCAACGCCGACATCGCCGAAGAAATGAAAATCGCGGTGCCGACTTCCGAGCAATATTCAATCTTTCGCGCTTATCTTGATTCGCGGCATCGCGATGGCGGCATGGCCGACATGACCGTGCTGGACTATGCCATGATGGTTGAGGACAGCCACATCGAGACGCGCATCATCGAATACCGGCGGCGCGAACCGCGCGGCACCGGTGATCTGATCGCGGTCGCGCTGACTGATGTGCTCGCCGACGGCCTCTCCATGGTCTACTCGTTCTTTGAGCCGGATGAAGCGTCGCGTTCGCTTGGTACATTCATGGTGCTCGATCATATTGCTCGCGCGCAGAGCATGGGGCTCGCTTACGTCTATCTCGGTTATTGGGTCCGCGGCTCGCGCAAGATGGACTACAAGGGCCGGTTCCTGCCGCAGGAGCGGCTCACCCCCGATGGCTGGGCGCGGGTCGAGTAGCAGATTTTCCGCTGCGACCACTGCCTCGCGAAAACGGCACCGATGGCTGCTTCCCCGTCCGAACGACCCGCCGCAGCCAGGCGTCCCACAAGATCAGAGTCCAAGCGAGAGACTGGCGCCACGAAAAAGCGCCGCGCCGACAAGGGCCGCGCGACGGTCCATGCCGCGGAAAACACCCGAGCGCGCATTTTGCGAGTCGCCATCGCCGAATTTTCCGAGAAGGGCTATAGCGGCGCGCGGGTCGATGTGATCTGCAAATTATCGCGGGCCAATCCGCGAATGATCTATCACTACTTCGGCGGCAAAGATCATCTCTACATCGCGGTGCTCGAACAGGTTCTCGGTGAGCTGCGCACCGAAGAACTCAAGCTCGACGTTGCCCACGTCGCCCCGATCGACGGCATGATGCAGTTGTTCGACTTCACTTACGATCACTTTGGCGGCCATCCCGAACTCATTCACCTGCTCAGCGGCGAGAATTTGCTCAAAGCGCGGTTTCTCCAGCAGTCCATCAAGACGCCGATCATCGCCTCGCCGCTGATCAAGCTGATCGATGGACTGTTGCGCCGGGGCGAAAAGGAGGGCGATTTCCGTCGCGGTATCGATCCGCTGCAGCTCTACGTCACCATGGTGGGCTTCGCTTATTTTCACCGCTCCAACGCCTACACCCTTTCGGTCATCTTCCAGTCCGATCTGTTGGCACCGGCGTGGCAGGCTGCGCACAAACGCTACGCCAAGGAAATGCTGTTGCGCTTTCTGCGCCGCGATCGGGCCTGAACCCAACCGTCTTTTTCATCAGCGGCTGCATAAATTCTGTTCAAATTGTGTACTCGTCGATGGGTGGCCGAATGAGCTCAACTGAGGAAACCCCCGCCTTATCAGACGGTTCATAAAATCGCCCGCAAATGGCATGCTCCTTGCTGGTAAATAAACACTTACTTATGCGGCGGCGAATGCGCGCTGCATCTCAACAGGAGGTGACCATGAAGTTTCCCGCCCGCTTCGCCGCGCTCGCCCTGTTCGGTGCCGCGGCGCTGGCTACGCCGGCAAAGGCCGAAGACAAAGTCGGCTTTATCTACGTCGGCCCGGCTGCCGACTACGGTTACAACACTTCGATGGATCTCGGCCGCCAGTATGTCGAAAAGCATATGCCCGGCGTGACGACGACTGCCTTCGAGCTCATTCCCGAAACGGCCGAGGTGGAACGGGTGATGGAGCGGCTGATTGCCAGCGGCCACAAGATCATCTTCGCCACCAGCTATGGCTACCTCGACTATGCGATCAAAGTCGGTGAGAAGCATCCAGACGTTACCATCCTGCACGCCGGCGGCCTCAAAACGTCCAAAAACGTCGGCACTTACTGGGCTGACAGCGATGCCGGCATGTACCTGGCCGGAGTGACCGCCGCCCACGTCAGCAAAAGCGGCAAGCTCGGCTTCCAGGGCGGCTTCCAGATCCCGCAATTGATGCGTTCCGTAAATGCCTTCACCCTCGGCGCCCAGTCGGTCAACCCGAAGATCACGACGACCGTGGTCTGGAACGGCGGCTGGTGGGAACCGCAGAAGGAGACCGAGGCCACCAACGCTTTTGCCGATCTCGGCATCGATGTCATCGCCGAGCAGGTGGACAGCCCGATCACCATCGCGCAGGCCGCGGAAAAGCGCGGTATTTTTATGATCGGCAAAGATGTCGACATCCACGATCGCGCGCCGAAGGCCATCATCACCGGCGTGTCGTGGGACTGGGGCCCGATGATGGTGGAAGAAATCAAAGAGATTAAAGCCGGCACCTGGAAGCCGACCAACATGCGCGGCGACCTTGCCAGTGGCAATGTCGTGCTCGATCCGTTCGGCAGCGCCGTGCCCGCCGATGTGCAGAAGGAAGTCCTCAAGCTGAAGGCCGCGATTATCGCCGGCAAGAAATCGATCTGGGAAGGCCCGATCACTAAACAGGATGGAACCGTTGTCGTGCCCGCCGGTGAGAAATTGTCCATGAAGCAGGTCGAAACCATGGACTACCTGGTCAAAGGCATCACAGGCTCCACCAAGTAGTCAAATTACGCCAAGCGCACTTCGGCAAAGGAGACCAGTCATGAACGTCACCGCGAAACCGACCAAGCCCGTCGAGATGGGGGCAGGTCCGGGGCAATCGTGGCTGGTTACTCCTGATGCAGTCGATATGACGCGCCCCGCGCCCGCGGTGCGACCATTGTCGATCGAAGCCGAACCGCAAAGCATCGTGGTCGATGCCGCGAAATCGGCGCTGCTGATTGTCGACATGCAGAACGATTTCTGCACTGAAGGCGGCTGGCTGCACAGCCGCGGCATCGACGTCTCGCCCAACCGCAAGCCGATCAAGCCGCTACAGGCGCTGATCGCAGCATTCCGGGAAAAAGGCCTGCCAGTGATCTGGGTCAATTGGGGCGTGCGCAAGGACTTGTTGAACATCAGCCCTTCCTTGCGGCATGCCCATAACCCCAAAGGCGACGAGCCGGGATTGGCGCAACCGGTGCCAGGCACGCGGTCCGAAGTGATCAAATTTGGCAGCTGGGGCGCACGGGTTGTCGACGAAATCCATCCAGGCGACCGCGACGTGCAGATCATCAAGCATCGCTTCAGCGCTTTTTGGGACACCGAAACCGACGCTGTGCTGCGCAATCTTGGCGTCAAAACCTTGTTCATCGGCGGCGTGAACATGGATCAGTGCGTCATGACCACCCTCGAAGACGCCAGCTTTCTGGGCTACGATACAATCCTGATTGAAGATGCCACCGCGACCACGTCGCCGGATTACTGCGTGCAAGCGGTGCTCTACAACGTCAAACTTCTATTCGGCTTCGTGACCCGCTCCGCGGCGCTGCTTGCGGCGCTCTCCGCCCCGTCGAAATCATAAGCTCCTGATGTCGACAATCGCCGATTTCGACTCGGTCGACGCGCGGCTTTCGGCGCTCGCGATCGAGCTGCCGCGCGTCCCAGTTCCAATCGCCAATTTTGTCCCCTTCCGTCGCATAGGGAATCTGGTTTTTCTCGCCGGACAGGTGTGCGAGTGGAACGGCGAAGTCCGTTACGTCGGCCGCATCGGAATTGATTATGATCTTGCCGATGGCCAGAAAGCGGCGCGGGTCTGCGCGCTCAATCTCATCGCGGCTCTGAAAGCGGCCTGTGGGGGAACCCTCGATGGCGTTACCGGCTGCATTCGCCTCGGCGGCTTTGTCAATTGCAGTCCGCAATTCGACGCAATCCCGCAAGTCATCAATGGCGCCTCCGATCTTATGCACGAGCTGTTCGGCAGCAACGGCAGCCACGCCCGCACGGCCATCGGCGTCGCCAATCTGCCGCGCGGCGCTGCGGTCGAGGTCGATGGCATTTTCGCATTGGGATAACCGCGGATGACTTCATCCGCGCTTGTCACCATGTCCGGCATTCGCAAACAGTTCGGCACTGTCACGGCTAACGACAATGTCGATCTTGAAATTTACGCCGGCGAAGTGCTCGCGCTGCTGGGGGAAAACGGGGCGGGCAAAAGCACTTTGATGAAAGTGCTGTACGGATTTTATCACGCCGATGCCGGCGAAATTCGCCTTAGCGGTGGACCGGTGAGCTTCGCGTCGCCGCGCGAAGCCATGGCAAACGGCATCGGCATGGTGTTCCAGCAGTTCTCACTGGTCCCCGCGCTTTCAGTGCTGGAGAACCTGCTCGCCGCATTTCCGGAAGCGCCGTGGTGGCAAGCCCGCGGGCGAGCCCGCGTGAAGGCGGCCGCGCAATGGCTCGAGCGCCTGGCGCCCGACCTCGATCCGGCGCGCCCGGTGCGCGAGCTCGCGGTTGGCGAGCGACAGATCGTCGAGCTTGCCAAGGTGCTCAATCTCAATGCCCGGATTATCATTCTGGATGAGCCGACATCGGTGCTGACGCCGGCCGAAACCGAACGGCTCTACGGCTTCATCCGGTCGCTGGTCGCGGAAGGCAAAGCCGTCGTGTTGATCACCCACAAGCTCGCCGATGTCGCCGCCTGCGCCGATCGCATTGTGGTCATGCGCGGTGGCCAAGTCGTCGATCGCGCGCTGGCGCGCGAGCGAACGCCCGAACAGCTGGTCAGCGCGATGGTCGGGCGCGACAAGCTTGCGGCGATCGAAGCTCCGGCGGCCGCATTCGGCGCTGTCCCCGTACTGCAAATGCGCGGCGTGTCCGCAGTCTCGCAGGGTGCAAAAATTCGCGACGTCTCGTTTGAATTGGCGGCTGGCGAAATCCTCGGCGTTGCCGGGGTTTCCGGCAATGGACAATACGCGCTGGCCGAGGCGCTGGCGGGGCTTGTTCCGGTCACGGCCGGCGACATTATTCTCGGTGGTGTGAGCATTGCCAGCCGCATCGGCGACGGAGCGATTGCCGACGACGTCGCCTACATCCCGGAGCGCCCGCTCGACAACGCCGTCGTTGCCGATCTCGATCTCGGTCTGAACCTCACGCTGCGAAGGCTGACCAAGTTACCGTTGTTTCCGCAACGGCGCGCCATTAACGCCCAAGCAAGCGACCTGATAAGTCGCTTCGACGTGCGACCGCCGAGCCCCACCCTCCCCGCCGCCGCGCTGTCCGGCGGCAACTTGCAAAAGCTGGTCATTGCGCGCGAGCTTTCCGACGCTCATCGCCTCGTCATCGCCTGCTATCCGGCAATGGGGCTCGATGTGCTGGCGACACAGGAGGTTTATCGTTCGCTGTTTCAACAAGCCGCCGCGGGCGCGTGCGTGGTCTGGATCTCGGAGGAGCTGGACGACCTTCTCGCTTATGCACATCGGATCGCGGTGATCTATGGCGGACGCATCACCGGGATTGTCAGGCGGGAGGATGCGGACCGTCAGATAATCGGCCGCTGGATGGCGGGCATGGATCGCGGAGCAGCGGCGTGAACGGGCGCGTTATTCAGCGCTCACTCTTTGGCGCAGGCGGCGCGGTCTTATTCCTGGTGTTGGCCTCGGTCTTTCTCCTCACCATTGGCCGGCCGCCCCTTCTCACGCTTGCGACCATGGTGGGCTACGCTTTCGGCGACGTCTATTCGGCGTCCGAAAGTCTGGTCAAAGCGACGCCGATCCTGCTGTGCGCACTCGCAGTGATCTTGCCAGCGCGGCTTGGGCTGATCACGGTCGGCGGCGAAGGCCAACTTTACCTTGGCGCGCTCCTTGGGACCGCCGTGGTGGTGAACTATTCCGGCGCGCCGATGTTTGCTTTGCTGCCGGCAATGCTTGCGCTCGGCGCCGCTGGCGGCGCCATTTGGAGCGGGCTGGCGGGAATTTTGCGCTCCCGCTTCGATGTCAATGAGACGATATCGACGCTGCTCCTGAATTATATTGCCGTGCTGCTGGTGAACTTTGCCGTCTACGGCGCCTGGAAGGATCCGGCGAGCCTCGGCTGGCCGGCGACGATACAATTCCCGCCGGCTGCCACCGTCCCGAGTCTGTTTGGAACGCGCGTCCACCTCGGGTTCATCGTCGCTGTTGTGGCGGCGTTCGTTCTGCACATCGCGGTGACTCGCACGCGCTGGGGCCTTGAACTCAAAGTCCTCGCCGGCAACCGCAAAGTCGGCGCCATGGTCGGACTGCGCTTTGCCCGCAGCACGTTGATCGTGATGGCGATCGGCGGCGCGCTCGCGGGCTTTGCCGGCATTTGCGAAACCTCCGCCATTCAAGGACGGCTGCAGTCCGGCCTGTCGGTCGGTTACGGGCTGACCGGCTTCCTCGTGGCATGGCTCTCGGGTCAGCATTTCCTGCGCGCCGTGCCGATCGCAATCATGATCGGCGGCCTGATCGCGGCCGGCGACGCGCTGCAGCTTTACAGCAAAATTCCGAGCGCCAGCGCCACCGTGCTGCAAGGATTGCTGTTCGCAGCCGCCCTGGCCGCAAGCGGCCTCGCGGCGCGGCGCGAGGCGCGCCGTGGATGACCTGACCACAGTCGGACAATGGACCGCCGCGATGCTGCGGTCATCGACGCCGCTGCTGGTCGTCACCTTGGGCGAGACGCTCACGCAGCGCGTCGGCATCATCAACCTTGGTGTCGAAGGCCAGATGCTGGGCGGCGCGTGCACGGGCTTTGCCGCAGCAGCAGTCACCGGCGATCCGCTGATCGGCTTTGCCGCCGGCGCGGGAGCCGGCGTTTTGCTGTCGGCCGTCCACGCCGTGCTGTGTCTCGCCTGCGGCGCCAACCAGATCGGCAGCGGCATCGCGGTCTGGACGCTTGGGCTTGGCCTCACATCTTACTTCGGCCGCGCCTTCGTCGGTGCCAAGGTGACAGGCCTTGCGTCGATCGGCGGACCGGCAGTCAACGACATTCCCGTGCTCGGACCGGTTCTCGCGCAGCTCACGCCGATGGCGCCTGTGGCGCTGCTGCTGGTCGCGGTCGTCGGTCTCTGGCTTTACCGCACCAGCACTGGCCTGAACTGGCGCATCGTCGGCGAGTCGTTCGAGACGGCGCGCGCAATCGGGTTGGCGCCGCTGTTGGTACAGCTTCAGGGCATCCTCGTCGGCGGCCTGTT
>Ga0335078_10005485_pt1 | contig 18740 bp, 16 predicted proteins | sample Lox_Sample_32_FD_206711 | JGI IMG/M metagenome (GOLD analysis project Ga0335078, IMG submission 206711) | Soil microbial communities from Loxahatchee National Wildlife Refuge, Florida, United States - Lox_Sample_3.2 | ecosystem: Environmental > Terrestrial > Soil > Wetlands | place: USA... | reverse complement strand
CTCTTGGCGCGCGATGTGAGTCGCAATCCGGCGAGCCGCGAACCCCGTTCCCGCTAAAAATCGCATGACTGGGCCAAAGGAATATGCGCTGGAAAGTCCGCAGAAGTATAAACCGCGGACGGACGACTCAAAGTGCAGAGACAAGCGCGGCTGATGCTCATCATGCCGAATCTGCGTTTTAATCTCGTGGTCAAGAAAAGGAAGGCGTTCGAAGTCGAAACGATATCCTGTGGCAGCTATCACGTGATCCGCGACGAGCACTTTGGTTTGCCCGTTCGGATCCTTCAGATGCACCGCGACCCGTCCGTTTTGCTCCTCAACGGCTTGTAATTGATGGGCCAGAAGAACCGGGATGCGTCCCTCAACCTGTTTCTTCAGCCACCAACCGCCTGCCGGACCAAGTGATGCCTTCACCCGCGCAATGCGAACGGTCCGCGGCAACCGGTGAAAGATTTGGGGAGCATTGTCGTAGACCCACAACTGCAGTCCTTCGCCAAGTTGCGTCCTCGGCCGGCGCAATCGTTGGTAAAAGGAGCGGCGGCTCGTAATTGGCACCTTGTTCCAGGAAATGGAGGGGGCGCGCACGACCAGCGTCACAGAGGCGGCTTCGTCTCGTGCCAACGCGGCCGTTTCCAGCGCGGACTGGCCCGCTCCGATAATGATGATCTCCTTGCCCTTAAATCTCCCTAGGTCATAGTGAGCAGAAGAGTGAGAGCAAAGTTCTGGCGACAGAGTGGAGAGTTCTTGCGGAATCCGCTCCATCTGCTCGAGGCCGGTCGCAACAATGACGTGCGGGCAAGGTACGATTTCGCCGGTGCTTAATTCCACGGCAAACTGTCCGTCGGTCGTCTTTACGCTGGTAACCCTGACATCTTCCACCTCAGGGACAAACTTCTGCTGATATGAGAGGGCGTATTTTGCGAAGATCTCGCGGGAGACTGGTTTGCCATAGTCTCCGTAGGGCAGGCCTTCCTCGCGGCAGAAAGACGACAGGGTGTAACGTTCTTCTGGGTCCGGCAGTCCGGAAGCACATCCTTCCGACTTCAACAGCATTGCTTTCGGCATCTGCGAGAGCCAACGTTGCATTGGCGATCCAAAGATGCGGAACGCCACTCCCGTGTGACGCAGGTGTGCCGCCACTGCTGTGCCGTATGGCCCTGCTCCAATCACACATACTTTTGTCTGAGAATTCATAAGGTTTCGTCCTTCCGAACTCTGGTCTAACTTATGAGATTTTGGGCGAATGAACTTGAGGGAGGGATTTCGGCAAAAGGGAGGAGGGAGAATAAGCCCAGATGAGACTAACACAGTTCTGGCTTAACGGTGTGAGCTTAATCGTCGAAGTTGAGGCACCATTCGCCGTCGAGACGGGAGAAGCTAACGTCCCCACGACTCAAGGCTTCGACAATTTCCGGATCGCGCGAATGCGCAACCGTCCAACCGCTGCGACAAGTAAAGAAGCAATTCTCGTCAGCCAGATGCGCCATCAAGTGTGGCGGAGCAGCGCCGTGGAGCCCAATCGCTCCCTGAGAGCGTGCATCGTAGAGAAGGTGCTGAATAACAGTTCTTTGAAACTGCGGGACTGCGCCGATCTGAATCACCTGGCACGGCGCATGGGGTTTCAGGTAATACAGGTACCAGCCGACAATCTTGTCTTTCTCATTCCGAATAAGGCGCTTTCTCAGAGTGGCTCGAGGATGCATCTGCTCCATGAAACGCAAGAGCCAATTCAGGATCTGATCGTCGGTCGTGGCACGTAAAGCGGCTTGACGTCCAAGCTCGGCGATGCACTTGAGCAGGGTATCCGCATCGAGGTTCTCCGCACGCAGTTGGGGTTCAGTCAGGTGAAATGGACCGGTGGGTATTTTGCATGCGACGGCATCCGCAAAGCTACAAAAGGGCTTGCTCACGATCCTGATGGCGGCGGCGACGCCATTCGGCGCAGGTGCAGCCATCGCGTGCGCGGCATAATGCGTCGGTCGAAGGGGACGCGCCCAAGCGATGCTGAAGGGCAGAATCGTGTGAAAGCCAAGCCGCTCCAGTAGATTGCGGGAAACTTCCGTCGCCGAATCGGTCATCGACAGATCCTGATTCGCTGCCATGTAGCGGGCCAGGAGTTGCAATCCGGCCAACGTCGTGCGCGAGGTTGGATCCACGACATAGTTCCCACCGAACGCCACTCGAACCGCCCGGCCGCGTAGGCAAAACCTGCGCACAACCACACCCAGGAATCCGACGACCTTGCCATCCTTCGCTTCGTACACGAGCGACGGAAGGTCGTCCTCAACGAGCGGGCTGGAGAAATAAAGCGCGCGAAGGTACTCCAGCACGCGTGGCGGAGCGGAGCCACGCTTCTTGCGCAAGAACCTCCACCAAAGACTGGCTACCTCTGGAATATCCTCGACTGTGAATCGACGAACGCCCATTTCTTGTACCGTTTCTGGCGCGCGTCCCCACACCGCAAGCCCATTTCATTGTCCTTTTCCCTCGGAGGAAGCTAAGCCTCGCTTGGCAAACCCCAGCTTGCCTTGCGCCACGACGGTACCGTCGACAGTGGCCACCGCCTCCACCAGAGCAAAATCTCCAATGAACTTAAGAACCTGAATTTCCATGTCCAGTCGGTTCCCAGGAAAAACCGGAGCCAAGAACCTCATTTCATTGATGACACCGAGAACAAGAAAGTCTCCAGGCTGCACTCCCGCCCCGGTCGTCTTCGAAAACAGGATTGATGCTGATTGACCAACAGCTTCCACGATCATTGTCCCCGCCATCACGGCATGCTCGGGGAAGTGGCCGAGAAACTGGATCTCGTTTCCAGTTACGTTCTTGACGGTGCGGATGCTCTTGCCCGGTTCGATGGAAGTGACTGTATCGACCATGATCATCGGGAACCGCTGCTTCAGGGCGGCCCGCACTTCCTCGAATGTCATTGCCGGCTTGCTCATGCCTTCACTGGGACCCATTTGGACGGGGCTTCAAGATCATCCCTGTGGCTCTTGGCAGGAATCGCGCCCCGCCAGGAACAGCGCTCGCATCGGAAACTAGGCGTGATACGCGCAGCCCAACAGCTTCGGCCATCTCGAGCGGCCGGCTTTCCTGGTTGTATTCAAATACATGATCTCGCTGAGGCGATTCGAGCGCTGTGCTGAAAAACACAATTCCGGTGGGGCAGATCTGTTGGGAAATGGTTGCGAAGAGGGGTTTCGGGTCAGCCAGATGCTCGGCGAGCATAGCCGAGATAATTCCTTGGCACCTCGCAGCTCCGTCTCCGGTGCCCGCGTTGAGTGCGTCTTTTACAGCAAAGCGAACACGGCCGGAATGTTCCGAAACACTCAGCAAGCGATTCGCCACCGCGACTGCTGGAGGACTAATGTCGGTACCTTCGATCTGGAGGTCCGGACGTTCCTCCGCTGCGAGAAGGCTCAGTACGCCGTGGCCAGCAGCTAGTTCTCGCACCGTCGCATTCTCGGGAAGTCGCCGGATAAATTCGTCGCGGAACAAAGCGATGTGACTGATCATAGAGGGCCAAAACGGATAGATCAGGATTGCAGCCCACATGTAGGGGACCATGTAGCCTTCATCTTCATAGACGCCCGACATGATTTCAGGCATGGTCTCCGGCGTGTATTTGCCTGCGCTTTCGTAGATTTTCTGTGCCTTGGCGACCCCAACGCAGTACTCGGCGTAGCCCCGTGCTGCGGCGTCGAAGATCTCCCGGCCGTAGGCTGCTTCGGCCCAGCGTGCAAGAGGGTTTAGCAGCCACGAACACAATTCCCGGTTAGCTTCGTACGAGGCGCGAGCCGACCGCGCAAACATCTTCGCTTTTCGATCCAAAGCTTCCAGAAACAGTTGTGCATGTTCCATCGCTATACCTTCGCCTGCTCAGCCGACGGCACGTAACGCACCATCCGGGTCATGGAGCGAATCAGGTCAGCTCCGTCCCAGGGAGAGCTAAACACGTGCATTCTCCCGAGCTTCACAATGCGGTCAACCCCCCGCCTGGCTGCTGCCTCTGCGAGCATCGCTTCTTTGCGGCCATCGCTGATGCCCAACCCGAGAGTCTGCAGCGTTCCGTCAAATTGCGAGACGGCTTCCATCAGGTCGTTGACAACGAGGACCGTGAGCGTACGGCCCTGAGTTGGATCGGGCATCTTCGAGCCACTTCCGAGCAGTAAGGTCCAGTCCGGAGTAGCAGGGAAAGACGCCCGATTGTTTTCGTCGGCCAAGAGCCACAAAGCTCGTGTGGTGCAGATCGCTGACGCCATTCCGGGTTCGATTGCCTGACGGGGATGATGCCGATTCTCCTCTTCGAATGCGTGTTTTAGATCCTCGACGAAGTCCGCGGCATCGCATCCCTCACCCCGTTCGAGAAAGAGCGTCTGCGGGGAAGAGCAGGCTTGCTGATCGAACTGCCACACATCGCGGGCAATTCTCTGGCACCAGGAACGCCGTGTATCGCGGTTCCCCCAGGTGCCGGCATCCATCACGGCAGCGGAAACGCGAGGTCCAAGAACTAATAGCCGGGCCCAGTGCGGAAAGGGAAGAGATCGAATTCCCGACACAGCTTCCGCTCCACCCCAAATCATGGCTCCATCTACGTTCCGAGACATTGCTTCCTGGAGGTCTTTCCGGGAGTGGTCGAAACTGGCCAGATAAACTCGTTCCGTGACTGCACCGGAGTCATCCGCAATGGACAACCTCTCCATCAGCATCTGGGTGATCTCGACGAGCCGAGTCGGTACACGGACCATGCAACAGTTTCCACCGAGTAAGGCGCACGTTAGTGATAACACCGGTTGAATTTCTACATTGGAGGCTGGCCAGTGACCAACAACTCCGAGCGGGAACGCCCGCACTCCAGTGCTCCCTCCGACACTCCACTGCCTGTTTAAGGACCCGTCGCCCAACTCGCGCCGCAAGATTGGTTCGAGGTTTCCGCGCCGAAGCCAGAGTCGCAGGAAGGTTACCCCGGGAATGTTACTGAGTTCTCGGTCTGCGAGTGCATTGGCCCAACGATCGAAGACTTGTAACATCGTCTCGGTCGTCAGTTCCGACTCCACTACGAGTTCGTGGAGTCGCTGCGATGCCGAAGTGAGGTCGTCTGGCGCTTCGACTGTCTGGATGACCTCGTTTGTTAGTAAGGCCTCCCTCATGCCTGCACCATTTGGAGCCGATGGCGAGTCGACTCCAGATTGCCGCATCCTCGAACCTCGGTTTTTGGAGCCCGCCCAACAAAACGGAAACTCGTACCCCGTCTGCCGCAGGGACAACCGTCGTGACCGATGACTTCGGCCAAGTCCTCGGTCAAAAGAAGAAAGCCGGGAAAGCTCGTGGGGAGCGTGCTACAAACCTGGATAAGTCCCCGCTGTCCCTCTGCCACAGGCCTGAGGGTTAGTGGATCACGAACGATAACGTCCGCAAAGGCCGGAACATGCTTGCTCCCATATTCGCAGTCGGGATAGACCACACCGACATTTTCCACCATGCCGTAATAATCCAGCACCCGTTCGATTGAGCAACCAAAGACGTCCGCTACTCCTTGGTTGAAAACATTATGCGTGACAGCCCGTTCCTGGAGGCGTTTCCATCCGCCGCTGTGCAGGACACGAACATTCGGCAAGTCGAGTGTGATTCCCAGCCGCTTCAAAGGCTGCACGAGTTCTGTCCAGATCACGTAGGTGAAGCCGTAAACCAAAACATCTGCATGACTCCAACGGTCAGCACATGCCAGCAGCTTTTCAACATTGAGGGTGGCTTTTGCATCCGGTCCATGTTCCAGACAACAAACCGTTTCAGTTGCAAAGGAACCCAGAGCCTGAATCGCAGCACTGCGGGCGCCCATCTCAGTCTGGCTTTTCGTGCTTTCTAGCGTGTCGACAACAAGGTACGGACGCCTTGCGGAACCGATGAAGTCGCGAATGATCGTGATGACTCCCTTGGTCATTCTCCGAGCCGTCGGAGAGTCCAGGACGACACGGCTTGGTTCCTGCCCCGTAGTTGCGCTTGACATGAGCGTGCGTTTTACTTCGGATCCGTGCACCAAAGACAACGGAGGGTTAGCCTTAAAAACCCGCACGGCAAGATAGGGAAGGTCTGAGATCTGCTGCGCCGACCGGAAGGGGACAGGCCAGTGTTCAACGTAGTTTCGAAATTTCGAATTGCGGTCGCAGGCATAAGCCAACTCCTGCTTAAGAGCTTCGAGAACCGCATCATGATGCTGTCGTGGTTCACACCCGTAAGGCGGGCGGGATAGCAGTTCGTCGATGCCTTGCTCGACTTCGGCCAAAGCGTTCATAGCAGTGATAGCAACTGAGAACGGGCAATCTTTCCATTCGTCGTTCTAGGCAGTTCAGGAACTACGCGGACGGTCGTACAAGTCCACTGCGGCGGCAGACTGTACCGAACTCGCTCGGCTAAGCCTTGCGCTGGATCGTCACCGACCAGGAACAAAGCCAAAGCTTCTCCCGCTTCGGCATGGTGCACCGACGTCGCTGCGCATTCGCATACACCGGGAATCGCATTCACTCTAGCTTCAATCTCTGCGAAGCTCACCCGTACGCCACGGATCTTCATGAACTCACCGGTTCGGCCCTTGATCCAGATGTAGCCATCGTTATCGCGATAGCCAAGATCTCCGGTCCGTAGCCAACCGTGGTCGAACTTGGCAGCGGTCGCGTCGGGATCATCAAGATAACCAAGAAACACGGAAGGACCGCTCACCTGAATTTCCCCCGTTTGCCCGTTCGCAACTTCGCCCCCGCACTCGTCAACGACTCGAACTACAAGATTGTCGAGAGGCAGGCCAGCGCTTCCTAATTTCTCACTGAGGAAATCCGGAGGCAGACAGGAAATGCGGGCCGTCGCCTCAGTCTGTCCGTACATAACGAAGAAGTCGGTGCCGGGCTTACGTTCGCGCATGGCACGCACGCTCTCCGGCGCCAGGCGTCCTCCCGCCTGGAGAAATCGTCGCAGGCTTGGCAGGGGAATCGAGTCGAGGTTCGAGCGGCGCAGCAAGACGTTGTAGACCATCGGTACGCCGGCGAACGAAGTGCACTGATAGGTAGTGATCGCCCTTAGCACTTTGTCCGGAAACATGAATCGGGAGTCGAAGACGACGCTACCGCCCTGATAAAGATGGGTGTGAACGACGCTGGCACCGAAGCAGTAGCTGACGGGCATGATCAGCATCGCTCGTTCGTCGTTTCCTAGGCGCTGACTGCGAATGATAGCTTCGGTGTTGGAAAGCAGATTCCCGTGACTTACCATGACGAGTCGGGGCTCGCCGGTGGAACCTGAGGTGGGGATCAGAACTGCGAGGTCATTCTCTTGGCAGGAGGCGGGGGGAACCGTGTCAACGGAAGCGGCGTCGGGAACACCTTCGAGTTGTTGAAAGCCGTTTTTCGTTGCCCAATCCCATCGACTTCGATTGCTCGTCCATGCGGCTTTTGCTTTCGCCTTGGCAAACACGAGGTGGCCGGAATCGCCGAGTGTTCGCTGATCCACAAGCGTCGGCACGCAACCGGCATACATTGCGCCAAAGTAGGCGAGCGTGCTCGAAGCATCAAGACCACAACTGATCAAGATGCGATCGCCAGCGTGCAACCCGGCCGCAAGAAAACGAGCTGCAAACCCCGAAATCATTCGCGGCAGATCAGTGGCAGAAAATCCTTGTCCTGATCCCGCATCAATCAGTTCCGAACGTGCGGAGAGTCGTGCAAGGACTCGAGCCGCAAAATTCCAATTACTGCACGCGGGCACCCGCCACCTTCTCGAGTTTCCTCTCCACGACCCGGCAGATTTCCCGAACGTTCTCCATTTCCATCAACTCATCCACGTCGAACGTAAGCCCGAACTCGCGTTCCAAGCTGCTGGCGAGGGTGACATGTCCCATGGAATCCCATGCGGAAACGTCTTCCGGTTGCGTGTCGATTGTAATGCTCTGCGGATCAATACTGAATGCGGATTGGAATGCTGTTTGTACCTTGGTCAATAGCTCCTGCATGATCACATGGTCTCCATAGTGCGAGCTGGGGAGGTTGGGGGAGCAGCGGCACGAGTAAACGTCCTTATGAAACGACCTGAAGAGTCCTTAGTCCACGAAGTCCAAATGTGGGAGCCCATTCCGGGTCTCGGACCTGCGAGTTTCATTTTTTGAAGGCGTTGCACGAGATTCAAAACAGCGATCTGACCTTCCAGTCTCGCAAGCTGCGCCCCAATGCAGAAACATGGTATTGGCAAAGACGCTCATGAGGTCGATTTCCGACCCTGCACCCAGTGGCTTCAGCGTGTGGTCCACGATAGCCTCCGCCTGCGGGCGAGAAGCTTCAGACGTTTGCGCAGGCGGGTATGCTCCGGCGGGTCCATGAAGATCAGCCACAGAGCATCCGGGCCAACTCTTTGAAGTCAGCCTGCCGGCTGAGCGGCAAGGGAAAAGTGATACGTAAGGGAATTCTTCCCAAGCCTAATGCAGCCGCTGCCAGGTCAGTTCGATGGATTGGATCTTTCCGTTGACCGATGTGGGCGGTGTCACCAGGACAATCCGCTCGCCGTCGAACTTGACAGCACGAACTAGATCCCGCTTTACGTAGTTCTCGATCGACGACACTTCCACGCGATGCGTGACCTTGTCGCCATTGAGAGTATAACTGCCGGCATAGGCCAGGCACGTCTTGAAAGCTTCGGCCTGGTGTTCTATGGTTCCGCCGGTCACGGGCAGTGGCTTTCGGCCGCCGTAGCTGATGACGGACGCGACACGACCGTCTTCCGTATAGGTCAGCAAGCCCGTTGGGTTAGTTCCATACGGAGTTTCGTTGTATTCTCCACTCAGTGCCTTGCTGACTGCGGAAACCAGCTTCCACGTACCGGTGAGTTTGTTTTTCTGTTCTGTCACGCTGAAAGCCCGACGCAGTTCTGCAAGGTGTTTTTCTGGCCTACAGAGTTCGGCAAGCCAGGTGCGTTCGTGACGGGTTATGCCCGAGTCGCGGGTGCAATCTCGCCTGACAAACAGTCAGCCATCGCCTTGAGGAGTTCGCCCTTCACAACTTTGCCAGTCGGCGTTAGGGGCATCGAATCAACGAATACTATCTGAGATGGGCACTTGTACTTGGCAAGGTGTCGAGCGGCGAAATCTGCCAATTCCGTCGTCTTTAACTCTGAATCAGGAACCAGCTGAACAAACGCGACAACTTCCTCGTCACCCGCGATCGTTCTCCCAACAACTGCGGACTGAACGACAGCCGGGTGTGAATTCAGCACCGCCTCTACCTCGGCGGGATAGACGTTGAATCCCCGGTGAACAATCAGATCCTTCGTGCGGCCAACGATGAGGAGATTGCCGTCCACAAGGCGCGCAAGATCGCGAGTGTTGAACCACCCTTCTGAATCGATCGCTGCTGCCGTTTCGTCCGGAGCGCGGTAGTAGCCCTTCATAATGTTTGGGCCCCGGACATGCAATTCGCCGATTTCACCGGCGGCTACTTCGTGGCCATCCGCTCCGACAAACTTGACCTCGACCCCCGGGAACAACTTGCCGATGGAAGTGTCTTTTCGCGGGGATTCCGGGCGCGTCATGGCAATCGTCGGAGAGCACTCCGTGACCCCGTAACCGTTATGCAGGGGCATGCCAAAAAGGCTTTCAACGCCAGCCTTGGTTGCTTGATCGAGGGGAGCGCCCGACGACGTGATGATGCGCAGCTCAGGAAACTTAAGAGACGAAAGTTTTCTCAGCTTGGCGTACTGAAGCACCTGGTTGAAGATTGCCGGCGTGCCGTAGAGCAACGTTATGCGTTCCTTCTCGAGTGCCACGCGCGCTGTCATCGGGTCGAACCTTGGGACCAGGTAGACCGTTGCACCGGCGACCAGCGAGCCCAGTAGAACAGTCGCCAGGCCCACAGCGTGCGACATCGGCAAAACACCGAAGACCCGGTCCGATGGATTCACCGACCTCACCTTCGCCGATCCTTCTGCCATAAACAGAAGATTTCGGTGAGTCAGCATGACTCCTTTAGGCAACCCCGTCGTGCCGGATGTGTAGATCAGAGCGGCAACCCGGCTCGAAACATCGGAGTCAAGCTCTTCGGGATCCGAATCTGCGAGCAGCGGGCCTATGCCAATCGGTCCCAATGCCTCTCTATCTTCAAGAGTCGCATCCGTTTGCTTGGCATGATCGGCTGCTGCCGGCGAAGCGCCGACAGTGTAGAACACTCGCCTGGGACGGGCATGCCCCCAAATCTGATCGACTTCGCGCGACGTAAGACGAGCATTCACGAGTACAGGCCACGCGTCGAGACCGGTCGTCGCCAGCAGGAGAGTGACGAATGCACGGGAATTCTCGCCCACGATCATGACTCGATCGCCGGGACGGACGCCCAGACTCCGCAGCCAGGAACGGGTATCCGAGATGGCCGAGGCCAATTCCCGGTAGGTCCATGCGCCTGTGCTCTCGACAAGAGCCAGGTGGTCCGGAGCTTTTTCAGCCCAGACGTCCACAACCTCGTGGATGCGCATTGCCGTCATGAAAGAGAAAGAGTTGTCTTGAATCCGCGTATCGCCTTTCGACTACGCGCCGAGCTTCTTGGACACGAAGGCTACCAGATTATTGATGGTATCCAGGTTCGTTGGAAGCACTTCGTCGTCCTCAACCGTGATTCCGAAATGCTCTTGCAGATAAGACACGAGGGTGATGACACCCATAGAATCGATCACATCTCCCAAAAGAGATCCGTCGGCTCGAAGCTTGCTGGCATTGCCGGCGAGGAATTGGGTGATGACGAAGGTTTTGATGTCGCGTTCGATATCAACTGTAGTTGGCATTTGTTTAAGTACTCTCCGTTAGAAAAATTAACTTGATGAAGTGTTGGCTGAAGTCGAGAACGGTCTTGCCGGGTCAGACAGCTTCGATCCCTTCGGCCTTCGCAAATTCGATATCCCCAGAGTTGTGAGCGTGATCAAGGTGACCGGATCCTGTGGGCGCCCCCGAACTCGAATAGGAAGGCCGAATCAGAGTTGCGTCACCGTCAAACGGGCAAGCGTACCAGGCGAGAGCATTGCCGAGTGTCTGGTGAAGCGTTGAGTCTGTGGCTCTATAAAAGTAGGGACATGCCGGGAGTTTCCTGCGATACGGCCGAAAAGCCAGCAGCACTTGCCGAATGCTCGAAGGGAAGCCCTGCACTTCCAGAACGTCGCTCCCGATAGCCGATGCATGCTCATAAATCGCAACCCATAGAGCTCTGACGATCTCCGGATCGTCATTCCTCGCGATCAGGTCCGCTAGAACCGACTTCTTAAGACCACTGTCGTCGATGTCCGTGCGAACCACCGCATAACCTCTCAGCTTCTGATTCTCATAACTGCGAAATACCCGGACAGTGCCTCGATCCCCCGGAATTTCAAAATGCCAGCGCAGAACCTGCGCGGAGCGATCCGCGTAAAGTCTCTGTCCATCGTTGAGAATGTCGGCCAGTAAATCGTCGATGTCGACACCAATCGAGTCGATGCCACCTTCGGTCACGGTTAGCGCCGACAAAGCGCGGTTAGAACCTCTACGACGGAGCACCTTGTCGACTGCAATTCCAATCGCAATGAAATTACTTGCGATGGGCGCGACAGCGGGCCGTATGTCCATCCTCGTCATCAAAACTCTGGAGAAGGACTTCGTCCGCAATACCCAAAAAAGCACAGTAGAGTAGTCCGGTTGAGGAAGGGCTGCGCATTTGAATGCAAGAGACATCTTGCCGGTCGCCTCGATGGCGGAGCTTGAAATGAACGCATCGACCGACTTTTGCCGGTAGAAGGCCGAGGCCAGGCTCAGGGCCACAGCTCTGTAGGGTGGATCCACTGCAAAACCATGCGAGGTCACCGCGCTCAGAATTCGGTTGCCGTAGCGGCAGCGAAGGGAAATGTTGCCAAGGTATCCAACGACCTTCTGGTCTGCTTCCAGTACCCACCCGATCGGCCTGTCGGTCACGCCTTGAAGTGCGGGGTTGGATCGCCACAGGCGATTCCAGTTTTCCATGGAATCCGCAAACAGACCGCATCTGCTCTTTAGCGCCGTTATCCCTTCAAAATCGGAGAAAGTCGCTACTCTTAACCGTGCGGGAGCGGGTGCAGCGCCATTCCCCAATGAGGCATTACCGACGGGCAGGGCAGCCTTCCGGCGTCGGATTCGTCCGAGGATTGCCGCACCCAATCTTTCCTCAAATCCCATTCTATTAAGCCTGTTGCCAGATCTTGGATGCGGCTACGCGGTCTCGCCATCCGCGACGGACGGCCGGGCCGATGCCATTCGAGTCATGACCGGAAACGATTCACGCTGGACTCGTTTTTCGAGCATGTACCGCAGCCAGTTCTCATAAACTCCGATGGCCGAGGGCTGCCACGAATGCTGCAAGGTCTTGGTTGCCGATTCCGGGAAGGAGTCGATTAGTTCCTCGCGACGGTCTGCCATGGCGCGCTCGCGATAGAGATTCATGGCCGCGGCAGCCGATTCGTCAAAGTATCCATGCGGGAAGATCGGATAAGTCTCGCGCTCTCGGCGTAGGTACCGCTTGACGTCCCGGCGGTATTCCTTGAAGAGAGTGTGAGCGCCGTATTCTGGATGTCCCTGGAAGTGAACAAAGAGGCTCTTCTTCATCTTCTTTACGAAGACATCCACTCCGGCTTCGACGGACTTTGACAAGACAGAATAGCCGCCTTCGATCAGTTCGCCCTCTTTCACCTCATTCCAGCGTGAATGCGGAAAGCGTACTGTACCCCCGGCATGACTCATCAGCGGGTGACCGCCCTGCGTCGCTGCCTCGAACACACCGAATTTCTTGTCAGGAAGCGGGTGGCGCTTGATCCCATCACAATGAAGCACACTGGCATGCGCCGCCAGGCACGACAAAATCGTTGAGTTCGTATTTCGGCCCGCCCAGTCAAAAACCTGCGCCAGAAGATTCCAGTAAGGTTCCTCACGCAAATTCGGGAATCGAGGTTCCGTACCGGTAATGATGACGCCATCGAACTGGTCGTTCCAGAGATCGTCGAACGGATAGTAAAAGTTATTCAGGTGCCGCTCGCCACGATCGGTGCGGGGTACACCGGTGAGGGAATACAGCTTGATGTAAACAGGGCGATCGCCCGAAGCGATGTCGAGAAGTTCGAAGAACTGAAGTTCCGTGTCTTCAAGCGCGGCATCCGGCATGTTGTTGATCAATGCGAGATTGAGCGCATCCACGCGCCGTGTGCGACCGTCAATCGCAATTACCGATTGCGAGACACGCTCCGCCCACCGGCTTGGAACTCGCCCACCATCAATAATCAATGGCATAAGATCCCCCCGATCTTCGCCTTCCCCACCTGTTAGCTCTTCGCCGCTTCTAACGCTTGAGACAGATCGGCGAGAATGTCGTCGATGTGCTCAATCCCCACGCTGAGTCGAAGCATTTCCGGCGTAACGCCCGCCTTCGCCTGCTCTTCCGGCGTAAGTTGCCGATGCGTAGTCGAAGCTGGATGGCACGTCAGAGACTTGGCGTCACCCATGTTCACCATCCGCTTGAAGAGCTGGAATGCATTGAAGCACTTCCTGCCGCCTTCGTAGCCACCTTTGACTCCGAACGTCAGCAGGGAACAGAAGTTGTTCCCAAGGTATCGGTGCGCCATCGGATAGAGCGGGTTATCCGGAAAACCCACGTAATTGACCCACTCGACCATCGGATGAGACCGAAGGAACTCCGCGACCTTCCGGGCGTTTTCTACGTGGCGTTCCATGCGCAGAGCCATCGTTTGAATTCCCTGCAGAAACAGGAAGCCGTTAAAAGGCGAGAGCGTGGCGCCTGTATTCCGCTGGCAAACCGTGCGGCAACGAGCGACGAATGCGGCATCGCCGTAGTGATCGACGTAGACGACTCCGTGATATGCGATCTCTGGCTTGTTCAGCATGTAGTACTTGTCCGGGTGTTTTCGCCAGGGAAACTTTCCGGAATCGACGATCATCCCGCCGATGCTGGTACCCGCTCCCCCGATGAACTTGGTCATCGCGTGAACCACGACATCGGCGCCATATTCGATGGGCCGCAGCAGGATCGGCGTTGCGACAGTGTTATCGACGATGAGCGGTACGCCGTGTTTGTGCGCGATTTTCGCAATTCCCTCAATGTCGGCGACATTGCCCGCAGGGTTTCCTACGCTTTCGCAGTAGACCGCTCGCGTGTTTTCGTCGATGAGCTTCTCGATATCCTCGGGGCGGTCGGTCTTCGCAAAACGACCTTCGATGCCGCGCTTCGGAAAAATATGCGCCAGAAGCGTGTAACTCGCCCCATAGAGTTGCGGCGTGGAAACTACATTGTTTCCGGCTTCGGTGATGTTGATCAGCGCATATTCAATCGCGGCCATCCCCGAGCTGACGCTAAGGCCGTCGACACCGCCCTCAAGAGCAGCTACCCGCTTCTCGAGCACGGTGTTGGTGGGATTGCCGATCCGTGTGTAGATGTTCCCCTGGACTTCGAGATTGAAGAGTGCAGCTCCGTGCTCTGCGCTATCAAACTCGAATGCCACGGTCTGATAGATCGGAACCGCGACGGCTTTCGTCGCCGGGTCGCCGTCGTAGCCGGCGTGTATGGCAAGTGTCTCGGGCTTCATCAGTTTGCTGATTTTTGCTTAGGCTCGCTCACTCGATGCTGTTGCTGCGGCCTTGGCAGGAAAAGTGACTGATTCGCGGGCCGAGACCTTCGCGACAGCTTTCGCGACGGTGCGTGCCGTGAAATCGGCTCCGAACGCGAATCTCATCACCGGACCAAAGCTGATGGCGGCCGCCAGCCCAACAAAATACAGACCGGGAACCGTCGACTCAAACGCCGAGGACAATGCGGGAGAGCCGACCACGGTTTTGATCTTCGAGCGAGTTTCATCATTGAGGAACTTCAGTCGCTCAAGGTTCACACGATAGCCAGTCGCGGCAACCACGTGATCTGCCACAACTTCGCGTTTTGCGCCTGCTCCGTCGACGAGCATGAGGTGCACTTTGCCGTTTTCAACTCGCGCCGAGTCCGTCGTGTAACCGATGAGAGTCGGCACCTTGCCCTCAATCTTCTCCCGAATGAACGCTCCGCCCGACGGACCTAACACGCGGCGAACTGCCTTGATGCGCAGTCCCTCAGGCAGAAAGTGAAAGACGTTAGGGTAGTTTGCAAAGAAGAAGGATTTCCAGCCGGGCCCAAGGCCGGAAGGCGGCCGTCGCATCATGTCCCAGGACGAACGGGCTTTGTCGCTCTTGCTATGGAACTTCAAGGGTTTGCGAGCAACCAACTGAACATCAACTCCCGCTTCGCGCATCAAACCGGCGAGATCGAGCGCCGACGAACCCGCACCGAGGACCACCACCTTCTTCCCGCGGTGTCGCGTGACATCAAAGTGTTCCGCGCTATGGGACACATATTCTGCGGGCAGATTGGCCAAGTTCTCGGGGATGTACCCAAAGTGCGTGACGCCAATCGCCAACACCACTTGCCGCGCCCGAATCGTTTCGCCTGTATCGAGTCCAACGACAAAGCCGTCGCCGCTCATCTCAACGTTTGTGACGGTCTTGTCCTCAAGTTCCGGAACCACTCGATCCCGAAACGCGAGTCCATACGCTGCGAAAGTGTCTCGTCGTATCGGCTGCCCCTTGTCTCGATACGAGATCCCTTTGTCCGCGCAAAACCGTCCCAATGTGTAGTTGCCGGAAGGGTCCGATAAGTTTGATGCAAAGCCGTCAGATTTCAACAACATGCCGTCTGGCATATGAGAAATCCAGCTGTCCATTGCACGGCCAAAAATGCGGAAACCAACCCCCTGTGCCTTTAAGTGGGCGGCTATAGAGAGCCCATAAGGGCCAGCACCAATGATGATTGTGTTTGTCATAAGTCCAATCAATACAATAGGTTAAATCTTGTTGGAGCGGTTAACTGCTGCAGAACTGCACGCGGGGGATTCGGAGGGGGATGTTTCTACTGCTTCAATTATAGAACACTGACGGGGTTGGGAGAAATAAAAAAGCCTAACTCTTTCGCTTCTCAGGCCACCCTGCCCGGGCCCGAAAAGCTTAGGTCCCGTGGAGTTTCATCGAGAGATTCTTTCGACGAAACATGTTCGCTACTCTTGCCTTTTGCTCGGAGCGCAAGAAAGAGATGAATTCCTGCGAGACGGGCCGTTCCTCTCTTCGAGCGGACGACCACGCAAAGCCCATCAGGCGGAGCAGGCCACCAATCACGATGGGTTGGGAACGCAACCGGAGAATGCACTTGATGACTTCAAACAGTGGATCGCTACCAAAGGAATAGTCGAGCCTTCCAAGTCGAAAACTCGAGCGCAGGAGATTCGTTCCCGCACCCGTATGCCGATTGTGATAGATCGGTAACTCTGGGAATGCCTCCGTCTGCCAGCCCCTCATATTCGCAGACACTTGCGCGTGCCAATCCTCCCCGCCATACTCCAATACCTGGTACCCACCGATTGCCTCATAGCACTCGCGACGAACCAATTGCGCGGCGTGAGCGACAGAGTGGGTGCGATTGGAGGTGCGAACCTTGAATTCGCCGTGAACTTCCTCGCAAACGAACCCTCCGGCTAACCCCAACTTTGGGTTGCGAAAAAAAAGCTCAATCAAGTCTTCAAAATAAGTAGGCCCGATCGAAATATCAGCGTCAAGATTCCCGATGAATGCGAAAGGAACTTCGAAAAGAACCTTTTGCCCCGCCTGCAAGGCAATGACCTTGGTGCGGAAACTGTGCCCTGGAGCACGCGACATCCGCACAAATCGAATGAAGTCGTGCTGCTCCGCGTAACTCCGAACGATGTCGTCCGTTTGATCCGTGGAGCCATCGCTCACAATCACCCACCTCTGGGGACGCACTGTCTGAGCGAGGACCGACTGAATCGTCTTCTCGATGTGCGCAGCCTCATTATAGGCAGCGGTCATCAGAGCGTAACTTTCAGATTTTGTATCTGGAGCCACCATGCAGAGTGAAGAACGACCAGGCTGAGGAGTATTGGTCAAATCGCTTCAGGAATTGCCGAAAAGGTATTCGTGCAGACCTTCGCGCCACGGGCGGAAGACGTTCAGGCCACGGCTCTTGAGTTCTCTATTCTCCAGAACGGAGTATTTGGGCCGCGGAACCTTTGCGGGGAACTCATTCGGGCCGGCGACGTGCAACTTTACCGGTGTGTTGGTCAGAGCGAAGATTTCCTTGGCGAACTCGTGCCACGAGCAAGATCCTTCAGCGGTGGCATGATAAAGCCCGTACGCGTCGGACCGGCTCAATGCAACGATCTGTTTCGCAATCTCTACAGTTGAAGTGGGCGTCACAAATTCACTGTCAACGACGCGCACCTCACCTCTCTCGCGAGCGAGCTTCAACATTAACTCAATGAAGTTCAAGCCGCCCTTGGCTCTACAAGGACTCTTGCCGTAGATTGCCGACACCCGCAACACAAAATGCTTGCCCGCTGTGGAACGCACAAAGTGTTCGCCGGCAAGCTTGGTGTTGCCATACACATTCAGGGGATTCGGAACGTCGCTTTCTTCATAAGGGCACCGTTTTTCACCATCGAAAACATAGTCCGTGCTCACGTGGATGACGGTTGCACCGACGTCTTTGGCGGCCATCGCCAGATTTCTGGCGCCGATCCCATTGACGGCGAAAGCAAGGGACGGATCCTTCTCGCAGTTTTCCACATGATGCATGGCCGCCGTATTGATTACGACTTCCGGACGGCCCTCCTGCATGCGGGCCGCCACCGAATCCATCGACGTCAGATCAATCTGGGCGTGGGTGAGGGACAAGATCTCGTCCCCCTTCGCGGCGAATGCCTTCACAACATCAGTTCCTAATTGACCGTTGGCCCCAATAACAGTGATTTTCATGATTGTTCGTTTAAATCGGAAGGAGAGATTGCAGGCGATTAGCGTTCTACAACACGATCGGTTAGCTTCATACCCAACGAGGGCTCTTCGCCTTTTTCGACGAGTCGCACTGGATCTACCCTGTAATTCCACGTGAACAACGTGTCGAGGACATATTGACGCTTCTTGCTTGCCTCGGTCGAGCGGAACAGATTCTGCAGTCGATAGGCAACTCGACGAATTCCCAAGCCGACCAGGCTGGCGCGACGACAGCTGCTTACGCCTTTCTTCCCATCGTACTTGTAGTAGTACAGATACCGGGTGATCTCGCCGTCGACGGCGAACGCTATTGGGTTGAACCGGTTGATGGTCGACTGTCCACCTAGGTGAGTGATGCTGTACTTTGGCGTGTACAGAATTGGGTGTCCTGATTCCCAGATCCTTCGGCACAGGTCTGTATCTTCGTAGTAGTAGAAGAACTGTTCGTCAAAGCCGCCCAGATTCCGGAGCAGTTCTCCGCGCGCCAAGATGAAGCACCCGGCGAGCCAGCCTACTTCGCGCTCCGTTTCTCCGTGCCAATTCACATAGCTGCCGGCATGAAACCACTCCGAGAAGTGTGCCAGCGCTCCCAGCCCCAAAGCCCAGCACCACTCGCTTCGAATCGTGTGGATCGGTCGCTGAACTGGTTGGTATCTGCCGTCTGGAAAGACAACTCGACAGCCGAAAGCCCCCGCATTGGGGTGCTCATCGGCGTACCGAACCAGCCCATCAAGACTACCTTCATGAATAATGGTATCCGGATTCAGAATGAGGACGTAGTCTCCCCGGCTTGCCCGAATTGCGACATTGTTCCCTTTGGCAAATCGCAGGTTCCGGCCGT
>Ga0335078_10005484_pt1 | contig 18740 bp, 17 predicted proteins | sample Lox_Sample_32_FD_206711 | JGI IMG/M metagenome (GOLD analysis project Ga0335078, IMG submission 206711) | Soil microbial communities from Loxahatchee National Wildlife Refuge, Florida, United States - Lox_Sample_3.2 | ecosystem: Environmental > Terrestrial > Soil > Wetlands | place: USA... | reverse complement strand
CTGCTGGAATCCGCCAAGGACGACCGCCTTGATTTTCGGCTCGAAGTGGCAGAATTGCAACAAGACCCGACCGATTCTCTGTGGGCCATTCGCAAGAAGTGGGAGATGAAACAGGCGCTGTCCCGAGCGGAATGGATTTTCCTGGCCCAATACATCCAGCTTGCCTGCGAGGGGATATCCGAGAATCCTGAGATGCCGCGGCCGCACGCGTTTGCAGTCGTGCTGAAGGCGCTGATGGCGGTGCGCCGGCTACGGGCCGACCGCGGTGCCGGACTGGACCGGTATTATCTGGGCAACCTGTGCCTAGAGGACCGTGACGTATTCAACGAACGGCAGCTTGATCCCGAGGCGCGCAGTGAGACGGCTCAGAAGCGGGCTCACCAACTGTGCGAGTATCCGCATCCAAAGAAGCCGGTATTCGCCGGGCGCAACCTATACGTCGCGTTGCGAGACGAGATACTGCCGGATTTGATGGCGCTGAATCAGGCGCTCGAACCGCACTTGCCCACGCTGTTTCGGCTGGCCGCTCGCGGGCATTGGATGCGAGAGCATCGGCCAGTGCGGGTTCGGCCAAGTGATTCCATGTTGGTGACACCCATTCCCACGAGGATCGCCGGCCGCTTTCACCTGAGGGCCTTCGTCGCCGGAGATGGAGAGTTGCGGCTTGCCTTGGAGATGGACAGACCAAACACTATATATCTCCTAGACACATACCCGGAAATCCAGGAGTTCGCTGCCATGCTGCAACAGCTTGAGTGCGATCGAATTTGGGATGGCGTGCATTTCCACGCCTCCGCGGACCCGGAGACTGGCGACGGCCCCGCGCTATTCCACTTTCAACGGCACAGCGACGGCGTCAGGTTCACCTTCTCAGCAGAGGAGTGGCAGGATCTGAAGAGTATGTTTTCCGCTACCCTCGCCGAGCCAAGTCTGCGGGCGGTTCTTGATGAGCTTTCTCTCGTGTATGGCGAGTTGTAGTCGGCTTCTGGAGTATCCGCTCACCGGAATGTCCGAACCTAAGGTCCTGTCGTGCCGGGCTCTTGGCTCGAAAGCCAACTCCCATTTCGGTCACTGAGACTTAATATCAGTAGCACCCTCCTAAGTCCCCAATAATTCTTGATTTAGGTCCCACGTGTGTGCGACCTGTGTGCACGTTTCTGAGCCGGAGGTATTCTATGGCTCGGAAAGCAGGGCAACTCATTTCACGCGGACCGCACACGTGGCTCGTTCGCGTTTCCCTCGGCCGCGACCCGGAAAGCGGAACGCGAAAGTACCACAACAAGACTATTCGAGGCTCATTCCGCGAAGCACAAACTTACCTGAACAGAAAGCTGCAAGAACGCGAGATTGGACGCCTTCCCCGTGCGGCGGCGATCAGTCTTAACCAATACTTGGATCAGTGGCTCACAACGGCGGCCAAGCCGAGGTTACGGCAGAAAAGCTACACGGATTACGAGGCGCTGCTGCGACTGCATATCCGTCCAGTCCTCGGGACCAGGCCGCTCGGCGCAATCGTCCAATTCGACATCCAGAGCGTCTACGCTCGAATGTTTGAGCGTGGATTCTCCGCGCGAACCATCGAATACACGAACGCGGTGCTCCAGTCCGCGTTCCGCCAGGCCGTTCGCTGGAAGGTGCTGGCTGAGGACCCCTGTGTGGGCGTGGACTGGCCACGAATGAAGCGGCGAGAGATGGAGGCGCTCAGCGTTGAGGAGTGCAGGCGATTTCTTGCGGTCGCTAGAGAAACGGAATGGTTCGCGTTGTACGCGCTAGCGCTGACAACCGGAATGAGGCCCAGCGAATACTTGGCTCTCAAGTGGAGCGACATCGATTGGCACCGCGGCGCGGCAAGTGTTTGTCGAACCATTCAGCATTCCAAGGCAGGCTTTCTCTTCGACGATACGAAGCGAAAGCGTAGTCGCCGGGTAGTCAAGCTTCAGAACTTCGTGCTGAAGGCTTTAACGGATCTTCGGAAGCTGCAACGGCTCGCGGATGACACTGGATGTCAAGTGGGACACGACTTGATTTTCCGCTCCAGCACCGGTTCACCTTTGAGACAAAGGAATGTGAAGCGAGAATTCCGGAGGCTTCTGGAGGCTGCTGGTATACAGCCGATCCGGCTTTACGATCTGCGCCATACCGCAGCCACCTTGGCTGTGGCCGCTGGAGTCTCGGTGAAAGTCATTTCTGATCAACTGGGGCACGCGAGCATTTCGTTCACGCTGGAACGCTACTCCCACGTACTTCCGAGCATTCAGGACGAGGCCGTGGCCAAAGTCGAGCGCATGCTGCTGGGATCTCTATCGGGTGCGTCGACGCAGGTCCTGGGCATGCAGGCTGAGCTTCCGGCATTCTGATTACGTCGATGCGCGATGGTGAACCGTTTGAAATACATTCGGAGCGCCTGAGGTTGTAATTCACACGTGCCAGCAAAGGAGGTGCGTGTTCCTCATACGAAGAGATGGAGGCCGCGCAGCTGCCTACTCGGCGGGCGCTCCGGTCATCGTAGTTTGGACAAGGACGCTTTGCGCGCGGGGAGGTGACTGTGGTGATGTCCGCGATGAAGATGTCGCTGAGCTCAATCTTTTCGTGGATCTTCGCCACGATGTTCGGGCTACCGGAAACGCTGCGAGTGGCTTCGTCCTCTCGATCTTCAGCCCCGGACGTGCGGCCTCAAGCCGCTTGGCCGCGGTCTTGAGCGCGACGCGAATGGCATTGCGATTCGTGTCGGCTGGCGAGTCGGTCTGCCACGAATAGAAAATCCGGAGCGCCTTATTTGCCATACCTGTATCTATCGGAATCCTTGACTATTTCCCTTACTGATGCTGTGCAACCCTTCAGCTTTGGTCGCGAAGGTGCTGCTTGATCGCGTTCACGACGGTCCCTCCAGCGACCTGTTCGAGTGCGTGAAACTTTTCCTCAAAGGCCTGGCTGTCATCGACCAGCACGCTAATGCGGGGCGCGTCCCAGCGTACATGGTCGGACCCCATCATTCCCAGGCTGATCGACGCGAAGCAGTTGACCACGGCATAGAACCCGCCGTTCTCGTCCGCATCAGTCTCACCTTCCAGGTAGATCATGATGTGCACCTTGCGGCCGGAGGGAAGGGCGGCGTCGATCCACCACGTGTGCACTGGATGTTTGGTGGGGACCTCTTCAAATCCGGCGTCGATATCAGTGGTGGGCCAGCCGGCCGCTACGCACGCGTCTCCCCATCCCTGCAGTAACGCACGAATCCGCTGCTCAAATTGCGTCTTGATGTCCCAAACCGTGGTGTCCCGTAGGCGGAACTGCTCCGCCTTGGAGGGCAGCTTGGGGTAGTTATACACTCCATCCTTATAAGACCTGGACGCCACCACGTTTGGAAACTCGCGGTAAAAGTCAGACTTGCTCATCTGGAACACGCCGACCGGGGTGATCATCCGGAATTGGTCCTGGGAGTTGAGTTCTTCGATGCGGTCCCTCTTGAAGCAGAACCGGGACGACTCGTACGTCACCTTGGGACGCCCCACCGGTGAGACCATGGCGTGACGCTGCGACTTCTCTCGATGCCGGACGGCGCGGCCACAGAAGAGATCCAAGGTTTCCCGATCCTCGGGGTCGAGGGAACCGCGGAACGTGAACAATGCGTTCTCCACAACGGTAGAGGGCGGTAACTGTTGTAGGGCGGCTATGGCATCCAGGAGGATCTTGGAGTTCGGCGAGAGGGTAACGGTTAGTGACATGATACTATGATATCACAAGATCATATCACAAGAAAGGGTGTTGTCCGTGAAAATTCTCGCGAACGGATGTCCTTTGTCTATAAATGGATGGGCAGAAGATGTTCGGCAGGTGCAGTTATCTAGCTGGGTGGGGACGATTTGAGGGGGATGGCAAGAGGTTGGGTTGGTGGCGTGGCCTTGAACCCACGATCTGTTCTATTTCCAGAACTCACGGTGCCCCGTAGGTTCTGGAAAGGGAACTGTTTTTCCAGAGATTAAACTACCACCATCCTGATTATAGCACGGTGGTTTCTTCCGGGTCCGGCGCGTCCCGGTGTCCGAACTTCCGTGGGAGGAATATCTCGCCGGTGTACGGGTCGATGGACCAGTAGTCTACGTTTTCGTAACCGAACAACGGCCTGCCGAGGAGCGTGTCGACGCCTTTCCACTTCACGCAGAAGGGCCTTGTCGTCATGTGTTGGCTAATGCGCACGAGTTGCGGGGGACCGCCAATACTGTCCTCCGGTTTGGCCTTCTCCAGGAACGTGGCGAGGACGCGCAAGGGTTCGAGGTTCGCCGCGCGGCCGATTGGGTGCAGCTCCTTTGCGGTGGCGTTGCGCACGCGCTTTGCCCAGTCGCCGATCCAGGCGATCTGCTGGACTTTTGGGAGGAATGCGGTTGCCTCTCGTTCGTGGAGTCGTTTCTCTTCGGGGAGATAGCCGATGGTCCAGATGCGAAACTTCTTGCTCCGCCATGAGTACCCGGCAAAGATGAACTGGATATCTGCTTTCCCGAACGGGGTTTCGTATCGTCGCGCGAGATCCGTGAAGACCCGCAACAGGTGGTCCTTGACGCGCGCGATGTCCAGGCTCCGTTCTCGCGCGGGCTGGTGTGCGCCGATAGCGTTGGCGATTTGGAGCATCATCGGGTACGTGGCGTGCGTGTCCCCGGCGAAACACAGCGCGCAGTCAGACCGTGGCAACGTCAGGATCTTCGGAGACGCATCAGTCCTGGCACCCGTCAACCTACTGTCAGAAGCCAGGTACAGGTGTTGTAGTCCATCATTGCGTTGAGCCACCCAAGCCAGCGCGACCGTCATAGAACATAAAGTGTACGACGGCCGATGGGTTCCTCGCGGATGGCACCTCTCTCACGGCTGCCACCGTGTGTCAATACAGGGAGAGCTTCCCGGACGCGTTGACTGATGCCGCGATGTCTTGAAACCACTCGTGCTGCAGGAGCGCGGGGTATGCCTTGATGAGTCTTGCCAGCTCTTGCTGCTGGTCGCGGGAGTGCGTGAGGGCGAGGCTTGCCGCCCTGACCGCCTGCGTTGGGTCGGGGTCCTTGAGGAGGAGCTTCACGCTGATATTGAGCTTGACGACGATGTTCGGGTCCTCATACAGGAGGACGTCCAGGCATTCCCCGAGCGTGCCCCGGCCGTAGTCCCCGTGCGGGACCGCCCGGAGCATGGTCGCGAGTTCTTCTGGGGACCATCGGAATGAGGGCAGCAGGAGTCCTTCCGCTTCCGGTTTGATCCAGTTATCTTTCGTCCAGAAGATGTTCGGGTGCGAGCCCACGTGGGAGAGGAGCCAGATCGTCCGGCGTAAAGCTTCGGGCGCGAGGTCCATGATGAACCGACGCAGGAGCAGCAGGTACTTGGGTTCGGAACGGCTGAGCGCCCACGCGTCGTACACCGCCGCAGTCTGCAACGGGTCAGCCGAGAGTAGGTTCAGGACAAGGTCGGTCGTGCCGCGCGTTACGTATGCTCGTGCGGCGTTGATGAACGATCCAGGCAAGGTCATGGCATTGAGCGTGTGACGCCCCGATACGGGGACGCTCCCGCCCTCTTGGTCGGGGTGTGCGCGCAGGTACCCGGTCAGATCCACCCAGCGCAGGAGTCCGTCATCGGGGTCGTGCACGATCCCGAAGACCGGGATGGTGGAGCGGCGCCAGAGGTCCGCGTGGCCGTCTACGGGGATGGCGTAGTCGCCGTTGCTGGTCCGGTAGGACGAGCCGGCTTTGATCTGGAGCGCGACGCACAGGGGTGTGATGCCGCGGTGGTCCGCGAGGTCTACGTACGCGTCTTTCCCGATATCTTGCTGCTGGTCGATTTCCTGGAATGTGCAACCGTGGTGCTCGAAGAATGAGTGCGCGGCGTTGACGCCCTCGCGACTCGTGATGTGGCGGGATTGCACCACTTTATTCTCGCCTGTGGCCCTGGCTTTGGCGACAATAGGGTTCGTGCCTCGCGACCGAACTGAATTCTCAACCTTGTTTGACGCCGCCGCTACCGAATTGGAGGTGGCTTTCAAGCGCAGCTCCATCGGGAAGCGACCGGATGAGAAGGGTGGTCCACGAGAGGATGCCTTCGCAGAGTTTCTCAAGGATTGGGTGCCGGAATCGTGCGGCATCGCGAACGGGTACGTGGTGAGCACGAGGCGTGAGATTTCTCGACAAGTCGATGTACTGTTGTACCGCAGGGCGACGTGCCCTAAATTTCTGACGGACAAGAAGACGGATCGCAGGCTCATCCCGATTGAAGAGGTCTACGGCACCATCGAAGTGAAATCGACCCTCACGAAGACGGAGGTCGAGGATGCGCTGGCGAAGTGCACATCGGTGGCTGCGCTCACGAACTCTGGTCGCTATGATCCTGAAGACGCGCGCGTGCAAGCAGCGGAGGTCGAGAAGTCCTCGTTTCGGGACGATGATTTGGAGTGGAAGGAGTACCGCGTCAGAATGCCTCGGCCGCGCGATATCAAAGATCGGCCCTTCGCGGCGGTCCTCGCGTACAAGATGGGGAAGGACTACAGGTTCGATGACATCACGGCGTCGCTTGAGCGCGCGAAGTGCGACATCGATTGTGTTGCGGTCCTCGATATCGGCATCATCATCTTGCGCGATCCGGCAACCTTGAAACGGTACCTGTCGCTGAAGGAAGGGAAATCCCTCGCCTCATACAGCGGCTTCAATGCCGAAATCATGAAGGAGCGACTACGTCACAGTCGCGGACGGGCCGACCGCCAGTTCCTCGTAGAACCCTGCACCAGACGAGAGGCGCTCATGTTCTTCTACGCTTGCCTCTTCGAGCACCTGCAAACGCAGACGTTTTATGATTACGACCCCATGGACTACATCGCCCGATGGAAAGGCGACGACAGCACGGAGTGAACGGAAGGAGCCTCAGCAGTTCACGACGCCATCCGTGATCCGCGCTGTGGCGTTGCTGAGCAGAGTTCGCAGCCGATCAAGATCTTGTCTCATCAGATTTCAATGGCCATTGTAATGCGCCCCATCGTTGGCTACTTCAGGTTCTCGTATCGCTTGATGTAAGCAGCAACCTCCCGCCGGGGTAAGCGCACGGTAGCATCAGCAAGGAACGTACGCAGCACGATTAGGATGGTCGCAGCCGGTGTAAGATCATTCGCGTGAAGCTGATCGAGGACCCACAATACCCCGTGCACCTCCACCGCGTGCTTGGCTGCGAGTGTACGGAGGCCCTCATCGCCGGAAAGCAATATGCACTCGGGGTGGCTCTCTGCAAGGGCAAACGCAAAACCGTCGTGCACCGAAAGCTGCGGGAGTTCGCGGACGATGGCCTGGGCACGAAGAACTCTTTCGCCCGGCAGATCCACGACCTTTAGGCCGCCGCGGATGAGGGCTTTCTTCTGCGCCGCCGTGAACTTAAGCAACTCCTCTTCGAACAAGGTGTTCGGGATCAGGAACTCATAGGGGAGCCTGAGGAGGAGGTCCAGCATCGATACCTTGCGGAGATCGATGAGGCAGCTGCTGTCACTAACGACGATCCGCATCGGTGCTCTGCGGCCCTTTCAGCCCCGCCTCGACTTTGGAGGCTGGCAATCGCAGAAGCTCGGCGGCTTTGCTGAGTGAGATCAAGCCCTCGGCGAGGGCACGGTAACAGAGACGCTCGAAGCGGCGGGCTCGCTCGCGCACCCCGCGCTTTTCGGATTCCTCCAGTTCTTCCGGTTCCTGCGTTCGCCATCCTCGCGCAATAGTCTGGAAGGCGTAGACCAGAATCGCCTGGCTGATTACTTCGAGCTGACGCAAGCGCATCAGAAGCGCAGCGCCGCTCACGCGGTAAAGGCGCTTCAGGACGATGATTTCGTTGTAGCCAAGCGCGTTCCTGTGTTTGCCGACTTCGTTGAGCAAGTGCTCGGGCGGCATCAGAAATGCTCCGGCGAAAAGATTGGCGGCCTTCTCCTCGTCCTTGTCATTTAGGCAATCGGTATCCACCAAACGATGGAACAGTTCATGCGCGAGCGTGAGACGGCGGCGTTCAAGCGATAGTTGGTTGTTGACGACGATGACAGGCAGGTCCGCCCTCCCCTCGCCTCGCCCAACCATGCAAGTGAAGCCCGACATCCGATCCGGCAACGGAACCGTTAGCACCTTGAGGCCCTTTTCCTCCAAGAGTTCGGTCATGTTGAGGATGGGGTCGATGCCAAGTTTCCATACTTCACGGACCTCGCGGGCGAGCTTTTCGGCATCTCCAATTTCTTGCAGCTGCCGAAGATGTGGAAACGGCGATTGCCACGTCGCACTGTCGAGATCCAGAATCAATTCAATCTGGAGGTAGCGCTCGATCCATTCAAGCACCTCCGTTTGCACATGGGCGCGGTCGCGTCCGGTGGTAGCTGCCTTGGTTCTGAATTCAACGCCGGTCAATTCGATTCCCTGGGTGTCGAGCAGGTAGTTGAGCGAGACGCCGAGCGCCTTGGAGAGGGCCAGAAGCACGCCGGAACTGGGCGTGTCTTCACCGCGCTCGTATTTCCCTATGGCCTGGGCGGTCACCCGACCCTGCATTGCATCTGATAGATCACGCAAGGAATAAGCGGCCTTGCGCCTGGCGAGTTTGATTCGATCAGCAATCACGGCGGCCTCCCTCCGGTTTACAGTTGCACACTCTCTGTATGTATTGTAAACTAAGGCCAGAGAATCGGTCAAGGTTGATTCTTCAGGATTTAGGGTCGGAACCTGGCAAGTCGGGGTTTTTCGTTCTGCTTGGCGCTGGTAGAGGGAATAGTCCATGAACGTTACGGAAGCAAAGACTTCGAGCAATCCATTCGCAGCGGCGCAGGTGTCCCATGCGGATATTGCGGCATTCGCCGACGATTCGGTCAATCTGAAACGCGAGGACGCGGAGGAGTTTCGGGAGCAGGTGCGGCGGTTGCGCGAGAAGCTCGACAAGTACGCCGCCGATCATCCCGAGTACGGCCTGATAAAAACGCTGCTGTCGGGCAGCCTCGCGAAGGGCACGGCGCTTAAAACGCTTAACGACATCGATGTCGCGTTCTACGTGCGGATCGAGAAGGCTCCGCGCGCGGAGCCGGAACTGCTCGAATGGCTGGCCAAGCGGTTGCGCGAGGCATATCCACAGATGAAACCGGATCAGATCAAGCCGAACCATCACTCGGTCTGCATCAAGTACGCCGTCAGCGGGCTGAGTGTGGACGTGGTGCCGGTCCAGTACAAGGGTGACCCGGACGATCGTGGCTACCTTTTTGCCTTTGACGGCGGCGAGCCGGTGCTTACCAGCATCCCCTTGCACTTGAAATTCATCCGGCAGCGCAAGGCACAGCAAGAGACGCACTTCGCGCAAGTCATCCGGCTGGTCAAATGGTGGGTGCGTCTGCAGAAGAGCAAGGACGAGGCGTTCCGGCTCAAGTCGTTCATGACCGAGATGATCGTGGCGCATCTGGCCGACGCCGGCGTGAGCATGGCGGATTACACGATCGCGCTGGAAAAAGTGTTCGGCTATATCGTGAAGTCGCGGCTCAAATCGCGAATCTCCTTCACTGATTACTATCCCGCGTCGAAGCTCCCTGGGCCAACGGGCAAGCCGATGGAGATATTCGATCCGGTGAACGAGACGAACAACGTCGCGGTGGTCTACGACGATTCGCACAGGCAGAAGATCGTGACTGCCGCGCAAGACGCGTTGGAGGCGATTTCGGAAGCGCGCTTTGCGACCACTCGCGGAAGAGCGATCGAGTGCTGGCAGGACGTGCTCGGGCCATCGTTTCGAGGATAACCACTATGACCTATAGCTACACCAAATCCGAATCCTTCACGATCGTTCACGCACGGAGGCTGTCGTCCAAGGTCGCCGCTGACATGCATCTCTGCGCGCAGTATTATGGACGCCCGTCGGAGGAGAACATTCGCAACTACGCAGAAGAGTTGGCCCAATATCTGAACGAGGGCTACATCAAGGAATATGAATTCGGATACGTGAAGAACAACCGGCGAGTCGTGAGTTGGCGCTACCGCGTTGATGAGAACGGAAACCTGACAACGGACGACCGTCCAGGAAAGCTTCCGGCATACGTAGACATCTCCCGCGCGACGTTTTTCAACTACCTGACGCAGAACTCCCGTTTCTTCCAGTTGTCCGCGAGCGAGCAGGCCCGCTTTAAGAGCGGCCTCCCCGTGCAACGTGTAAATGGCGATTCGCCCTCGGACGGGGATGGCTACTGGACGACGGACCGCAACTACTACTCCGCCGGGCGCGGACTTAACCGCCAAACCTTCCAGCCTCTGTCATGACCGACAGCAAGATAGGCATCTTCGAGGAGGTCCGAGAGCTCCCGGACCCGACTGCGGCGCGGCGGTTCGCCTCGCTTGTCGGCCTCGACGACATGAAGGAGCGGCTGCTGAAAGAGGCTCGGCTCCTTCTTGATCCGGAGAGTCTTTCAGCGTGGAGCGCAAAGTTCCATCGACAGAAGATCCGTCTTACGGAATTCTTCCGTGATCGTCCGCCGCTGTTTATTTTTGCCGGCGATGTGGGCACGGGTAAGACGGCGCTGGCGGAGACGTTCGGCGACGCAATCGCTCGTGAATCGGATATCCGGGTCATGCTCTACGCGCTGAGTCTGAACGCGCGCGGCACCGGGGCTGTCGGTGAGATGACGAGCCTTTTGTCGGCGGCGTTCACGGAGATCAACCAAGCCGCACGACGCAGCTCGCACAAGGGCGGAAAGCACTCCTCTGGCATCGTGCTGCTCATCGATGAAGCGGACGCCCTCGCGCAGTCGCGCGAGCTCGCGCAAATGCACCACGAAGACCGTGCGGGTGTCAATGCGCTCATCCGCGGCGTCGATGATCTCGCCACCGGGAATCTTCCGGCGATTGTCGTCATGTGTACGAACCGGCTCGGTGCCCTCGATCCCGCGGTTCGCCGCCGTGCCGCCGCGACGTTCACTTTCAAGCGCCCAAACGATCAGCAGCGCCACGCACTGCTGCAGCCCGTGCTTCAAGAACTAGGCTTTAGCGCACAGCAGATTCATTCCGTCGTCGCCGCAACCGGCCCGAAGCATGGCTGCGAGTACGGGTTTTCGTATTCGGACCTGACACAGCGGTTTCTTCCGGGCCTGTTGCTCGCTGCCTATCCTTCCAAGGCAGTGACCTTTGACATGGCCAAGGACGTGATCGAGGGCCATCCTCCCACTCCTCCGTTTGCGGAGAAGGTGGTTTAACCGATGGAGACGAAGATATGAGCGACTGGTCACTGTCCAAGCTCCTGGCTGGGCTGCATGACGATATCGAAAGCAGGCTTTCGATTGCCCGCAAGACCCTGGCGCATCCCGTCGGCAAGGGTGACGCTAGCGAAGCCGTTTGGCTTGAAATGCTTCAGCGCTATTTGCCCAAACGCTACCAAGTGGCAAAGGCACATGTAGTCGATAGCGCAGGCGTGTTCAGCGAGCAAATTGATGTGGTGGTGTTTGACCGCCAGTATTCGCCTTTCATTTTCGAGTTCGAGAATCAGACGGTCATCCCTGCCGAGAGCGTGTATGCGGCCTTCGAGGCCAAACAGACGGTCACCGCGGATCTGATCTCGTACGCAAAAAGGAAGGTTGCGAGTGTCAGGCGGCTTCATCGCACCAGCCTGCCGATACCCTACGCGGCCGGCACGTATCCGCCGAAAGCACCGGCTCCGATCATCGGCGGGTTGCTGACATTCGAGAGCGAGTGGACGCCACCTCTGGGGGAGGCGCTAGTCCGGGCATTGGAACGACCGGAGGATGCGGATGGACGTTTGGATCTCGGGTGCGTCGCGGCCCACGGAATCTTTGGCTGCGATGCGAGCCTTTGTTACGCGATAACACCGGAGAGCAAGCCCGCCACCGCGTTTCTTTTCGAACTCATCGCGCGGCTGCAAAGCATCGCCACCGTGCCGATGATCGACATCCGCGCGTATGCGAAGTGGCTGGCGGCGTGACCGCAGGTGAGCGCTGTGGACAGCACCGACGCCAAGAAAAAGCGTGAGCGCACGATTCTGGATCTGATTTACGCGGCGCGTCAAGTCGATGACATTGCGCCCAGTGAACGCCCTGACTTCATTCTTCGCCATCGTTGCGGGTTCCATTTCGGAGTTGAAATAGCGGAGCTGTACCATTCGCAAACCACGGCGCGGCTAGAGCGGATTCCCGAGTATAGGGGTGAATTGCTAAGCGGCGGTAGGTTCCGACATAAAGAGGACGCCGGTCGAATCAAAGTCGGCAAAGTTGATATCCTGAGCGACCGCAATGAGGTGGTCTACAGCCAGATAGAAGCAATTATCCAGGATGCGCCGCCGCTGCCGGAGTGTGCGCATGCTCTCGCCTGCCTCATCAACGCAAAAACGCAGAAGCTCGCAAATCCTCCGGCCACACTCGCCCATGTTAATCTCCTCATCCACGACCGCACGAATGTTCTGTCAACCCTGCCGCGCGAGAGGTTCTTCCAGCTTTACTTCCTTCCTGAACTGCGTGCAGCGCTGACAGGTGCACATTTTAGAGAAGTCTTTTTCGTCACCAAGATGAAAGACGGCACGGGATTCGTTCCGCTCAAAATGCTGCTATTGATGGCCGAGGTGTATTTCTTCAATGCGATCTATACCGCGACGGAGAGCCATGAACGGTTTGATCCTCCGAGGGCCGAACTGGAAGTGTTCGGTGCATATCTGGCCAGTCGCGTCAAAGGATCGGTTCTCTTCAGAGTGGATGCCGATGGGATGGAAGTCATATACGGCGACGCCGGCTTCCTGGTCGCACGCGACAAATCGATTTTCGTGCGCACCTACCAGGACAATCCGTTCCCCGTTGACGCGTGCCCACCGGACGCCTCTCTTACAAGCCACCTCGCGGCAGATTTCATGGACAAGCTGACTGAGCACCATGCATCGAACACGTTCGTGACGCCTTTGCTCTTCCCGAGCGAGAGCCTAAAGCCCTAGACAGATGAATCATGAACGCCAGCCCGCCATGCGCTGGAAATCGATAAAAGCCGCGTCAAGAACATAATGGGCCGCTCGTATGTCCGCTTGAAATGCCGGTGCGTCGCACACGTAGCGGTCAAGGACCAGCGCGGCTCGTAGGAGACGCCTAGGGCAGTTCTTCGCCAGCTCGATGTGCGAGCGGAAGCTTACCTCGACCTGGTAGATGACATGAAGTCGCAAGAGGCGTTCATGACAGTGTTGAACAATCTGGGTACTCAGGCATGGGGAGAGTATATGGGTTATGACTCTGAGCTGGTCCAGCCCATTTCCGGAGACCCGCAGATCGATGCCATCCGGCAGAGGCTGACGCATTGGGTCGGCGAAGGCTATAAGCGTCTGGTGAAGCAGCAAAGCAAGCCGCCATCTGATGAAACCAAAGAGCGGCCGGAATCAGGCGGCCCGATCGTGTTTATTTCATCTTCGTGGGACACTCCGGAGCACAAGGAATGGGTGCTTGGACTTGCGAATAGGCTGACGGCCAACGGCATCAAGGTTGTCCTCGATCAGAAAGATCTCAGACTCGGCGCACGGGCGCATTCATGGAAGCTCCGTATCGGAGTGCGATCGTGTGCGCGTAATCCGCACGGATACATACAAGCACAGATTCGATAACAGAAAAGGCGGCGCGGGATACGAGGGCCACATCATCACCGGGGAAATCATCAACGAGGTCGGCGAGAACAAGTTTATCCCGGTGCTTCGATGCGGTGACTGGAAAACAGCGATGCCGACCGCGCTTTCCGGCGTGTACGGTGTCGACCTGCGGAACGACTTGGCGGAGGAATACGCGAAATTGATTGACGAGCTTGGCGGATTGAGCGACAGCGGTCCCGACCACGGTGAAGAAGTTGCGGCCAAAGTAGCAGAAGCTTCAACACCGTCTTCCAGCTCTTCGCGGCGAGAGCGGGCCAGGAGCTCTATGAGGTTGCTCAGGGATATTTCGATGCTCTCACCACCAATTACCTGCCGTACCTGCGCGTTATGGCTGGAGAGCCGACCTACAACCAAGCGCTCGATATCACGATAAACCGGGCAGAGTCGCCAAACTTTCATCGGATGGAGTTTCTGGTCCAGGTTGACTTTCCTGAACTCATCGAGGAATTCAACACTATCCTGCTCGCACGCGATAAAGCGAACGAGGTCATGAACGCGTACAAAGCCGCGTACAAAGTTGGCGACACAGATGGGCACCGGTACATTGCGCCGCTGAAGAAAGCGCTTGAGGCTATAGAGCGCGCAGCCGCCGAGTTCAAACTCCGATTGATTGAGGTGCTTAGAGGGCGGTGACCCGCGCACACATCGTGCACACAAATACTGGCTGAAATCGCTTAAGCCAAACAGAATACGGAGTCGACAGTCTGGCACTCACTGATCGGCGAATCAGTGTCCACGGGGCGGACAGGTTCGGCATTCCAAAACGTCGAGAACGCTCCCGCGCTGCGGCACCCTGCTATACATGAATGCGGAGTGCAGGGCGGTAACGAATGCTCAGTCCCTCATAGAAATTGGACTCTTTCGGAGTAGAATAGAAGAAGGATATGGCGCTTGCAGCAGACCCAATTACGGCAGCGGAGCGCACCCGACGCACCCGAATTTACGAGGAGGCGCTTGCTTCCGTTCGCCTTGAAGGGTTTGAGCTCGATGAGCAAGTGAAAGCGCTATACCAGCAATACATCAGTGGAGAATTGACGCTAGCCCAAGTGGGGAGCGCAATCGATGAGCTCGACACCCGAGAATTCGGACCCGTATCTCCATCCCGGCACAAACGTCCTCAAGAACCTGCGCGGTCTCACTGATCCGGAATTGCTAGAGCGCTTCGAGGCACGCCGAACCCACTACCGCGTCTCGGAGTTGATCGACAATCCAGTTCCTGGGCGATTCGATCTCGGCCACTTGAAGGCGATTCATCGGTACATCTTCCAAGACGTATACGAGTGGGCGGGACAGTTTCGGACGGTGAATATTTCCAAGGGCGGTCATCTTTTCGGACTCGCTACGTTCCTGGAACCCGCACTCCAGCAAGTCCTAACGAAGCTGGCAGCCGAGAACCATCTCATCGAGCTCGATGCCGACACCTTTGCCGGCCGCGCTGCCTACTTTCTCGGCGAACTGAACGCAGCGCATCCATTTCGCGAAGGAAACGGGAGGGCCCAGCGCGAATTCATTCGCGAACTCGGACTAAAGGCGGGCCACTACATCGATTGGAGGGCGACGACCGCCAAGGAAATGATCGAGGCGTCGCAGTTGAGCCACCTGAGGGGAGAATCGTGTTTATTCGCCAATTTGATTCTCAAGTGCTTACGCAGCGGTTGAATGGATTCGTCTGGTGGCTTCGTCGCACAACGATCAGGCTGTAAAATGAAAATGTTAACAATAACCCCCGGGGGATGTTGCGGAACTAAGACAGGTCTCGGGCTGAATTAGGTTTTCGGGTTCATCGGAACAACCCACAATCGACGCCGGAGAAGTCACCGATCAAGCGAATCAGGGGTAAGCGAACGCTCAACAGAACGCGTTCGGGCGGAAGGCGGGCCAGTGATCGAGCGACAAGCGCCGTTTCTCCATGTGGTGGGTGAAAACGGTCCCTATATGGCGCCGGCGGCCGCGGCGAGTCGATTTCGACTCGGGATTTCCGGAGCAGTTCGGAGCAGTTACGTCGTTTGTTCTCCCTTGCGCGGAGCACTTGCGGAGCAGTTTAGAATACTCTAAGTCTTTTGGTTTCAGTGTTGATGTCTGTAAGTTGTAGATGCTATCTTCCATGCCATGGAAGAGGTCGGGTGCTTCCTCGACACAGGGAATTGTATCCGTGACTGTCGCGATTCCCGGCAACCGGGGACGGCTTACGGTTTAGGAAATCAACTGCTTGCAACGCCGTGCGACATGGTGCAACCAGACGCACGGAACTCAAACCCGGCGTGCGGAGGATCCATCGAGTGTCCATCAGTCGTCGCGCTAACTAGGCGGCTCGGCAAGCATGACCACGCACGTAAGCATGACTTTCTTAAACATTCCGCTCACCTTGCCGAGAGCCGCGGCTTCAGCTGGCCGGAAGGAATGCTGAGCTCCATATCTACGAAGCAGAGTTTGTGGGCGTCGGGTGACCTCGATGGCAACCGCCTTCACCGGTCCGCGTATCTCTTAGCCGCCGCGAGATCTCGGCGTAGTTGCTCTGCAGTCCGACGCGGACCGTAGCCAGGGGTATCGCGCTGAATGCGCCACCCCTCCTTCAACGCGCCTGCGTTCACCGTGTCGAAGCCGAACTGGTCGAGCAGACGGGTGACCGCGGCGTTCGCCCCTTCGTCATCACCGGCGATGACCAGCGCGCGACGATTCTTCGTGCCGGCCGGCTGCCTGTCGGTGGTGAGTGCAGCGGCGTAGATATGGTTGAACGCCTTGACGACCTTCGATTTTGGCAGGTGCGCCTGCAAGAGTTCGGAGGTGGTCGTCGACTCCTCGTCTAGCTCGGGGATGTGGCCGTCGCGCTCAGGGTAGTAGTTATTCGTGTCGATAACGATCTTGCCCGCGAGCGGCTCCACCGGAACTGACCGGTAGTTCTTCAGCGGCACCGAGACGACCACGATGTCTCCAGCCTTTGCCGCGTCGACGACGGTCGCCGCGCGGGCTCTCGGTCCGAGCTCTGCTACAAGTGCGGACAAAGTGCCTGGCCCGCGTGAATTGCTGATCACGACGTCGTAGTCGTTTGCCACTGCGAGTCGCGCGATCTGGCTTCCGATGTGTCCGGCACCAATGAGTCCGATGGTCATTGCTACTAACATAACCCTCCACCGCTGCTCCGTCGAACCTTCTCGGTGGATCGGAGAGCCATGTGGCCTCGCATCTTGAAGTGGGGCGCTGGGACTCCTGCTCGAAATTCCGCTGAGTACACAACAAGGTACACAACGAGCGCTGAATACCCCTCAATTCACGCTCACAACCCTAATAGGCAAGCTGTAAAATCAACAGCATACACATCGAGCGTTTGCCTCCGGAGCAAAACATCAATGTAAAAGGCCCCACGATTACGTGCCCTTCCGCACCCACCGCCAGTTGCGGCTTGTAGCCCTGCACAATGCCACATCCCCCGTTGTCGTGTATCCGCCGCGAATCAGGATCTGTGAGCATTCTGTGCGCGCTTGGGACAAGCTGCGTTGCGCCGCGCACGGTAATAGCGCTTCCTTTGTTTCCGGCATTCTTTTGCGCTCAGGCGGGGTTCTTCTCCCTTGCGCGACCGACCTCGTTTGCCGCGGCTGGTCCAGTCGCGCTGCGCCTGCTCGAGTTTCCGCCGGGCCTCCTGTTCCAGCTCCCGCTTGGCCTCTTCGAGTCGCTTCAGCCGGGTCTGTGCTCGAGCTACGTCCCCAGGCAGCGAATCGGCCAGCTGCCCTTTTCTGACCGTCGAAGATCAAAAGGAGCGGAGGCGTGGGAGGCAGGCTGTGACGATTCGCGCTGAAGCGTAGAATTCTTGAACGAGAGCCTCTGATCGGGGGGCCGGAATTCGGGTACTCTGGCGAACGGCGCTCAGAACTGCAACTTGAGCGCGAACTGCAACGACCTTGGTCCGCCGAACTGGTAAATAGGGCTGAACCCGCCATTGGCTCCGCCTGTGCCGAGGGCGTTTGAAAGAACCTGTGTCGAGAGGCCGAAATTCGGGCTGTTCAGGTGATTGGCGCCGTCGGATTGCGAACCGGCATTCCCGAAATTCGGGTGATTGAAAATATTGAACGCTTCCACCCTGGCCAGCAGCGAAAATCGTTCGTTGATTCGGAAAATGCGGCGGGTGGCGACGTCCTCCTGCCACGCCCCGCAGCCGCGCAGCACATTGCGGCCGAGGTTGCCTTGTGTGAAGAGGTCTGCCGGGGCCGTGAATGCAGCCGGGTTGATGCTTTTGCCGCCCGGATACTGCGTTCCGTAAAGGTATAGCGGCTGGCCGGGGACGATATTCGGCCGCTGGTAAGCGAAATCGGGCACCAGGCTCATCCCAAACGCGGTGAGGATTCCATCGGTCACGTTAACCGGCGGCGCCGAATTCGCGCGGAAGAGGCTATCGAGCGCCCAACCGCTGGTCAGACTCCGCAGCACGCCTTTGCCGGGCGCGTGCGGAATTTCATAGCTCGCGGCTGCCGCAAATGTGTGCCGGATATCGTAATCCGAATTGCCGCGGTCCCACGCCGGGTTGTAGACGTTCGCGTAGGGGAGAGGCACGTTCACGCTCGATCCATTATCGGTGGCGTGCGCCCAGGTGTACGAAGCAAGCACATGCAAGCCCTGCCACAGACGCTGTTGAAACTGGGCCTGAAGGGCGTGGTAATGCGAGTAATCGTCATTCGTGACCACGTCCAGATTGATGAAGTTTGGATTGCCTCCCATCGCGGGCGTCAGCAGATTTTGGCGCAACAGATCAAGCCCGTGGTTGCCGACGTAGGAGACTTGCAGACTACGGGAAGTGCCGAGTGCCTGTTCCATGGTGAAACTCCATTGGTATACCCGCGGGTCTTTCAGGTGCGGATCGAACGCGAAAACAAAACTATAAGGAGGATTCAGGCTGTATGGAATCGAGGCCCCATCCGCGGGGCTGATCGGAAATGTGTAATTACTCCCGCAGCCGCAGCCGGTGCCGAGCAGCACCCCGCCACGAGTATACGGGAAGGCTGAGGCTCCCTTTGCGCCCAGTTCGTTGCCCAAACCATAGAAGATTCCCGTGCCTCCGCGCAGGACCAACTCCCGTCCGGCCGTGTGGTTCAAAGTGTAGGCGAGCCCCAGGC
>Ga0335078_10005483_pt1 | contig 18741 bp, 16 predicted proteins | sample Lox_Sample_32_FD_206711 | JGI IMG/M metagenome (GOLD analysis project Ga0335078, IMG submission 206711) | Soil microbial communities from Loxahatchee National Wildlife Refuge, Florida, United States - Lox_Sample_3.2 | ecosystem: Environmental > Terrestrial > Soil > Wetlands | place: USA... | reverse complement strand
CGTTGGAATGGACGATTCTGCAGCCCCAGCATTACATGCAGAACTTCGATCCAGCGGAGATCAGTCGCACCGGCCGCTTCCAACTCGAGTATTCACTCGACTCGCCCCTGTCGTTCGTCGACCTCGAAGACGTGTGTGAGGTGGCGGCCCGAGTGCTCACCGAGGATGGCCACGCTTACGCGACCTATCCACTATGCGGCGCCGATGTCCTAACTGGTCATCAGATCGCGGCTGCTGTCGCCGAGCACTCGGGCGCCGCAGTGGAAGCTGTACAGATCGCTTTACCGAAGTTCGTCGAGGTGCTCGCGCACGGCGGCACGCTTCCTCACTACGTGATCGACGGCCTCTACCGCCTTTTCACCTACTACGGGCTGCATGGGATCCGCGGCAATCCGAACATCCTGCGCTGGCTGCTTGGTCACGAGCCTGGCGACTTTGCCGGCTACATCGATCGCACGCTGCGCTCCCCCGAAAGATCAGGAGACACCAGTGACTGAGCCTCGTGGCGCCCACCTCGTCGGCAGCGTTCCCCTCGGAAGCACCGCGGAGGTGTTCGACACCGTCTGCGCGAGCCTCCACGACCATATCCGCCGCCTGCCGGACGGTGAAACCGGCCCGCGTGCCCTGTGGATCTCCTTTCAGCTCGAACGACTGTCCCAGCTCGAGTGGTTCGAGATGGCACCCCCGGTGATGGAGGGCGCGCCGCCCACCCTCCGTCTCAAGCCGGGCATGCAGGCTGCGGAGGTCGACTTCGGCGAACTCGGGTACGCGAACGCCGCCGAGTCATCATTCGCGCTGTTCGAGGCCCGGCAGCGAGACGGTCAGATTCCGGCTGACGTTCGCTTTCAGATCTCGCTGCCGACGCCCCTGGCCAACTCGTGGGCATGGCTTGGGACCGACCCGCAGTTCGCAGCGCTACACGAGCGCTACACCGAGGCGTTTCGCCATGAGGTCGCCACGATCGTCGATCGGATCCCGCCCGAGCGAATCTGCATTCAGTGGGACGTCTGTGTCGAAGTGTGGCTTTATGAGGGGTGGGTACCGGTGGCCGCTCCGGACGCCAAGGAACTGTGCGTCGCGCACGTTGCACATGTCGCCGACTGGGTGCCCGAGCCCGCCGAACTCGGCTTCCATCTCTGCTACGGCGACTGGCGGCACGAGCATCTTCGCCAACCCGATGACGTCGGCAACGTCGTCGGTCTCGTAAACGCGTGCACTGCCCGGATCGATCGGCCGGTCAGCTACGTCCACATCCCTGTGCCGATCGAACGGGACGACGCTGCCTTCTTCGCACCAGGCCGAGAGCTGAAACTGCCCGGCGGCTGCGAGCTGTACCTTGGTCTGGTTCACATGCGCGACGGCGAAAGCGGAGCGCGTCGCCGGATCGCTACCGCTCAAGAGATCTTCCCGGGCTTCGGCATCGCCACCGAATGCGGTATGGGCCGGCGCCCGCCTGACCGAGGAGGCAACCCTGAGACGCTCACGCGCCTTCTAGAGCTTCACGCAGCGCTCGCCGAGCCGGTCCGCTAACCCTGACCTGGGCTATGAGCCTCGATCCATACGCGGGCCACCATCTCACTTGCGCAGCCGAAGGCGAGACGTGATTAACGCCACCCTGGACACGTTCGCTGTTCCCAGGATCGTCACGGAGCATCGCAGCGACGGCACCCTGCTCCTCCGGTCCGCAGAGCAGTTGGACGAGTATGCGCCCACCATGGTCCACGCGTTTCGCGAAGAGGCCGATCGACATCCCGACCGAGTGCTTGCCGCTCGCCGTGATGGGGAGCGATGGCAAACCCTGAGCTGGGGGCAGGCCAGACGCGATGCGGACGCGCTCGCGCAAGCGTTCCTGGACCGAGAACTCGGCCCAGAGCGGCCTGTGATGGTGCTCTCGGGCAACTCACTCGAGCATCTCGCGGTCATGCTTGGCGCTTTTACGGCAGGCACTCCTGTCTTGCCGATCAGCCCCTCTTACTCATTGGCGAGCCGCGATCATCAGCGCATACGAGCCATCGCGCGGCTCTGCCGGCCCGGACTCGTGTTCGCCGATGACGGCGACGCCTACGCGGATGCCCTGAACGCCGTCGCCGAGGTGATCCCGGCCGACGTGGTGATCGCCACCGGATCGCGAACCGGCGCGGAGCGGCTGGCGGACATGATGGCGATGGTGCCCACTGAGACGATCGAACAGACGGTCAGCGCGCTCAGATCGGATTCGGTCGCGAAGGTCCTCTTCACTTCCGGATCGACCGGCGAGCCCAAAGGCGTCATCACAACTCACCGGATGCTCTGCTCGAACCAGCAGGCGTTGGCGCAAATATGGCCGTTCCTGCGCCACGAACCGCCGGTCCTCGTCGACTGGCTGCCGTGGAGCCACAGCTTCGGCGGCAGCCACAACCTGGGCCAGCTGCTGGTCTTCGGTGGCACGCTCTACATAGATGAGGGTAAACCGATGCCCGGCCACTTCGGAACGACAGTCGACGCACTCCGGGCGATCGCTCCGACTGCCTATTTCAACGTGCCCGCCGGCTATGCCCTGCTGGCCCCCGTCCTCGAATCAGACCCCGAGTTCGCCGAGCACTTCTTCTCCCGGCTGCGCTTCATGCTCTACGCGGCGGCAGCTCTGCCGGAGTCGCTCTGGGCACGACTGAAGCGCGTCAGCGAGCAGAGCGGCCATGAGATCCCGCTGACCGCGGCCTGGGGAACGACGGAGACCGGACCCGGAGCGACGAGCGCGCACTTCGCTTCGGCGGCGTGCGGCTGCATTGGCGTGCCGTTGCCCGGCGTTACCCTCAAGCTCGTGCCGTCGAGCAGCAAACTCGAGGTGCGGGTGTCGGGCCCGAACATCACTCCCGGCTACTACCGAAACGAGGCGACGACGACCGCCGTGTTCGACGAAGAGGGGTTCTACCGACCGGGTGATGCGGCGCGGTTGGTCGATCCCGCCGATCCTAATCGCGGGCTGATGTTCGACGGCCGACTCTCTGAGGACTTCAAATTGACCACGGGCACGTGGGTGCATGTCGGCGCCGTGCGCACGGCGCTGCTCTCGGCCTCGGCGGGGATCCTGACGAATGCCGTCATCGCCGGATCCGACCGCGATTTCGTGGCGGCGCTGGGGTGGGTGAACGACGATGAGGCACAGCGGGCGTGCGATCGCACCGAACGGGTCTCCCTGACGGATCCCCGTCTTCGGCAGCTGCTCGCAGAGTCGCTGGCGAGCGTCAACATCAGTGCGGGAGCGGCCGGATCGGTACGTCGCTTGCTGCTGCTCGACGAGCCGCCGCAGATCGACGCTGGGGAGATCACCGACAAGGGCTACATCAACGCCCGCGCGGTGCTCGACCGACGCGCCGCCGCCGTCGATCTGCTCTACGACGAGCCGCTCGCGGCCGAGGTCATCACCGGCCCCTAAACGACCCGCTGGTCGTCATCGGCGGTCGTCCTGTCGTGGGCGTAGGCAACGAAGGCATCCAGGGCGGCCGGGTCGCTCAACGCGTCCCGCTGGGCCACGGCTGAGGAGGGCGCGCCCTGGAGGATGCGCTTGACCGGCGTTTCGAGCTTCTTGCCGGTCAGCGTGCGCGGAATCGCGGGGACGGCGACGATCTCATCAGGCACATGTCGTGGCGACATGTGCGTCCGCAGCGCAGTGCGGATCAGGCTGCGGGTCGCGTCGTCGAGCGCATAGCCGGGCGACGGCTGGACGAACAGGACAAGCTCCCCGCCCCCGCCGTCTGGATCCTCGAGATGGATCACGAGACTGTCGGCGACTTCCTCCAGCTCCTCGACGACGCCGTAGAGCTCCCCCGTGCCGATGCGAACCCCGGCTCGATTCAACGTCGCATCCGAGCGCCCGCTGATCACACACGTTCCCCGCTCGGTGAAGGTGATCCAGTCACCGTGTCGCCACACGCCCGGATAGTCTTCGAAATAGGCGGCGCGATAGCGGGCGCGCTCGGGGTCGCCCCAGAAACCAACGGGCATGGATGGCATCGGCGAGGCGACGATCAGCTCGCCCGGCGTGTCGACGACCTCATTGCCCTCGGGATCGAACGCGCGCACGTCAGCGCCGAGGCACGGACCGCTGATCTCACCCTCGTACAGCGGCTGCCAGAAGCATCCGGAGACGAGCGCCGAGCATACGTCCGTGCCGCCGCTGCCGTTGATCAATAGCGGTTCAGGTCCGAGCTGGTCGTAAATCCAGCGATAGCCCTCCACGGGGAGCGGCGACCCGGCGGTGAACACGGCCCGGAGCGCGCTCAGATCGAGATCGGCCAGCTCGATGCCGGCCTTGCGGCACGCCATGACGAACCCGGGGCTGGTGCCGAGCAGCGTCGTGCCGGTCAACGCCGTCAGCTTCCATTGGTGGCGTCGGTCCGGCCACATCGGGTCGCCGTCCAGCAGGACGAGCGAGGCTCGAACCGAAAGCGCCGACACGGCCAGATTCCACATCATCCAGCCGGTCGACGTGAACTGCAGCAGGCGCCCGTTCGGGCCCAGGTCCAAACCTAGTCCCAGAGCTTTGAGGTGCTCGAGCAGGATGCCACCATGGCCATGCACAATTGCCTTCGGCACGCCGGTGGTGCCGGACGAGAACAGCACGTACAGCGGGTGGTCAAAGGCGACCGACTCGAACTCCAACGGCTCGGCCTCGGCACCTAGCTCCGCCCAGGCAACAGCTTCTGGTAACGCGAACTGCCCGTAGGGCACGTCGACCGTGTGCGTGAGGCTTCCTAACGCGCCGCGTATCGCGGCAACCTCATCGTGTCTGTCGATGACGCGATCGCGGAACCCGTAGCCCGACACCGCTAGGAGGATCTTGGGCTCCGTCTGTTGCAGGCGGTCGATTACGCTGCGGGCGCCGAATTCCGGGGCACAGCTGGCCCAGATCGCTCCGAGGCTTGCCGTGGCAAGGAAGGCTGCGATCGTCTCCGGGATGTTGGGTAGATAGGCGGCGACGCGGTCGCCCGGTTCGACCCCCAACCGTCGCAGCCCGGCGCGGACGCGGCGGACCTCCTGCCGTAGATCGCCAACTGTCCATTGCACCGGGCCGCGCGTCTGGGAGTGACCGATGATCGCGACACGATCATCGTCGCCGTGGTCGTCACGCAGGAGATATTCGGCGTAGTTCAGTTGGGTCCCGGGAAACCACCGCACGTCCGGCATCCGGTCGCCAACCCGAACGGGGCCGCGCGGTGCGGCGCTGCCCACGTCGTAGTAATCCCAGATCGATGTCCAGAACGAATCGATGTCATCGACCGACCACCGCCACAGCGATTGGTAGTCGGAAAACGACAGCCCACGTTCGCGCTCCAGCCAGTGCACGTAGCGGCCGATCTGCGTGCGCTCGCGCAGGTCGGCCGGCGGGCGCCAGAGAACGGGTGGGACCTCACCTGACGTGTTCACAGTGACACGTTGAGACGCCCGTCGAGATGGTCAGTGATCGCGGCACTGAGCGCGGTCGCTCGGTCGACCCATGGAAGGTGGGCGGCCTCCTCGACCTCGTCGTAGGTGGACCACGGCAGCGCGTCCGCCAGCCGTCGCGAGTGCGCGGGCGGCAGCGCTGGGTCCCGGGCCCCGGCCAGCACCAGCGTGGGCGCCGAGATCCCCGAAACCGCGTCGCGGAGGTCCACCTCGGCGAGCACCTCGCAGTGCGCCGCATACGACTCGGGATCGCAGCTCAGCAGCATCGCCGTCAGTCGCGGAACGACCGCGGGATGGCGGCGGGTCGTCCACGCCGCGATCACCTGGTCCGCCACGCCGGCCAGGCCCGTGTCACGAACGGCTGCTGCCCGAGCCCGGTATGCGTCCTGGTTGCCGGGTGCGGCGGACGAGCACGCAACCACGAGCCGGTCGACACGAGCAGGATGATCGATGGCCAGGCGCAGCGCAACCATGCCCCCGAAGCCGAAGCCGCACACGTTGGCTTGGTCGAAGCCCGATGCGTCGAGGGTGTCGAGCACCCCTGCCGCCAGCTGCCGCAGCGTGGCACCATGGGATGGAGCGGCGAGACCCTGGCCGGGGAGGTCATGCAGCGCCACCGGCCCCCGGGCGCTCAGCGAGGGCAGCAGCGGTGCCAGCCCACCGGCCGGAACGCCCAGAGGCGGCAGCACGACCGACGGTGTGTTTCCGGCGGTCATGCATGACTCGCCGGTCTGCGCGGTTTCGGCCACCAACCACCCTCGCGCGGAATCCCAAGCGTATTCCGCAGCGTTCCGAGGCCCTCGATCTCCAGCTCAACGACATCGCCCGGGCTCAGCTCGCGTCCGATCTCGATCGTCGAGCCACCGTTACACGTCCCCGAGCCGAGGAGCCAGCCCGGTTGCAGCTGCTCTCCCTGAGACGTCCAGGCGACGATCTCCGCGATCGACCAGATCATCTCCGCGCTCGTAGCGTCACACCACGTCTCGCCGTTGACACGAGCCTGCATCCGCAGGCCACGCTCCCACGGCAGCGCGTCAAGCGTTACCAGGTAAGGCCCCGCCCCGCAGGCGAAGTGCTTGCCCTTGGCCGGCCCCAGGCCACCGGTCATCTCGCGAGCCTGGATGTCCCGGGCGCTGAAGTCGTTGAGGATTGTCAGCCCGGCGACGTAACCGAGAGCCTCTTCGGGCGTGACGTTCGTACACGCGCGGCCGATCACGATTCCCAGCTCGAGTTCGTAGTCCATGCGGCGCGTGTAGTGGGGCCACGGCACGTCATCGCCGGGCCCGATGAACGCTCTCGGGTTCCCGAAGTACGAGACAGGCAGTTCGTACATGATCTCCGGCACCGGCCGCTCCTGCCAGCGATAGCCAAACGAGAAGTGTTCCTCGAAGCACATGAAGTCGCGATACGCCGCAGGGTCAAGCGCATTCGTGAGCTCCGGTGCCGAGTCGAGCGATGTGTCGCCCGAGGCGTCGGCCAGCGCGGCACGCGCCGCGTCGACAAACGCCTCCCCGTTTGCCAGCGCCTCGGACATGCTCGCGGGCACCACCGCCGCGGCGATGCGCGCAGCGGCGGCGGGCGTCGCACCCGCACGCTCGCGTCGCAGACGCTCGTGGCTGCGCACGTCGACCCACCCGCGCTCGGGGTTATCGGACGCGATCACGCGCGGCTCGGGGCCGTCGGGGGTCTGTTGTCGTATACGGGCCAGATGCATCTTCGAGCTCTCCTAGATCGCCTTGCCGGGATTCATGAGGCCTTGCGGGATCGAACGCGCGCTTGACCGCGCGATGCAGGCCGCGAGCGGCGATGCCTGCGCCCCGCCGTACCTCGGAGGTGTCATGGGAAACGCACGAGCGCGACCGGCATCCCGGCCTCCCGCCGTCGCTCGGGCGAATCCGGCACCGCGTCAGGAAACGCCGTCGGGTAATTCGTCTTGGGGAACCGGTAAGGCACCGTCGATCAGCTCCACTCGGATACCGTCGGGGTCGACGACAAAGCACACCCGCAGATCCGGCCGGTCACCTGGATGAAATGGTGGCCGTTCGGGCTCGATCCCGCTCTGGGCCAACTCGCTGAGCAAGCGGTCGAGATCCTCGACCGCTATCGCGAGATGGCCGCTGCCCGGGTGACGCGACTCTAGACCCGGGTTGGCCGCCAACTCGAAGACCGCACCCTCGCCGGGTCGTCCCAGGTAATAGAGAGTGACCGGATCTAGTCGCAGACACCCGAGTAGCTCGAGACCGAGTTTGCGGTAGAACGCCAGCGACGCGCTCGCGTCTTTGACCTGGATGTTGGCGTGGTGTACGTGCGAGGCCACCTACGACGCCCTCGAACCCGTGAGCGTCTCGACGTCGTAACCTCGGTCGTCCGCCATCGCCCAGTGCCCATGCGTTGCCCAGCACTCCTGCGCCAGACCGAACGGCAGCTCCTTGACGAGCAGCTCGCGCCAGGGCTGGACAAGGAGGGCCCGAGTCATGCGTCGGTGCGAGCGCGCTCGCGCCATGAAGATGGTCCGAGCGAGTTCCCAGGCGCGGTCGAGCAGTTGATCATCGGGCACTACCTCGCCGACAACGCCGAGCGCGAGGAGCTCCTCGGCGTCCATCGTCGCCCCGGTCAGGAGGAAGTGCTTCGCGCGGTTGACGCCCAGCAGCTCGCGGAAGATCGTCTGCACGCCGTCGCCCGGCACGATCCCCATGCCTGTGTAGTGACCATCGGTCATCGTGGTGCTCTCAGAGCAGATGACGAGATCGTTGAGCAGCGCCAGCTCTTGGTGGATGAAGAACGGTCCATTGATGGCCGCGACGACCGGAATCTCGAGATTCAGCAACGCGAACGGCTCGTGGACCTGATCGAAGTACCAGTAGTCGTATCCCCGGTCGAACGTGTACCTCTCGGTGAACCCCGCCCGATCCCAGCCGATCGGGTCCATCGACGACAGGAACGTGTCGCCCGTCCCGCTGAAGATCACGCACTCGTTCTCAGGGTCATGATTGATGTCTGCGAACGCTGGGATGAAGGCGCGATGAAGCTCCAGGCCCCATTTGGCCGGTCCGCCCGAGGTGTGCATCTTCACCTCGATGATGCCGTCCTCCCGGCGCATCGAGAAGAACTCCGACCAGCGCTCGGCGTAGTCATCGAAGTAGGTGCGGTACATCTCCGTGCTGCTCCATGGCTTCGGCATGGGTCTCCGTTCTCGATGCGCATCCGCGCGGGTTGATCAGATCGGCGCCGGCATGGCGCCCAGATCCGGGGGTCATGCGTGCGTCAATAGTACACCAAGTCATCTGGTGACCACAAGTATCTGGCATCTGACCGAGCTGCGCCTGGGAGGGCAGCTCGCCGGCCGGAATCACTTGGCGAACCCATGACTGCGTCGACGGTCAGCGATCAGATGACGTGCGGCCCTCCCGGCGAAGCACAGGAGCCCGCCGCGAGCTCGCCTGGCGGACCCGGCAGCCTCAGTGCCGCGGCGGAGCGACATCGGTGGCGTGCCCAAGACGGTCGACGAACCGGCTCTCGATCCGCCAGCGCCCATCCGGGCACCGGACCAAGCGGTCTTTGTAGACAGCAAACGCATATATGAAGGGCGACCGCTGAGCGTCGGCGTCGATCCGGAGCGCGAATGACTCTGCCGTGGCGTGGTCGCCGTCGACTTCGATCAGCGGCGTGGTGACGTTGTGCAGGTGACGCCCTTCGCGGTGGCGCTCGACAAAGTCAGTCCAAGCCTCCGGGCCGGCCACGACCCAGTCGCTGCTGAAAACCAGCAACTCGCCGTCTTCGGTGAAACAGTCGATGAACTCGGAGGTTCGTCCGAAGTCGATCGCATGGCTCCACCGAAACAGCGTCTTGGCAATCTCGTGCTCGTCCCACATCCTCTGGAGGAACTCGTCGGGTGGGATGGTCATCTTTTCTCCTCAGGCTTCGTGGTTGCGGAAAGAGCTGGGTCTCCGCGGTGCCACGCGACCGAGCTGCGGGCAACCATCACCCCGATGCGCGGTGTTGAGTGGCGCCAGTGATCGCTCACGCCATCGCGAGACCGGGGCCGACCATCATCACTTTCGGCTCGGCGCCGGCCAGCACCGCACCGAAGAGCTCGACGGCGGTCGTAGGACTGTTCGCCGCGTGCAGAATCACCGGCTCGATGTCGAGCGCGACGCGCGAAATGGCGCTGTCCTCTGCAATGCTCGAGGCGCCGGCTTCCTGCCAGCATGCCTGTACGGCCTCGTGGCACAGGCGGACGGCGAAGCCAAGGTCGGCACGAACCTGAAGTCGGATTCGCAGACCGGGCTGCTCGCCCCGGCTTGCCCATGAATCGAGCAGCGCGGCAGCCCGGTTCAGGAGCATCATTGCGGCGTCGGTCTTCTGATGGGCTTCGCCGAGGGTGACGTGCAGTCGGCTTGTTTGCGAGAGATCGAGATAGCTCGTGAAGGCCACTGGCTTACCCCGTGCCCGTTCTAGAACCAGTTCCTCTGCCGCGCGCGCCAAGCCGACGCCGACCCAGCCCAGGCCGAGGAAGACGTTCGCGATGAATGCCTGGCGGTACTGGCCGGGCACCTCCGCGAGGTGCTCCCCTCTGAGCAGCGGTGCGAACTGGCCGGCACGGTGCTCCGGGATGAACGCGTTGGTGAGTTTGACCACGTTGCTCGCGGTTCCGCGCATGCCCGTGGTGTGCCACTCGTCGAGAATCTCGAAGTCCGACCGGGGCACCGCCACGATCATGGCGCCGCGAACTTGACCGTCATCGTCGACAAGCATCACGCGTGGCAAAGCCCAGCCGGCAATCTGCGAGCCGGAAGCCCACGGCCACTCGCCGACCTCCACCAAGTAGCCGCCGTCGACCCGCTTGGCCATGCCTCCGGAGCGCATGTTGAACGGTGAGCAGGCATGCTCACCGCTCTCGAAGATCTCACGCCACCCCTCCTCCGGCAGAGCCGCAGCGGCGATGAAGGACACGGTGTTGATAATCGCGCAGACCCACGCGGTGGAGCCGCACCCGCGTGCGAGTTCGGCGACGACCGCACCCAGGGTCTGGCTATCGACCTCGTGGCCCCCATAGGCCCGGGGGCGGGTCAGCACCCCGAAGCCAGCATCGTTCATGTCCCGGACCGTGTCGTCCGGGAGGCGACGCAGCCGAGTCGTCTCGGCGCGCCGCCCCCGGAGCGTTGGCACCAGCTGACGCGCACGTTCTATGAGCTCCGCACGCTCGGCGACGAGATGCAACCCCGCGAGCGCGGTGAAGGGGGGAACGCTGTCCGCGCCCGCCGTGTAATCAGAAACCGGCACTTGCCCAGTCCACATTGTTTACCTCGTTGTGTGGAAGTCTCGGGTCACCGAGCCGCGATGGATGTGGGTACGGGGACGCAGCATGTGTGGGCCAACCGTCAAGCGACTGCTGATGACTCGGGCCTGGGGATGTTCCGGTACCGCACCCGGCCATCGACTCGCTCAACAGTGAGATCGGCATACGGGTTGAAGAGAGGGTTCGTGACGACGCGGTAAAGGCCGTACAACTGCGGAAGGAACACTCCCCAGTTGCCAATCTCCTGGGCGCAGTGCTCGGCCCAGATGAGGCCCATCTCGGGGCTGTCGTGGTGGCTGCCGGGCGTGGCTGTGGAGCGGCCGACGACACCGAAGTCGGTGGCCTGCCACTGATGTATCCGGTACGCGAATGGCTCGTCGACGTCCAGTGCCTCGGGGCCGAACCCGAGCCCGGCGGCGACGATGCAGTGCTCGTAAACGATCAGCTCCTGCATTTCATCGGCCACCGCCGCCGGATCCTCAAAGCGGATGTAGATGTTCTGGCGGCGACCATCCGACCAGGTCTGCGGCGCGATATGGATCGCGCCGATCGGGTTCCCGGGCGTCACCGGCACCGCCCAGCTCAGTGGCTCATGTTCCTCGGGGTGCCAGAGGAGGATGGCCTTCTCCATGTTGCTCCAAAACCAGTCGATCATCTTCGCGGTGACCTGCTCGTGCTCCCAATCGAGATGGGTGAAGCCGTTTTCCTGGGTGACCTTTGTTTGCATGTCTGCCTTCGCCTTTGAGTGTTGATGGAGAACCCTGGTGACTGGGAAGGGGTGATGGGGTCGACCGCGCTGCGGGATGCTGCTCGCTTGGGCGCTCGTCAGGCGGGTCTCGCCAACGCCATGAAGCTCTCGCCTATCAGCCCGACGCTGTCGCCCTCCGTGTCATCGGGAGACTGCTCCCAACGGCTCAGCTGGATGCCGTTGTCCACGACCATCCGGCAGCGCTCGTAGCGGCGCGCGAAGAAGGACGCCAGGCCATCGCCGAGTGTGTCGTGTGTCGCAATCTCCTCGGCGAGTACGACGCCGTCCTCGATCGCCAGGCCGGCGCCGAATGCGAGATGGGGAGTTGTGGCGTGAACGGCATCGCCGATCACCACGCAGCGGCCGTCGTACCAGGGGCTCGAGACGATCACCGGCATCAGCGGCGAGTAGTGGATGTGCTCGGCGTCGCCGATGCGCTGGGAAGCCTCGCCCACCGGCCCGCCGAAGCCTTCGAGCGCGGCACGGAGCAGCGTTGGGAAGCGCTCCCGTGGGAGCCGCTCGAACCGAGGGATGGTGACGAGACAGAAGAGATAGGCGTAGTCAGCGGAGACGGGGATGACTCCAGGCTTAGCATGGGGGCCGTAGGCCACGACCAACTCAGGAGCAAGATCGCCACGTGCGACGCGGGCGCGCCACGCGGCCTGTCCTACGTACGTCGGCTCCTCAGCCCCGGGGAGGGCAGTGGTGCGAGTGCGTGAGGCCACACCGTCGGCTCCCACGAGCAAGTCATACGTTGCCACGGTGCCGTCGGTCAGCTCTGCGGCGACCGCGTCATCCTGATTCTCGAAGCTGGTGACCGACACCCCGTGCCGAAGCGACCCGCCGAGTTCAACCGCCCGCTGGCCGAGGATTTGATGGAGCGCAGGACGCGAGATCCCCACCGCGGGCGGCAGGCCCCCGCGGTGCGCGGGGGGAAACGGCGTCTCAGCCAGCACTCTTCCGTCCATCGCCTGATGCACTCCTCGTTCGAGCCCAACTCCCGTAGCCGCGCAGCCATCCGCTACGCCAAGCGCGTCGAGAGCGCGAAGCACCGGTCCCGCGAGCAGCAGTTCCGATCCGATCACTCCATCGCCGTCGGTCAGCTCGACGATGTCGACGGTCCAGGCGCCGGCTTGCAGGAGGGCGATGGCGGCCGAGAGCCCCGCCGGTCCGGCGCCGACGACAAGGGCTCGCTCGACCCTCACGACAGCACCCGGTGAGTGACTCCCGCTCCGTGGCGGAGCTTTTCCGGCCACGTTGGGGCAAAGACCCGCCGCGGCTCCGCCGTCTCAGAGGCCTGCGCAACCCCAGACTGGGTCGCCAACGGTAGATGCGCCACAGGTCTCCTCGTCTCACACATCGATTCAAGCCCCTCCTACGGCGGCCGAAAATCCATCCCGCGGCGCCCATCACGGGCTAGCGCGATGGGGCTCGTCGGGTGCTAACGCGGCGCCTCGGCGAACTGCGCGGTCTAACAGCAAATCATCTGATGACCTGGTCTGTCAAGCCCGGTGAACGATTCTTCCGGCGAGCAGCAAGTCACCAGGTCACCACTTGACTCAAGCGTAGGTCGGCTTTAGGATCTCGGTCACCATCGTTCTCGGAGGAGCAGATGACCCGATCGACCCATCTCGTCGGAAGTTGGACAGCGCGATCGCCGGCGCAGGCCATGGACAGCGCCCTGATCCGTCTGGCTCCGCATCTGCGGCGCCTGAGCGACGGCGAAACCGGCACCCTCAGAAGCCAATGGGTGCAGCCGACAATCGAGGGGCTGCGTGCCAACCCGGACGTCGAGCTCGTCGCCGGTCTTGCGTTCGCCGGCGCCGACAGCCCAGAGGACTATGAGGAGGTTCCCAGGTTCGCGCTCCGCGAGGGCCACGAGCTGCGGCCGGACAACCTACACCTGCATTACCGGGCCGCCTTCGATTACTCCTTTCCGCAGTTCCTGGCACTGCGCGAACGCTACGGACGCCCGGACCTCCCCTTCCAAGTGGGCATCCCGGGCCCGTGGGAGCTCGCCGCCTACGCGTTCGGCCATCACGACGGAAACGTCCCGAACCGGCTCGAGGCCGCGTTCGAGGACGCGACAGTGCGCGAGATCGCGCGCATCAGAGAGGTCGCCGGGGATGACGTCATCTTCCAGCTGGAGTACGTGCTTCCGCTGCTCAGTGTCGCGGGCTCGCCGCCGGAGGCGCAGGACGGCGTGGCGACCGCGATGGCGGCGAAGACGGCCCACCTGGTCGCCCGGTGCCCCGAAGGAACCCGCTTCGGCAGCCATCTCTGTCTCGGCGATTTCAAGCATAAGGCGATGGGACACATGACCGACGCCCGGCCGTTGGTGCTGCTGGCCAACGCCATCGGCGCAGCCTGGCCCGCGGGACGTCGGCTCGAGTACATTCACGCACCGTTCGCTGCTGCGGCGGAGCCGCCGATCGCGGATCCAGCCTTCTACGAACCGCTGGCTGACCTGTCTCTCCCTGACGGGACCAGGTTCGTCGCCGGATTCATCCACGAGTCGCTCGGCATCGATGAGCATCGGGAGCTGCTGCACCGAATCGAAGACCTGGTCGGCACCGAGGTGGACGTGGCAGCCGCCTGTGGCCTGGCCCGACGCGAGGAGATCGAACAGGTCTGGGACGCGATGGACAAGGCGATCGAGCTGATCAACACCGGGAATGATCATGCCGACCACTGAGACGCTCGCGACGACGCTGTCTCCGGTCGATCCCGCTACGGCGGGACTCAGTGCTGAGGCGCTTGGGCGGCTCCACGCGTCGATCCAGCGCGACATTGACAGCGGCGTTCATTTCGGTGCGAATGTCTTGGTCGCGCGCGCCGGCGTGGTTGGATTTCACGAGGCGATCGGTCACTCCGTTCCGGATAGGCGTCCGGCGGCGCTCGACGATCTCTTCATGTTGATGTCGGTATCGAAGTCGTTGACTGCGGCGGCGGTCCTGCACGCCGTCGACCGTGGTTCGGTCGATCTGGACACCCCGATCGCAGAGGTCATTCCGGAGTACGCGGTTCGCGGCAAGCAGCGCGTAACGGTGCGGCACCTCCTGACCCACACCGGCGGTGCGTACCCCAACCACGACCTGGCTTCGAAGCTGACCGCAAAGGATCTCGGGGACATCACGGCGTCGACTCGCTTTCTGTCGGAGCTTCCGATCCTCCATCGGCCGGGTGCTCGAGTCATCTACACGCCGTGGGAGGGGTACACGGTCCTGGGCGAGCTGCTTCGACGCCTCGACGATCGCGGTCGATCTTTCCGCGAGATCCTGGCCGAGGAGCTGTTTGCGCCATTGGGTATGGGGGACACCTCGTTCGGGGCTCCCGTCGATCACCCACGGCGCGTACCGATCCGAATCGCCAACCCCACGGCTGGCGCGGCTCAGTCAACCGACGAAATGGAGGGGTTCAATCGGCTCGTCAACGAAACCTACGAGCTGCCTGCGGGTGGGGCGTTCTCGACGACGAGTGATCTGTTCAGGTTCACCGAAGCGCTCCGGAGCGGCGGAACCTTCGAGGGCGCACGAATCCTGTCGCGAACGATGCTCGAGTTCGCCCAGCAGAACCACACCGGGGATGCGAGCAACGAGTTTTGGGATTTCAACCGTGAGGCTGCCGGGTTCGATGACTTCCCCGGGAATTTCACGCTGCTGGGCGGCTACGTCAGGGGAACTGGCTACCATCTCACCCCACTCGGCTTGACGGCATCACCGCGAGCCTTCGGGGCGGTTGGTGCCGGCTCCACGATGTGGATGGTCGACCCTGACCGGGATCTCACCGTCGTCTTCTTGTCCGCGGGGCTGGTCGAAGGCCTGAGGCACTTTCGGCGTCTCCAGCGCGTCAACGACCTCGCGCTCGCCGCCGTCGACGGCTGATGCGGAGGTTGAACCCCAAAGATGCCGTGCTGCTGGTGGGTAGCGTCCCGCTGGGCTCGGCTGACGAGGTCTTCCACGCCGTCAGCGACCGCTTGGCCCCGTTTCTCGCCTCCGTCCCCGACGGGGAGACCGGCGAGCGGCTCAAATGGATCGGCTGGCAGAGCCAACGCTTTCGTGGCCTCGAGGAAGTCGAGGTCATCTCAGAGATGACGATCGGCGGCCCGGTTCCGCAGACCCTCGCGATGTTCCGGGTCCGGACCGGGACCTCGCCGTCGGATGTGAACCTCAGACCTCTCGGTTACGCCGATGAGGCACAGCGGTCCTTCCGGATCTTCAAGGAGCTGAAGAGCGCCGGCCGGTTCGAACCGGACACGCGCTTCCAGGTCTCGATCCCGACCGCGACGGCCCTCTCGGTCTTCTTTCCCGAGGCTATGGAGGAATTCGCGGCTCTGCTCGAGAGCGAGCTCGTCAACGAGGTCGCGAGCATCACGCGCGCCATTCCTGAAGACGAACTTTCGATTCAGTGGGATGTCGCGGTCGAGACCCAAGCCGAAGAACGCAACCGTCATCCCGAGGCCGGACCCGGCGGGCCAGAAATCTCTCTGAAGCCGGCGCTCGACTCACTCGCCCGGCTGGTTGACGCGGTGCCGGCCTCCGCCGTGGTGGGTATACATCTCTGCTACGGCGACCCTGATGGGCAGCACGTCGTCCAGCCGGCGGACCTATGTGTGCCGGTTGACATCGCAAACCAGATCGCTGCCCGCGCTACGCGCACGATCGATTGGATCCACATGCCCGTACCCGTCGGACGGACCGACGATTCCTATTTTGCGCCGCTCGACAGGCTGCATCTGGACCCCGCAACGCGCGTATACCTGGGTCTCGTCCACCTTCCGGACGGCGTGGACGGAGCTCAGCGCCGGATCGATGCCGCGAAAGCGCATCTCATCGACTTCGGTATTGCCACAGAGTGCGGGCTGGGCAGGCAGGCCCCGGAAAGGATCGGCGACCTCCTCGACCTTCATCGCGAGTTGGCGTCCCGCCTGTGACCGCTCGGCTTGACTCGCTCCGAGATCCCTGCCACCGGGTGACCTGCCGTCGATCCGGACGCGTGGAAGCGTGCGTTACGAGAACGTAGTAATTCCCCTCAGCGCGGCATGGGCCTCGCCCTTTGTCCGGTGGCAGGGGGCCACGGCAGATCTGAACAGCTTAGAGTTGGCCGAGCAGGTCAGCGCACGCGCGCTGCGTGAACGTGGCGTGGAGTGGCCGGTGGCGGAGCTCGTGCTCGGCTGGACGATTCCCCAGAAAGATGCCTTCTATGGCGCGCCAACGCTGGCAGCCCGCCTCGGCTTCCCGGGAATCGCAGGGCCGATGATTTCGCAGGCCTGTGCCACCTCGGTCGCGGCGATTCATGTGGCAGCAGCGGCGCAGCAGGGCTCAGCCCGGGGGGCACGTCTCGTGATCACAACCGACAGGACGAGCAACGGACCCCACGTGGTGTATCCGCGAACGACCAGTCCGGGCGGGACGGCAGATAGCGAGAACTGGGTGTTGGACGCGTTTCAGCGCGATCCGCAGACTGGGCAATCGATGCTGGCGACCGCCGAGCGGGTAGCCGCTGAGGCAGGCTTATCCAAAGCCGATCTCGATGCCCTGACCGTCCACCGGTACCATCAGTACGAGGCAGCACTTGCCGATGATGCGGCCTTCCAGCGCGCCTGGATGGTTCCCATTGTGATCGGAGCTGGCCGCAGAGCGCAGGAGATCACGTCAGACCAAGGCGTTCGTCCAGTCACCGCCGATGGCTTGGACAGGTTGCAACCGGTAACCGAGGGCGGCGTTGTCAGTTACGGCACGCAGACTCATCCAGCTGACGGTATGGCGGGGATGATGGTGACCTCACCGGAACAGGCTCGCGACCTCCGCGTAGACGGTCCGGTGGCTCGCGTGGTCGCCTCCGCCTTTGCCCGCGTATCACCTGGGACGATGCCGAAAGCGCCCGTTCCTGCCGCCCAAGCTGCACTGAACGATGCTGGCTTAAAGATTGGCGACCTTGACGTCATCAAGACCCATAACCCATTCATCGTCAACGATCTGTGGTTCGCTCGAGAGACCGGCGTCGACCCAGCTGCAATCAACCCGTTCGGCTGTAGCCTGATCTACGGACATCCTCAGGGTCCAACAGGAGCCCGCGGGGTTATCGAGTTGATGTACGCCTTGGAACAGCGGGGCGGCGGCCGCGGCTTGTTCACCGGATGCGCCGCGGGCGACACGGGCGCAGCACTCGTGATCGAGGTGTCCAACTGAACCAGTTGACCACTGGGCGCGGCATACCGTGGGGCTTGCGTCTGCGGCGTCGAGACGCGTCGCTCCGATGCGACGCGCCTTCGGCAGCGCTGACTGGTAGTGCGTGGGGGGACCATCAGCGGTGGCAAGAAGCGCTCGGCCGCAAGCGAGCGGTCGCCCAGGAGGTCAGTCGCGCCTGCTCATCCTGGGGCGTCGGTGAGTCATGCGCTTTCCGCGGTCAGATCAACCCGCCGTCCGTCTCGCGGGCGAGGGCATCTAAGCAACCGATGCGATCGACCGCCATCGCCCACGCAGTCTGCCGACACTCATCCCCCGTGGGCGCGGCAGTTCGCGGATGGTCGAAGCGCTGATCGAAGCCGTCCAAGCGCCTGCTAGTTCGGCAGTTGCGGCGTGATCGCGATCGGCCGCTACTCCTGTTGCTCGCGCAGCGCCGAGACGGGCTCCAGCAGGCTGAGACCGGTGTGCCAGGAGCTTAGGCAGCCGCCACCATTTCGAGCGCGCGTGTCTTGCGCCCCCCGTCATCGACGACGCGGGCGAAGCGCTGCGATCCGGCGTTGAGTGGTCTGATCCAGTCGGCGTGCTCGACGATCGCGTTGATCGCGGCCCATTTGGTGCCGGGCGCGTTGCCCTGAGTTTCGCCGTAGACGAACAGTTCGATGATCCGGTGTTTGGTCTGTTCCCGTGAGCGGCGGGTGCGGTCGCTCGCGGTATCGTCCATTCCCGAGGGGTAGAGCTCGTCGAGCACCCGTCGTAGCTGGGTTTCGGTGAACTGCTCGACCGCGAGTTGATCGCCGGCGCGTTTGAACTGCTGGTAGTAGTCGATTGAGAGGTCGAGCACCCGTCGCGCTTGGTGGACGTGCTCGCGGATCTTCTCGGTGTGGCGGATCGAGTACTTCTGGCGGGCGCGCTCGAGTCCCCAGTTGAGGGTGTTCTGGCAGACGACGCGGATTGGCGTTGATGCGGCGAGGACCGCGGTGGAGCCGTCGTGCAGGTACCGGTCGTACTACTCATGTTGTTGATCCGCTCCCGGATCGCGTTGCGCTGGTCGGCGATGGTGCGCCGAGCGCTTTGCGCGGACG
>Ga0335078_10005482_pt1 | contig 18745 bp, 16 predicted proteins | sample Lox_Sample_32_FD_206711 | JGI IMG/M metagenome (GOLD analysis project Ga0335078, IMG submission 206711) | Soil microbial communities from Loxahatchee National Wildlife Refuge, Florida, United States - Lox_Sample_3.2 | ecosystem: Environmental > Terrestrial > Soil > Wetlands | place: USA... | reverse complement strand
GTGGCCGTCCCGGCCGACCTGACTGACGGCGGCGCGAGCTTCCAGACCCAGTTCGTGCCGCAGACCGCCCAGTCACGTACTTAGGCCGGAGAGAAACTGCCAAATGCGGCCACTTTCCCTCCCACCCAGGCGCGGTCCCGCGCTGAGTGTGGACGGGGAGGGTCAAGTGCGGGGGCTGGGGACCGGAAATGGCGTGAGTTATCCACAGTAGGGAAATGGGCGGGGCCGGTTGTGAGGCCGGCCGGCCAGGTTCGATGCATGACACGAGATCTGCCCGGCGCCTGCCGCGAACTACTGGCCCACCAGCAGGGCGTGGTATCCCGCGGCCAGGCCCTGGACGCCGGGATGTCATCTCAAATCGTGCGGTCGATGCTGCGCTCCGGCCGCTGGCAGCGGCTGCACTACGGGGTGTATGCCGCCTTCACGGGGGAACCCGGCCGGGCTGCGGTCCTCTGGGCGGCGCTGCTCCGGGCTGGCCCGGACGCGGTATTGAGCCATTTCACCGCGGCTGAGCTGGACCAGCTGGGACCCGTCTGCAGTCCCATCCATATCTCGGTGTCCGCCAATCGTCGCGTCGAACCGATTTCCGGGGTGGTGCTGCACCGGCGCAGCGACATCAGGCTGGTCCGTCACCCGACGCGGCTGCCGCCCCGGACCCGGATCGAGGAGACCGCCATCGACCTGACGCTGTGCGCTGCCACGCTGGATGATGCCCTCGGCTGGCTGGCCCGGGCCTGCGGCAGCCGGCTGACCACCCCCGCCCTGCTGGGTGCGGCCCTGGCCGCCAGGCGGCGGGTGCGCTGGCGCCGGGAGCTGGCCAGCGCGCTGGGGGACATCGGCTCCGGCGCCCATTCCCTGCTGGAACTGAGATACCTGCGTGATGTCGAGCGCCCGCATGGGCTGCCCATCGCGCGTCGGCAGTCGAGGACGCGGCAAGGACAGCACGCCAGGTACCGGGACGTCCTCTACGAGCAGTTCGGGGTGGGCGTGGAGACAGATGGGGCGGTGGCCCACCCGGCGCACGAGCGATGGCGGGACCGGCAGCGGGACAACGCCGGCGCCGTCGGCGGCGTCATCACGCTGCGCTACGGCTGGGGCGACGTCACCCAGCGGCCATGCCAGGTGGCAGCCCAGGTCGCGTCCGTCCTCCAGCGGCGCGGCTGGACGGGCACCCCCCGCCCCTGCGCCCCCGCCTGCCCCATCACCCTGAACCGCCGCTGACCCCCGCCATTTCCCTCCACCTACTGCCGGACAGCCGCTGAGCGGAGGGAATGTGCCAAATGTGGCCCCTTTCCCTCCGTCCTCCGCGCGGACCCAGTTGCGCGGAGGGAAAGTGCCACGGGGACCCAGTTGCGCGGAGGGAAAGTGCCACGGGGGAGCGGGGGGAGTCAGGCGTCGCGCTCGACGGGGCAGCTCATGCAGCGCGGGCCGCCCCGGCCGCGGCCCAGCTCGCTGCCCGGCACCGCCACCACCTCGATGCCGTTGTCCTCCAGGTAGGTGTTGGTGGTCACGTTGCGGTCGTAGGCGACCACCACCCCGGGCTCGATGGCCAGCACGTTGCACCCGTCGTCCCACTGTTCCCGCTGCGCGGCCTCGCGGTCCTGGCTCGCGCTCAGCACGGTGATGCTGGGCCGGCCGAGCGCGGCCGCGATCGCGCTGTGCATGTCCTCCGGCGGGTGGTCGGTGACCTTCACCTCCCGGGCCGACGCCCCCGGCTCGATCGTGTAGGACGGCAGCATGCCGAGCCCCAGGTACTTGGTGAACACCCCGTAGTCGCACATGGTCATCACCGTGTCCAGGTGCATGAACGCCCGCGCCTTCGGCATGTCGATGGCGACCAGGACGCGGGCCGCCCCGGCCGAGAACAGCCGGTGCGCGAGCATCTCCACCGCCTGCGGGGTGGTCCGCTCGCTCATCCCGACCAGCACCGCGCCGTTGCCGAGCACCAGGACGTCCCCACCCTCGATGGTGGCCGGGGCCGCGTCCTCGCCGTGATACCAGACCTCGAAACCGCCCCCGGCGAACATCGGGTGCCACCGGTAGATGGCCTCGTCGTTGTAGATCTCGCGGATCCGCGCGGTCCTCGCCATCGCGTTGACCGACACCCCGCCGTAGATCCAGCTCGAGGTGTCCCGCTGGTAGAGCAGGTTGGGCAGCGGGGACAGCACATACCCGTCGGCGGCCAGCGAGTGGAACGCGATGCTCTTCGGCTCCGGGGCCAGGTCCAGCATCTCCTGCTTGGTGATCCCCCCGGTCAGCGCCTGGGCCAGGGTGACGGAATCCAGCCCGTCCACCGCGGCGCGCAGCGCCTCGCAGGCCAGCGGCCCGTGCAGCCGGGAGTCGAACACCCGGTTCAGGATGTACTCGCGCGCCTGGGAGATCTCCAGCGTCTGGGTGAGCAGGTCGCCGTAGTAGTGCACGGCCACCCCGCGCGCCCGCAGCGCGTCAGCCAGCTCGTCGTGCTCGGCCTGCGCCCGGTCCACCCACAGCACGCCGTCGAACAGCAGCTCGCTGGCGTTGTCCGGGGTCAGCCGCTTGAGCTCCAGGCCGGGACGGTGCAGGATCACCTGGCGCAGCCGGCCGACCTCGGAATCGACATGGAACATGCTCTCCCCCGTTCAGCGTGGGTCCTCGCGGCGTCCTTCCATGATCCCCGGCTAGGCTCACCGCGTGGACCAAGACCTTGACCTTTCCCAGGATCCGGCCGCGCTGACCGCGGCCCTCGTGGACGTGCCCTCGGTCAGCGGGGACGAGGAACGCCTGGCCAACATCATCGACAGCGCGCTGCGCCGGATCCCGCACCTGGACCTGTACCGCGACGGCAACGCGCTCGTCGCCCGGACCACGCTGGACCGCCCGGAGCGGGTCGTGCTGGCCGGGCACATCGACACCGTGCCGATCGCCGATAACGTCCCCTCGCACCCGGACGGCGGGCTGCTCTACGGCTGCGGCAGCTGCGACATGAAGTCGGGGGTGGCGGCCGCGCTGCGGCTGGCCGCGTCGCTCACCGACCCGCGGCGCGACGTGACCTACGTGTTCTACGACGGTGAGGAGGTCGAGGCCGAGCGCAACGGGCTGCTCCGGCTGTCCCGCAATTCCCCGGAGCTGCTGGACGGGGACCTCGCGGTGCTGCTCGAGCCGACCGGCGGACTGATCGAGGGCGGCTGCCAGGGCACGATGCGGGCTGAGGTGATTGCCACCGGCAAGCGCGCGCACTCCGCGCGGTCCTGGAATGGCCTTAACGCTATCCACCAGGCCGGGGCCATCCTCGACGTGCTCCGGGCCTACGTGCCAAGGGAACCCGAGGTCGAGGGGCTGACGTATCACGAAGGGCTCAATGCCGTGTACATCGCCGGGGGAGTGGCGCACAACGTCATCCCGGATGAGTGCGTGATCTCGGTGAACTACCGCTGGGCGCCGGACCGCTCGGTGGACGAGGCCAAGCAGCATCTGCGGGAGGTGTTCAGCGACTGGGAAGTCCAGTTCAGCGACTGGGCCGCGGGCGCGCGGCCCGGGCTCACCGACCCGGCCGCGGCCAGCCTGCTGGCCGCGGTGGGCGGCACCCCGCGGGCCAAGTTCGGCTGGACCGACGTGGCCCGGTTCGCCGAGCTGGGCATGCCCGCGGTCAACTACGGCCCAGGGGACCCGGAGATCGCGCACTCCCGGGGTGAGCACGTGCCGGTCGCGCAGATCGCCGAGGTGGAGGATCGCCTGCGCAGCTGGCTCAGCTAGCCGGGCCAGCCGCGCCCAGCCGCGCAGGCGTCCACGCCCTACTTGATCGGCCCGTGAGCCAGGGTGAGCGAGGAGGTGTGCTGCTGCCCGTTCCGGCTGACCCAGGTCACCGACACCGTGTCGCCGGGACCGTACTGGCGCATGGTGGTGGTCAGCTGCGTGTCGGTGTTCACCGTCTTCCCGTTGACCGCGGTGATCACGTCACCCGACGCGACGCCCGCCTTCGACGCCGGGTCGCCCGGGAACGCGCTGCAGACCAGAGCACCGGAGTTGGTCGGCGGCGAGTACTTGAAGCTCTGCTGCTCCAGGCACTGGCCGGCGTCGCTGATGGCGGCCACGTTCACGCCCATGATCCCGCTGCTCACCTTGCCACCGACCAGGATGTCCGCGTTGCCCTGGCCGGCCGCGACCTTCTTGGCGATGGACAGCGCGCGGTTGACCGGGATCGCGAAGCCCATGTCCGTGCCGGCCCCGCCCAGCTGCTGGCTGTCCGCGGCCGTGTTCATGCCGACCACCTGGCCGGCCCCGTTGGCCAGCGCGCCGCCTGAGTCGCCCTCCGCGATCGGCGCGTTGGTCTGCAGCATCCCGTGCAGGGTCTCGGTGTTCTGCCCGCCGCCCGAGTCGCTGGCGGTGATGGTGCGGTTCAGCGCGGTGATCGTGCCGGTGGTCACGGTCGGGCTGCCGCCCCTCCCGCCGGCATTGCCGATGGTCACCACGGCCGTGCCCAACGCCACCTTGGACGAGTCACCGACCTGCACGGTCTTCAGCCCGGAGGCGCCGACCAGCTTGATCAGGGCCACGTCGTCCTTGGGGTCCACGCCGAGCACCTTGACCTGGTGGTAGGTCTTCCCGCCGGACACGAGCGTCACGCTGAGGTGGGTGGAGCCCTCGACCACGTGGTTGTTGGTCAGCACGATGCCGTCGCTGGACAGCACCATGCCGGTCCCGGCCGCGGCGCCGCTCTCGTACTTGAGCTGCGAGTTGACGTCCACGATCCCGGGCTCCACCTTGTTCACCACGGCCTGCTCGTTGAGCGTGGTGGTGCTGGCCCCGCCGGGCGCCTTGCCGTTCGGTGAGGGGATCTGCTGGGAGGAGACGGTGCCGGGCGACTGGGAGCCCTGGTTCAGCGCCACGACCGTGCCCGCGCCCACGCCGGCGGCCAGCGCCGCGACCACGACGTAGATCAGCGCGCGGCCGCCGCGGCGGCGCCTGGGCGGCTCCTCGCCGCCATAGCCGATGATGTCGTCCCCGGCCCAGCCGCCGGCGCCACCGCCTCCGGTGCCCCACAGCCCGGGGCCGCCGGGCTGCCCATAACCGGACTGCCCATACCCCCCGGGCGCCCCGTATCCGCCGGGGTGGCCGTACCCACCAGGCGGCCCGTACCCGCCCGGGTAGCCGCCGGGCTGGCCGTAGCCGGGCTGGCCGCCCTCGCCGGGCTGGCCGCCTTCACCGGGCTGGCCGCCTTCACCGGGCTGGCCGTAGCCGGGCTGGCCGCCCTCGCCGGGCTGGCCGCCCTCGCCAGGCTCCGCCTGACCGCCCGGCGGCACAGACTGACCGAAAGCCACTGTGGGCTGCGTGGACCCGGCTTCCCCATAACCGGGCTGCCGGTATCCCGGCTGCCCGAATCCAGCCTGCCCGTAGCCTTCCGGGCCGTTGCCGGGCTGACCCGGATCGGCTGGTGCGATGCCGTGCTGGCCAGGGCCAGGCCAGCCCGGGGCGGGGTGTTGACCCGGCTGGCCGGGGGCTGGGCCATATCCGGGCTGCCCGGGAACTGGGCTGTATCCCGGCTGGCCCGGGGCCGGACCGAAAACCGGCCGGCCATCACCCGGGCCGGAGCCGCCCGGGGCTGAGGCGTCCGGGGCTGGGGCGTCCGGGGCTGAGCCGCCCGCGGCTGAGGCGTCCGGGGCTGGGGCGCCGGGGGCCGGCGTGCCCTGGGTCTGGTCGCGGTCCTCCGGGCCGAACCCCAGCCGGGCCAGGCCGCCGGGCTGAGTGGCTGATTCGCGCGATGGGGTCGCCGGGGGCGGGGCAGTCCCGGCCTCCGCTCCGGACGGAGCCTGCCCGGCCGCCGGGTCGGGGGCGGCACCGGCGGCCGGGCTGTCCCCCGGCTCGTCCGGCTCGTCGCCTGGGGTAATGGGCGACCAGGCACCCATATACTCCGGCGGCCGCCCGCCACTCCGGTCCTGACCTTCATGCATCCGTATCACCTTTGTCCCGCGAGACAGCCTACGTTCCTGCATCGGTCACGATCGCGGGTCGGCTGGCCGCCGACCACGGCCCCTCCACGTAACACCACAAGCCTGGACGTCAGCTGAACGCGCCCTGGGATTTTCTGAGCCATGCCCACTCAGCCGGGGCCGGGCCAGATACCGGGAAGAACGTCGGCGCATCGGGCCGAGCGCGGTGATACCGGGCGCGCTCCCTGGCCGATCATCGCCGCCGCGGCGGCGAGCAGCACCCCATTGCGTACGGGGGCGTCGGGCAGCAACCCAGGAATTTCGCTCTCGGCGAACACCAGGGATATCGCCCTGTTCCGGGGAGTTCGGCTGGGCTGGAAGCTGGGGACGCCGGGTGACTTCGCCCGGTGCCGCCGGGAGGGGGCAGTGGGCCGCGGCCGAGCGGCAGCAGGCCGCGGACGGCTCAGCCGGCGAGCTTAGGCAGGTCGGGGCGGGCGCCGGTGGCGGTGACCGCCCTCATCATGATCCCGTCGACCTTGGCCCGCTGCCGGTTCAGGTCGCTCGTGTCACGCTGCAGCGCGGCCGCGTACTGCTGCCGGCGGGCCGCGGTGCGGCTGCCGAGTTCGTTCGCGACGTCGTTCTGCACCCGCTGGGCATAGGGGAAACACCAGGTGACCAGGCCCTCGACGGCGTCGCTGAGATGGTAGCGGGCCAGCGACTCGGTTACCTGGTACTGGGTCAGGTCAGCCAGCAGCTGGTTGTTGGCGGGGGAGCAGTTGGCCGCGCCGTACCGCGCGATCGCGATCGTGTCCTTGATGTGCTGGCTGTTGCGGTCGCCCGCGTTGACCAGGCGCAGCGCGTTGAGCGACTCGCGGACGCCGCCCGAGCACGACTGGACGTCGGCGGTCATGTCGTGCAGGAACGCGTTGACGTCGGTGGCCTGCTCGGACTTGGTCGGCTTGTGGACCAGGGCGACCAGCACCGCGACGATCAGCAGGGTCAGGCCGACCAGCAGCAGCCAGCGCGGCGTCTTCGGGCTCACCGGCCACCGGCTGGTCCGGATCGGCACCCACGGCGGGTCAGTGCGGGTCGGCGCGCCCACCGGTCAGCCCTGCCCGGCCGGCCTGGTCATCATGGCCACCCCGGCCTGCAGGTCCCGCCGGGTGACCGCGCCGTACACGCGCTGCACGATGCGGTGCTGGCTGTTCAGGAAGAACGTCGCGGGCAGCCCGGGCGCGCCGTAGGCGAGGGTGGTGGTCATCGGCTGCGGGTCGGACACCACCGGGTAGCCCACACCCGCGCGGTGCGTGAATTTCAGCGCGCTATGGGCCGAGTCGTTGACGTCCACGCCGAGCACGGTAACCCGGCCGTGCGCGGCCCGGTAGAACGCGGCGATCAGCGGGGTTTCCCGCTTGCAGGGCGCGCACCACGACGCGAAGAAGTTGACGATGAGCGGGTGGCCCGCGTACTGGCTGAGCGTGATGTGCTGGCCGGGGTGCCCGACGACACGCAGGCTGAAGCCCGGCGCCCGCGGTGGCCGGGCGGACGGCTTGGCCGCGCCGTTGGTGACGGTGCCCAGGACCAGCAGGACCACGGCGATCGCGGCGATCGCGGCGCCGACGGTGATGGCCAGCCGGCCGGCCCGGCTGCGCCGGCGGAACCAGCCCAGCGGGCCACCGGCGGCCCGGCCCGGCGGTGGCGGCGCGGCCGGGCTGGGTGCGGCCGCGCTTGGCTGTGCTGGCGCGGCCGGGCCTGGCGCCGGGTCTACGGACGGGCCGGCGCCGTGCTTGCCGTGCTGCGCGGTCATCGGTTCCTGCTCGCCCATGGGTCGTCCTTCCGGCCCCGGTCCGGCCCGGAGCCCGCGGGGCTGGTGGACACGTCCAGCGGTACCGAGGGCTGCGGCGCCCCCACGGTGACCACCGGCGCCGGGAGGACCAGCTCGAACTCGGTGCCCACCCCCGGCGTGCTGCGCACCCGCACGTCCCCGCCGTGGGCGTGAGCCACGGCGCGGACCAGGGACAGCCCGAGCCCGGTGCCCTTGGTCCCGGCCCCGCCCGTCCCGGCGGTGCGGCCAGACACCTGGGTACCGGTACGGAACCGGTCGAAGATGTGCGCGAGCTCGTCGGGCAGGATTCCCGTGCCGGTATCCGCGACGATCATACGCACCGGCAGGCCAGGGGCGTGCGACAGCACCGACAGCTGGATCATGTCGCCCTCGCTGGTGTGCCGGACGGCGTTTTCCAGCAGCGCGTCCACGGCCAGGCCCAGCCGCTCGCGGTCTGCGCTGATCGTCACCGAGTCCAGCCGCCCGACCTGCCACTGGCGGGGCGCGGTCGGCCGCCACCGGCGGATGACGTCCATCGTGAACAGCTCCAGGGCGACCGGCTCCAGGCGCAGGAAGTCCGGGTCCTCGGAAGCGGCGATCACCAGCAGCCGCTCGCCGAGCCGGCGCAGCCGGGTGAGCTCACCGACCACCACCTCGATGTCGCGGCGCTCGGTGCGCTCGGCCAGCTGCTGGGCCAGCAGCTCGGCGTGGCCGAGCGCGATGGTGATCGGCGTGCGCAGCTGGTGCGAGGCGTCCTGCAGGAACCGGCGCTGGGTGTGCAGCAGCCGGGCGTTCTCGTCACTGACCAGGTCCCGCTCGCGGTCGGAGTCCAGCCTGCGCTGCGCGTGCCAGACCATGAGCCAGAACATCATCGCCATCAGCGGGACTTCATTGAGCTCGTCCACGGACTGGGCGCCGCGCCACACGTCCACGCTGATCGCGCCGAACGTGGTGATCATGACGAGGCCGAGGACCCACAGCGTGGGCCGGGTGGACCAGACCCGGAACCCGTAGAGCAGGGTGAGGCTGATCCAGATGAAGTGGAACGGAACCGTCTCCCAGTGCGAGAAGATCAGGATGCAGACCAGGTTGACCACGGAGAACAGCGCCCAGGCCATGTCCACCCAGGCCACCCGCCACGGCCAGGTGAAGGTGCCGCGGGCCCGCGCCGCGGCGCTGGCCCGGCGGCTGGCCCCCCGGGTGCGCGCCCAGCCAGCCGGCAGCGAATGCCAGAGCCCGGCCGGGAGCGGATGGCGGTTCCGGAAGCCCACGACGCGGTCGTCGGCCCCCGGACTACGCGGTGAGCTGGTAACCCTCACCGCGCACCGTCTTTATCAGGTCGAAGCCGAGCTTCCCGCGGAGCCGCCGGACGCACACGTCGACCACGTTGGAGCCGGGATCGAAGTCGTAGCCCCAGACCGAGGCCAGCAGCTGCCCCTTGGTCACCGACTGGCCCGCGTGCTCCATCAGCTCCCGCAGCAGGAGGAATTCCAGCCGGGTGAGCGGCACCGGGCCGTGCCCGTGGTTGGCCTCGAGCCGGCCGAAGTCCAGTACCAGTTCTCCCGCGCGGAATACCTCGTTCAGCGGGTGGCCGTCGTCGCGCAGCCGGACCCGGACCCGGGCCAGCAGCTCGGCCAGTGAGAACGGCTTGGTGAGGTAGTCCATGGCGCCCAGTTCGAGGCAGTCGACCTTCGTCGTGACATCGCCCAGGCAGGACAGCACCAGCACGGCCTGATCGGGGCGCTCGCTGCGCAGCCGGGCGAGGATCTCCCGCCCGTCCATATCCGGCATCACCAGATCCAGGATGACGAGGTCGTAGTCACCCGCGGTGGCCTGCGTGAGACCTTCGTGCCCGCCGCCGGAGAAATCGATTGCATAACCGGCGGCCGACAGCGCGCGGCCAATGAACTCGCGGATCTGCGGCTCGTCGTCGATGACGAGAAGCCGCGCCGCTGTTACGCCTGACCCTGGGTGCGGCCTCGCAGGTGAGTTACGTTGCATTGGGTATCTGGGCGATGCGTCAGCTCGGTGCGGTGGCGGCTGCGGCCATCGCTTGGGGGGAAGCCTTCTGCCGAGGATGTACCGCGAGGCTGGCCGCGGTCAACCCTTGTTTATCGGAAGCAAACCATTGCATCACCGGACTGTGATCTACCAGCGCCCCCGCATCGCGGTAACCCTGAGCGTCTGCTTGATGACTTAAAGCTACAACCGGATGGCCGGAGCCCGGTGTTATCGCGGTGACTTGTCCGCATCATGACAATTTCGTCATTCACCGCCCGGCTGGTTGCCGGGGCGAGAGGAAGGGTCGGAAGATCAGCCTCAGATGAGGCTTCCGGCCCGGAGTCATGCGGACATTGCGGTCGGCCCAGTCGTGTGCGTACAGCGCCGCGAAGAAGCGAGGTGGTGACTGGTGTCTCTGCCGGCCCGTATCGTGACCCTGGCGGTGGCCTTTGCCGCCGTGGTCGCCGGTGCGGTCTTTCTGGCCGTGTACTACCTCGGCGGTAACCCGCCAGTGGTGAATTATTCGCCGCAGGCGTCCGGTGGGACCGTCAATGTGGTCCTGCAGGAGGATCCGCAGAACAACTCCTCCAGCAAGCCCGACTGGGTCAGCTACTACGTGCAGAACCCGACGACCAAGGCCTGGGTGCATACCACCTTGTTCCAGGTGCCGAAGAACACCCGGGTGAACGTCACGATCAAGGGCTACGACGGCTGCACGCCGCTGCGCAACAACTACTGGAGCAAGGTCCAGGGCACGATCGGCGGGACCGTGACCGTGCAGCAGTTCAAGGACACCAATGAGCCGCTGGGGCCGACCAGGACCATGTCGGTGATCAACGGCTGGTCACACTGCAACGTCGGGCACACGTTCGCCATCCCGGGCCTGCACGTGTTCGTGCCGGTCGCCTCGCCCGGCGCGTCGGCCTCGCTGTGCTCCGACTCCCCCTGCACCAAGGGCCCGTACAGCCTGGAGAAGTTCAGCTTCATGACCCCCAATGCGGCCGGCACCTTCCGGTGGCAGTGCTTCGTGCCATGTGGCGGCGGCTTCATCGACGGCAACAGCGGCCCGATGCAGACGATCGGCTACATGATGGGCAACATGGAGGTGTCAGCCTGATGGCTGAGTCGCCGGCTCCCGCCGCCCCCGCCGCCCCGCCTGCATCTGAGCCGAACCACGGGCTGCGGATCTTCCTGATCTGGATCGTCCTGGCCCTCGCGGCCGACCTGCTCATCTGGCTCGTCTGGTACCCGCACTTCCCGCCGGGCGACATGAGCTCGTCCGCCCAGCACCAGCAGTTCGACATCGGGGTGCTGGCCCTGACCGCCGCCCCGGTCATGCTCTTCGTCTGGGTCTACTTCGGCTACGCGCTGGTCACCTGGCGGCACCGGCGGGGCGATGACGAGGATGGGCCGCCTATCTTCGGCCACACCGGGTTGCAGGCCACCTGGATCGGCGGCACGGCCGTGATCGTGCTGGCGGCGTTCGTGTTCGGCACCGTCGAGCTGATCGTCCCGGCCGGCGCGGGGGCCGGCCAAGGGCCGCTGCCGGTCTGGAAGCCGGCCGGCCACAACTACCTGCAGGTGCAGGTCATCGGCCAGCAGTGGGCGTTCACCTACCGCTACCCGCAGTTCGGCGGGATGGAGTCCACCCAGCTGATGCTGCCCGTGAACCGGCCGATCGAGTTCCATGTGACCTCGCTGGACGTGATCCACAGCTTCTGGCCCTACCTGCTTGGCGTGAAGGCGGACGCCAACCCGGCGGTGGACAACGTCGCCTACACGACCGCCAAGCACACCGGCAGGTTCGTCGTCCGGTGCAACGAGCTCTGCGGCCTGTGGCACGGCGCCATGTACAACTACGGCCGGGTGACCACGCCGGCCGCGTTCCAGGTATGGGCCAGTGGCACCGAGGCGGCCGAGCGCCGGTCGGGCGTGCTGGCCGCGCTGCCGCCCTACCGGCTCACCTATGACCCGACCGTGGTGCCGCAGCTCGGCCGCGATGTGGTCAAGGTGGCCGGGATCACCGGGGCCAACGGCTACTACTACCCGCCGCAAGATCCGGAGCAGCCGTGACAGCCGCGGCTCCGCTCCCGCCAGGCAGCGCACCTGCCCGGTATCCCGGGGGCTGCCCCGGCCCGACACTGCGATGAAGGGGTGACCGGATGTCCGTCGAGATAGAGCCGGGCCAGGCTCAGGAGCCCGCGGGAGCCGGGCCTGCCCGCCCGCGGCCCGCCCGCCCGTGGTGGATGCGGCCGGCGTTCCACACCGGCATCGTCGGCGCCATCATCGGCTATTTCCTCGGTCACTGGCTGGGCAACCTGCTGTCCTCCGGGTACGCCCGGAACCCACTGTCCGACATGAACGACTTCCCGCTGGTCCTCGGCTATGTGATCGGCACGATCGGCTGGCTGGTCGGGCTGGGCGTGTTCAATGACCTGTTCCGGCAGATGCTCGGCAGGCCGGTTCCGGTCCTTGAGGAGGAGGAAGCGGGCGCCAGCGGCCTGGCCCGGTACTTCCGGTACACCCTGGACCACAAGGTGGTCGGCATCCAGTACCTGGTCGGGATGATCGTCTACTTCTGCACCGGCGGCCTGTTCGCGATGGCGATCCGGACCGAGCTGCTCTCCCCGACGTACCACATCATGAACGCGAGCTCGTACCTCACGGTGGTCGGCGAGCACGGCACGATGATGATGATGATGATGTCGTCGGTCGTGCTCGGGCCGTTCGGCCAGTACCTGCTGCCGCTGATGATCGGGTCCAAGCGGATGGCGTTCCAGCGGCTCGAGGCGCTCGCGTTCTGGCTGACCCCGCCGGCCTATGTCATCTTGCTGTCCGGCGTGCTGCTCGGCGGCTTCCCCACCGGCTGGACCGGGTACGCCCCGCTGAGCCTGCAGGCCACCCAGGGGATGGACTCCTACGCGGTGGCCTTCGGGATCATGGGCATCTCGCTGATCCTGGCCGGGTTCAACATCTTCGTCACCGTCGTGAACTACCGGGCACCCGGCATGCGCTGGAGCAGGCTGCCGATGTTCGTGTGGTCCATGCTCACGGTCTCCTTCCTGATGGTGCTGTCCGTGCCGGTGCTGGTCGGCGGGCTGTTCATGCTGATCACCGACCGCACCGTGGAGACCGCGTTCTACGCCAACACCCTGGGTGGCAGCAGCTACCTGTACGAGAACCTGTTCTGGTTCTTCGGCCATCCGGAGGTATACATCCTGGCCCTGCCCGGATTCGGCATCGTGTCGGAGATCATCCCGGTGTTCTGCCGAAAACCGCTGTTCGGCTACCGGGTGGCCGGGGCCGGCATGATCGGGGTAGCCCTGCTCAGCTTCTTCGTCTGGCAGCACCACCTGTTCGACAGCGGCATCAACCCGGAGATGCGGCCGCTGTTCATGCTGACCACCGAGCTGATCTCGATCCCGACCGGGTTCATCTACCTGGTCGCGATGGGCACCTTCTGGAAGGCGAAGATCCGCTTCACGGTGCCGATGCTGTTCGCCATGGCCTTGTACTTCAACTTCCTGATCGGCGGCATATCCGGGGTGTTCCTGTCCGACGTCCCGGCCGACACCACCGAGCACGGCAGCTTCTTCGTGATGGCGCACTTCCACTACACGATCATGGGCGGGCTGATCTTCGCGTTCATGGCCGCCTGCTACTACTGGCTGCCGAAGATGATGGGCATCCGGCTGAACCAGCGGCTCGGCTATATCCACTTCTGGACCATGTTCATCTTCTTCAACTCGACGTTCCTGCCCCTGTTCGCGGTGGGCATGCTGGGCCAGCCACGGCGGGTGTTCGAGTACGCCAGGAACCTGCAGCCGCTCAACGACTGGGTGTCGATCTCCTCGTTCCTGCTCGGCGGCTCCATCCTGATCTTCCTGATCAACTTCATCTGGTCCACGGTCTTCGCCCGGGAAAAGGAGACGGGGAACCCATGGAACTCCCGCGGCCTGGAATGGCAGGTGTCCTCGCCACCGCCGCCGGGCAACTTCGCGCACGTCCCGGTGGTGCTGTCCGGCCCGTATGACTACGGCGTCAAGGACGCGCCGCCCGTGGCCGACCTGAATCCGCCGGCCGGCGTGGTGAGCGCGTCCTACGCGACCGCGAGCGTCGGAGCGGGGGAGTAGGGCATGGCCGAGCAGACATCACAGCCTGCGGCCGACATGGACCGGGCCGCCGAGGAAGCCGGTTTCTATCACGAGGCGGCGCTGAACGCGAACTGGACGGGTTCCCGGTTCGCCATCGGTGCCCTGTCCTTCCTGTACGGGGCGTTCGCGTTCGCGTACTTCTACCTGCGCTCGGTCAACTCCAACAACCGCTGGCACGGCTCCGGGTATCACGCCCCGCCGATCGGCTACGGGGTGACGATCGTCATCCTCGTGGTGGCCAGCGCGGTGATCCAGTACCTGGGGCTGCAGCGGATCAAGGCCGGCGCCAAGCGGCCCTGGCAGCTGAGCGCCCTGGTGGCGCTGGTGCTCGGCGTCGTCGCCGTGGCGCTGGAGATCACCGAGCTGCTGAACCTGCCGTTCCAGCCCGGCAGCTCGGGCTTTTCCAGCGTGTTCACGGGCTTCTACCCGGTGATGCTGGTCAGCTGGCTGGCCGCGATGATCTGGCTGGAGATGCTGATCATGCGGGCCCGCCCGCTGCCCGCCATCTCCTTCGTGGAGCAGCCGCCGACCTACGCCGAGGCGTTCGCCGTGCAGCGGTTCCAGTCCTCGCTGAGCGCCTTCACGCTGATCTGGAACTACCTGGCCATCGTCACCTTCATTTTCTTCCTGCTGTTCTACGTGCTCTGAGAAAGGAGCGGTCAGCCCGGAAAGGCTCACGCCAGCGTCGGCCGACCGGCGACCTAGCACCGGCATGAACGTGGTTGTCTCGCACTGGTCGGCTAACCCGGTGGCCCTGGCCGGCTGCCTGGCCTTCGCCGGGCTGCACGTGTCCGGGCTGCGCGGCCTGCGGCGGGATGCCCGGGGCGGCGGCACTCCGCTGCCGTCCGGCCTGGCCCGGGAGGCGACCGCGTTCTACAGCGGGCTGGCCCTGATCCTGCTCGCCGTGGTGTCCCCGCTGGCCTTCTGGGCGGGAAGCTTCATCTGGGTCCGGGCCCTGCAGGACATCCTGCTCGGCGTCGTGGCCCCGCCGCTGCTCGTGCTCGGCGCTCCGTGGCTGGTGCTGCGGCGCGGCCTGGGGCGCCCAGCCCGGATCCCTGGGTCGGTCGTGGCCGAGGCGGAGCGCACGGCCGCCGCGGCCGCGCCCGCGGCCGGGCCGCCCCGGCCGGCCCTGCGCAGCTGGCCAGTAGCGGCGACCGCGCTGTTCAACGTGGTGTGGTGCGGATGGTGGCTGCCGGTCTTCTTCGACGCGGGGGTGCGTCACCCCGCCGTGCTCGCCGCGCAGGTGGTCAGCTACCTGGTCGTGGGGGTGGTGTTCTGGCTGCAGCTGATCGGCTCCCGCCCGCTGCGCCCTCAGTTCCCGCCGCTGCCCAGGGTGATGCTGATCACGGCGACCGTGCTGTGCAGCACCATCCTGGGCATGGTGCTCGGCTTTGGGCCGGGCGTGATTTACCCAGCGTACCGGGGGGTGGGCGGCCATCACCTGCTGACCGTCCCCGCCGACCAGCAGCTGGCCGGCGGCGAGTTGTGGATCCTGGTCCTGCTGCCGTACGTGATCGCGGGTGTCTGCCTGCTCATCCAGTGGGTGAATGATGAGGAGCGGCATGCCCTCGCGCTCGGCCTGCACCGGATGCTGCGTCCGTCGAAGTCCGCCTGGCCGGCCCGGACCGGGTGGAGATGATCAGTCCATGCCCCAGCTGGAGGATAGAGTGCACACAGTGATGGCGCTGTACGGCTATAACAACGGCGGGGCGATCCTGACGCTGGTTCTGCCGCTGGGTTTCTTCATCGTCGTGATGATCGCGCTGTACTTCGTCTTCAGCAGGCCGCACACGGTGCCCGGGCACCGCCCGGTCACCGGGGCCAAGCCGGTTGCCCCGGCGGGTGAGGCGGCGGCGCCGCTCGCCGCGGCGGCTGGGTTCCCCACCGCCGCCAGCGCTGGCGGGACGGAGCCACTGGCCGACCGGGGCACCCCACCGGTACCCAGCGCGCTCAGTGGCCAGGCTGCCGACGAGACCCGGACCGCGACCGGGGATACTGCATCGGACGAGTCAGCCGCGGATGACCCGGCCGCGAGCAGCTCGGCCGCCAACGAGCCAGCCCCGGACGAGCCAGCTGCCGACGGGCCAACCGCGACGGAGAACCCGGAGGAGAACGAGTGACCCCAGCGACCGAAGCGCTGCCCGCCGCGGCGGGGCGCCGCTCCGCCCGGGTGGTCGCCCGGTCGCTGTTCGCGCTCACCAAACCCAGGATCATCGAGCTGCTGCTGGTGACCACGGTGCCCACGATGCTGCTCGCGCAGCGCGGGCTGCCGCCGGTCCGGGTGCTGCTCGTCACGCTCATCGCCGGCGCGTTCGCGGCGGGCAGCGCCAACACCATCAACTGCTACCTCGACCGGGACATCGACGCGCTGATGCGGCGCACCGCGCGGCGCCCGCTGAACGCCAAGGAGCACGAGCCCCCGGTGATCAGGCCGGCCGAGGCGCTGGTGTTTGGCATCGTGCTCGGCGCGCTGTCCACGGTCCTGCTCGCCGCCCTGGTCAACTGGCTGTCCGCGGTCCTGGCCGACTGCGCGATCTTGTTCTACGTGTTCGTGTACACGCTGGGCCTGAAACGCCGCACCCCGTCCAACATCGTCATCGGCGGGGCGGCGGGCTGCTTCCCGGTGCTCATCGGCTGGTCGGCGGTGACCGGCACGGTGAGCCTGCCCGCGGTCGTGCTGTTCGCGGTGATCTTCTTCTGGACGCCGCCGCACTTCTGGGCGCTGGCCATGAAGTTCCGCGACGACTACGCCGCGGCCCGGGTGCCGATGCTGCCGGTGGTCGCCTCGCCCGCGGTGGTGGCCCGCAAGATCCTCATCTACTCCTACGTCATGGTCGCGGTCACCCTGGGACTCGCACCGTACGCCGGGTGGCTGTACACGGGGTGCGCGCTGGCCCTCGGCGGCTGGTTCCTGGCCGAAGCCCACCGGCTGCACGCGCGGGTGGCGGCCATGCCCGGCCCAGACACCAGCCCAGTACCGGCCAGCCCAGTACCGGCCAGCCCAGTACCGGCCAGCCCAGTACCGGCCAGCCCAGTACCAGCCGGCCCAGTACCAGCCGGCCCAGTACCAGCCAGCCCAGTACCAGCCAGCCCAGTACCAGCCGGCCCAGTACCAGCCAGTTCACTGCCGGCCGGGGCCGGGCCTGCCCGGGTGGCCGAAGGCGCCTGCGCCGGGCTGGTGCGGCCCAGCGCCAACCCGGCGCCGATGCGCCTGTTCCACCTGTCCATCGCCTATCTCACGCTGCTGTTCGCGGTGATCGCGGTCACCGCGCTACTGCCGTGGGGGAACTGGTAGCCGCGGGCAGCAGCACGACCGCCCGCAGGCCAGGGGAGGCGTCCTCCAGGTGAGCCGACCCGCCGTGCGCCTGGGCGATGGCCCGGACGATGGCCAGGCCCAGCCCGGCGCCGCCAGCCGAGTCGTCATCCCGGCTACGGTCCTCGTCCAGCCGGGTGAACCGGCCGAAGGCCCGCTCCCGGTTGGCTGGGGCGATGCCCGGGCCGTCGTCGGTCACCGTGACCCGTACGCAGCTGCCGTCCGCCGCCACTGACACGCTCACCTGGGACCGGGCGTAGCGCACCGCGTTGTCGATCAGGTTGCCGATCATCCGGCCCAGCCCGTCCGGGTCCCCGGTCACCGCCGCGGTCGGGGCGCCGGTCAATCCCACCGGCACCCTGGCGTCGGTGTACCGGCTGACCTCCCCGGCCGCCAGGTCGCCCAGGTCGAGGTCGCGGCGCGGCGGGCGGGGGCGGTCCCGCTCGTCCAGCCGGGCCAGGATCAGCAGGTCCTCGGAGAGCCGGGCCAGGCGGAGGGTGTCGGCCAGCACGTCCGCCGCGGTCTGCGGCCAGTCCTGGCTGTCCGGGTGGTCGAGCGCCACCTCGAGCTGGGCCCGGATGCTGGCGATCGGGCTGCGCAGCTCGTGGGCGGTATCGGAGACCAGGCCGCGCTGCCGTTCCTGCGCGGCGCCCAGCCGGTTCAGCATGTCGTTGAGGGTGACCGCGAGGCTGCGCACCTCGTCCTGGGCCTCCGGCACCGGCAGGTCGCGGGGCCGCCCGGTGCGGGTCACCTCCTCCGCCCCGCGCCGCAGCTCGGCGATGGGCCGCAGGGTGGACCCGACGATCAGCCAGCTCGCCCCGGCCAGCAGGATCAGCAGCAGCGGGGTCCCGATGATCAGCGCTCTGGTCACGCTGGCCAGGATGGTTACCACCTGGTCCGAGGAGACCGCGGCGATGACGCTGCCGCCATCGTGGAGCGGCACGGCCACCACCCGGATCCGCTGCGGCAGGCCGAACGGCCTGCCGTCCATGAACACGGCCCGCTTGTCCCGGGCATTCCTGGCCGCCACCGGCGGCGGCAGCAGCGGCACCAGCCGGTCCGCGTCCGGCGACGCGTTGACGATCCGCCCCTGGGCATTCAGTACCTGGACGGTGACCGTGCCGGGCACCAACGGCGCCGTCGTCTTGGGCAGCCGGTTCGCGTTGGCCAGCGCGGCCACCTCATGCGCACCCTGCCGGGCCTGGCTGTCCAGGCCGCGGACCAGGGAAACCGCCAGCAAGATGCTGAGCAGGACGGCCCCGGCGGCCAGCGCCGCGGCCAGGCCGGCCGTAGAGGCCAGCGTGACCCGGGCCCGCAGGCTGCGCCGCCGCCACCAGCCTGCCAGCGTCTTGATCCCGTACACCGGGCCGTGCCGGTCCGCCATCAGCGCGCCTACCCCGCCGGGAGTCCCAGCCCTGCGGGCCGGGGTTCCCGCTGACGGCCGGCGGAAGGGTGATCAGTCACGTCATCTGTATAGCCCGTCGCCGGGGTGCGCGCACGGTCGTGGGGGGGCCGGGGCCCCCCCCGGGGCCCGCCCCCACCCGGG
>Ga0335078_10005480_pt1 | contig 18750 bp, 15 predicted proteins | sample Lox_Sample_32_FD_206711 | JGI IMG/M metagenome (GOLD analysis project Ga0335078, IMG submission 206711) | Soil microbial communities from Loxahatchee National Wildlife Refuge, Florida, United States - Lox_Sample_3.2 | ecosystem: Environmental > Terrestrial > Soil > Wetlands | place: USA... | reverse complement strand
CGGCCGGTGAACGAGGGTTTGCGCTTTTCCTGAAACGCCGAGATGCCGTCCTGGTAGTCGTGGGTGCGCGAGGCGCGACCCTGCGCGGCGGCCTCGGCGGCGAGCACATCCGTGAACGTGGGACCACTGTCGGCGATGGCGCGCACGATCCGTTTGGATTCGAGGAACGCGGCGGTGGGACCACGGGCGATCGACGCCGCAAGCTCGCGCGTCCGGCGGATGAGATCGCCACCGGCGACGCTCCTGTTGACCAGGCCCCACTCCGCCGCTTCGCGCCCCGAGAGCAGCCGGCCCGTGTAGATGAGCTCGAGCGCGCGGTGCCCGCCCATTCTCGCGACGAACGCGGCATGAGCGCCGCTGTCGAGCACCGCGCCGATGCGCGCAAAGGGCGATCCGATGCGCGCGTCGTCCGCCGCGTAGACGACGTCGCAGGCGAGCGCGAGCCCGAGGCCGGTGCCGAGGCACGCGCCGTGAACGGCGGCGATCGTCGGGACGGCGAGATCCGCCATGCGCTCGATCAGTGGATTGAGCTCATCGCGGAGGATCGCCTCGCCGTCCTCGTGCAGGGGATCCGCGCCGGCGAGGTCGCGGCCGCTGCAGAACGCGCGCCCCTCGCCGCGGACGAGGAGCGCTCGTGCACCACTCGTCGCGACGGTGTCGAGACTCTCGATGAGCTCCTTCACCATCGTCCCGTTCATCGCGTTCATCTTCTCGGGGCGGTTGAGCACCAGTTCCGCCACCCCATCCGCGATCGTGAGGACGATCGTGTGCTCGCGCTCAGATTCCGGCATACGGAGCGCGCTCCTTGGCGGTGAGGATCTTGAGCTGGCTCGCGCAGACGGTCACGCCGTTCTGATTGAGCACGTCCCATCGGTACGACACGAGCCCCGATTTGGCGTCGCGATCGGACTTCTCGATCACCTCGATGTCGAGGTAGATCGTGTCATTGATCCACGTCGGCGCCGTGTACCGCAGGCGATCGGTGCCGTAGTTGGCGAGGATGGTGGTCGCGTCCGCGGGGACACCGAGCCCGGTCCCGAGCGCGAAGACCATGATCCCCGGCGCGACGCGCTGGCCGAACATCGAGCGCTCGGCGGCGACCCTGTCGATGTGCGGATAGAACCAGTCGCCGGTCAGCGAGCACCAGTTGACGATGTCGGTCTCGGTGATGGTGCGTCCCCGGGTGCGCTGTGTCTGGCCGACCTCCAGCTCGTCATACGTGCGATAGAGGAGAAACCGATCCACTCACAGGTACCTCGGGCCCGCCGCAACCGGCCGGTCGCTGGGTGGGCTGGCGCAGTCTACGGCCGCCATCACGAGCCCGTCAAACCGGCGATGACCGCCGGTGAACCCTGGATCGCGGTGCGCTGCATGAAGTGCTTGACGGCGCGCATGCCACCGAGCTCCTCGCCACCGCCGGCACGTCCGGGTCCGCCGTGCACGAGCTGTGGCATCGGCGTGCCATGACCCGTCGACTCGTCCGCGCAGTCACGGTCGAGGACGAGCAGACGACCGTGATGCGGTGCCGTCATCGTGACCACGTCGCGGATGAAGTCGGAGTCGTACGACACGATCGAGCCGACGAGGCTGCCGCTGCCACGCGCAGCGACGGCTCCGGCCTCCTCGGTGGTGCGGTAGGGGATGAGCGTCGTCACCGGTCCGAAGGCTTCGATGTCGTGCGGTTCCGTGCGGGCGGCGTCATCGCAGAGGAGGACCACCGGCGCCATGAACGCGCCACGCACCGGGTCGGCATCGAGCGGATCGACCGACGCCGGATCTCCGTAGACGACACGCGACGCGCGGGAGAGCGCGCCGACGGCGCCGCGCACCTCGTCGCGCTGGTGAAGGCCGACGAGCGCGCCCATGGTGACCGTGTCGTTGCGCGGGTTCCCGACGATCACCTTGTCGAGGCGCGCGCGCAGCGCAGAGATGACGTCGTCCACCGCGCTCGCGGGAACGAGCGCGCGGCGGATCGCGGTGCAGCGCTGGCCCGCCTTGGTGGTGATCTCGCGCGCGACCTCCCGGACGTAGAGATCGAATTCCCTCGTCCCCGGGACCGCGTCGATGCCGAGGATCGAGCAGTTCAGTGAATCGGTCTCGGCATTGAACCGCGTGGCGCGCTTCGTGACCGCGTCTGTTGCGCGCAGCACCGATGCGGTGTGCGCGCTGCCGGTGAAGCTGATGAAGTCCCCGCCGCCGAGGAGGTCCAGCAGGTCGCCGGTTCCGCCGCACACCAGCTGCACCGAACCCTCCGGGAGCGCGCCCGACGCGATGATGTCGCGCACCACCGCGGCGGTGAGAAACGCGGTCTGACTCGCGGGCTTGACGATCGAGGGCACGCCCGCCAGCACGGCCGGGGCGAGCTTCTCGAGCATGCCCCACACCGGGAAGTTGAAGGCGTTGATCTGCACCGCCACGCCCGGCAGCGGTGTGTAGACATGGCGCCCGGCGAAGGTGCCGCCTTTGCCGATCGGCTCGACGTCACCGTCGACGAGCAGGGTGCCGTCGGGGAGTTCGCGGCGCGCGCGGCTGCTGAAGACGAAGGTCGTCCCGATGCCACCCTCGATATCGCCGGCGCCATCCCGCCTCGTGGCGCCGGTCGCGAGGGAGAGCTCGTGGTAGGTGGCCTTGTTGCCGTCAAGATGGGTCGCGAGGTCCTTGAGCGCGGCTGCCCTTGTCTGGAACGTCATGGCCCGCAGGGCCGGGCCGCCGACCCGTCGCGCGTGGTCGACCATCGCGCGCGTGTCGAGCCCCGTGCTCGAGATGCGCGCGACCGCATCTCCGGTGGCCGCATCGACGAGGACGGTGCCCTCGTCGGGTGCCGTGTACCACGCTCCGGCGACGTAGCTGGCGAGCATCTCGGGCATGCGCGGAACTCCTGTGACTGGTGACCGGTCGAGGGTAGCGGTTGAGCGCCGGGCGCCGAGGGTCAGACGATCTCGAGGATGGCTTCGATCTCGACGGCCGCTCCGAGGGGCAGCTCGGCCACCCCGATCGCACTCCTGGCGTGGCGCCCGCGCTCGGGTCCGAAGACCTCCGTGACGAGGTCCGACGCGCCGTTGACCACCGCCGGCTGGTTGTTGAACCCGGGGGCGCTGCTCACGTAGCCCGTGATCCTGACGACCGCGACGTCATCGAGCGAGCCGAGCAGGGCACGGGCGCTGCCGAGGATGTCGATGGCCGTCTGACGCGCGACGGCGTACGCGGTCTCGGTGTCGATCGTGTCGCCGACCTTCCCCGTAACGACGGAACCGTCTCGTTTGCCGATGTGGCCGGAGATGTACACGACGTTTCCCGAACGGCGGGCGCTGGCGTAGTTGGCCACCGGCGGCGTTGCTTCCGGGATCACGATGCCCAGCTCGGTGAGGCGCTCGTCGATGCTCATGTGCGTGTGACTCCGGATCAGTACTCGCTGAGGTAGTCGCAGTTGGCGGCGAACGATTCGGCATCGAACCCGAAGGCGACGCGGACCGAGTCGGTGCGTGTGATGTTGTTGCGACCGAGCATGCGCAGCTGGTCGCGCGTGACCGGCGGATTCTTGAGCAGCTTCTCCATCATGAACGCGAGCGGCATCATCATCGGCACCGGAACGTGCGCGATCCTGCGGTGCAGGCCGAGGCTCGCCTTGATCGTGAGGATGATGTCCTCGTACGACATCTGATCCGGGCCGCCCAGTTCGTAGACGCGCGATGACGGTCCCCGCTCGAGCGCGAGCGTGATGCACCGCGTGACGTCGCCGATCGATATCGGCTGGAAGAGCGTGCGTCCGTTGCCGGCGATCGGGATGACCGGGTTGATGCGCATGAGCCTGGTGAGCAGGGTGAAGAAGCCGTCGCCGGGTCCGAAGATGAGGCCTGGCCGGAGCGCGGTGTACGGCACGCCGCTGGCCCGCACCGCCTGCTCGCCGGACCACTTGCTCAGCAGGTAGGGGTAGCGAGGATCGGGATCGGCGCCCAGCGCGCTCTGGTGGACGAAGTGGCCGATCTGGGCCTCTTTCGCGGCGGCGACGACGCGCTCCGTGCCCTCGCGGTTCACGCGATCAAAGGTCTGCCGGCCACGCTCGTTGATCACCGCGACGAGATGGACCACGGCGTCGCACCCGGCGAAGGTGTCGGCGAGCTTCGGGGAGTCGGTGAGGTCGGTGCGGACGAACGTGACCCGCTCACCCTGGGGGCGCCGGTGCGTGCCACGGGCGACGACCACCACCTCGTGCCCGGCGTTCTTGAGCGCGCGCACGGTGTGGATACCCACGAAGCCGGTTCCACCGGTCACCGCAACGCGCACGCAGTTCCTCCTGGCTTGTTTGGCTCGTCCGGCGGCGAGTCTACGGGGAAGGCTGACTTGGACGTTGGAAGTCGTTCAGCCGTTCTCGGTTCTCGATGGACTTGGCTGACGTATGATCGAGCCGTTCGCGATGCCAGGCGGCTCGGGGAGGGATACGCAGTTGAAGCGGGTGACCTGCGCGATTGCCGCGCTGACCATCGCGATGGGTCTGTGGTTGCCGCCGCTGATCGGGGTGGCGGGCCCACCCCCCGCAGCGGCCCATCACGCGACGCTCGGCCCTCTTGCCGAGACCGCGCGAGCGGCTGCAGCGAGTGGCCGGCATCTCCCCGCGGCATGGCTGCGGGGCCGCGCGACGAAGCAGGGCACTACGTACGGAGTCTTTCTCCGCGGCAGCACGACTGCGACGGCAATCGCGGGAACGGGAGCGGTACCCGGCACCGTGCTCAGTGTCGGCGCCACCGCTGACGCAACACTCGGACAGCTGCCCCTGCTCGCGGCGCTTCCTGGAATCACCGAGGTGGAACTCGCCGGCGAAGCGACCAAGCAGCTCGATCAAAGCGTGCCGGCGATACACGCTTCGGAACCCGGCCACGCGAACACGCCTGGCGTGCCGCACATGTGGTCCGGTACGGGGGGCTCCAACGGCCCGTATATCACGTCCCAAGGTGGTGCCCTTCTCTGGGGCACGGGTACTGCCCTTGATTGTCCGATCAACGCCTCACGGGTGCCGGTTCTGCACGACGGCCTCCTCTACGACCGGAATGTGCAGGAGGGGAACTTCATCCTCAACGCTGCGACCGGTCAGGATCTCGGAACCTTCACCGCCGATCTGGCACCGGCATTCGACGGCACGACCGGGTTCTATGTCAGCGCGGGCGTCCTGACTGCACGGGACGCGAGCGGCAACGCGCTCTGGACATTTTCAGGAGACGGGTCGCCCAACTCAACACCCATCACCGCACCGATCGTCGTCAACGGGAGCGTGTACGTCGGCGCCGGCTCTGGGAAGGTCTTCGCGCTGCCCGAGGCCGGCAACGGCACGATGATGAACACGCCGAGCTGGACCGGCAACGCCGGCGCCCCGATCCTGGCACCCCAGGAAGACACTGCGGGTGCCGGCGGATTGCCATCGGGTCTTGGGGCCGGAGGGGGCATGTTGATCGTCCCCGCGACCGGCACCCTGACCGCGTTCGGTGATACCACGGTGACGGCGTCGTCCGATACCGACGTGGCATATCAGATCGACCCAGCCCATGACGGCGACCAGCCTTCAGACAGCCTCACGGCGCCGCTCGCGGCGAGTCCGAAGTGGAGCGTCACCCTCGGCGCCGCCGTCTCCAACCCGCTGATAGCGGGCGGGCTCGTGTACGTTCTCGCGCAGGCGGCTGCTTCGCCTCCCTTCTTCGGCGAAGCCTCCCTCTATGCGCTGAACGAATCCGACGGCTCGGTCGCCTGGGGGCCAGTGGCGTTGGGCGACAGCAGGCTCTCCGGGCTTGCCTATGACAACGGACGCATCTTCACAGTGATAGGCGGCTTCACGGTGAGCGCCTACGATGCGGGCACCGGTGCGCTCGACTGGAAGGAGAATACCGCCGGGTACGACGGTGACATCGCGCAGTCTCCGGTCGCCAGCAATGGGGTCGTGTACACCAACTCGACGACTAATACACTCGACGTCAGCGTCGTGACCGGCTGGTCCGAGTCGACCGGCGCGTCGGTGCAGATCGACAACGGGGGTCTCGTCGACGTCGCCTCACCAGCCGTGTCGAACACAGGTGTGTATTTCACCGGTGCCTGCACCCTCGCCGACGACTACGCGCCGACGATCTTTCATGCTGCGGCGCCACCCACGTTCACCGGTGATACGGGGCAAGGCACAGTGGTGGGCGTCGTCGATACCGGCATCGACCTGGCGAATCAGGATTTCCGGACCAATTCGGGGACGCGGATCGTGGACCTCTGGGATCAGGCTGCATGTCCCGATCCCTCCGGCAATACGTGCCCGACGCAGCCACCCAACTCGCAGGGCTTCACCTACGGCGCCGAGTGCAGCCAGTCGACGATCAACGCCTCGACATGTGGGCCGTTTTCGTACAGCGACTACGGTGAAGAACCCTGTGACCTCCCGGTCGGCTACCCGGGTGCAACGACCGAGACACTGCCGGAGGAGGATTGCGACGGTCACGGCACCCACGTGGCGGGAATCGCTGCGTCGGACGGGCGAGCTTTGTCGTGGGGGACGTACATCGGTGTCGCTCCAGAATCAGATCTGGTGATCGTCAAGAACGACGGGAGCCTTTCTCACATCATCGACGGAGTCGCATACATCTTCAAGGCGGCTGCGGCCAGAGGCGAGCCTGCATCCGTCAACATCAGCCTCGGTACCAACGAAGGTCCGCACGACGGCAGTGACCTCTTCGAGACCATGCTCGACGCGCTGACCGGACCCGGCAAGCTTGTCACCGTCGCAGGAGGGAATGAGGCGACGAATGATCCCACCTATCACTATCACGCGAGTGCCGTCGTCAGCAAAGGTCAGATTCGCACCGACGGGCTGCTCGTGCAGTCCGAGCCCGTGTTCATCGACCTCTGGTACCCGGGTGCCGACTCGATCTCGGCTGCCGTGAGTGAGGCCGGCAACGGTCAGACTGCCTGGGTATCCCCTGACACGACGGGCGTCTCTGGGGAAGACGGGACGTGTACCCAGGCGCTTCCCGGCCAGGATGAGTTCGAGGATCAGTTCGGCAACGTCATTGAGATTCTGTCGTGCACGCGGATGCCGAGCAACGGTATGAACGAGATCCAGGTTGCGTTGTTCAATCCGGGAGACGGCGACAGTCTGGTATCGCCGGCGACGGGCGAGTGCTCCGACTTCGCACCGTGCTTGAACGAATTCCGGTTGCTACTTCGCGGCAACGCACCCTCCGGCGGCGCATACAACGCGTGGACATTCGATCAGGGCGACTACTTCTTCTACGGAGGCGACGGCAACGACAACAGCACGCTCGATGAGCCCGCCAGTGCGCATGACGTCATCAGCGTGGGAAGCTACGTGAGCCGGAATTCGTGGCCGAGCTACCTCGGCACGGAGAGCGATTCTTCCGTGGTGGGCGGCATCAGCGACTTCAGCGGTCACGGGCCCACCCTGGACGGACGGAACGGCATCGACATCGTCGCTCCCGGCGAGGAGATCGGATCATCGTTGTCCTCCGTGGTGGCTGAGGCTCCCATCGCGAGCGATTGTCCGGCGCAGTCGTTTGAGGGGTGCGAGCCTCCGGACGGCGATCACCTGTTTCTCCAGGGCACGAGCATGGCCGCACCGCATGTCGCAGGGGCGCTCGCGCTCCTCCTCGAACAGCAGCCGACGATCGACGTGGCTCAGGCGAAATCCTTGCTGGCGCAATCCGCGAATACCACCCCACTGAGCAGCGGCGGTAAGGCGACGGTGTGGGGAGCCGGCAAGCTCGAACTCGGGCCCGGTGTGCTCACCGTGGCCGCATCGAGCGGGCCGCTGGCCGGCGGCAGCACGATCGATATCACGGGTGTCGACCTGCAACCCGGCGTGACCATGTCGCTGGGAGGTCGTGCGCTCACCCTCACCAACGTGCGGCCCAACGAATGGTCAGCGCCGGTCCCCGCCGCATCGTCACCGGGTGCGGTGAGCCTCGTGATCACCAACCCTGACGGCAGCACCGCGGTCGACCCATCCGCATACGTCTATCTCGATCCTGCCGCCTATCACTCGCTGTCGCCATTCCGCATCTGTGACACGCGACCGGCGCCCCAGTCACCCGCCAATCAATGCACAGGAAAGACTCTGGGGAAGCGTGGCGTCGTCACCGTGCAGATCACGGGTGGATCCGTCCCATCAGGTGCGAAAGCCGTCGTGGTGAATCTGAGCGCGGTGCTGCACGGCACCGGCGGCACCTACATCACCGCGTTTCCAGCTGGTGGGAGCGTCCCCCTCGCGTCGAACATCAACATGAGCGGCGGTGTGCAGAACAACCTGGCGATCGTGCATCTGAGCCCGGGGGGCGCGATCAGCATCTACAACGCGGTCGGTGTTGTCGATGTGATCGTCGACGTGGAGGGCTATTTCGCCGCACCGCCGGGATCCGGGCCGATCCCAGGCGAGTTTCACACCATGCCGCCGCTGCGCATCTGCGACACGCGCGCCCAGCAGGGCACCGAGTGCGCCGGTGCCACGAACCAACCCGTCGCCGCGGGAGCGTGGCGCAACGTGGTGCTGTCTGGGCTGCCTCCCGGCGCCCCCGGTGGCACGCCTTCAATACCGACCAACGGCACGGCAGCGGCAGCCGTCTTCAACCTCATTGCGACGGGAGGCACCGCCTCGACCTATCTTGCCGTGGCGCCGCCCAGTGGCACTGACCAGTGCCCGCAATCCAGGCCGGCCTTCTCGAGTGTCAACCCGAAGGCAGGGTCTACCCTGCCCAACCGGGTCATCTCATTGCTCGGCCCGCGCCAGGATGTGTGCGTCTTCAACGCCGTGGGGAGCATCAACGTCATCATCGATGTCGACGGCTGGTTCGGCAACGGCAGCGAGACCACGACCGGAGCGCTGTTCAACTCCGTCGTTCCCACGCGTATCTGTGACACCCGCGCCGGTTCGCTCACGGAGTGTGCCGACGATCCACTTCAGGCGAATGCGGCGAACATCCTCGGCGTCGCCGGCGTGCGCGACGTGCCGGTCATGAGTGGCACGCCGCCACTCGCCCTGGTCGTCAACCTCACCGCGGTGGCAGGCACCGCGCCGACGTACTTCACGCTCTATCCGAGCGACGTGACAGCGCGTCCGCGCGCGTCCGACCTCAACCCCACCGCCGGCGAGACCATCGCCAACCTCTCATTCGTCGGCATCGCCCAGACGGGGGTGACGGCGGGCGACGTCTCCTTGTACAACGCCGCTGGGACCATCAACGCCACGCTCGATGTTGCCGGCTGGTTTCAATAGCGGCTGAGACGTCTTCGAGTCGAATCCTGGAGGCGCGCTTCGGCGTCGATCGCCACCGGCTGCCGCTCGGAGCCTCGAGGAATTCGCCGCCTCAGTCCGGGGTACACTGCTGCTAGTATCGATATCAGTTTTTATACTGTTATCGCTATCAAGGAGGCAAGGCAATGTACATCGGTGGTGGCGTTCTGCTCGTGGTCGTGATTCTCATCGTCCTGTTCGCGGCGCACGTTATCTGAGGCCGCGACCCTTCCTGCACGGAACTATATGTAGCTTGGCTATCACCTTAGGAAGGCTGACGGCCTCATTGGATTGGAGGAGATGCGTATGTCGACAATTGCGTACGTCGTCATTGCCATCGTCGTCGTGCTCGCGGTGATCGCGGCGGTGTTGATGGTGTCCCGGCGGCGGTCGGACCGGCTGCAGGGCACATTCGGGCCTGAATACGACAGAACGGTGCGGCAGACCGGCGACCGGCGCCAGGCCGAACGCGAGCTGGCCGGCCGCGTGCAACGACGCAAGCAGCTGACGATCGTGCCGTTGACCGAGCCGGCTCGCCAGCAGTACATCGTCCGGTGGCAGCGCGTGCAGGCTGCATTCGTCGATGCGCCGATCGAGAGCGTGCGGCAGGCCGACGCGCTGGTCTCCCAGGTCATGACCGACCGCGGCTACCCGGTCGCTGAGTTCGAGCAGCGCGCCGAAGATGTGTCCGTGGATCATGCACAGGTTGTCGAGAACTATCGCAACGCTCATGCGGTGGCTGTCGCCAGCGACCAGGGTCGAGCGGACACCGAGGCGCTTCGCAATGCGATGACGCAATACCGCGCCCTCTTCGACGATCTGCTCGGCGGCGTTGCGCCGCAGACGAGCGCTGGAGCGGCGCCGGTCGCCGAGCCGCCACCTGCGCCGCCCGTGTCGCCGGTCGGCTCAACCCGGGATTCGCAACGATGACCGAATCCACGAGCTCCAGCCTGACCACCGAGCAGCTCGCCGGCGCCGAAGCGGGCGACGGCGCTCCAACTCCCGTGCCTTCCGTCGCACCCGCGGCGGGCGCGACGACGGAGACGCCCGTGCGGCAGCAGGACGCCGAGCGGTCGGAGGACGTGGCACTCCAGGGGCAGGCGTCGCGACCGGCCGGCGAGCAGGCACCGCTGCTGGCGAACAATGCCGAGTTCCTGGCGCGCTGGAATGCCATTCAGACCACATTCGTCGACGAGCCGCGCGAGGCGGTGGAATCAGCCGACACGCTCGTCGCTGAGGTCATCAGGGAACTGGCCCGCGTCTTCGCCGACGAGCGGGGCCGGCTCGAGAGCGCATGGTCGCGCGGGACCGACGTTTCCACTGAGGATCTGCGCCAGGCGCTGCAGCGTTACCGCGACTTCTTCCACGTGCTGCTGCGCACCTGACCTCCTGAGCTCTCTGTCAAGGTGAACCGCGCGGTGGTCGCGGCACGGTGGTGATCGGCTAGGCTGCCCGCTCATCCACCAAGTAGCGACCCCGCGCGGCAGGCGAGCCGTCACCGCGACCCTGGTTGTGCTGTACGCCGCCGCATGGGTCCTGTTGTCGCTGGTGCTGAAGACCACACCATCCGACCTGGATCTCTACTTCTGGCCGTCCACTGAGACCATCGTCCACGGCCATCCGCTGCTCATCTACAGCGCGTACGGACACGACGTCTATCCCAACGCGAACGGCCCGCTCGGACTCGTACCCCTGATCCCGGTGGTGGCTCTGGCGAACGCGCTCGGATGGGCGGGTAACATCGGCGCGAGGTCCGCCCTCGCGGGCGCCGTGGTGTCGGTCTTCGTGATGGTGCTCGCGTGTCAGGTGGTCGGCATGGTCGGCCGGGGTCGCGGGGCCGTGGAGCGGCGGCTGATCACCGCATGCACCGTTCTTCTCGCCCCGGCGCTCTGGGTCGGCGTCATCGATTACGGGCATATCGAGCAGCCCGTCGAACTCTGTCTCGTGCTCCTCGGAGCCGGCTGGGCACTCCGCGGCCGGTCGGCGCCGGCCGGGGTGGCCGCCGGCGCCGCGGTGCTCACGCGCACCATCGCGGCGTTCTCGGTCATCCCCGTGGTGCTGGTGCCCGTCGCCGTGCGCTCGGCACGCCGCTCCGCGGCCACCGTCGCCGCCTGCGGTGTGATCCTCGGGGCCGGCATCGCGCCCTTCCTGATCGCCGACGGGTCGGCGGTCACCCACTCCTTGTTCACCTACCGGGGCACGCTGCCCATCGGCGGCGGGTCGTTCTGGTTCGCCCTGCGTCAGACCGGGCTCGCCGGCGTGGCGCAGCACGGCGACGTCGTCATCGCCGCGGTCGTGGGGGTCGCTCTCGTCGCGGTCATCCTTCGCCGGCATCTCACGGTGGCGTTCACGCCGGCGGGGCTGTTCGGGCTCTTACTGGTGACGGCCGCGTGCTTCCCGCTGTTCGCCAAGACGGTCTTCGACTACTACCTGGTGGAGCCATACGTCTTCAGCGTCGTGTGGTGGCTCGCCCGGCCGGGGAGCGCGCTCAACCGGCGTCTCATCGTGCCGGTGCTGCTCACCGCCGACGTGCTGCTTTCGAGGGTGGCCGAGGTGGTGTCGACCGGTTGGCTCATCGCCGAGAGCGTCACCTCCTCGGTGATCCTCGCCATCGTGGTCGCGATGGTGACCACCGATCTGTGGCGCTCAGCCCAACACGCCGCTCAGCTCAACGACTCCCGGCTGTAGAGGCTTAAACGCCAAGCCTGGCGTGGTGTGCGCCACGCCAGGCTGACGACGGAAGCCGGTCCCGGATTCGTGCAGGGTCAGCTCTCGATCGCGTCGAGATCGCGCACCCACGCGGGCACGGAGGCCGCGCGGGCGGCGGCGCGCCGCCCGCGGATCGCGACCACCAGCACGACCACCGTCGCGCTGACGAACACGGTTCCCGCGATGAACGCGTGGTCGGCTCCAAGGACGAACGCGCGCTGCGCCGCGGCGACCGACTGCAGCGCAACACCGCGGGCTGCCGTGCCGAACACGGAGACGAGCACCGCGAGCCCGAGCGCGCCGCCGAGTTGCTGCATCACGTTGACGAGTCCCGATGCGGCACCGGCATCCTCCTCGCGCACCCCGGCGAGCGATGTCGAGGTCAGGGGCACGAACGCGAGCCCGTTGCCGGCACCGAACAGCATCACCGGCGCCAGCAAGGAGAGGTAACTGCTCGACGCCGACAGTTGCGTGAGCAGCAGCATCCCGATCGTCGACACCGAGAATCCGAACACCATCACGGGCTTGGCGCCGAACCGCTGCACGAGCCCCCGCGCGCTGAGCTGCGACGTGACGAACAGGGCAACGGTGAAGGGGAGGAACCCCAGACCGGTCTTGATCGGGCTGTAGTGCAGCACCTCCTGCAGGAACTGTGTGAGGAAGAAGAACATCCCGAACATCCCCGCGGTGAGGAACAGACGCGCGACGTACGAGGCGTTGCGACTGCGGTCGGCGAAGAGCCGGAGCGGGGTGATCGGCTCCATTGCCCTGCGCTCGAGCACGACGAACGTCGCCAGCAGCACCGCGCCGACGACGAACGCCGCCACGGTGAGCGTGTCACCCCACCCGGAGGCGGCGGCGCGCACGAAGGCATAGGCGAGCGCGGCGACGCCGATCGTCGAGGTCAACGCTCCCCGCACGTCGAAGTGACCGTTGCGGCCGGGTGTCTCGGTGATGAGACGGCGCGACAGCGCGATGACCACGATGCCGATGGGGACGTTGACGAACAGCACCCAGCGCCAGGATGCCCATTGCGTGAGCAGTCCCCCGAGGATCAGGCCGATCGCGCCGCCCCCGATCGATACCGCGGTGTACCAGCCGATCGCGCGGACGCGCTCCTGACCATCACGAAACATGATCATCAGCAGCGCCAGCGCGGACGGTGCCGCGAACGCTCCGCCGACCCCCTGGAGCGCGCGCGCCGCAAGCAGCCAGCCACTCCACGGTGCGATGCCGCCGAGGAACGACGCGGCGGTGAAGATCGAGATGCCGGCGATGAACACGCGGCGGCGCCCCAAGAGGTCGCCGGCGCGGGCGCCGAGCAGCAGGAACCCCCCGAAGGCGAGCGTGTACGCGGTGATGACCCACGAGAGGTTCGCGGGCGAGAGATGGAGTGCGCTGCCGATGTCCGGGAGCGCGATGTTCACGATGGTGGCATCGAGCACGACCATCAGCTGGACGGCGAGGATGACCGCGAGCACGAGGCCGCGGCGGGTCGACCGGGCGGTTGCCGCGGCGGGTGGGGCGATGAGTGTTGCGGTGGGTGGCATCAAGGACCTCCATGGCGTAGAATGGGTGAAGCGGACGCTGCCTCCGGATTATACGGAGGGTCCCTCCGTTTTGCAAATTAAGGTTCGGTGATCCACTGATGGCCCGTGACGTCGCGGTAGCTCCAGGCGGGGCGATCGATGCCGCGGATTCGACTGGCTCCGATCGCCGGCCTCGCGCCGACGCGCTGCGGAACCGCGATCTGCTGCTGACGGCGGCGGCGGATGCCTTCGCCGCTCGGGGCGCTGACGCGTCCCTCGAGGACATCGCCCGCCAGGCCGGGGTCGGCATCGGCACCCTCTACCGTCACTTCCCCAATCGCGATGCGCTCGTCGAAGCGGTGTACCGCCACGAGGTCGACGTGCTCTGCGAGCGGGCGGACGAGCTGCTCGAGGCGATGCCTCCCGATCAGGCGCTCGCCGAATGGATGCACCTCTTCGTGCGCCACGTCGCGACGAAGCGCGGCATGCTCTCCTTGCTCAAGCCGCTGCTCACCAACCCCAACTTCTCCGATCAGACCCGGGGACGGGCCGCCGCCGCTGCGACGAAGCTCCTCGAGGCCGGCGCCGCCGCGGGGACCATCCGTCCCGATGTGGACGCGGGAGACCTCCTCCGGGCGGTCGGCGGGATCTGCATGTCGACCGACCAGGATCGTTCGGAGGCCTCCGAGCGCCTCGTCGGGCTGCTGTTCGACGGCCTGCGCCATGGCGCAGGCGGGTCACCGACGCCCCCGCAGTAGGGCCGGACGGACGTCCGTCTCAAGGCCGGCCGGCAGCGCTGACGCGTGCGGGCCGAAGGCACAGCGTTGATCGCACCGGCGTGCGTCCGTGGTTGCCGGAATACGAAGAGAGCGGGGCGCCTGACGCGCCCCGCCCTCGACGGTGGGCTCAACCGCGGTGTGCCGTCAGACCGCGGGTTCCCCCGTTGCCGGATTGAGGATCAGCCGGCTGGAGATTGGATGCGTGAAGTCGAACATCCCTCCCAGGCCTCCGGCCAGCGCGTCGAAGGACCCGCCGCCGATGCGCCCGAGCGACCAGTTGTTCTCGATGAACCGGAGGATGGATGTCGTGTCCGTGAGCGAGTGGTCGATGTGGTTCCTGTGCGCGAACGGTGAGATCACCAGCAGCGGCAGGCGCTGGCCGTAGCCGCAGCGATCCTCGAATCCACGTGCAGGCGTGCCGCTCCCGCACTGGCCTGTGCCGGACAGCGCGTCCTCGGCGGAGGTCGACGGGTTGACGATCGGCGGCATCACCTGGTCGTACCAGCCGTCGGAGTCGTCGTAGGTGATGATGATCGCGGTGGAGTTCCAGAACCGCGACTGCTCGATCGCGTTGATCGTGTTGACCAGGTAGGTCTGCTCGTCGAGCGGGTCCGAGTAGCCCGCGTGGCCATCCTGGTATTTGGGCGCCTTGACCAGGCTCACCGCCGGCAGGTTGCCGTCCGTGAGGCTCTGGTAGAAGTAGCTCAAGTCGTACTGGTGATTCGCCTGTCCGTTATGACCGATCTCAGCCTCGTTCGCCGGCGGGATGTGCGCCGGGTTGGCCGTGCTCGCGTAGTACTGGAACGGATCATGGTGCGCGCTGTAGTCGGTCACCGCCGCGCCGCCGACGTTGGTGTGGCTCGCCCCGCACACGACCGTCCCGTTGGTCTGACCGGTGGGCGCGAAGCCGCCCTGGAACCAACCCCAGGTGACGTGCTTGGCGTTGAGCTCGTTGCCGATGTTGGTACCGGTCATGGCGATCGTCGACCCCGCCGAGCACTCGTCATACGTCGGGTCGGCGTCACCGTAGTCGGTGCCGTTGTCCGTCACGCCGGCGAGCACCGCCGGCACCGCGCCGTGCGTCTGCCCGGAGACGAGGTTGAGGACTCCCGGCGTCGATGGACCGAAGGTCGTGTCGAAGTCGTTGTCGCTCATCGAGAATCGCTGGGCGTAGTTCCAGAGCGCCGTCACCGTGTTCCCGTCGTAGTAGTCCATAACCAGGCCGGGAGGCGCGGTGTCCGGCGTCGAGCAGCTCTCGACCTCGGTGAACTCCGGGAACTTGTCCATCAGCCCGCCGTCCAGTGCCTGCTGTTCGGGGGTGTAGTCGTGATCCTGGTCGCAGGTGAGGGCGTTGGCTGCGCCCAGTCGCTGCGGGTTCACGCCGTTGGGATTGGCGGTCAGCAAGGCCGGCGTGAGCCCGTTCACCGCCGGAGTGCCCGGCTTTGCCGTGAACGGCTGCCCGTCGGTGTTGGTCGCGTTCGGATAGGTGCCGAAGTAGTGGTCGAAGGAGACGTTCTCCTGAAAGAGCACGACGACGTGCTTGATCGGCGTCGTCGTCTTCGCGCTGTCGTTCACGATGGAAGCTGCACTCACGCCGGTCGCGCCGGCAAGTGATGCGCTCGCGATCGTTGCCGACCCCACCAGCGCGAGCGTGATCAATGGTCGTCTGGCCATGGTTCCTCCTCGTCGTCGAACCCAGGACGTCGTTGGAGGAAACGTTGGAACGGCCGCCGTTAAGCCGGTCCTAGGTACTCGGTAACGGACTGTTAAGCTCGCAGAAAGAGCGCGAAGCACCCGGCTTATGGGTTGATCAAGCTGGGCGTTCGCGCGGCGCGTCCGGGGCGCGCATCCGGTTCAGGGGTATTGCGCGCACTGATGCCATTCGGCCCTAGGTTGGCAGGACCGGGCCCGGCCACGCTGTGAGAGTGGGGTACCTTCGGCGAGTTGCAGTGAACCCCCTGCGGTCGCAGCCACCAGTTCGGAGGCACGGCGTCGCGAACCCTGGTGACTGAAGCCTCCTTGGTCGGCGTCCGCGGTGCGCCGGTCGCACAACGAAGCGCTGCTGATCGGTCCGCGGTCGAGGTTGACCATCTCAGCGTGCTCCTCGCCGCACGGCGACTGCTCGACAACCTCTCGGTCTCGTTCTCAGAGCACCGCATCACCGCGATCGTCGGACCCACCGGTTGCGGGAAGACGACGCTGCTGCGCTCGATCAATCGCCTGCACGATCACACCGCCGGCGTGAGCGTCGAGGGCACCGTCCTGATCGGTGATACCCCTGCCTATGCCGATGACACGAACGTCCGGGAGCTGCGACGCAGGGTCGGCATGCTCTTCCAGCGCGCGAATCCCTTTCCCCAGAGCATCGAGGACAACATCTCGATCGCTCCGCGCGCGCATCGCATGGTGAAGCGCGGCGGCGATGCCGAGCTCGTCGAGCAGCGGCTCCGCGAAGTCGGCCTGTGGGAAGCGGTCAAGGATCGGCTGCACCATTCCCCGTTCGTGCTGTCCGGGGGCCAGCAGCAGCTGCTGTGCCTGGCTCGTGCCCTCGCGCTGCAGCCGGACGTGCTGCTGCTTGACGAGCCCACGTCCGCCCTCGATCCGGGGACCACGAAGCACATCGAGGACCTCCTGGTGAGCCTCAAGGCGACGAAGACACTGCTGATCGTCACGCACAACCTGGCGCAGGCATTGCGCATCAGTGACAACGTGGTGTTTCTCATGGGCGGCAAGCTCGTCGAGGCAGCGCCGAGCGCCAAGTTCTTCCACGGCGCCGAGGACGAGCGCAGTCGCGCTTACGTCAGCGGCCGGATCGGCTGATCTCGCAGAGCAGCGTCAATCAGTCCGCACACCTGCGCGCCGGCCCTGGTCCGGCCGCAGGAATATCCAGAAGCGGATCGTGTGGAGGCCAAACAGCGCAAACACGGCTGCTCGCCGGGCGACCTCCACGCGGTCCGGCGGCGATCCTTTCCGGGCCGTGGCGACCGTACGACGAAGTCCAAGCGCTGATGCTGCGGCGCCGGCGCCGAATTCGAGCCAGAGCAACCGGGCGGGGAGAGCGCGCAGCCGCCGTGGAGCACCACCGGCGATCATCACGGCGTCACGCGTCATCAGACCGATACAGACGGCCTCGACGGCGCGGGCGCCACGAACCCCACCGCGACGTATGACTGCCTGCGTCAGCGGGTAGCCACAGGCGCTCAACGCCAGAACGAGCTTTGGGATCGGATTCGCCATCAGATCTCCTTCATGAGCTGCACGCGCCCCACACCCATGAGTGGTCGCAAGGAGCATCGGCCGCTTTCCGTCCCAGACACCAGTGCCGAAGGTCACGCATGGCCTTGTCGATGCGGTGCGACGAGATTGCCCGCTCCAACCTTGCGCACCGAACATCCGTTCGCTACACTGGCGTCCCGCCTCGGCGCTCCTGCTCTCCGTCCCAGTTGGCGATGGCTTTACCCCAGTGAGGAGCGATGCCCGATTCCCTGTCCGCCGCTCTGGCGACACTCCGATCTCGCTACGGTCCCCAGGCACTTCGCCGTGGCGGCTCGCCGGAGGAAGCCGGCGCGTGGTCCACCACCGTCCCGGTCCTGGACGAGGTGCTCACGCCGGGCGGGATCCCTCGCGGTCGCATCATCCTCCTCGCGGCCGCCGGTCGCGGACCCTCGGGCCGGCTGACGCTGCTGCAGTCACTCGTCGCGCTGGCCAGTCGCTCTCACGACGCCGCCTACGTGGATCTCGCCGGCACTCTCGACCCCGGCTTCCTCGCCGACCTCGGAGCTGACCTCGCCGCCTGCCTGGTGATCTCCCCCGGCCCGGAGCGATGGGAGCGCGGGCTGGTCATGGCTCGCGCGCTGGTGACCTCGGGGATGCCCTGGGTGGGGGTCGCGCTGGGCCGGGACCAGCCCCGGCCGGCGCTCTGGGAGCACGCGCTCGCCGCCCTCGTCGAGGCGGTCGCCAAGCGTGGTGCGATCTGTGTCGTCGCCGTCCCGTCCCCGGTCGCGGCACCCCTTCGCCACGCCTCGTCGCTCACGCTCGTCTGCGCCGCCGCGGGCTGGCAGCGCGCCAACGGCGACGTGTCCGGCCTCCGGGTCCGGCTCACGACCGGCAAGAGCAAGCTCGGCGCGCCGGGCGCCGAGGCAACGCTGCTGCTCCGGTATCCACGTCCGTATGCCACCGCCGAAGTGCTCGGACTGCCCAGCGTGGTCGTGCCCCGGCTGCGGCCGGCCGTCGCGCCGGAGACCGATGTGGCGGCGGTGGCGGCTCGAGGTTGAGGTGCGCGTCCTCTGCGCCCGCCACCCCCATCTCGGGCTGATCGCCGCTCTCCGCCGGTATCCCGAGCTGCGCGAGGAACCGGTGATCCTCGGTGGCGCTCCCGAGCTGCGCCTCCCGGTGGTCGCCGCGTCAGCGGCGGCCCAGGCGGCCGGGGTGCGGGTGGGGCAGCCACTGCGTCAGGCGC